>Ga0302325_10028735_pt1 | contig 11500 bp, 10 predicted proteins | sample Palsa_T0_2_FD_201948 | JGI IMG/M metagenome (GOLD analysis project Ga0302325, IMG submission 201948) | Peat permafrost microbial communities from Stordalen Mire near Abisko, Sweden - Palsa_T0_2 | ecosystem: Environmental > Terrestrial > Soil > Palsa > Peat permafrost | place: Sweden: Abisko... | reverse complement strand
GCGATACCGAGATGGACACACAGGCGATGTCTCCGTGGGTCGACTATGTGATTCCTCCGAAAGAGGTGAAACTCGCCGCCCTGGAGGCGCAGACGCACCGCCGCTTCGTGAAGACGCATCTGCCGGTGGACGCCTTGGTGTACTCGCCGAAGGCCAAATATATTTACATTGGACGCGACGGCCGCGACGTCTTGTGGAGTTTCTACAACCACCATTCGTCGGGCACCGAGGCCATGTACAACGGGCTGAATAACAGGCCCGGCCGGGTTGGCCCTCCACTGGAGCCTCCGCCGGCCGACATTCGCGAATACTGGCATGCGTGGTTCGAGCGGGACGGTTACCCGTATTGGCCGTTCTGGGAGAACATTCGCAGTTGGTGGACGATCCGCCATCTCCCGAATGTTCTGATGGTGCACTTCGACGTTCTGAGAAAACAGTTGCCGGGACAGATGCGGCGCATCGCGCGATTTCTGGGTATCCCGATCGACGAGGTTAAGTGGGACACCATCGTTGAGCACTGCACTTTCGAATGGATGCGGGAGCACGGCGAAAAAATCGTTCCCTTGCGCGGAGCCCTGTGGGTGGGCGGAACCAAGACCTTCATCAACAAGGGCACCAACGGAAGGTGGCGAGACACACTGACGGCGGCGGAAGCGGCGGAATACGAGGCCAAAGCGTTAGCCGAATTGGGGCCCGAATGTGCTCGCTGGCTGGCGACCGGCGAAGGCTTGGAGAATGAGCAAGGATCTCCCGATATGGCTGCTTGATTCGCAAGCGCTGTTTCGTTCCCGATGTGCCCGGCAACGGGTTGCATGGAGGAGTCCCATGCGGCTTGCACTCCGCACAGACGCGTTGTGGCGCCATGCCGGTAAACAGATTTCACGCTCGGCATGCGTGTACAATCGTGCGCCACCCGAGGCATCGGAACCCGAAACCAATTTGTGTTGACTTCGTGCCAGCGAAGCGGCGCCCAAGGCTACTTTTTCCGCTTACTGCTTGTCCCAAACCATCGTTGCACTGTATGCCTTACCATCGGCGTTCGTACCTTTGATGGTGTTGGTCATTGTCTTGCCATCCTTCGAGACGACGCTCCGCCCTGTGACGCTGTACTTTCCGTCCTTCTTCTTTGCGCTGTACGTGAAGGTATTTGCATTCACTTGTTTGATGGAGATGGTGTCATAAGGCGCACCGGTTACTGGCGATTCGCTACCATCGTACATTGCGACATAGCTGGAATTAATCGCTGCGCCGCCAGCCTGCTCTCCGGTAGTGGTCGCCTTTATCCCGCGGTCGGATGCTTCCCGTGTGGTACTGAGGCTTTTGACTGGGGCGGATGGGCTGAACTTGGATTTCTCCATATTCAGCTTCCACGTCCCGAGCGAGTTGTCAGCCGCGAACGCTCCGATTGCCGTAACCACGACACCGATGGTAATTTTGGTCAATACGTTTTGCATTTGTCTATCCTTTCAGCCGGGATTCTAATCTCGAACCCAAGCTTATAGTGTACATCCAACCGCTTCCCTTTTGTGGTGTTCTAATTATTGACCGTCGTGGGGAGGCTCTCCCTGGGGAAGCCGGGGCCCCACGCGGATCTTGTCCCGGGTCAGCCGCAGAAATATCCAATTGGTAAAGGCTCAAAGCGCATCAGGCCCGCCACGTCGTCATCGCTGCGCCCAGTATCGGGGACGCGCTTGCACGTTCAGACCCTTTTGCCTGGTGGTCAGTTGTATCTTGCGGAACTCCGAGACACTCACTGGCTGATCGGAGACGAACCCGATGTTATATTGGCTGCGCAGTTCCTCCTGCAGCAGGCCGTAGATCTGGTCGAGGCTCAGCTTCTTCGAGACCTCGAAAAAGCCACCGCCTGTTTCGCGGGACATGCGCATGAGCACGCCCTTGCCGTCGCCACCGCCGAAACCGCCATAGTAGCTTTCATCGGAGAACAGGATGGAATAAATCAAGGTGTCCGCGCGCTGGGCGGTCTCGATGGCTTCCGCGATACCGGCCTCGCTGCCTGTATCCACACCGTCGGTCAGTAGGATCAACGCCTTGCGTCCGGATTGACTCTTCGTGATGTCTTTGGAGGCTTTCACCACCGCATCGTAGAGCACCGTACCGCCGCCGGTCTGGCTGCGCAGATCGTTCATGGAAGGCGTATCCACACGCTCCAGCGATTCGTTGAGGATGCGCAGAGACGAGGTCAGTTCCTGGCGCAGGATGGGCGACAGATCGAACTGCATGATGAACACGCGATCCATTTTTTCGCGCAGGACCTGGTCCAGAAAGCGGTAGGAGGCGGCGCGCTCGGCTTCCATCACGCGCCGCTGGCTCATGCTGGTGTCGATCATCAGGCCGATGGTGAGGGGCAGATCCGTCTCGCGCGAAAAATAGCGGATGGTCTGCGGCCGCCCATTCTCCAGCAGAGAGAAATCGTCTTTGCCCAAGTCGCGAATAAACGCGCCGTGTTTGTCGCGCACGCTGGCGAGCACGTTCACCACTTTCACTTCCGTGGTGAAGGTGGGCTGTTCCTGGGCCGGGGTTGGCGGAAAAGCGACGGAGGCCGCCAGGAGCGCGAGGGCCGCCGCGCGCCTCATCGCTTCCTCCACGGCTCGGGACCGTCGGCCAGATCGGGCATGCGCTCGAAGAGTTTGGGATTGTACTTGGCATCCATCTCGTAATCGGCATCCCAGGTCCACTGGCGCATGCCGTCGGACGAAGTTACGCTCGCCGGCAGCCACACGCCGTCGAACTCGCGGTAATGTTGCAGGCGGTAGTCATATGCATGCTTGGACACGATCCGTTCGGGCAGATTGGCATGATTGAGAAAGATTTGGAAGGTGCGCCCGCCGGCCTGAACCGTCACCGCATTGCGCCGTGTCTCCACCGGCTGGGGCTGCAGCCAGGCGCTTTCCAGAAGAAAAACAATTTGGTTCCATGTGAAGCGGTCGAGCTCCATTTGGCCCAAATGCCTTGCGCCGCGCGGCTGACCGGTGACGTCCATGGCCACCCGGTCCGCGGTTCCATCCACCACAATGGCGCGCGAGCGGCCCGCCAAACCGCCTTCAAATTCGAAATACCGGTCCGGAAAAACGCAGAGCCAGGTCGTGGGTGGGCCGGCCAGTAGGCCCTGGGCCGGCTTCAGATAAATGGCCAGCGAATGCACGGCGCGCAAGCGCTCGCGGCCGCCCTTGGCTTTGATGGCTTGCTCCCAAACTTCCTGGGGATCGGCCGCGTGTGCGGCGACAGCCACCAGCACGGCAACCGGCAGCCAAAGCTTTGCACTCCATTTAGAAGTCATATTGCAGCCGGACATTGCGAAAATAGTCCGGCAAAGTTAATGACGTTCAGCCGGTTCATCAGGTTTTCGATAATAAGCCGCAGCCGGTGCTGGCGTCCAACAAGGAATTCAGCCGCACGCGCCCGCGGAAAAATTGATGTGGTCGATAATCTGGTGCCCGCCAGCCCGTTTGCCAATAGAAGTAGCCCGATGCGCATCCGCTCTTTTTAGGCTACCAATAGTGGGGCAGCACCGTGCGCCGCGGCGGACCCTCGGCCCGCCTCCTGGCACGGGTCGACAAGATCAACGTGGGCCTGTTCATCAGCGAGGCGTCGCAAAGGAGTCAATAAAGAAATCTTCTATCTGCGAGACGTTTAACAGAACCGAGACACCTGGGAGCTCACTGAGCGGGCTGCTGACGACGAGTGCGTCCGGCCGCCGCGTTCCGGAAAAGCCCCCGACAATCATATTCACCGGACCAACTCCCGTTCCGAAGAATTGAGCGGCGTCAAACGTTCCGTCACCGTTACCCAGCAGTACCGCGAGAGCATTGGTCTGCTGGGCGGCCGCCGCGATGTCCGGTTTGCCGTCCCCGTTTATATCCAGGATTGCGACTGCTCGCGGGTAGCATAGGTCGGGGCAAGCCACCAGAGTGGGACCCTCTTGAAACGTTCCATTGCCATTCCCAAGCAGAAGCGTGATGGTATTCGAGTCGGAGCTGCTGACCGCTAAATCCGCTTTGCCGTCGCCGTTTACGTCGCCTACGGCCACGTACTGGGGATCGGAGCCAACGGAATAATAGAGAGGCGACCCGAAGGAGCCGTCGCCTTTCCCGATGAGGATGGCGACCCGGGACGAGTCCTCGCAGGTCACGGCCAGATCGGCGATTCCGTCGCCGTTGAAGTCGCCAGTGGCGATACCGTACGGCTGACGCGCGAGAGGGATCAGGACAGGGGACTGAAACTGGCCGTCTCCATTGCCGAGCAGGATTGCGAGCTGATTTTCGTGTGGTACGGTGAGGGCCAGATCCAGTTTGCCGTCGCGGTTAATGTCCGCGGCGATCGCGGCGCCTAGCCCCTTTGCGACCGAAATCTGTTGCGGAGCCCCAAGTTGGCCGTGACCGTTGCCAAGCATAACTGAAATAGCGTTGTTGCCCACAGAGATGACATCCGCATTTCCGTCCCGATTGAAATCCCCGGCGACCAACCATGTGGTGCCGGGAATCGTCACGGCAGCGGATTGCTGGAATCCACCTTTTCCGTTTCCCAGAAATAAGAAGACCTGGCTTGCCTCGGCGCCGAGGTTGGAGACGGCGAAATCCAAGTTACCGTCTCCATTGAAGTCGGCGGAAGCGATCGCGTTGGCGGATAATACGGGGACGATCGGAGTGTTGAAGCTTGCACGTTTGTTACCCAGAAAGACAGTGATGGTGCCGGACGAGCCATTCGCGGTCACAAAATCCGCAATCCCGTCTCCGTTAAAATCCCCGGCGGCAACGCCTTGAACCGTTGAGCCGGCGCTCGCGAAAGTCGCGGAGGAGAAGGTGCCATCTCCATTGCCGGGCAACACGGAAACCCCGTCCGTATAATAGTCCCCTACGAGCAGGTCGGTCTTGCCATCGCCATTCACGTCCGCGATGGCAATGGAGTCGCCGTCCAACACGGGATAGGTCGCCGCTGGAAGAAAGGTGGCATCGCCGTTTCCGAGGAAAACAAACACCTCATTGCTGGTGACCGCCAGAACATCCAAGACCCCGTTACGCCGCAAGTCGGCCACCGTAATCACCGGCAGGAAAGTATCGACGTCCATCGGGACCTGCTGCCCGATGGAGAACGTTCCGTGACCGTTCCCAAGAAACACCTGCATGTGCGGCCCGTCGCTGCCGGCGTCGAGAGCGGCGAGGTCCAGATTCCCATCGCCATTGAGGTCCCCGCATGCCATACCTGAAATCGAACCGTTCGCAGCGTAATTCAGCGGCGGGTTAAAGGCGCCGTCGCCGCGACTCAGAAGAACGGAGATCGTGTTTCCATTAGAAATCGCCAGGTCGGGGATTCCATCGTTGTTGAAATCGCCCGCGGTAATCGACGTTGCCACGGCCGGTATCGTATACACAACGCCGGGAAGGAATGTGCCGTCCCCGTTGCCCAAGGACACTGTCACCGAGCCGGTGAGATCATAGGTATTGATAGAGGCGAGGTCGAGTTTGCCGCCGTTGAAGTCCGCAGTTACGGTCTGAGAGAAAACGCCGTTGTTCGAATTGACCGGCGGCTGGAAGGTTCCATCGCCATTCCCGGCAAAGAAATCGTAGCCGTCTGCGGTGACCAGGACGTCGCGCTTCCCGTCATTATTGAAATCCCCAGATACAATTGCTGAGGGTTCATTGGTACCTGAGAAACTGCGCGGCGCGAGAAAAGAAACTGTTTGGGCGCCAAGCGATCCCACGAACAGGCCCAGCAAGAACGGACGCATCAGTCTCTCAGGTTAGTAGCCCGGTGACGGCCACGATCAGGCCGGCGACGCCGGCGATGAAGCCGATCACCGGAAACAGCATCTTGCGCGAGATGAAATAGAGCGAGCTCAGCACCAGTGCGATCTCCAGCAGGCCTTCGCCGAGATCGTAACGCAGCCCGCGGTGCTCGGCGGCTTCCGATGCTTCCGACTGACTCGTCGCCTTTTCCTTCTGTTCGTTGGCTTGGTCGGTGTACTTCTGCTTATCCTTGTGGAATTGTTCCAGGGCCTCCTTGGCGCCGGGATTATTAGGCCCCAAAATTCCGATCAGCCGCTCACCCAATTCCAGATTGTGATACTTCAGTTTGTTGGCCTGGTAATACTGCCACTGGTCGTTGGAGTCCGTCTTTTTGATAATGGCCTCGGTGTGCGCGCGATGGGAAAGGATCGTGACAACCGCCAGAAAAACGGCCAGCAGCGCGGCCATGATTCCCACGCGCTTGCCGATGGGGTCGTGCTCGTGTCCCTCTTCGTGATGAATTTCCAGTTCAGCCATAGTTATTTCGTTGCCGGCACGGCGTCCTCCGCCAGCAGTTCTCCCTTTTCCAAATGCCGCACCTTGGTGGCGAAGCGGGCCGCGTGCGGATCGTGCGTCACCATCACCACGGTCTTGTTGTACTCTTTGTTCAGCTTCGACAAGATGGTGAGCACATCGTCGGCGGAAGCCGCATCCAGGTTGCCGGTGGGCTCATCCGCGAGGATCAGGGCGGGATCGGTCACGATGGCGCGCGCGATGGCCACGCGCTGCTCCTGGCCGCCGGAGAGCTGCCGGGGATAGTGGCCCAGGCGGTCGCCCAGGCCCACCAGTTTCAACGCAGTCGTGGCATGATCCAAGCGTTCCTGTTTCTTCAAGTGAGTGAGCTTCAGCGGCAGTTCCACATTTTCGAGCGCGGTCAGCACCGGAATCAGGTTGAACTGCTGAAAGATGAAGCCCACGTGTTCATTGCGCCAGTGCGCGATCTGCCGGTCGCTGAGCTCGCGCAGATTGTGGCCGAGCACGCGGATCTCGCCGCCAGTGGCTTTATCCATCGCGGCGATTAAGTGCAGCAGCGTGGACTTGCCCGAGCCCGAGGGTCCCATGAGCGCCACGAACTCGCCCTTTTCGATTTGAATGTCGATATTCTTGAGCGCGACAACATGGAACTCGTCGCGGATAAACTCTTTCGTCAGGTGACGCGTTTCAATGATGGTTTCGCTCATAACGGATCAGGCCTTCTGGCGCACGCGGTCGCCGTCTTTCAAAGTAGCGGGCGGGTTGAGGATGAGATCTTCGCCGCCGATGAGTCCCTGTTCGACGCGCACGCCCTGGCTGTTGGTGGGCCCGGGCTTGATCGGGCGGGTGACCGCGCGGCCATCCAGCACCACAAAGACTTTGTTGTCGCGGATGGCGGAAGCCGGCACTACTACAATTGGTTGCGAAGGCGTGGCGGCCGTGTTCCTTTCATCGGAAAGGAAAGCCACGCTGGCGTTCATCTCGGGCCGCAAATAATCGTCGGGATGCGCCACCTTCACTTTCACCTGCACCGTGGCTTTCTGGCGATTGGCCTCCGGCGAGACTTCCCGGATATAGCCGTCGTACTTGCGGTCGGGGAAAGCGTCGGTCGTGATCGTCCCATTCTGCTTCATGTGCAGCTTGGCGAAATCGTTTTGGCTGATATCCAGTTCCACTTCCAGGTCGTTGAGATCGGCCAGCGAGACGACGTAGCCCTTGGCGCCGCGGTCGCCCACGAAGCTGGTGGTCACAAATTCGCCGATCTCCACGGCGCGCTCCAGAATCGTGCCGGTCACCGGAGAGCGGATGATGGTGTTGGCGAGGTTGGTCTCAGCATATGCCACGGCCCCGCGGGCCTGCTCCACCTGGCCGCGCATGGCGTCGATCTGCTCCTGGCGCGGGCCGATCTTTACCAGATCGTAGGCCTTTTGCAAGGAGTTCATTTTGGCCACCGACGAGTCATAACGGGCCTGCGCGTCGTCCAGGTTCTGCTGCGACATCACAGCCTGCTGTACCAGCTTGCGGGTGCGCTCCAGGCTCACGCGCGCGTTTTCCAGATCGGCCTTCGCCGAATTCAAATTGGCGGATGACTGGGCGATTTCTTCGGGACGCGATCCATGCTCCAGTTCCGCCAGATGGGCCACCAGATTGGCCAGATTCCCCTTGGCCTGGTCGAGCTGCGCGCGGTATTCGTCGTCTTCCAACCGCACCAGCACTTGGCCCTCTTTGACCTTGTCGCCCTTATCCACGCCGATCCACTTCACCTTGCCGATGACTTTGGCGGCCAGTTCGATTTTGTGGGCGGCCACGATGTAGCCCGTGGCATTCAACACTACGCCTTGCTCGGCGTGTCCGGTGCCGACCGATTTCACGCGCTGCACTTCGACCTCGGTGGCTGCGTTCAGACGGCTGTAAGCGAAGCGCCCGGCGCCCAGCAGGAGGAATAGAACGACGCCGCCCACGATCCAGCGGGTAGCCCATTTGGAGGGCTCGCCGGAAGGCTTTTTGCCGCGGTCGATTTGTAGAGACTTTAATTCAGCATCCATGTAATTGTGGGGCAGGCCCATGGCCTGCGGCAGCCTCCCAGGCCGCCCCTCAAACCTCGCGCAATGCGACCAAAATCTCCTTCTTGGCCGCCATTCGAGCCGGGAACAGTCCGCCTACCGCTCCCAAAACCGTGGCGAACAGCAGTCCGGCGAACATGATCTGGGGCGTCACGCGGAAGGCGAATGCCAGCTCGCTAAACGTAGTGCTGCCGATGCCCGTGGTCACGCCGTTCAAGGGAAACACCAGCAGACAACCCAACAGTCCGCCCAAAGCGGCCAGCAGTACCGATTCCAGGAAGAAGCTAAACAAAATACTGCCTTGCGAAAAGCCCAACACGCGCAAGGTGCCGATTTCGCGCGACCGGCGGGCGACCGCCGCGTACATGGTGTTCATGGCCGCGAAACTGCTGCCGATGGCCATGATGACGGCTACGAAGATTCCGATATATTCGATGGGCGCGGCGGCTTGCGTTTGCAGCGCGTAGTATTCTTTTTCGGAGACCGCGTTCATGTTCAAGCGCTGATCGTCGTTGATGCTGTTGAGCAGCGCGGCGGCCGCGCCGGCATCCGGGGCCCGGAGCAGAGCGGAACTGAGCACTTCCGTGCGATCCAGGTCGGAACTGACCTGGTTCAGGTCGCCGAAGATTTCGCTATTCTGCGCGCTCTGTCCGGCGTCCATCACGCCCACCACTTCCCAATCTCCGCGTCCGAACGTGATGTGCTTGCCGACCCCAGCGCTGGGATAGCGTTGCGCGACGGACTTGCCCACCACCAACTCGCGCTTGCCGGAATCGAACCACCGGCCGCTGGAGAGTTTCAGCCCCTTGCGCATCTCCAGGCCGATGGGCAACAGCCCGCGCACGGTTACGTTCATACCTTCCGGAGCGTCCACGCTGGCCAGGTTGATGACGGTGACCACTTCGAGCGACGCCATGGGATCGCCGCTCGCCGTACGCGCGATGCCCGCCTTGAACTTCAGATCCTGAAACTGCTCGCGCGTGAAGTTGGAGACCAGCTCCGTTTCCGATCCCTTGCGCATCACCAGGATCTGCAGCGGATCGCCGCTGGATGAGAGCGTGCTGCGCAAGCCGCCCAGCAGCGCCATCATGGCCAGCAGCACGGCTACGGTCAGCGCAATGCCCAGCGCGGTCATCAGCGTGGTGGTCTTGCGGACAATCAGGTTGCGAAGGTTATATGCGACGGGGATGGCCATAGACGGCTCCTAATCGGTGCTGCGCAGCGCTTCCACGATCGGCGTGCGCGAAGCGCCCCACGCGGGCACGAACGAACTGGACAGGCCGATGACCAGCGCCACCAGGATGCAAGCCGCGGCCACCGACGGATCGAAGGGGTGGATGGGCGGCAGGAAAAAGCCCGCCGGGCTCTTGCGGATGCCGCTCGTCAGGAAGGTCGAAAGCAGGAATCCGATGGCGCCGCCCGCCACCGAAATCACGCAGGCTTCCCCCAGGATGATCATCAAAATATTGCCGCCCGTGAAGCCCAGCGTCTTCAGCACCCCGACTTCGCGCACGCGCTCGCGCACCGACATAGCCATGGTGTTGGCGGAAACCAGCAGCACGGTGAACATCACGGCGGCGCAGATGCTGAACAGGAACATCTTCACGTTGCCCAGCATGGAGGCGAAGGCCAGCGTGAAGGCCTGTTCGGTTTCGGTACGGGTTTGTACCGGTGAGTTGCGGAACATGTCGTCGATGGTAGTGCCCACGCGGGAGACCACCGCCGGACTGTCACAGAGAATGTTAAACGTTCCCACGTCGCCCTTACGGGCTTCCGGCAAGCCCTCGCGCACGTAGGCCCAATTGAAGTACAGCACCTCGCTCTTGCGCGGGCTGTCGAAGATGCCGCGCACCGTCAGTTCCAGCGTGCCGGGAAAAATGTCGCCGGTCAAGGTGATGCGGTCGCCCAGGTGGAAGTTGAATTTATCGGCCAAGTCCCGGCCGATCACGGTGCCCGTGCGGTCGCGGATGAAGGCCTGTTTCTGGTCTTCCGGGATGCGCAGTTCGGTATAGATCTTGAACATCTTTTCCGGATCTACGCCGAAACGGGCGAAGAAGTTCTTGGGATCGCGCGCATCTTTGTAGACGCCGTTGTACCACTGCGAGGGCATAATTTCCTTCACGCCGGGCACCTGGCGGATGCGCTCCATGTAGTATTGCGGAATCTGCACGGTCAGGGAGATCCGGTTGCGCGTGACCAGCCGCAGCGCCTGTTCGGGCGTAGGGTCGCTCAGGTACATGGCGTGATAGACGGCCATCAGAACGCCCAGCAGGCACATGGACACGCCCACGCTGATAATGGTCAGCGTGGTGCGGCGGCGATTGCGCCAGCAATTCTTGACGATCAGTGGAATGTACCGGAACATATGGGTTCTTCCTATTCTAAAGGAGAAAGGGCCCGCCCGTGCGCTTACCCTGATTGCAGATTAGCTCTGGGGCGCGGCCGGGTCTTGCGTTTTTCGGCAAAAACACGCGCGCAATCGGCGAGTGGCGAAAGGTTGGGGTGTGGGGCTAGGGTGAAGGGCAGTGACGCCCGGATGGATGAATTAAGCTGATAGGGCATGCACGACATCTTCATGCGGGAGGCATTGGCTCTGGCTCGCGAGGCGGAATCGGCGGGCGAAGTGCCGGTGGGGGCCGTCGTGGTAGCGGATGGCGCGGTGGTGGGCCGCGGCCGGAATTCGCCTATATCCTTGCACGACCCCACCGCGCACGCGGAGATGCTGGCGCTGCGCGAAGCGGCCGCGGCCACGGGGAATTACCGGTTGGAGAGGGCCACGGTCTACGTTACGCTGGAGCCTTGCGCCATGTGCGCCGGCGCGCTGGTGGCCGCGCGCGTCCAGCGCCTCGTCTTCGGCGCGCGCGATCTGCGCTTCGGCGGCGTGCGAAGCAAGTTTCGCATCGCGGATTCCGAGTTGCTGAATCATCGCGTGGAGATCGTGGAGAGCGTGCTGGCGGTCGAGTGCGTGGAGTTGCTCCAGGCCTTCTTCGAGCGCCGCAGATAGCGCGGCCGGCGTGAATAATTTTTGCACCGATCGGGTCGGGTGACGGGGATTGCGACCCGTCACCCTCCCACACCACCGGACGTGCGGTTTTCCGCATCCGGCGGTTGAAACCAGCTCGTACATCGCTGTCTGTCAGAAGTTCCGCAAAGTTCCGC
>Ga0302325_10028734_pt1 | contig 11501 bp, 10 predicted proteins | sample Palsa_T0_2_FD_201948 | JGI IMG/M metagenome (GOLD analysis project Ga0302325, IMG submission 201948) | Peat permafrost microbial communities from Stordalen Mire near Abisko, Sweden - Palsa_T0_2 | ecosystem: Environmental > Terrestrial > Soil > Palsa > Peat permafrost | place: Sweden: Abisko... | reverse complement strand
CACCGGCCGAACGAGCGGAAGCGGTGCTCGCGCGATGCCCGAAAGCCCCTGCGCGCGTTGCGCAAGTCCCACGTCACTTTCCCTTTCGGGCGAATTCTGGTAGCTTGGTCGCAGCCCATACAGCTCGATTTTCCCGGAGTTTTTGGCTTGAGATCGCGGCCGGGCGGGGGTGCAATCGCCCAATCCCGTGCGCTCCCGCGCCCGGACGCAACGATTTCTGGATACCACCAACGGCTGGCAGCTTGAAGGTGCGGCGTTGAAGATTCTTCTGGCCACCAGCGAGGCCGTGCCGTTTGCCAAGAGCGGCGGTCTGGCCGACGTGTGCGGCGCCTTGCCGCTCGAACTGGCCAGGCTCGGTCACCAGCCGGCGGTGATCCTGCCGGCCTACCGGCAGGTCCGGCAGGCGGGCATCCCCATCGAGCCCACCGGCATCCGCTTCGAGGTGCCCATTGGCACCAAGATGGTCGCCGGCACCTTTCTCAAAAGCCACCTGCCCAACAGCGACGTGCCGGTTTATCTGGTCGAACAGGACCACTACTACAATCGACAGGAGCTTTACCAGGCCGACGGCAAAGACTATCGCGACAACTGCGAGCGGTTCGTCTTCTTCTCCCGGGCCGTGCTCGAGTCGATTCGCCTGCTGGGATTGCAGGCGGACGTGCTGCACGCCAACGACTGGCAGACCGGGTTGGTGCCTGCCTATCTGAAGGCCGAATATCGCGCCCTGCCCGGCTACGAGCAGATCGGCACACTGTTCACCATCCACAACATCTCGTACCAGGGCCTGTTCTGGCACTGGGACATGCTACTCACGGGGCTCGACTGGAAATACTTCAATTGGCAGCAGATGGAATTCTTCGGCAATCTGAATCTGCTCAAGACCGGCATCGTCTTTGCCGACGCCATCAGCACGGTCAGCCCCCGCTATGCCGAGGAGATTCAATCGGCCCCACTGGGCTGCGGATTGGAGGGGGTGTTGCAAAACCGGCGGGACGTGTTGTCGGGGATCATCAACGGCGTCGATTATGGCGAATGGAACCCGGCCACTGACCTGCACCTTGCGGCCAATTACGGCCCGGAAAAGCCCCAGAACGGCAAATCGATTTGCAAGGCGGCCGTGCAATCGGAAGTGGGGCTTCCGCACGCGCCCCAGGTGCCGCTCGTGGCGCTGGTCGGTCGCCTGGTCGATCAAAAGGGAGTCGATCTGGTAGCGACCGTGCTGCGGGACTGGGCCAAAACGTTCGACGTGCAATGGGTCATCCTGGGGACGGGCGAACCGACGTATCACGAGCAATTCACGACGCTCGCCAAGCGCTACCCGCAAAAAGTCGTCGTGCGGCTGGAATTCTCCAATCCGCTGGCGCACCGACTTGGGGCGGGCGCGGACATCTTCCTCATGCCCAGCCGCTACGAGCCGTGCGGGTTGAGCCAGATCTACCGTCTGAAATATGGGACGATCCCGGTCGTGCGCGCGACCGGCGGGCTGGCCGATACGATCATCGACTTGCGCGACGAAACGCTCGCCGCCGGCACCGCCAACGGCTTCAGCTTTCGCGAATACAGCCCGCTGGCGCTGGGCGAAACGCTGAAGCGGGCCTGCGACACCTACACGGCCAAGCCCGACGTCTGGGCCCGGCTCATGCGCACCGGCATGCTGCAAGACTGGTCCTGGAGCAACAGCGCCAAGCAATACCTGGAGCTTTACCGCCAGATCGCGGCGCGAATGCAGCCGGCGCTGAGTAGCCGCGGGACGTGAAACCGACATTGCCTTAGACATTCGCAAACAGCATGCACGAACTAAGCCTTGCCTTCTTCTGGCATCAGCATCAGCCGTACTATCCGGACGACGTCTCGGGCCGCAACCCCATGCCTTGGGTGCGGCTGCACGGCACGAAGGATTACTGGGGCATGGCCATGCACTTGAAGGAAGTGCCCCAGATGCACGCCACGATCAATCTGGTCCCCAGCCTGATTGCGCAAATCAGGGCCTACACGGAGCAGGGGCACGAAGACGAACATCTGCGCGTCTCACGCCTGCCGGCCGACGGGCTCGCCGAAGCCGACCTGCACTACCTGCTGGATAACTTCTTCATGGTCAACCCAGACCAGATGATCCGGCCCTATCCACGCTACTACGAGCTGTATCAGCAGCGCGGCATGTCGATCGATCCGGCCTCTCGGGCGGCGCGGCGCTTCACGACGCGGGACATCCTGGATTTGCAGTGCTGGTCGAACCTGGTGTGGATCCATCCGATCGCGTTCGAGCTGGACCCGGAGCTGGCTGAGTTTCGCAACAAGGGGGGCCGCTGGCGGGAGAACGAAAAAGCCTGGCTGCTCCAGCGGCAGATGGAGCTGCTCGACGAAGTCATCCCGCTGCACCGCGAATTGGCCGAAAGCGGCCAGATCGAGCTGACCACCACGCCGTTTTACCACCCGATCCTGCCGTTGTTGTGGGACAAGCGGCTGGCGCGCCAGGCGATGCCTGACGTGGCGCTGCCCGAGCGGCTGGAGGCGAATCAACCGGATGCGATCGCCCAAATCCGCCGTGCGGTGGAATACCACGCAGAGGTTTTCGGCGAAAAGCCGCGCGGCATGTGGCCCTCCGAGGGCTCGGTGGCCCAGGCCGTGATTCCGGCGATCGCCGAGGCAGGCATCGAGTGGATTGCCACCGACGAGGAAATCCTCTCCTGCTCCACCGAAGGACGCGTCTCCCGAGACGCCCAGGGGTTCTTGCGCCATCCGGAGCTGCTCTATCGCCCCTGGCGCGTCGAAGAGAAAGGCAAACCGCTCCAGATCCTTTTCCGCGATCATGCGATGAGCGATCAGATCGGCTTCCACTACCAGCGCTACCCGGCCCACCAGGCAGTCGACGACTTCATGGGCAAGCTGGAAGCGATCGGCCGCGCGACCTCGGCCAACGCCGGGCAGCGGCCCACGCTGGTGAGCATCATTCTCGACGGCGAAAACTGCTGGGAATACTATCCCCACGGCGGCGTGGAGTTTCTGCGCACGCTGTATCGCCGCATCGTCGATCATCCGAAAATCGCGCCGGTGCGCGTGGGCGACTATCTTGACAAGCACCCCGCCACCGACAAGCTGCCCCACCTGTTCGCCGGAAGCTGGATCAGCCACAACTTCGGCATCTGGGTCGGCCATCCAGAGTGCAACCGGGCCTGGGACCTGCTGTCGAAGACGCGCGAATACCTGAAACTGGCGGCCAAGGACGCGGACAAGCCCAAGGAATCGCTCAGCCGCGCGTGGGAGGAGCTCTACATTGCCGAGGGAAGCGACTGGTTCTGGTGGTTCGGCGACAGCCACACCAGCGCCCAGGACGGCCTGTTCGACCAGTTGTTCCGCAAGCACTTGCAGAATGTCTACCTGCTGTTGGGCGAAGAGCCTCCGACGGAGTTGCTGCATCCCATCAGCCAGGGTCATGGGCATCTTCTGCTGCACACCCAGCCGACCGGACTTTTGAACGTCAAAATCAACGGCCGGCACACCTACTTTGAATGGATCAACGCGGGCCGCTACATTTGCGCCGCGGGGCGCGGCGCGATGAGCATGGCCGACCGCCAGCGGATCGAAGCCATCCACTTCGGCTTCGACGATCGCCGGCTGCTGATCCGCATCGACGTCAAAGATCGCGCGGTCCGCGAATCGCTGGCCGAAGTCGACACGCTGCGGATCGCATTTCTGGAACCCCCGGGTTTCGAGCTCTTGATCGCCCATCCCGGCTGGCACGAACCGATTTTGCAGTTGTATCACAACGACGTTCCGGTGAGCTTGTCGCGCGTGGAAGCGGCGGGGGACGCGATCCTGGAAATCGGCATCCCCTGGGCGAGCTTGTCGCTGGCCGCCAATGCGCCGGTGCAGTTCTACGTCGAGCTTTTGCAGAACGATCAGTCGATCGAGCGCACGCCGCACGAGGGAGTGATCGAAACGTTCGTGCCGTCCCCCGATTTCGAACAGATCATGTGGCAAGTCTAAGCGATGTCTGATTTACGCAAAGATCCGATCGTCGGCCGCTGGGTGATCGTGGCCAAAAGCCGCGCGAAGCGCCCGCACGATTTCAACGGCGGGACGGCGCTGCGTGCGGACAGTAAATTTTGCCCATTTTGCGCCGGCCATGAGGCCATGACGCCGCCGGAAATTTTGGCCTACCGCGAGGCCGGCTCCCTGCCCGGCGGCGAGGGCTGGCGGGTGCGCGTGGTGCCCAACAAGTTTCCCGCGTTGGAGATCGAAGGAGACCTCAACAATCGTGGCGAGGGCATGTACGACATGATGCGCGGCGTGGGAGCCCACGAGGTGATCATCGAGTCGCCGCGGCACGTCGTCAGCACCGCCGATCTGACCGAAGAAAACCTTCGCGAAGTGTTCTGGGTCTATCGCGACCGGCTGCTGGACCTGAAGAAAGACCGGCGGCTGGTTTTTGGCATGATCTTCAAGAACGTGGGCGAAGCGGCCGGAGCGTCGCTGGAGCACACGCACAGCCAGTTGATCGTCACGCCGATCGTGCCCATCAATGTCGCCGAAGAAATCGCCGGCTCGCTGGAGTTCTTCAATTTCCGCGGGCGGTGCGTGTTCTGCGACATGATCCACCAGGAGCTAGCGGGCGAACAGCGGATCGTGGTGGACACGCCGGGCTTCGTGGCTTTTTGCCCGTTCGCCGCGAGGTTCCCCTTCGAGACGTGGATCGTGCCCAAAATCCACTCCAGCCATTACGAAAATATCCAGCGGCACAGCGCCGACGAGCTAGCTCGCGTCATCAAGCGCGTGCTGGAAAAAATAGAAGTGGCATTGGACCGTCCGGCCTACAACTACATAATCCATACGGCGCCGTTTGACACCCAAGAGCTCGGGCACTATCACTGGCATATAGAGATCATTCCGCGTTTGACGAAGACGGCAGGCTTCGAGTGGGGCACCGGCTTTTACATCAATCCGGTGCCTCCCGAGGACGCGGCCGCCTTTTTGCGGGAAGTCGAAAGCCCGGCTCGCGACGCGCAAGCGTTTTCGATTCGTACGATTGGATAGAATAAGTAAGCAAAGAGTGCACCCACGCTTGCCGCCATGGCCAACCCCATTCGCTTCATTTTCCTGCTGCACGATCATCAGCCGATCGGCAACTTTGACAACGTCTTCGAGCAGTCTTATCAGGACAGCTATCGCCCGTTTCTCGATCTGTTCGAGCGCTACGGCAACCTGAAGGTCGGACTGCATACGAGCGGGCCGCTCATGGAGTGGCTCGACGCGCGGCATCCGGAATATCTGGATCGCCTGGCCGAGATGGTGGCGGCCGGACGCATGGAAATCATCGGCGGCGCTTTCTACGAACCCATTCTGTCGATGATTCCCGCCCGCGACCGCGTCGGTCAGATCAAGAGTTTTTCCCGTTGGCTGGAACATCGCCTGGGGGCCCAGATCCGCGGCATGTGGATGCCGGAACGCGTCTGGGAACAGAGCATGGCCAGCGACCTGGTGACCGCCGGAATCCAGTACACGCTGCTGGACGACTTCCACTTCAAAAACGCCGGGCTCGCCGAAGACCAGTTGCACGGATATTACCTGACCGAGGACGACGGCAACGTGCTGGCCGTGTTTCCCGGCAGCGAGCCCTTGCGCTACCTGATTCCCTTCGGCACGCCCCAGCAGGTGATCGACCACCTGGGCCGGCTGGCCGAGAGCCGTTTCGGGGCGATCGCGGTGTTCGGCGACGACGGCGAAAAGTTCGGCGCCTGGCCCGAAACCCACAAACACGTCTACACCGACGGCTGGCTGGCCCGGTTTCTCGACCTGCTGGCGGCCAACCAGTCGTGGATCCGTTCCGCGACGCTCGCCGAGACGTTCGACACCACGGCCCCGCTGGGCAAAATCTACTTGCCCGAGGGCAGCTACCGGGAAATGACCGAGTGGGTGCTGCCGGCCGAGCAATTGGCCGAGTACGCCAGCGTGCGCCGCGAATTGGAGCACGATCCGCGCTGGCCGCGGATCGCCCGTTTCGTGCGCGGGGGCTATTGGCGGAACTTCAAGGTGAAGTATCCCGAAGCCAACGAAATGTACTCGCGGATGATGATGGTCAGCCGGCGGCTGAAAGCGGTCGAAGACTCCGGCGTGCGCGGCGAACTGGTCGAGCATGCCCGCACGGCGCTGTATCGCGGCCAGTGCAACTGCAGCTACTGGCACGGAGCTTTTGGCGGAGTCTATCTGCCGCACCTGCGCAACGCCGTGTTCAACCAACTGATCGCCGCCGACAACCTGCTCGACCGGGCCATCGGCCGCACCGGCCCGTGGGTCGAAGCCACGGCCGACGATTACAATTTCGACGGCCGCCAGGAAGTGCAGCTCGCCAGCGACAAGCTCGTCGTGCTGGCCACTCCCGTTCGCGGCGGGCATCTGTACGAGCTCGACGTCCGCTCGATCTGTCACAATCTGCTGGCCACGTTGACCCGCCGCCCCGAGGCTTATCACCGCAAAGTGCTCGGCGGCGACTCCAAAAACGACGTGGCGAACATCTCCGACCGCGTGATCTTCAAGCAGGCCGGGCTCGAGTCGCGTTTGCAGTACGATGGTTACCCGCGAAAAAGCCTGTTGGATCATTTCTATGATCCGCAGGCCGCGCTCGCCTCCGTGGCCCGCGGCGAAGCGCCCGAGCGGGGCGATTTCCTGCTGCGGACCTACGAAGCCCGCATGCGGCGGAATCCTAACCGCATGCAGGTGCAGCTATCCAGCGAAGGCCTGGTGGGCGAGTTGCCGCTCAAGATCACCAAGGCAGTCACGCTGGAAGCCGGCAGCTCGGTGCTCGAAATCGCGTATCTCATCGAGGGGCTGCCTCCGAATGGCGGAGCCGACCGGCAACTTCATTTCGGCGTCGAGTTCAACGTCGCCGGCCTGCCCTCCGGCGCCGACGATCGCTATTTCTACGGCGACGACCGGCAGCGCCTCGGCCAGCTCGGCACGCAACTGGATTTGCAGCAATCCGGCGAACTGGGGCTGGTCGACGAGTGGCTGGGCATCGACGTCGCGCTGAGCTTCTCCCGCCCGTCGAACGTCTGGGCCTACCCGGTCCAAGCCGTCAGCCAGTCGGAAGGCGGATTCGAGCTGGTCCACCAGTCGGTCGTCGTCGAGCCCCACTGGCTCATCCAAGGCGACGCCCAGGGCCGCTGGTCGATCAACATGACGCTCTCGATCGACACCTCGCTGGCCGAAAGCCGGATGGAAAAACACGTCGCGGCCGCGGCGACGTAGGGCGTGCAGGTATGAAGCGTTACGCCATCGTTATCGAGAAATCGGTATCGAACTACGCGGCCTACGTGCCGGACCTCCCCGGTTGCGTCGCGACCGGGGAATCCGTTGAAGAGACCGAAAACCTCCTGCGCGAAGCGATCGCAATGCACGTTGAGGGCTTGCAAGACGATGGCCTGCCCGTTCCACAGCCCACGAGCGCTGTCGAGTATCTACGAATCGACGCATGAGCGAGTGGTCCCTCGCCTTCGCCCTTTCGGTAACAATTGCCCGGTGTGATTGACTACGCCGCGCCACGGCACTAGGCTCAAGAACGTAAGCAGCGCGACACTCTCAGACGCAGCGGCCATGACACAGTACACGTACACCGTTTTGTTTGAGCCCGACATCGACGAGGGGGGCTTTGTGGCGAGCGTCCCCGCACTGGGCATTGCCTCGCAGGGCGAGACGCTCGACGAAGCACGGCAGATGATTCAAGAGGCAATCGCCGGCTACATCGAAGGTCTGCAGCAGGAAGGACAGCCCATTCCGCTGGAGCCAGCCGAGTTGGCGGCACAACTCCGTACTGAGCAGGTCGCCGTACAAGTATGAGCGCCCGCCTCCCGTCGCTGACGCCGCGGGAGGTCGTCGCCGCCTTGCGGCAAGCTGGCTTCGTGTTCCACCACCAGCGCGGCAGCCACGCCTTTTATCAACACCAGCACCATCCCCTGCACTGGGTCACCGTGCCAATGCACGCGAAATCCATCAAGAAGGGTACACCGCGGAGCATCATCCGTCAGAGCCGGCTGTCTCACGACGAATTCCTCGGCCTTCTCTAGACCATGCCCACCAATCCACCGCCGGATCGAACCGCGTTGTGTTCGGCCCGATGTCCGCCAGCACGGGGGGGACCGTGCGCTGGGCAACGTCCTGTCGATTGCTTGCGGTGCTCGGGTCGGCCGCCCGGTTGGGAAGGCGATTGAGCACGATCCCGGCCACGTCCAGTCCGTCGCGAAACGTGGCGGCGACGATCAGGGTTTGCAGAACCTGGTTGATCGCGCCCAGCACGTTGGGCGCCACCACCACCAGCGGAAAGCCGAAATCGAGCGCCAGGTCGGCGACGTACTCGTCTTCGCCCACCGGCGACATCAGGCCGCCGGCGCCTTCGACCAGGACGATGTCCGAGCGGTCGAGCCAATACGAAAGGCCGTCGCGCAAAAGCCGTGCGTCGATCTGCTTGCCTTCCCGCGCGGCGGCCAGGTGCGGGGCCAGGGGCGCCGCAAACATCTGCGGGCAAACGCGGGCCAGCTCCCCCGGCGAACCTGCGGCCCGCCAGATGGTTTGAGCATCGTCGCAGATCAGTCCGAACTCCCCCGCCGTGCAGCCGCTGGCCACCGGCTTGTAGACGCCCACCCGATGCCCGGCCTCAACCAGCCAGTGCGCCACGAGCGCCGTGACGTAGGTTTTGCCGACAGCGGTGTCGGTGCCCGTGATAAACAATCCGCGCGGCGGTTTCGAGGACATCGTCGATAGATTACCATGAGTTGCATGAGCGGTCCAAATGGCAATCCGGCGGGCAGCACTGGGCGCGAAAGCCCTGCGCGCGTGGTGATCGCGCTGGTGCAGGCCAGTGGCCATGAATCCAAAACTCGCAACGTCGACAAGGCGATTTCGCGGATCGCGGAGGCTGCCGCGGCCGGGGCCAACATCGTCTGCCTGCAGGAGTTGTTTGCCGGACAGTACCCTTGCCAGACCGAAGACCATCGCCGTTTTGCGGATGCGGAGCCGATCCCCGGACCCACCAGTGAAGCGCTCTCCTCCTCCGCCCGCGAGCACGGGGTGGTCGTCATCGGCTCGCTGTTCGAGCGCCGCGCGCCGGGCGTGTACCACAATACGGCCGTGATTTTCGATGCCGACGGCACGCCGGCCGGGATGTACCGCAAGATGCACATCCCGGACGACCCGTTTTACTACGAGAAATTCTATTTCACGCCCGGCGACCTGGGCTTTCGCAGCTTCGACACGCGCTACGGCCGCATCGGCGCCTGCGTCTGCTGGGACCAGTGGTATCCCGAGGCGGCGCGGCTCACGGCGCTATCCGGGGCGCGGATCATCTTCTATCCCACGGCAATCGGTTGGCTCCCCAACGAAAAACAGGAATTCGGCGCCAGCCAGCATTCGGCCTGGGAAACGATGATGCGCAGCCACGCGATCGCCAACGGCGTGTTCGTGGCGGCGGCTAATCGGACCGGCGTGGAAGGCGAGTTGGAATTCTGGGGGGCCTCGTTCGCCTGCGATCCGAACGGCAACGTCTTGGCCCGCGCGAATCATGACGCCGAGGAGACCCTGCTGATCGAGTGCAACCTCGACCAGGTCGACGCGGTGCGCACGCACTGGCCGTTCCTCCGCGACCGCCGCATCGACGCTTACGGCGACATCGTAAAGCGTTATCTCGACTGAAGTCCAGCAGATTTTGGATTTTGGATTACGATCGCACCGGCCGCTTCCCCATGGATAATCCAAAATCCAAAATCCAAAATCCAAAACCGACGCCGCGGGCGTTGGGCTACCGCTTGCCGGCCGAGTGGGAGCCGCACGCCGCCACCTGGCTGGCATGGCCGCACAACCGCGCGACCTGGCCGGGCAAATTCGAGCCCATTCCGGCCGTTTGGACCCTGCTCGTGCGGACCCTCGCCGAGTTCGAGACGGTGCACGTTGAGGCCGGCGGCCAGCCGATCATGACCGAGGCCCGCGAGATGGTCGGACGACTGCCCAATGTCGTGTTGCACGACATTCCCACCAACGACGTCTGGGCCCGCGACCACGGCCCCATGTTCCTTTCCGGACCGCCGACGTTGCCCGCGGCGCTGGTCGACTGGGAGTACAACGCCTGGGGCGGGAAATATCCGCCGTTCGACCAAGACAACGACGTGCCGCGGCAAGTCGCCGCGCTGACCGGCCGCCGGCGGTTCGTGCCGGGCATCGTGCTGGAAGGGGGCGCCGTCGATGGCGACGGCCAGGGAACGATTTTGACCACCGAGCAGTGCCTGTTGAACGACAACCGGAATCCCGGACTGGCCAAAGTCGAAGTCGAGCGCTATCTGCGCGATTTCTGCTGCGCCGAGAAAATCCTGTGGCTGGGCTCGGGCATTGCAGGCGACGACACCGACGGGCACATCGACGAGCTGGCCCGCTTCGTGGCGCCGGGGGTGGTCGTCGCCGCCGTCGAAGAGGACCCGAGCGACGAGAACCACCCGCCGCTGGCGGAGAATTTCGATCGACTGTCGCGGATGACCGACGCGGCGGGTCGCCGGCTGCAGGTGGTGCCGCTGCCGATGCCTCGGCCGCTTTTCCACGACGATGCCCGGCTGCCGGCCAGCTACATGAACTTTTATATCGCCAACGGCCTGGTGGTGGTTCCGCAGTTCGGCGACCCGGCCGACCGCGTGGCTCTTGAAACGCTCGGCCGGCTGTTTCCGGATCGCGCGGTTCGCGGATTAGACGCCGTCGATCTGGCCTGGGGTCTGGGCGCCTTCCATTGCATCACGCAACAGCAGCCGGCGTAGATCGCTAAGAGCCTCTCCGAAAACCGCCAGGGACTGTCCCCATTTTGCGCCGTCCGCAGAGCAAAATGGGGACTGTCCCTCTCTCCCTGGCGGTTTTCGGAGAGGCCCGTAGGTCCGCCTGGTCGTTGCCGGACGACTTCCAGAATTCGTGATGCCATGTGCCCCGCCGACCGATGTTAACATTTAGTGATTGCGTTGGCCCTGACGATTGGTCAAGAACGTCCCAAAGCGTTCTCTGCAAGAAATTAAGCGGACTTCGGCCTGCGTGCCCGCGCCGGGCTTACGCTCGACTCGCGATTAGAACCCTGTGGTCGTCTGCCCCGGTCAATCCGGGCGTCGGAACCTCTCTCAGACCACCTCAGCTGTTTTAATGGGCGAGCGGCGTACGGCCCGCAGCGGGACGCCGCCGCGCACCGAGCCGGCGCGGTCCTCCCGGGCCGCCCATCTTCAGTTCGCTCGCCAGACTCTCCAGTTTCCCTTGCGGTGGGTCCAGAAAACCCTATCATGCTCCGCCTTTCCGGGAAAAACCGCCCGCGGAATACGGTCGTTTGCGCTGCCGGCTAGCGAAGCGTCGAGCCTTGCCCAAAGACGTGCGCTTCCTCGGAGCGAACTGAGTGCGGCGCCGCGTCCACTCCGCAAACAAGTCAGCCGTGTCGCTTGGGCTCTCCCGACATTTTGTTTGCGGCGTTCATTTACCCATCGCGGATTGAATCA
>Ga0302325_10028732_pt1 | contig 11501 bp, 17 predicted proteins | sample Palsa_T0_2_FD_201948 | JGI IMG/M metagenome (GOLD analysis project Ga0302325, IMG submission 201948) | Peat permafrost microbial communities from Stordalen Mire near Abisko, Sweden - Palsa_T0_2 | ecosystem: Environmental > Terrestrial > Soil > Palsa > Peat permafrost | place: Sweden: Abisko... | reverse complement strand
AACCGCATGGTGATGCGACAACTACATTTGATCAGTACGCCGGAGCCGAACGACGTCTCCGACGCGCTCGCACTCGCGCTCGCGCTGGCCAATATCGAACGCACCGAAGCGCGCCTCGGCCCGCTCGGCGTCTCGCTGGGGCATTGAAGCGCGCGCGTGGTACAATCGTAACAGAATGTTCTCTCGCATAACGGGAACCGTTGCCGAGCGCTCGCAGTCGAGCGTCCTGCTCGACGCCGGCGGCCTCGCATACGAAGTGATTCTGCCGCCGTGCGTCGTCGAGAAGCTGCCGCCGGGTACGGGCGAACGCGTCACGCTTGAAATCTATCCGGCCTTCAATCTCGAGGGAAACAGCGGACGCTTTACATTTTTCGGGTTCACGAACGCCGTCGAGCGTGAATTCTTCGAAGCCTTGATTAGCGTCGCCAGCATCGGACCGAAGACGGCAGCGCGCGCCTTCTCGGAGCCGATGGCACGTATCGCGCGAGCGATCGATGCGGGCGATTACGCGTTCCTGGTCAAGCTTCCCGGCATCGGACAGCAGAAGGCGCGCGACATCGTTGCGAAACTCCAAGGCAAGGTCACCAGATTCTTGTTGATTCAGGAGGCCGAAGCGCGACCCAAGCAAACGATTCCCGACTTTGCGGGCGAAGCGCTGGCGGTGCTCTTGCAACTCGAGTACCGGCGCGGCGAAGCCGAAGCGATGATCGACGAGACGTTGCGCGCCAATCCGAACATCGCGGATGCCGAGTCGCTCCTGACCGAAGTCTACCGGCTCAAGAACCGGCGGGCCGAGGCCTCGTGAGCGAACCAGGTTCGAAGCGTCGCCGGCTGCTTGGACCCGAGGATACGGAGCGAATCGTCGCTCCCGAAGCTGCAGCGCTCGAAGAAGAAGTGCTCGGCGCGACCCTGCGGCCGCGCTCCTTCGACGAATACGTTGGCCAAACGACGGTCGTCGAAAATCTCAAGATCGCAATCGACGCGGCCCGGCGTCGCGGCGAGCCGCTGGAGCACGTCTTATTCTACGGCCCGCCGGGACTGGGGAAGACGACGTTGGCGTCGCTCATTGCGCGCGACATGGGCCGCTCCTTACGGCCGACCTCGGGTCCAACGCTCGAGAAGCCGAAGGACCTCGTCGGAATCTTGACCTCGCTGCAAGAAGGCGACGTGCTCTTCATCGACGAGATCCATCGCCTCGGCGGCGTGGTCGAAGAATATCTCTATCCCGCTATGGAAGATTTTCGTATCGACGTCGTCATGGACAGCGGGGCCTACGCCAAGACCTACAAGCTTCCGCTAGAACGCTTCAGTTTGATCGGTGCGACGACGCGCGCGGGCATGCTCTCTGCGCCGCTGCGCGAGAGGTTCGGAATCGCATACCATCTGGATTACTACAGCGCTGAAGAATTGGAACGCATCGTGGTGCGCAGCGCGGGCGTGCTGGAGATTCCAATCGAGCAAGAGGGCGCGCGCGCGATCGCGCGACGGAGCCGCGGCACCCCGCGAATCGCCAACCGTCTCTTACGTCGCGTTCGCGATTACGCGGAAGTGCGCGCCGGGGGGACGATCACGCTCGAGGTTGCGGACGAAGCCCTGCGCCGCGAAGGCGTTGACGAGCTGGGGCTCGACCGGCTCGATCGCGCCTTCATGCGCACGATCGCCGAACAGTACCGCGGAGGCCCGGCCGGAATCTCCGCGATCGCGGCGACCTTGATGGAAGATGCGGAGACGCTCGAGGACGTGGTCGAGCCGTATTTACTCAAGCTGGGCCTCGTCGTGAGAACCGCCAGTGGACGGAAGGTGACGCCCGAAGCCTACGCACACTTGCGCCTCAATCCGCCGCGCGGCGAAAGCCGTCAGGAGCGGCTGCTCTAGAGCGTGCGGCGAAGCGCGTTCCTTGCGTCGGCGTCGGCAACGCTCGCAGCGCTTGCTCCCGGTGCCGTACACGCGACCGGTGGACTCGACGTCGGCGAAGCGCGCACGCCGCACGAGATGCGCGTTCTGCTCGCGAGCGGAACGTTCGAGCCGATCGTGCCGATCGACGATTGGCACTTCACCTGGAACGGCGCGACCTATCGCGGTACCGCCGCGAACGTCACGCTCACCGACGGGCGCGCGGGCCTCGTCAATGCGTTGCCCCTCGACGCGTATCTGTACGGCGTCGTCAGCCGGGAACTCTCTGCCTCTTGGCCTCGCGGCGCGCAAGAGTCGCAAGCGATCGTGGCCCGGACGTATGCGCTCGGGCGCCTTCGTCCGGCACAAGCCTACGACGTCGTCGCGAGCGAAAGCGATCAGCGCTACGGCGGTATTGCAGCCGAGACCGTCGAGGGTCGCGCCGCGGTCGACGCGACCGCAGGCACGATCGTGACGTACCTTGGCGCAGCCGCGCGCGTCGCATACGGCTCGTGTTGCGGCGGCCATAGCGCGGACGCAGCCGACGTGTGGGGCTCGGGCCTTCCCTACCTACGCGGTGTTGCCGATCCGAACTGCGCGGGTACTCCCGAATACCGTTGGCAACTCGACCTGCCCGGTGCAACGCTCGGCTCGGCTCTTGGTGCGCGCTTCCTGGCGATCGGCGACGTACAAACGGTCGCCTTGCGCGATCCCGACGGGAGCGGCCGGCCTGCCGGCCTTGTGTTTTCGGGCTCGGCCGGGAGCTTCGACATTGCAACGCGCGCCTTTCGCGAAACGCTCGGAACCAGCGTCGTGCGCAGCACGCTGCTGCTCGCCGTATTGCCGCGCGCGGGCGGTTTGCTCGTCGACGGCGGCGGACGCGGCCACGGCGTCGGCCTCTGTCAGTGGGGCTCGCGCATGCTCGGCGCCGCCGGGTGGTCCGCCGGCGACATCGTGCGCTTCTACTTTCCGGGAACCGCGCTCGGTCGCGCCTGACTCCCTTCGGGTAGCCCAGCGTCAGTGCAGGGTGATCGAGATGACGTCGGACGTCACGAGCTGCTTACCGAAGGTCGGGTCGCGCCAAAGCTCCTTCGTCGGCACGGCGTAGATGCGATACGTCCCAACGGGCAGGACGTATCCCCACAGGGCCAACCGGTCGCCGGCACCCGGTTTCTCGGAATACGCGTCTCCTTTATAGAGGCCGTTCGTAGGCAGTGAAATATCGGTGTACGCGCCCGTAGGAGTGTTGCCGGAGGCATCGGGGGTTTGCGGCAATACAGGCTTTCCATCCGCGTCGGTGATGACGAGTTTCGTCAAGCGCCACATGGGGCCACCAACGACCTGCGCTCGCATCGTCGTGTTCGTCACCGAAACGAAGATACGGGCGTCGTTCGCCAGCTGCGTGGGCGGGGCGCTCACGTTCAACGCGCCCCAAAAGAACGCGCGCGGAGCTGCGGGCGATTGGGTCGCGAGGGCGACGACGGCGATCGCGGACGTGGCACCCGCCGCCCACTTGGGAAGAGCCATACCCGAGACGTTAGGTGCGGTCGCTAAAGTTCCCGGAAGGCGGCAACGCGCGCTCGGCGACAAGGCGGAAATACGACGCTAACCGGACCGCACTACGCTTCGAGGCGATGCGGATGCAGTCGCAAACGAAGGTGGCTTTTGGGCGCGGTACGGCTTGGCTCGAGATCTTGATCGCGCTGACGATCGCGTTGCCGCTTTCACTCCTGTTGGTTAGCGCGTTTCGATCGGGTTCGTCGCTCGTCACCAAAACCTCACGCTACGAAACCGGCCGCGCCAACCTCAGCGAATTGGCCTGGCGCTGGCAGAACGAAGCTGCCTCAGCGTGGGCGATCTTTCTGCCGCCGAGCGACGTGTTGGGATTTCCGAACTGCGCCGGTGCAGTCTGTCACGAAGTCGATTTCTTTGCGCGCGATACGAGCGGCAACGCGCGCTTTTGGGCCTGGCGTTTCGACACGGCAAGTCAGATTCTCCAACGCTACACGTACAGCGATGCGAACGATCCGGCTACGACGCTGAGCGCGAGCGGTCCGCCATTCGCCGGCCTGACGTCGTTCGCGGCGCACTCCCTCGCGGCGAGTGAGGTCACGAACCCGGCGCTGCGCGCATATACACCGAAGGACGTCTCGCTCAACCTCGGTTTTCCCGGCGTGAACGGCGGAAATGCACTGACCGTTCTCGACGTCGAGAATCCGGCAGAACGGATCGTCCGCGAGTTCTTGCCGGCCACGACCCCAAGTGGATTCGATGTGGTCGTGGGGACGTTCGTTCCTCCAGCCGCACCGCCGCAGCAATGAACCGGCGCGCACGGGGACAGAGTCTGCTGGAAGCGCTGCTGGCGCTCGCGCTCGTTTCGCTTGTGTTGGGCGCAGCGTTTGCGGCACTTGGCGTGACGACGCGTGCCAAAGCCGCCGACGAAGATCGTACGACTGCAGCGGATGCCGCCGCAAACGTCGCGGCCGAACTGCGCGCAGCCACCGAGTACGATGCGGACGCGTTGGCCGCTCTCGGGAATGCAACCTGGACCGTGCTGCCTCCCTCGCCGCCACCCGGAGCGTCGCCTGCGGACGCAGCGCTGATAACGCTCTCGACGAACGTGCAACCCGACGGCGCCGGCGTCGCGGTCGGGTTGAGTTTTGCTTCGGCGAAGGCGAGCGGTGCAACGACCTTGGTGCTGCAACAGTATGCTCCGGCGCCCGGCAGCCAAGTCTTCCGCATCGGCGCAACGCCGGCGCCGAGCCCGTAGATGTATCTCTCGATGCTCTTTGGCGTCACCATGCTTGCAATGGTCGCGCTGGGCGGGCTGCAACTCGCGACGGCATATGCCGTCGCGGCCGAACGTCATGCAGCTTTGCGCTATGCCGACATCGCGCTGGAACAGGCGCGCCTCGCTCTTGTCGCGCAGATCGCGGAGCAAGTCGAATCAGGTTCGCCGGACGGACCGTTCGTCGCGCCGAGTCCGACGGCGCTCGCTCCGATCTGCGCCGTGCCGCCCGCCGCAACGCCCGCGCCTTGCGCCCTTTCAGCCTCGGTGAGCGTCACGATGCTCGGCCAGACGAGGGTCAGCGCGCCTCCGAACGAGTTCGCTCAAAACGTTCAGCGAGCCGAAGTCGTTGATCGTGCGCACGTATGCGGCGCCGCCGTTTGCTTCCGACGACGGGAGCGATGAACCGGCACCCGGCGACGTCGCAAGCGGCGACAGCGGCGGCATTTGCGACGGCAGCGCGATTTGTGCCGGCGCCGACACCCGCATTCACGTGAAGTTCGTGTGCAGCTACCCGTCTGATCCCTCGCTGTGCGTCGGCATCCCGGATCGTTACCGCGACAATTTCTTAAACGAAAACTGGCGCAACGCGCATGCCGTGGTCAGTCCGTGGTCCGAATAGCGCCCCCGTACGAACGCGGCTCGACGTTGCTCGACGTCGTACTCGCGAGCGCGCTGATCGGGCTCGGGATCCTTGCATCCGGTGCCGTCTCGCTTGGAATCAGACCGGGCTCGCTTGAGGCTGCCACGGTCGCGCTACCGTCGTTCGTCGCGCGCGCGAGAGCGCTCGCCGAGTCGACCGGCGACGGCGCGACGCTCGCCTTCGCGCCAAGCGCCGCAGGCTTCAGCGCGACACTGTATCCGCACCGTCCGGTACCGGGCAGCGCTTTTGATCCCGCAACGAGCGAGCAGAGCGAAAGCTTTTCCGTGTATGTTCGATCTTCGGCGGCCGGCGGCGCCGCGTTTGCGATTTTTCTTTCGTCGTCGGGCAGCGCGTCGTGGACCGCCTGGTCACCCGCGAGCGGCAGCCTCGACGTCGAGCCCGCTTGTTTGCCGCCACTCGAACTCGTCCTTGGTACGTCGGCGGCCGGGGTTGCCGGCGCGCCGGTCGCAAAGCCGTCGCCCGTTCCGGATGCTCTCGCCTGGTTTACGCTGTCGTGCGAGGATGCGACGCTCCGGCAGTCGTGACACCTCACGTGCGAGAAGCATGCGAACATCGAAGCGCTTCGCACGACTGCCGCCTATAAATACGATCTTCCACCCGAACTGATCGCCTTGCGGCCGGCGGATCCGCCCGATTCGGCGCGCCTCATGCTCGTCGATCCGCTCGCCGGAACGTTGGCGCACGAGCATTTCGCGGCGTTCGCCGAGCAGCTGCGCAGCGGCGACGTCTTGGTCGTCAACGAAACGCGCGTCATCCGGGCGCGTCTACAGGGCCGTCGCGATCCGGGTGGCGGCCGCGCGGAAATTCTGCTCGTTCACCCGGCCGGCGCGACGCGCTTCGATCCGAGCACGCGGCGCTGGATTGCGCTGGTGAAGCCCGGCCGAAAGCTGCGCGAAGGCGCGCGAGTTCTCTTCGGCGACGGCGCGGCCGCCCGGATCGAGGCGGTCTTGCCCGACGGAACGCGCGAGATAACCCTCGAGCTGAACTTGCCGTTCGAGGATTTCTTGGAGCGGCACGGTGAGCTGCCGCTTCCGCCGTACGTCGGACCGGGCGACGAACGTCGCGCGCAGCGCTACCAAACGATTTTCGCGCGCGAACCGGGAAGCGTGGCCGCGCCAACCGCATCGCTCCATTTCACGCCCGCGGTTCTCAAGCGAATTCTCGAACGCGGCGTCGAGGTCGTCCCGCTGGTTCTCGAGGTTGGACTGGCTACGTTCAAACCGATCGAGGCGCAAACGATCGACGCCCACGTCATGCACCGCGAACGCTACGCGATCCCGGCTGCGACCGCCGCCGCCGTCAATCTCGCCAAACGCGAGCGCCGGCGCGTCGTCGCTGCCGGTACGACGGTCCTGCGCGCGCTCGAATCGGCGGCCATATCGGGCGAGGTCGCGGCAGGCGAGGGCGAGACCGAGCTCTTTATCTCGCCCGGCTTTCAGTTCCGCGTCGCCGACGCGCTCCTCACCAACTTTCACCTGCCCGCCTCGAGCCTGCTCGTCCTGGTCTCCGCGTTTGCCGGCTATGACCTGACTCGCGCCGCCTACACCGCCGCAATTGCCGAGCGCTATCGTTTCTTTTCGTTCGGCGACGCCATGTTCATAACGCCGCCGGCCTCCACAGAGGACCGGAGCGTTTGACATTGCTGGCGGGGCTTGGTATTCTCTCGGGGTTGTGGCCGAGGCCGCGCGCATTTTTCGAGCGCGCGGCGGAAACAATAAGATGAACGCCTGGCTCCGTGGATTACGGCCAGATTCCAGAGGGCGATACTTCGATGAAGAACATCATCGGCCGCAAGGTCGGGATGACGAGCGTGTTTACCGCCGATGGGCGCTATGTTCCGGTGACCGTCATCGAGGCGGGGCCGTGCTTGGTGCTGCAAAAAAAGACCGTCGCCAGCGACGGGTATGAGTCGGTTGCGCTCGCGTTCGGCGCCGCCAAGGCCTCGCGGCTGACCAAGCCCCAAGCCGGCCGTTTCAAAGCGGTCTCGCAAGAGCCGAAGAAGTTCGTCCGTGAGTTCCGCCGCGAGATCGACGGCGTCGAAGTCGGGCAGTCCGTCGGAGTCGACATATTTAAAGAGGGCGACCGCGTCGACGTGGTCGGGATTTCGAAAGGCCACGGCTTCGCCGGCGGCATCAAACGGCACAATTTCCACGGTGGCGGCCGCACCCACGGCTCGATGATCCACCGCCAGCCCGGTTCGAACGGTGACACGAATGCCGGACACACCGTCAAAGGCAGCCGCCGGCCAGGGCACTACGGCGTCGATCGCGTGACGCATCAGAATCTGGAAGTGGTTCGCGCCGATACCGAACGCAACGTCCTGCTCGTGCGCGGCCCCGTTCCCGGTGCCCGCGACGGCCTCGTCCTCATCTCGGCCGCCGTTCGCCCGCCCAAGCAAACCGCTCCGGCCGCGGGAGCTAAATAATGCCGAGCGTCATCGATGCCAAAGGCGCGACACTGCGCGACGAGCCGATCCCGGCCGCTTTCGCCGAACCGACCGGCAAGACGAACGTCATGTTCCGCGCCGTCTTCCGCGAACTCGCCAACCCGCGCGCGGGCACCGCTTCGACCAAGCGCCGCGACGAAGTTTCCGGCGGCGGCAGAAAGCCCTGGCGCCAAAAGGGCACCGGGCGCGCCCGCCAAGGCTCGACGCGTTCGCCGCAATGGCGACACGGCGGGGTGGTCTTCGGGCCAAAGCCGCGATCCTACGAAGTCTCGCTCAATAAAAAGGAACGCCGCTTAGCCTTCCGCTCGGCGCTCGCCGACCGCTTCTCGTCCGATTGCGTGACCTTGCTTGCGACCGACGGTTTAGACGTGAACAAGACGCGCGACATGGCCGCTCTGCTGTTCGGGTCGGCCAAGGCCGCCAAGAACGGACCGCGCACGCTGGTCGTGTTCGCCGCAGCCGAGCGCGACGGCGTCGGGCTGCAGCTGACGCGTGCCGGATCGAATCTCGCCCGCGTCGGCATCACGCATACGCAAGCGCTCGACGTGAAGGACATCCTCGGCTACGGCCGCCTGGTCCTCACCACGTCCGCCTTCGAAGAGCTGCGCGACGCCTTCGCCGACACCGACAAGAAAGCGACCAAATAATGGAATCGCGAGATGTGGTTATCGCGCCCCTGATTACCGAAAAGTCGATGTCGGGAACGGCGCAGCAGCAATACGCCTTCGAAGTGCACCCGCGCGCGACGAAGACGCAGATTCGGCACGCCATCGAGGAGATCTTCAAAGTCAGCGTCACCAAGGTGAACACCGTGAACGTCGGCGGAAAACAGAAGAACTTCGCGCGGCGCGGCGTTCGGACGTCCGGCAAGCAGCCGGATTGGAAGAAGGCTATCGTCACCCTCAAGCCCGGTGAGAAGATCGAACTGGGCGGCCAGAATTATTTCGAGCAATAACCGATGGCAGTAAAACGTTTTCGTCCGACCTCGCCCGCGCTTCGCTTCCTGACCGTCAGCGATTTTTCGGACCTTTCGAAGGTCTCGCCCGAAAAGAAGCTCACCGAAGTCAAGAAGAAGCATTCGGGGCGTAACAACAACGGCCACATCACCGTCCGCCACAAGGGCGGCGGGACGCGCCGTCAATACCGCATCATCGATTTCAAGCGTCAGAAAGACGCGATTCCGGCCAAGGTCGCGACGATCGAGTACGATCCGAACCGCTCGGCTCGCATCGCGCTGCTCAACTACAAGGACGGCGAGAAACGCTACATTCTCGCGCCGCTGGGCCTCGCGGTCGGCGACGTGCTTGAATCGGGCGAGAAAGCCGACATCAAGACCGGCAACTGTCTCCCGCTCTCGGCCATTCCGCTCGGCACGGTGCTGCACAACGTCGAGCTGCGGCCCGGCGAAGGCGGCAAGCTCGTGCGCAGCGCCGGTTCGTCGGCGCAGTTGATGGCCAAAGAGGGCGAGTACGCGCAAGTACGCATGCCGTCGGGCGAAGTGCGCAAGATCTTGATGCGCTGCCGTGCCACGATCGGTCAGCTCGGCAACGTCGAGCACGAAAACATTCAGATCGGCAAAGCGGGCCGCATGCGCCACATGGGCAAGCGCCCCTCGGTGCGCGGCATCGCGATGAATCCCGTCGACCACCCGCACGGCGGTGGTGAGGCGCGCTCGACGTCGGGCCGGCCGCCGACCACGCCTTGGGGTCAAATGACGATGGGCAAAAAGACGCGCCGCAACAAGCGGACCGCGAAGATGATCGTCCGCAAGCGGAGTGCCAAGTAATGGGTCGTTCCCTCAAGAAGGGTCCGTTCGTTGCGGACCATTTAATTGCCAAAGTCGAGAAGATGAACGCCTCACGCGAGAAACGCGTCATCAAGACGTGGTCGCGTGCCAGCACGATCGTCCCGACGTTCGTAGGCCACACGATCTCCGTGCACAACGGTAAGACGCACGTTCCCGTCTTCGTGACGGAGAACATGGTTGGCCACAAGCTCGGCGAGTTCGCCCCGACGCGCGCCTTCCGCGGCCACTCGGGCCAAGAGAAGAGTTCGGTCAAGTGAGCGTGCACGCCGGCGACGAACGCGCCCTCGCGTTCGCGCATCTCAAGTTCGCTCGCATGGGCCCGCGCAAGTTGCGCCGGGTCGCCGATGCCATTCGCGGCAAGAGCGTGCGGGAAGCACTCGTGCTCCTCAAATTCTCCGGCGTCTTTGCCTCGGAGCCGCTCGAGAAGCTGCTGCGCAGCGCGGTTGCCAACGCCGAGAACAATCACGACATGGCGAGCGACGATCTGTACATCGCCAAGATCACCGTCGACGGCGGTCCGGGCGGCGGGATCACCAAACGTCTCGATCCGCGCGCTCAAGGCCGTGCCGCTTTCAAACGGAAGCGCATGTCGCACGTGACGATCGCGGTCGGCCCGACGCCGCCCAAGCACCATCCGAAAAAGCGTTCGGGCGCGTCGATCGCGCTCTCGACGGCCGATTCGCGTCGCCGCGCCGCCGCGGCCCCGGCGCCTAAGACGCCGGCGAAACGTACTCGCAAACCGAAGGCCGCCGCGGCCGGAGCTTCCGCTTAATGGGACAGAAGATTCATCCCGTCGGCCTGCGCCTCGGGATCACGCGAACTTGGGACAGCCGCTGGTTTGAAAAGAAGAACTACCGCGCCTGGCTCCACGAGGATCAATCGATCCGTAAGTATTTCGGGCGCCTGACGCGAGCCGCCGCGATTTCGCGCGTCGAAATCGAACGGCGCGCCAATCAAGCGCGCGTGATCGTTCACACCGCGAAGCCCGGTATCATCATCGGCAAGCGTGGCGTGGGCATCGAGGACATTCGCAAGAGCCTCGAGCGCCTGACCCAAAAGAACGTGCAAGTCAACGTCGTCGAAATCAAGCATCCGGAACTCGATGCCCGCCTGGTCGGTCAGAATATCGTCGATCAGCTCGAGAAGCGCATCGCTTTCCGTCGCGCGATGAAACAGGCGATCATGCGTACCATGAAGGCCGGCGCGCGAGGCGTGAAGGTCATGGTCTCGGGCCGTCTCGGCGGTGCCGAAATCGCCCGCACCGAGCAGAATCACGACGGCAAGGTGCCGCTGCACACGCTGCGCGCCGACATCGACTATGCGCACGTCGAGGCCTTTACGACGTTCGGCCGCATCGGCTGCAAGGTCTGGATCTACAAGGGCGAGGTTCTGCCGGACACGCCGCGCATCGAACCCAAGCCCGAGCGGAACGCCGGCGAGCGCGCCACCTTCCGCGACCGTCGCAACGAGCGCCGCGCTCGGCGTCCCGCCGCGACCGACGGTGACGGTGCGGTTACGCTGCCGACCGTCGCGCAAATCGAGAACGACAACAGCTCACTGGCCGAGGATATCGACGGCGCCGCACCCGCGCACGGCGATCATCCGACCAGCGTGCATAGCGGTTCGGTCGTTCACGACGTTCCGCACCCCGCTATCGACGCGGTCGAAGACGCGACGGCGGTCGCAACGGTCGAAGCGGACGTCGCGGCGATCCCCGACGTGTCGTTAGCGCAGGCTCCGCTCGAGGCAGCTCCGGCGGCCCAAACCGAGCCCGTGCAAGGCGACGTTCCCCAGGGAGAAGCGAGCGAGTAATGCTGACACCAAAGCGCGTCAAGTGGCGCAAACAGCATCGCGGGCGCATGACCGGCCGGGCGGAAGTCGGCAACACGCTGACCTTTGGCGA
>Ga0302325_10028731_pt1 | contig 11501 bp, 10 predicted proteins | sample Palsa_T0_2_FD_201948 | JGI IMG/M metagenome (GOLD analysis project Ga0302325, IMG submission 201948) | Peat permafrost microbial communities from Stordalen Mire near Abisko, Sweden - Palsa_T0_2 | ecosystem: Environmental > Terrestrial > Soil > Palsa > Peat permafrost | place: Sweden: Abisko... | reverse complement strand
ACACCGCTGTCCCCGCCAAGAGCAGGTAGAACCGTTCGATCGGCCACTGGTTTGTCATGACCAGTAGCTCTGAAGGCAGGATTATCCACGCGAGCCCCGTCAGGCCGGGGACTGGCCACGCGAACACCAGAATCAGCGCGAAGCATCCCAGAAGGGGCCTGACGGCTTTGATCCTTACTGCGTCCCCTGCCGACAGGATGAGGCAGGCCCAAAGCCCGTAACCCAGCTGGACGTCGCCCAGAAGGTTGTTTCCCTGGCTGCTGATCGGAAGCAAGCTGCTGACCCAATTGCCGCGCAGGATACCCATCTTGTAGTCTATCGTCGACAGGGCCGCGGTGCGGGAAACGACCGGGAGCCCCAGCGACGCCACCGAGACGAATAGGTAGCCGCCCAGGACAAGGAGGACGGCCAACATCAGCAGCATGCCTGTGATGACTGAGGCTCTGCGCTCCCGCACGAGGATCCATGCACCAGCGAAACCGGCCAGGACGGTAGCCCAGGCGGCCACCGGGGGATGGGCCAGCCACATGCCCGCCAGGGAGGCTCCCATGAGCGCCCAAGCCGAGAGGCGTCCGGGCGAGGCCGACGCCTGCTCCACTCCCAGCAGCAACCAGGGAACAAACGGCAGCGCCATGAACGTGATGATCAGGTCGCCGCCGTAGAGGGGGGCGAGGACCCCGGGCGACAGCCCGTAGAGGACGGCGAGCCCCAGCGCCAGCCAAGGCGTTCTCTGCAGCAACAGCCTAAACGCGGCGTAGCAGCCCAGGACGGCGCCTAGCATGCTGGCGAAGATCGCCAGGTTCTGCAGCGCAAATGCGTTGAACGTCCGCAGGCCCAGGAGATCGAAGATCCCGATAAGATGGGTGAACAGAGGCGCATTGCGCAGGGGCTGGAAGCCTCCGCTGAAGGCGAACGGGCTCTGGCCTATCAGGACGGGAAATATGCCCGCGCGCCACTGCGTCACGTAGTCGGCGGCCGCCATCGAGTACGACAGGGCGTCGCCCGCCCCGAGGAGCGCGCTCCTCAGGTAGGGGTGCACGGCAAAGAGCGCCACTGCCTGCGCCGCAGCGAAACGGAGCCCCTCCCAGGAATCCAGTTCGCGAGACTTGGAGACGATCCCAAGCAAGACCTGGCTGATGCACAGCCCGCTGAAGGTGAGGAGGGCAAAGGCCAGCGCCTGCCGCCACGAGAAGGGGCTCGCGAGGGATTTGACGACGAGGGCACACGCGCAGACGCCTACAAAGCGTAGGCTCCACGGAGCCGTTACCCACCGGGGAAGCGGTGCAAGGGAAACACTGAGCGCAGCGACGCATGACAGCCCGACCCAGAGCGCAACCACGACGAACCAGGTCACGGCGGGAAACGCCGTTTGGTACCACAGCCGGTCCGCGACAAAGCAGGCGATTCCAAGCGTGCCGAGGTCCGACACCCAGAAGCCGTCCGCCCCGAGAATGCCCGCGATCCCCATCAAGGGCGCCCTGGCCGTTGATCTGCTGTGGACCTGGGTCGTCAAGATTACGCCGCTCAGCCCGGGTCCCTGATCGAGACGAATTCCAGCCCGAAAAGCCTCCGGTACGTCCGCACGATCGTCCCGTCAGTCAACCCGGCCAGCCAGTTGCAGATCTGGCGGGCCTTCGCCTTCTTCCCCCTCGCCGCGTCGATGAGCTCCCCCACGTTCGGCGGCAAGATCCGCACGACCCGGGGTCCCGGCTCGACATAGTTCCGCCAGCAGGATTCCCACAGGTCGAAGAGCACCTTGCGCGCCTTGTGCTCCATCTGCTGGAGCTGCGGGCTCTCGAAGATGATGTCGTTCGCCATCTTCTTGTAGAAGAGAGCCTGGCGCTCGGCCTCCGGCGAGACCACGAGCTCGTAGCGGTAGCGGTTGGTCTTCTTCGCCATGAAGTTCTTCCGCTCGCGCAGGCGGCATGAGGTGATGAAGGAGCCGATGCGCGCCGAGAATATGGACTCGAGCGTGCCCGCCCGGATGGCGTCGAGGAGCTCGTCCAGAAGGCGCAGCCCGGGGGCGTCCGTGACCGCCGACTCGGCCCAGGCCCCAATCCGGTCGGTCGTCAGGAAGCCCGTCTTCACGCCGTCGACGATGTCGTCCAGGGAGTACGCGGCGTCGTCCGCCCAGTCCATGATCTGGCACTCGACGCTCTTGAAACTGTTCAGCTTCTCGCCCGTCGCCAGGCTGCGCGGCACCTTGGCGCCGCCGAAGACGAAGTCGATGACCCCGCGCTGCGTGTCATAGAGGAAGTGGTTCTGAGGGGGCTTCGCGAAGTCGCCGAAGAACGACTTGTACTTGAGGATCCCATCCATGAGGGCCCGCGTAGGCTGCATGCCCCTCACGCCCGAGCGGTCCTGGTACATGGTCTCCATCAGGAGGTGCAGGGTCTGCGCGTTGCCCTCGAACCCGCCCCAGCCGACCATCAGCTCCTGGAGCGTGCGCTCGCCCGAGTGCCCGAAGGGCGGATGCCCGAGGTCGTGGGAGAGGCAGGCGGCCTCCACCAGGTCGCCGTCGATGAAGAAGTCGTCGGACAGCGGGCCTGGGGCCGTCCTCAGGAACTGGCAGATGGAGCGGCCGATCTGCGCCACCTCCATCGAGTGCGTGAGCCGCGTGCGGTAGAAGTCGTATTCACCGGAGAGGAAGACCTGGGTCTTCGACTGGAGCTTGCGGAAGGCGTGCGCGTGGATGATCCGGTCCCGGTCGATCTGGAAGGCGTTGCGGTAGTCGGTGCGCCTCGCGCCCCCGAACGTCTCGCTGTCAAAGGCGCCGTAGAATCGGTTTTTCATCGCTAGGAGACGCCAAGAGCACAGGCCCCCGTGCGGGGATGCAATCCCCGAGCGAGCCCGTCATAACGGCGGTTCGCTATTGTTTTGGAGGCAAACCGAGGCAACCTTTCGTGACCCCAATGAGCGCGAAGACGATGCGAGCGATTTCGAAGTCGAGGCCCGGCGTGGGCCTCGACCTGACCGAGGTCCCGGTCCCCGTCCCCGGGGCGACCGACGTGCTGATCCGCATCGTCAAGACCTCCATCTGCGGGACGGACGTCCACATCTACAACTGGGACGAATGGGCCCAGAGGACCATCAAGACGCCCATGGTGATCGGCCATGAGTTCGTCGGGGTGATCGAGGAGGTCGGCTCCTCCGTGCAGCGCTTCAAGAAAGGCGACCTCGTCGACGGCGAGGGCCACATCGTCTGCGGCGTCTGCCGCAACTGCCTCGCCGGCCGCAGGCACCTCTGCAAGGACACCCGCGGCGTGGGCGTCAACCGCCCCGGCGCCTTCGCCGAGTTCTTGTGCATCCCGGCGTCGAACGCGGTGCCCGTCGACCCGGCGATCCCGCTCGACGTCCTCTCCTGCTTCGACCCGCTCGGCAACGCGACCCACACGGCGCTCCAGTTCGACCTCATCGGCGAGGACGTCCTGATCACGGGCGCGGGCCCGATCGGCTGCATGGCGGCCGCCATCGCGAAGCACTGCGGGGCGAGGAAGATCGTCGTCACCGACGTGAACCCCGACCGCCTCGCCCTCGCCGCGCGCCTCGGGGCGACGCGGGTTGTCGACGTTTCCAGGGAACAACTCCCCGCCATCCAGGCCGAGCTCGGCATGAAGGAGGGCTTCGATGTCGGCCTCGAGATGTCCGGCAATCCCCGCGCGCTGAACGACATGATCGACAACATGGCCCACGGCGGACGCATCGCGCTTCTCGGGATCCTGCCCGCTGCCGCCGCTGTCGATTGGAACAAGGTGGTTTTCAACATGCTCACGGTGCGGGGCATCTATGGACGAGAAATGTACGACACGTGGTACAAGATGACGGCCATGATACAAAGCGGCCTGGACATCTCCCCGGTCATCACCCACCGCATGCCCTACACGGAATTCCAGGAGGGCTTCGACCTCATGCGCTCCGGCAAGAGCGGCAAGATCATCCTGAACTGGTCGTAGGGCCGCCTTAACTATGTCACCCGCCTACAGGGACCACCTGAAGAAGGTCATTGCGGAGATCGCGGCCGCGGGGCTCACGAAGCGCGAGCGCGTCCTGTCGACCCCGCAGGGCCCGAATGTCGCCGTCGCCGGCGGGGCGCGCGTCCTGAACTTCTGCGCGAACAACTACCTCGGCCTTGCCGACCACCCCGAGATCGTCGCCGCGGCCCACGAGGCGCTCGACCGGTGGGGCTACGGCCTGGCCTCCGTGCGCTTCATCTGCGGCACCCAGGAGATCCACAAGGAGCTCGAGCTCAAGCTGACCACGTTCCTCGGCACCGACGATACGTTGCTCTACTCGTCGTGCTTCGACGCCAACGGAGGCGTGTTCGAGACGCTCCTCGGCGAGGAGGACGCCGTCATCAGCGACGAGCTCAACCACGCGTCGATCATCGACGGGATCCGCCTGTGCAAGGCCAAGCGCCACCGCTACCGCAACTGCGACATGGCGGACTTGGAGGCGCGCCTGAAGGAGGCGTCTGGAGCGCGCTTCAGGCTCGTTGTCACGGACGGGGTCTTCTCGATGGACGGCTCCATCGCGCCGCTGCGCGAGATCTGCGAGCTCGCGGCGCGCCATGATGCGCTAGTCATGGTGGACGACAGCCACGGCGTCGGCTTCATGGGCCGCACGGGCGCCGGCACGCCGGAGCACTTCGGCGTGACCGAACGCGTCGACATCGTGACGGGCACGCTCGGCAAGGCGCTCGGTGGCGCCTCCGGCGGCTATGTCAGCGGGCGCAAGGACATCGTCGAGCTCCTGCGCCAGCGCTCGAGGCCCTACCTCTTTTCCAACACCCTGCCGCCCGCGATCGCCGCGGCCTCCATCGCGTCGATCGACCTCATCCTGCGCTCGCCCGAGCTGCGCGAGCGCCTGCACGCGAACACGAAGTTCTTCCGGGAGGGCCTCGCCGAGGCCGGCCTCACCCTGCGGCCGGGCACGCACCCGATCGTCCCCATCATGCTGGGCGACGCGGCCCTCGCACAGCGCTTCGCGGCGAGGATGCTCGAGAAAGGCGTCTACGTCGTCGGCTTCTTCTTCCCCGTGGTGGCCCACGGGGCCGCGCGCATCCGCACGCAGGTGAGCGCGGCCCACAGCCGGGAGGACCTGTCGTTCGCTATCCGCGCCTTTGCGGAGACGCGGAAAGAGCTCGCGGGCTAGGCCCTGATGGGGCCCATTTGCGGGACGCCATGCCAAAGCCCACTGACGCCGCAATCCGCCGCCTGGAGAAGGCCGCCCGGTCTGCCGCGGCCCGCGCCTACGCGCCGTATTCACACTTCCCCGTTGGGGCCGCGGTGATCGCGGGCTCCGGCAGGGTCTATGCCGGGTGCAACGTCGAGAACGCGTCCTTTGGCTTGTGCAACTGCGCGGAGCGGACGGCGATCTTCACGGCGGTGGCCGCCGGCGAGAGCGCGATACGCGCCGTGGCCGTGTACACGCCGACGCCCCTCCCCACCGCGCCGTGCGGCGCGTGCCGCCAGGTGATCCACGAGTTTGGGCCTGAGGCGCTCGTCATCAGCGTCTGCGACACGAAGAACCGGATCGACACGCGGCTCACTGCCCTGCTCCCCGGCGCATTCGGGCCTGGAGACCTCTCCTAGTCCGGCTGGAAGAAGTCACGCACCGCGGACCCGACATCGCCGACAGGAATTTCCCGTTCGGTCTTGTCGGTGAGATCGCGCAACTTGACGACGCCCTTGGCGATCTCGTCGGCGCCGTAGATGAGCGCGACCTTGGCGCCTGAGTCGACGGCCGCCTTGAGCTGCTTGCCGAAGCCCACGTCCCTCAGGGCGTATTCCACCCGCCTTCCACTGGAGCGCAGGCTGTGGATGTCCGCGAACGCGGCCTTCCTCTCCGCGGGACCGCCGATCACGCAGTAGATGTCGGGGGACTGGGAGATGGTGGGCGCGAGGCCGCGCTGCTCAAGCAGCAGGCCGAAGGTCATGTCGCCGATCGCGAAGCCAACCGCAGGCAGCGATGGGCCGCCGAGCTTCTGGACAAGGTCATTGTAGCGCCCGCCACCCGCCAGCGCCCGAAGTTCGCCCTTGCGGTCAAACGCCTCGAAAACGAAGCCTGTGTAATACGCCAGGCCGCGCACGACGCCGAGGTCGACCTGGATGAAATCGGCGAGGCCCATTGCGCCGAGGCCGTCGAGAAGCTTGCGCCAGTCTCCGAGGCGCTCGGCGCCGCTCCCAACAGGGGCCTGTGAGAGCGCCCTCTCGAGGTCCGCTAGGGAGCGGATGCCTAGAAAGGCGAGGACGTTCTGCCTCAGGGCCGGGTCCAGGGATCCAAAGGAGGCCTCGTAGGGCTTGAAGGCGTCCTCTCCATTTCGCTCATACTTATCCACGGCCGCGAGCATGGCGGCGATGCGGGCCCCATCGAGGCCGAGAGCGGCGAGGAACTGCAGCCAGATGGTCCGGTCGCTGAGCCGAATACAGAAGTCCTTGTCGGTGAGCCCGAACGCCCGCATGCACTGGATGAGGAGCGCGATGAGTTCGATCTCGGCCTCTGGCCCCGGCTCGCCGAAGATGTCCGCATTCAGCTGGGAGAAGCAGCGGCCACGGCCCTTCTGCATCCGCTCATACCTATAGAACTCGGCGATGCTGAACCATTTGATCGGGCGCTTGAGCGCGTTGGCCCGGTCCCCGACGAGCCGGCACACGCTCGGCGTCATTTCGGGGCGGAGCGCGACCTCGCGCTGACCCTTGTCCGTGAAGCTGAAGAGCTGCCCCTCTATCTCGTCACCTGACTTTGCCCGATACAGGTCAAGGGGTTCGAGAACCGGCGTGTCGTACTCGAGGAATCCGAAGGCCGAGGCCGTCTGGCGCCACAGGCGGAAGACATGCGTGCGCTTCGCGAGGTCCTCGGGGTAGAAATCTCGAAAGCCAGGGAGGGTCTGGAACGAATCCATCAGCGCTGGACACGTTGGGAGACCCCCCGTGCAGGGCGACCCAAAAGTGTCCCGGTCCCGTCCAAGCTCAGGTGAGCGTGGTCAGGTCGAGCTTCTTGAGCTGCTGCTTGAGGATCTTGCCCGCCTTGAACTTAACTACGGCTCTTTGCGGAATAATGACTTCCGCCTCGGGCTTGTTGGGATTTCTGCCGACCCGCTGCTTGCGCACCTGGACTTCCAGGACTCCGAAATTGCGCAACTCAACGTTGCGGCCTTCGGATAGCGCCTTTTGTACGATGTCGAGGGTCTGTTGGACGGTGTCGACGATCTGTTTCTGCGGGAATCCAGCCTTGCGGTAGATCTCCAACACGATCTCGCGTTTTGTGAGGTTCGTGGACATGAATTGTTCCTTTGGGTATATGCTTTACTGAAGCATCTTAAATTATTCGTCTGGGATGAATTGCGTCAATACTTATCACCGCTGAATCATGCCTGATCCTATTGCCGTAAATTCGATGTTTGGGCGGATCGCCCACCGATATGACCTCGCAAATCGGGTTTTGAGCGGAGGAATCGACACATATTGGCGATTTCGTCTGGTTCAAGCGGTCAAGGCGGGGAAGCCCAGGGATGTCCTCGACTTGGCCACGGGCAGCGGGGACGTGGCCTATGCGCTCGCCAAAGCGCTTCCCCGTGACATCCCTGTGCTGGGCATGGACTTCTGCGCCCCCATGCTGGTCGAGGCTGAGGCAAAACGGGCCGCCATGGGTGCCATCCCGGAGAGACCTCAGTTCAAGCAGGGCGACGCCCTAAGCCTTCCCGTAAGGGACGGGAGTTATGATGCGGTGACGATTGCCTTCGGCCTGCGCAACATGGCCGACCGTGCCATCTGCCTAGCGGAGATGCGACGCGTCCTTCGCCCTGGGGGCGGTCTTTACGTACTCGAGTTTTCCCAGCCGATGGCCCTCGCCCGTCCCTTCTATTTTTTCCACCTGAGGCACGTGGCGCCGCGCCTCGCGAGCCTCCTCACAGGGGACCGCGGCGCCTATGATTACCTCGGCGACTCGATCTCGACCTTTCCCGGGCGGGAGGCCCTCTCCTCGGAGATCCGCGGGGCGGGCTTCGCCCACGTCTCAGCGGAGGCCATGACGATGGGAGTCGTCGCGCTCCACGTGGCGCGACGGGACGCCTAGGTCAGTTGAAGGACTTGCCGCAACCGCACGTGGTGTGCGCGTTCGGGTTCTTAATCTCGAATCCCTTGCCGTGAAGGCCGTCGTCAAAGTCGACGGTCGTTCCGTTCAGGTGCTCCAGGCTCTTCGGGTCGACGACGATCGAGACGCCCTCGCTCTCAAACGCCTCGTCCTCAGCCTTCTTCTCGTCGAAGGACATGCCATACTGCATGCCGGAGCAGCCGCCGTTCTCGATGAAAAGCCGCAGGCGGCCGGCCGCATTGTCGGCCCCGGCCTGCATTGTCCTGACTTGGTTGGCCGCGCGTGGCGTCAGTTGAATCATGGACGGAAACTAGACCCGATGCCCGCCCTGTCAAATGGGCTCCCCGGGGGAAAGGGCGGCATGCAGCAGAAATCGGGCCGAAATACTGGAAAGTTCACTTGCAAGCGACGAGGGCGGTCGTTTGCCTTCTCGAGCAGTGCCGTCGATCAGCCAAATTCTTAACGAGATCAACTACGAGATGGTGCGAAAGCTGGCCGAAGGCGGCATGGGTGTTGTCTACGAGGCCCACCAGCACGGCGCCGGCCAGTTCAGGAAGACGGTCGCCGTGAAGCTGATCCGTGAGGAGTACTCGGCCATACCGGAGTTCCAGAAGAACTTCATCGGCGAGGCCCGCCTCGTGGCCGACCTGATCCATACCAACATCGTCCAGACCTACCATCTGGGCCGCATAGGCGGGCAGTATTTCATGGTGATGGAGTACGTCGGCGGGCAAAACATCGAGCAGTTCATGGACAAGCACCGCCAGCTCGGGAGGCAGGTGCCGGTCGACATCGCAGCCTTTATCGTCTCCCGGGTCGCCCGCGGACTCACCTACGCCCACCAGAAGCGCGACCGGAACGGCCACCACCTGAACATCGTCCACAGGGACATCGGTCCCAAGAATGTCCTGATCGGCTACGAAGGCGATGTGAAGCTCACGGACTTCGGCATAGCGAAGGCACTCAACCTCATGTACAACGAGGAGGGCAAGGTGATCGCCGGCAAGGACGAGTACCTCTCGCCGGAGCAGGCGAGCTATGCCGTCACCGACGCCCGGGCCGACCTGTTCCCCCTGGGGATCGTCCTCACGGAGATCCTCCTCGGCCGGAACCTGTTCCGCAACGTGGACCGGTCCCAGTCCAGGAAGAACATCCTGACGATGCCTATCCCGAAGTTCTCGACGCTGCGTGCGGACATCGACCCGAAGCTCGAGGACATCATCCAGAAGGCGCTCAGGCGGGACCGCGACCAGCGCTACCAGTCGGCGTCCGAGATGCTCAACGCCCTGGAGCTCTACCTTTACAGTGACGGTTACGGACCCACGAACGAAAAGCTTGGCACCTACATCAGGGACCTTTTCGGAGTCCGAGACCTTGAACCCCCCGTCGCGCTGACTTCCCTACCCCGCCCGCCGGAACCATGAGGCTGACCACGCCTCAACGCCGATGAGCTCGGGCGGTTTCAGCCAGGACCTTCGCCAGCGGCAGACGCAGTCGCTCGTCCTTGCGCCCCAGCTGCGGCAGTCGTTGAAGATCCTGCAGGTGGCCGCGCTCGACCTGAGGTCGGTGATCCAGGAGGAGCTCCAATCGAACCCCACCCTGGAGGAGCTCCCGATGGACGGGATGAGCCCCGAGAAGCCCGAGGCCGACAACGGCAGCGCCGACGCCAACGGCGACGACACGGCGGCGAGCGCCGATGGGACGCCCCAGGAGGCGCCCGAGTCCGGCAAGGGCGACGAGATGGATTTCTCAAAGGAGTTCGAGATCCTCGGCAAGATCGACGACGACTGGCGCGACTACATGGCCTCGGCCGGCGGGGCGCAGTCCTACTCGTCGGAGGATGCCGAGCGCCGCCAGCATTTCTTTGACTCGGTCGCCACGGAAACGTCGCTCCAGGAGCACCTGATGCGCCAGGCGGAGATGACCGACCTTTCCGCCAATGCGATGGCCGCCATGCAGCACCTGGTGGGCAGCCTCGACGACCGCGGTTTCCTGACGCTGCGCGCCGCCGACGCCGCGCTCCAGACGGCGCTCCCCCTGGATGCGGTCCAGGAGGCCGTCGCGACGATCAAGACCTTCGACCCCCCGGGCATCGGCTCGGAGAACCTCGCCGAATGCCTGCTGGCCCAGCTGTCGTCCAAGGGAAGGCGCGACTCCCTCGCCTCCCGCATCATTCGGGACCATTTTGAGCTCCTGACGCGGCGCCGGATACCGGAGCTGTCGCGCAAGCTCGGCGCCGCCTCCGACGACGTCCAGAGCGCCATCGAGGAGATCGGCAAGCTCGATCCCGCCCCGGGGAGGCAGTTTGCGGACGACCAGAACCGCGTCGTGGTCCCCGACGTCGTCGTGGAGCACGACGGCAACGAGTGGAAGATCCACCTCAACAATGACTACATCCCGCGCCTGCGGATCTCGAGCACCTACCGCGAGCTGATTGCCAAGGGCTCCCTTTCCAAGGACGAGCGCGACTACCTCAAGGATAGGATGCGCTCGGGCAAGTTCCTCATCGACTCCATCGAGCAGCGCCAGCGCACCATCGAGCGCATCACCCGCGAGATCCTGAAGGCTCAGATGCCCTTCTTTGAGAACGGCGTGGCGCACCTGCGCCCGCTCACCATGACGCAGATCGCCGACGTCGTCGGCGTGCACGAGACGACTGTCAGCCGCGCCATCGCGAACAAGTACATCCGCACGCCCCACGGCGTTTTCGAGTTCAAGTATTTCTTCACGCCCGGCTACCAGAATGACAGCGGCGCCTCCGTCTCCAACACGAGCGTCAAGGAGATGATTGCCGACTTGGTCGCCGCCGAGGACAAGGCCTCCCCCTTCAGCGACCAGGAGCTGGTCTCCAAGCTCCAGGAGAAGGGCATCAACATCGCCCGCAGGACAGTGGCGAAGTACCGCGAGGAGCTGGGGATCCTCCCCAGCAACCTGCGCCGGGACTACAAGTAGGCGCCCGGGTCGACGCGCAGCGCGCTTCCCGTGAAGGGGGCCGCGTTGTCCCGGTCGACAAAGGCCGCAAAGCCGATCATTCCGGCGTTGTCGCCCGTGTGCCTGGGCCTAGCCGGCATGAAATGGGCGCGCGCCTCCCGCGCCTTGGCGTCGATCGCGGTGCGCAGGCCAAAGTTGTTGGCGACGCCCCCGGACAGGCCGACGCTCTTGTAGCGGGCCATGGGGAGGGCCTGCTCGACGCGGGCCGCGAGGGCGTCGATGACGGCCTCCTGGTAGCTGGCGCACAGGTCCGCGAGCGAGGCCTGGACCTCGGCCTCGGACATCGCCTGGACTCGGTAGCGCAGGCTCGTCTTTAGCCCGGAGAAGCTGAAGTCGAGATCGCCCTTCTTTCCGATGCCCCGGGGGAAATCGAAGGCGTTAGCCCTGCCCGAGCGGGCGATGCGCTCGACGGCCGGGCC
>Ga0302325_10028729_pt1 | contig 11501 bp, 9 predicted proteins | sample Palsa_T0_2_FD_201948 | JGI IMG/M metagenome (GOLD analysis project Ga0302325, IMG submission 201948) | Peat permafrost microbial communities from Stordalen Mire near Abisko, Sweden - Palsa_T0_2 | ecosystem: Environmental > Terrestrial > Soil > Palsa > Peat permafrost | place: Sweden: Abisko... | reverse complement strand
CGCGTTTATCGATCTGGGCGGCATCGATGGCCTTTTGCATATCACCGATATGAGCTGGGGCCGGATCAATCATCCTAGCGAGGTGCTGAAGATCGATCAGGAAATCGAGGTGAAAGTCCTCTCGATCGACAAGGAAAAGGAGAAAATCGCGCTGGGACTCAAGCAGAAGGAAGCCAGCCCCTGGGAAAATATCGAGCAGCGATATCCCGTGGGCAGCGTCCACGAGGCCGAGGTGGTCAACATAATGTCCTACGGCGCGTTCTGCAAATTGCAGGAAGGCGTCGAAGGTCTGGTTCACATCAGCGAGATGTCGTGGACGAAACGGATCAATCACCCCAGCGAAGTCGTCACGCAAGGCCAGCACGTCAAGGCGAAGGTGCTCGAGATCAACAAAGAAAAGCAGGAGATTTCCCTGGGTATGAAGCAGGTGGAGGAAAACCCCTGGGAACGGGTGGCGGAGAAATACCCGCCCGGCTCGGTCGTCGAAGGCAAGGTGCGCAACATCGCCAACTACGGGGCGTTTGTGGAGATCGAGGAAGGCATCGACGGACTGCTGCACGTTTCGGACCTGTCATGGACGAAAAAGATCGGCCACCCCAGCGAGGTGCTGAAAAAGAGCGAAACAATCCGCGCCGTAGTGCTGTCGGTCGATCAGGAAAAGCAGCGGATCGCGCTGGGCCTGAAGCAGATGCAGGAAGATCCCTGGACGACGGTGATCCCGGCCAACTATCAGCCGGGCATGGTCGTGAAGGGCCACGTCACCAAGATCGCCAATTTCGGCGTTTTCGTGGAACTGGAACCGGGGCTGGAAGGCCTGCTGCACATCTCGGAAATTTCCGACCAGAAAGTGGAGAAGCCCGAGGACATGCTGAAAGTCGGCCAGGAGCTGGAAGTGAAGATTCTTCGCGTGGACAGCGAGGAGCGGAAGATCGGCCTGTCGCTGAAGCGCGCCCAGTGGGCGCAGGAAGAGGAAGCGCGGGAATCCGCCCGCGCTCAGCGAGCCGAAAAACGCGGCCTGCGCGGTGGGCTGGAAGGCGGCGAGCAGACGCGCGGGCTGGGAGATATCGATATCGAGTAGTAAGCGTCGTTTTCAATCGGTCGATTATAAGCCGCGGCATGGCCATGCCGCGGCTTTTTTTCGCGCCGGTGCTGCAACCCGATAACTGGAAAATTCCGTTCAAATCCTCACACACATGGGGCAAAGTCGGCTTATCCATCAACCGATAAGTTGAATGGCGCTGTCATTACGGATCGCCATGAACCGCAAAGGTCCGATAGGCGTAATGAACAGAGCCTCCATATGTCAACCACCGCCGTCCAATCAGGGTTGCAGCTATATCTTCGCCAAATCAATCATTCGCGGCTTTTGACCGCTGACGAAGAAAAGCAGCTCGGCCGCCGAATCGTGCGCGATAACGATCCGGAAGCGCGCGAGCAGATGGTCAGCTCGAATCTGCGCCTGGTAGTGAACATCGCCAAGCATTACGTCAACCGCGGGCTTTCCCTGCCGGACCTGATCGAAGAGGGAAATATCGGTTTGCTCAAGGCGGTCGAGGGATTCGATCCGGAAAACGGGGCGCGATTCAGCACCTACGCAAGCTGGTGGATCAAGCAGGCGATCAAGCGGGCGCTGATCAACAGCGTGCAGCCGATCCACATTCCCGCTTATATGGTTGAGATGATGTCCAAGCTGAAACAGGCCATCCGCGAGCTGGAAGATCGGCTTGGGAGGCTCCCCTCGGTGGATGAGCTTTCCCAGCACATGAAAGTGCCGGCCAAGAAGGTGCGGATCATCCGCAAGGCGGTCAAGGCGTTTCACTCACCGACTCAATCGGGCAGCGCCGACGGGGAGCTGACCATCAACGAGCTGGTGGTCGATACACACAATCCTCAGCCGGATGAAATCGTTCGCGACGAGGATGAGCTTCGCCAACTGGAAGAGCTGATGGTCGACATGGACCCGCGGGCGGCCAAAATATTGAAGCTGCGCTATGGCCTGGAAGGCGATGACCCGCTGACGCTCAAGGAAATTGGCCTCCGAATCGGTTTGACTCGCGAGCGGGTGCGCCAGATCGAGCATGATGCGCTGAGCAAACTTCGAGACGCGATGTTCGTCAAATCCTAGCGCTAACGATATTATCCCCCGGCGGTAAACAAAAATGCCATGAATTCACTGGCCCGGCAATTGGTTTTACGCGCCTGGCGCATAGTCGTGCCAAAACAGGCGCGGAATTCGCTGCGCCTCTGGTTAGGCCTGGAAATTCCCGACATGGCGCCGCGTCTGATCGAGGATTTCTCCGCCAGGCGGATCGTCGTGCTGGCGCCGCACATGGATGATGAGATCATCGGCCCGGGAGGAACGATCCTTCGGCATCTGCGAGCCAAGGCTCCGGTTACATTCGTGTTCATGACCGACGGGATGGCCGGTGAGCCCAACGCCGCCAAAACCCTGAGCCAGCTGCGGAAATCCGAAAGCCGCAAGGCGGCGGAAATGCTGGGCGTCAGCGATCTGATCTTCCTCGATGGTCCCGACGGGGCGCTGGACGATTCTCCGGAGATGGTTGCGGTGCTTTCAGAAGTCCTGCGCGAGCGGCGGCCGTCGGTCATTTATGCGCCGGCCCTGACGGATCATCACGCCGATCACTGGGCGACCAATCGCATCCTGCGTCAAGCCCTGGATCGTCTGCCTGAGGAGGTCTCACGCGATCTCCTCGTCCGTGGCTACGAAGTCTGGACCCCCCTGCCGGCCAACCGGCTTGCCGATATCACTTCCGTCGCCGACCTGAAACGGCATGCGATTGAGGCATTCGAGTCGCAGCTCCAGCATGTGAATTATGTCTGGACGATCATGGGGCTCAACCAATATCGATCGATGGTGCATCTCACGGGCAAGGGATATGCCGAGGCATTTTTCGAGACGACGACGGCCGAGTACGCCCGCTATTTCGAGCAGGTCAGCTTGCGGGCGCCGTTTGGGGCTGAGGACCCGCAAACGCCTTGGGATTAGCTTCATCCGTGCGAATCAGCAGCGGCTGAACCATCTGATGGATAATTCTGAGGGCATCGTCCAATTTGTTGACGAGACGAATATCACCATCGGCGGCGATCCGTTTTTCCAGGCGCTCAAGGTCTCCTTCGGCATTCCAGGAGCCGACGAGCAGGCGCATGTCGGGATACTTTGAGCGAATTTTCTTGCAGAGATAGCGCGCATGCGTCAGCGCGCCCGGCGGGGTAGAGGAGACGATTACCAGATCGGCCTGGGAGCCGGCGATCGCGTCAACCATTTCGCTGGCGAGAGTGCCCGATGCAAGGCATGAGGCGCAATAACCTTGGGGACCAAGGAGATTGGTGAGCATGACGCCGGCGATTTCATCGGCGGTGTTGCGCGCAGGGATGCAGAGGATTCGCACGATGCAGTCGCGTGGCAACGCGGGTGTGGAGTCGGAGGAAGTTTCAGCGCGAGAAGCAGTGCGATGCGGGGATTCCGCCTGATCCCGCATCACCTGGGCGATGAGATTTCGATCGGCTTCGTCCAGCACGCCGCGGCGATAATCGCGCTCCATCATCTGCAGGGCGGGCAGCATGATCTCGCTGTAAATCTGTCCGGGTGATTTGGTTTTCTCGAATTCCTCTAGAAGGTCTTCGGCTTCCTCTGAGTCTTCGGCGAGCAGTCGCTGGTAATATCGCTCGGGCGGTGTAAGAACCGGCTGATCGCCGAGAATCACGCTGAGGAATTCCAGTTGCGGCACATATTTCCCGGCCACGGCCAGCAGCACCGTGAGCGGGGTTGAAAGCAGCAGGCCAATCGGTCCCCACAACCAAGTCCAGAAAACGGCGGCAACGAGAATCGCCAGCGGCGTCACGCCGATGCTCGAACTGAAAAGCAGAGGTTCAGCCACATTCGAGGCGATGAGTTCAGTTCCCGCGAACAGTCCGATGGTGAGAAACGGCCGGGCCGCGTAAGAGTGGTCGGGCACGACGAATGAAAGAATGATCGGGAAGATCGCGCCGATCCATATTCCGATATAAGGAATAAACCGAAGCAATGCGCACATGAATCCCCACAGCGGCGCGTTGGGAATACCGATCACGTAAAGCCCGGTGCCGATCACCAATCCAAAAACGCCATTGATGCCGGACTGAGCAAGAAGATAGCTGCTGATTCGAGTAGCGGCATCGTCAAGCGCGCGGGTGGTGACGGACAACCGGCCGTGGCCCATCAGGCGGATCACGCGATCGCGTATGTCTTCGCGCTGCATCAGCATGAAGACGACGAAGACGATCACGATCACGAATTGCAAAACCGGGGCGACAACATCCAGGGCCACTCCGATGAGGTTCACATAAGTTGCGGCGGTCGGCGCGGCAGCGATTTGGACCGAAATGGGATTCTGGGGAGTTCCGCGGTTGGTCCAGGTGGCCGAAGGACTGTCGGAGGGCCGGCTGGTGGCGACGTCGGCGGCGAACTTATCAAACGACGCGCTCGCTTTCGCCAGGGCGCCATGACCGAAATATCCGTGCATGCGCTGGATTTTCTGCTCGATGTCCCCCTGATAGCTGCTGATTTGGATCGCCAACTCCTTTGCCTGTCCGGAAATCAACCATGCGATCCCGCCGATCACGCCAAACGACATGGCGACGATGAGCAGCACGGCAGGAATCCGCGGGACGCGCCAGTGTTCAAGGCGATGAACAAGGGGCGTCAGAAGAAACGTGAGAAGCAGCGCCACCGCGATGGGAATCATGACGTCGCGGGCGAGATACAAGCCGGTAACGACGATCGCCATTGAGGCAACAGCGAGAAAACGCGCAGGTTTGGTGCCCTGATCGGTCGGCGGCATACGATGGATTCTAGTCGCTTCGCGGAGATACCGCAGGGGGCAAATTGTGGCGGCCCGTTTTTGGGTCCGATAATCCCGGATGGGGGATTTACACGCGACAATTGGCCGATACCCAAAGTGATGCGTGCTGTTTCATTCTTAACCGGCATTCTACTTTTGACCGCATCGGCATTAGGACAGACCACGCAGCCTTCCGGCGATGCCGAGTTGCAATGGGAGCGAACCGTCAGTTCGCTGGGTGCGGCAATCGCGGCGCATGATCAGCAATCAATCGCGTCGATGATCAGCGGCGATTGCCGGTTGTCGCGATTTTTCGCCGGGCCGGATCAGGATACTTCTCCATTTTTTGAGGCCGTGTTGCCGGTAACGGTGCTGGGCGATCACGCCTATACTTTTCCCGCCAATGCCGTGGCATTGGATATCGCGCGGGATGTGGATTCTTCCAGCGAGGTCTCCGACTTCGCCAAGAAATCCCTGAACCTGACGGACAAGTCCGGCCGATCGATCGCGATGCAGTGGATGGCCCAATCGCTGGGCGCGGTGGACGGTGAATTTGTCGGCATCATCGTGACGTGGGATTCGCACTCAAACCTGGACGATGAGCACCGGTTGGAATTCGTGCTGGTGAAGGGGCGGGAAGACAGCCAGGGGTTTACGCTGACGCGAATAGTTTACGGCGATCCGCTGCAATAATTTGTAGCATGGGCGTCCCGCCCATATTTTTCCTTCTAAATAAAAGCGAAAAATGGGCGGGACGCCCATGCTACTATTCAGTGCAGGCTGGCGAGTTTTTCCACAACGGTAAAGAGCGCCTGAGTGCCGTCTTTTCCATGCCCGGCGGCCTGAGCGGCGGTGAAAAGCTGGTGCGCGAGGCTGGCCGCCGGCAGGGATGTGTTGGATTTCTCTCCCGCCTGCATGACGAGCTGCAAATCTTTCTGCTGCAGATTCACGGTAAATCCTGGGCGGAAATCGCCGGCGATCATGCGCGGGCCGAGGTTGGTCAGTTGCCATGATCCACCCGCCCCACCGGCGAGCGCGGCGACGGTTTTCTCCAGATCCAGCCGATGCTTTTTGGCGAAGATCAGCGCCTCGCAGACGGCGAGGTTGGTGACGCTCACCAGAATCTGGTTGACCAGTTTCGTGAGCTGCCCCGTTCCGCTGGGGCCGCAGTAGGTGATGGTTTGGCCGTAGGCCCGCATGACCGGTTCGACGCGGTCGAAGGCGGTCTGATCGCCGCCGACCATAATCGACAGCGTTCCCTCGCGTGCCCCCACATCTCCGCCGCTCACCGGGGCGTCGAGAAAATAAACGCCCTGTTTTGACAGATCATCGGCCATCTCGCGCGTTGCCGCCGGCGAGATCGTGGAGTGATCGACCACGACCATCCCGCTGCGGACGCTGGTGGCGATGCCATCCTCGCCACCGACAACGGCCTGGACATCGGGCGTGTCGGTCACGCAGATAAAGATGATATCGCACTGTCGGGCGACTTCGGCGGGTGAATCGACAAATTTGGCGCCTCGGGCAATAAGCCGCGAGCCCCGCGATTTGGTTCGGGAGTGAACAACAAGGGAATGCCTCGAATCAAGCAGGCGCGCCGCCATCTGGGCACCCATGATCCCCAGGCCGATGAAACCGATCTGATTTTCCATCCGCTATTTGTGCAGCAAGATGAGCAAAATGACAAGGATAATATCGCAAAATACGGCGGCCCCCAGCCCCCAGGCAAGCCGCATCACCAGCGGCGAGCTCCAGGGACTTTCGTGGTGAAGCGCCGGGTTGGGAACCAGGTCAACTGTCTTACCCGTCTCTTCGATCTTGGCAAGGGAATCAAAGTCCACGGCGCGGCGAGCGTATCGGGGCGGTTCGTTTTTGCGGACAAGACGCAAATCCTCGAGCATCTGTTCGGTGGCCTGGTAGCGATCCTCGCGGCGCTTGGCCATGGCAACGTCAATGATCTCGCCCACGCCGGCGGACAGCGCCGTGTTGACGTGGTCGGCCGGCACCAGCGGCTGCTTGAGATGCTGGTGCATGACCGCGGAGGGCGTCTCACCCTCGAACGGCGGTTTGCCGGTGACAAGGTGATAGAGCGTTGCCCCCAGTGAATAAATATCCGCGCGGAAATCGATGTCCACATCGCCGCGGATTTGTTCGGGGCTGATGTAATACGGCGTGCCGTAGGCCTTGCCCGCCTCCATGTCGGCGGCGCGCTTGTCATCGATTTGCCGGGCCAAACCAAGATCGGTCAGCTTCGCCACGCCCTGCGGGGTGAGAATGATATTCTTGGGTTTCACGTCGCGGTGGATCAGCCCGCGATGGTGCGCGTGGGCCAGGGCATCGGCCATTTGAATTCCAATATCCAGCGCTTCGGCCTCGGAAAAACTTTTACCTTCCCCATTGGGTGGCGGCGCCATCAAGTCGTAAAGTGTCTTCCCCTCGATGTATTCCATCACGAAAAAGTGCAATCCATCGGGCGATTCACTGACATCAATGGCCTGCACGATGTTGTTGTGGCTCAGCTTGGCCGCCGCCTGGCCTTCCTTATAAAACCGCTCCACGAAATCCCGGTTTTCGTTGCTCTTTTCGGGCAGGATTTTCACCGCGACGCGCCGATTGAGCGAAACCTGCCGGGCCAGATAAACTTTGGCCATCGCGCCTTTGCCGATTTCCTTGATCCGCTCATAGCCGGGAATGTTCCAGCCCCGGGTAGATTTGCCGTCGATCACCACCTGCCGGACCCGCTTGGCCTGGTTGACGGTCAGGAAGTTATTTTCAACGAGTAGATCGGTGAGGCTGCGGGCGTTGGGGTCGGAGGCCTGCTTCTGCTGCTCGCGGCAGAAATCGACTTCGGTGCGAGTGACCAGGCCGATGTCCACCGCCAGCTTGCCGACTTCAGTATCGAGACTTGACGAGGATAGGACGCTTTTGTCGGACGAACCGGAGGCCTGATTGGGTGTGCGCGACATATCCTGCATTCACATCCGCGGATCAGGCCGTTCACCCCGACGAGCCCGATCCTTTTGCCCCCGATGGTTCACTAAAAATTAAACCCACCGAGTACGCGAGAGTCAAGTATTATTCGGCCAAATGCTTGCAGTATCCACGCTAATGTTCTGTAACTTCAGAGGAATGGGAATAATGGGCGGCCGAATTCGGTTATAGGACTCGCCCCTACATATATCCGATCATCTCGCTGCCGAACTCGCTGCACTTTACCTTTTTGGCGCCGTCCATAAGCCGGGCGAAATCATAGGTCACCGTTTTGGCGGCGATGGATTTCTCCAGACCCCTGACGATCAGATCGGCCGCCTCCTGCCAGCCCATATATTCAAGCATCATGACGCCGGAGAGAATTACGCTGCCCGGGTTGACGACATCCTGGTTGGCATATTTCGGAGCGGTCCCGTGCGTCGCCTCGAAGACGGCGTGGCCGGTAACGTAATTGATATTTCCCCCCGGCGCGATGCCGATCCCACCCACCTGCGCGGCCAGGGCATCGGACAGATAATCGCCGTTCAGGTTAAGCGTGGCGATGACGTCGAAATCCTCCGGCCTGGTGAGAACCTGCTGCAACGTAATGTCGGCGATTGCATCCTTGATAACGATGCCCGCTCCGGGTTTTCCCTCGGGAATCTTGCACCAGGGTCCGCCGTCGATTTCCACCGCGCCGTAACGTTCCCGGGCGATTTTGTATCCCCAGTCACGGAACGCGCCTTCGGTGAACTTCATGATGTTCCCCTTGTGCACGAACGTGACGCTCTTGCGCTTGTGGGTGATGGCATGCTGAATGGCGGCGTGAACCAGGCGGATGGTGCCGAGATAGCTCACCGGCTTGAATCCGATGCCGACCATCACCGCCGCTTCGCGATGCGGAGCGCCGATAGCTTCCAGTTGCTTGAGCCACTCCTCGGATGCCTCCTTGCTTCCGAATCGCACCTTCTTGAATTCCTTGGGAAAATTCTGGGCTAGGAAATCGAGCACCTTCTGGCTTTCGGGGGAACCGGCGGCATATTCGATTCCCGCATAGATGTCCTCGGTGTTTTCCCGGAAGATGACCATGTCCACCTTTTCCGGCCGCTTGACGGGGGAAGGAACGCCCTGAAAATATCGCACCGGGCGGAGGCAGACATACAGATCGAGCATCTGGCGAAGGGCGACGTTCAATGAGCGAATGCCGCCGCCCACCGGCGTTGTCAGCGGACCCTTGATGCCGACGAGATAAGCCCTGAACGCCTCGACCGTGTCATCGGGAAGCCAGTTGTTGAATTTCGTATAGCTCTTTTCGCCTGCGTAGACTTCCATCCACGCGATTTTCCGGTTGCCGCGATAGGCCGCCTGCACGGCCGCATCGAACACGCGCTGGCTGGCGCGCCAGATGTCCGGACCGGTGCCGTCACCCTCGATAAACGGAATGATGGGCCGATCCGGCACCTGAAGTTTTCCCCCCGAAATCGTAATCGTCTGCCCGCCGGCCGGCGGGGTCACATCTTTGAAATTTGGCATGCCCAGAGCGTAGGGAAATCGCGAGAAAAGGTCAAAAGGGCGTAGTGTTTGAAGTATAATCGGCTGAAGCATGGTTCCGATGCGGGACATCCACAAAGCCGTCGCCGACATTGCGCGGCAATTCCAGCCGCACAGCATCACACTGTTCGGCTCTTACGCCTATGGGAAGCCCAACAAAGATTCGGACGTTGACCTTCTGATTTTGATGTCGGGCGGCCGCATTCATGATCGCGGCGTGCAGATTCGGCGGCGGATTGATTTCGCATTTCCTGTCGATCTACTGGTGCGATCAACACAGGAATTTCAACGGCGGATCGCGCAGGGGGATTATTTTCTGCAAGAAATTCAAACAAAGGGGAAACTCCTTTATGAAGCCTCTCACGCGCGAGTGGGTCGCAAAGGCGGAAGGAGACTTTCAAACCGCCCGGCGCGAGCTGCGAGCAAGAAAGTTTCCTAATTTCGACAGTGCTGCGTTTCACGCACAGCAATGCGTGGAGAAGTATTTCAAGGCTCGACTCCAGGAAGCCGGGGAATCATTTCCTCATACCCACGATCTGGCAATTTTGCTGAATCTGTTATTAAAAATTGAGCCGCTTTGGAATGGTTTGGCGGGATCAGCCGCCACACTGACAGACGGCGCGGTAAAGGTCCGTTATCCGGGATCCTCAATCACGCGAATAAAGGCAAAGGATGCCGTGGCACGTTGCCGTGAGATTCGCGCTCTCGTCCGAAAAAGTCTTGGGCTGCGCGCGTAATTGCCGGTTAAATCCCCAGAAATCCCAGGAAATTATCCCGCAGCATCAAACGGACATCACGCTCGATGTCTTCGTCCATGACGCGGCGGCCGGTGCCGATCAGATCGGCGTATTTATCCGTCAGAACTTTCGCCAGAATTGCGCGGCTGTGGTCCCACTTGTAGATCAACTGATCCAGAATTCGCGCATCGGAATGCTGTGGAATGAAGCTGGTGCCGAGCAGTTCAATGCGCATGCGCTCGATTTCCTCGATCAGGCTTGGATTGTTCAGAAACCACCAGCATCCGAAGACCATCAGGTTTCCGAATTTTCGGGCGGCGACGCATAACTCGTGCTGGTTTTCGCGGGCCAGCATGGTGACGAAGAACTTATTCCTGGGAAATTCGCGGCAGAGATTCACGACAGCGGTAATGTCCGCCTTGCCGCTCATGTCGCCGGCATCGTTGAGCGCGGGATTCACCTTCAGGCGGGAGCCGATCATCATCGCAAACGGCAAACCGCGCTCGGCGCAAACTGGCAGGATCGCCTTTTCAAGCATCGTCTGCCCCGCCATCTCGGAAGAACCGGGTTCGTTGGGATATCGAAATTCCGGCGGCAGGCTGACTGCCAGGTAAATCGCCTTCTGTCGGTCGATCCAATCGCGCAGAAACCTCCGCACTTCCTCGATAACCGTTGCGGAAATTTCGACGGAGACCTTGTATCCCCATTCGGCCATCCGCGCCGCGGCGCTGGGCCACGATCGTATTAGCGGATCGATTCGCAGCACGGCCTTGAAACGGGAATCCGCTGCGACATTGGGATTCTTCAGCCACCGATTGCGCTCGTTATCATCGAACACAGGGTTGGTCATCGTGATCGAGGAGACCTTGCTGATCTCCATGATGCGGTCGATGTATTTTCCCGGATCCTGCGCGGCGAAGAACGGACGATAGGCCTCGAGCGATTTTTCGTTCGGATCAAGTCCCAAAAGCCGCAGCGTCGTCAGCACACCGCGGCAGGCCTCGCTGATGGGCGTCCGCTCGACGAAAAGATTCTTCCAGATGTGATCCGCCTGCTGGGTCTTGGACATTTTCCAGAACTGCTCGTACGGCAACTTGGTGGCCGGAACGACTCGGTACACCTCGGCAACGAGATAGTGATACGTCACCAGCTCATCGATCCCCCAGAGCATCAAACCGGCCGGGTCGGTCTGCCCCGTCGCGTTTTTTACGGGAGTTCCGAACGTCGGGGGGTACAGATGCGTGTGCATGTCCACGATCGGCTGGCGATCCAGAATGTTTTGCACGGTCTGGCCGAGTTTCTCCGGGGCAATCGTTGAAATGGTCATTCGAGTTTCTCCACCACCAGTGTAAATGGCAGAGGGGCGATGAAAAAGCCCGCAGTTTGTCAAAAACGGCGAAAA
>Ga0302325_10028727_pt1 | contig 11501 bp, 12 predicted proteins | sample Palsa_T0_2_FD_201948 | JGI IMG/M metagenome (GOLD analysis project Ga0302325, IMG submission 201948) | Peat permafrost microbial communities from Stordalen Mire near Abisko, Sweden - Palsa_T0_2 | ecosystem: Environmental > Terrestrial > Soil > Palsa > Peat permafrost | place: Sweden: Abisko... | reverse complement strand
ATATGATCACGCTGCCTCTCCGGCGGCAGGTGGCTTTAGTGGATCTGCTCTTCATGGTCGTGACAGTGCCTTGGGAGGCTTGGCTGACTATGGTCGAGCCGGATCAGCTCAATCGTCCCAAACCCCCCAAGCTCTTGGAGGAAGCGGCGCTTTTGGTGGTTCTCATGATGCATTCGGTCGCGGATCATACCAAGGCCAGGCTCAACAGCACTACGGCGCCCAGCAGGGCAATCAACAAGGCGGCGGTGATGACTTGAAGCCTTTTGGTGACTCGAAAGTTGCCAATGGACCCAGCCCATCGTTGTCTCAGGCCGGACGACCAGGCTCTGCAACTAACACGGCCCCTGGATCGGCACTTCCTCCACCACAATCCCAGCAAGCTGGATACGGAGGATATCCTGCTCATCTCCAGCAACAAGGCCAAGGACTCCATGGTAGCCAAAGTGGCAGCTATGCAGGCCTAGGCGGAGCTGGCGGTCACCAAGCAGGAGGCCAAGGGCACCAAAATAGCCAATACGGAGGCTACCAAGCTTTCGGAGGCAACTACTATGGCAACAGCCAGCAGCAACGCGGAGGATGGGGCGGCAACTACGGACAGCAGCATTAATAAGCCATGGATGGCCACGTTTGTAGCAACTGCACTGCCGAAGCGCGCTCGTTGGTAGATTGCCACCTCATGGATCTTCTTTGGGGTTGTAATTTTCTACCAAAAAACAATGTGTTACTACTACTCCAATCAAATCCTTTTTTCTTCTCCGAGTTTGCGCTGGACTGGGGTGGGATCGATGGATTTGGAAGGAAACGGGCCGACCATGGTTGGGCTGGCTGCTTTGTCTGTAATATCTTTTCCTTCCTTGTGGCACTTGGGCAGTCCCAACCCACTCTGTTTTCAACTAGGTTCTTCTCTTTCCATTTTCTTTTGCGACACGTCACATCTCGGAGGAATTGAATCGCGCAATCAAATCGAACGAAGCGAAAAGCATCTTATCTGTCGTCTGGGTGAAGGGGGCAGGCTGGGACTTTGAAGTTGGCACGAATCTGGTTGATCTCATTGCAAGGGTCGAGATTGGAACAAAGCCTAGCAGCAAGCAAGGCTAACGAGAGCGCGATGTGTATCGATGGGGTGACGAATGGGAGGGCCATTAGCAGACAGATTGTGGTGGAGATGGTCAAATGAATGAAATTGACTGCCTTCTTATGCCTTGAGCATGAGAGCTCGAGCTTCTGGATTGCTTGATGATTATTTGAATGTTGCAGGATAAGGCAAGTGCCTAGATAGAATCTTTCTTTATGTCAAGAAACAGCTGGTTGTGCTTTTCTTTTGTGAACTTGCAGTACTGCAGGCAGTCAACGACTGCGATTTCGAACGCCCAAGGAAATCGCCTAGAAGACAACTGACCTTCCAGGTACTCCTCAACATGCAAGGAGAGATACTTTCATCGACTACCCAACCTCCAGAGGACTAATATCCAATATTAACGATAAGAAACATTGTCATGTACCCATCAAGCAGATTATCGAGGAAATAGTGTTTACTATCTTCAATTTGAATCCAAAACACGCATTTCGTAGAAGAAAACTTAACGCCATTTGCACTCCCAACTACTTAAACAGCTACACGCACTCCTCCAATGGATCCCAATCTTCGATCTCGAAAACTCCCGTATCAGTCTAAGGAGTAGATAGAGGGCCTGGTTACGGACTTGCTGCTGTGCGGGACAGAATCCTGGCCGACCAAGGAAAGAATTGGATTCCACGTCAACCTCGGTCAATCCAAAGTTCGGGCATATCCTCATATACGCTATCACCGCAAAATTCTGATCATGCTTTGTCCGTAAATGTTCAGCGTAATAATCGTGCCTTTCTCCACAACGGCCGGTAATGTCCTGTCCAGATTATCACTATTGTGCAGAATAACATTCTTAACACGATCTGTTCAGCGTTCCCTGATGGCCAGCCAGAGAAATGGTTAGTTGACCACATATCTGATGAATTAGAGATACATCAGTAGTTTGAAAGTGACTGGTTAGTCTCTGACAGCTTTATTGTCTGCTTTGAGCTTCGGTTCCAAGTTACGGATTAGTCGTGGACCGGCATGGGCATTTAGCTATCACAAACTTGTATTAGGGATTGAATAGTCACAAATATTCAGTTCAACAAACTCCGTTCTCACGAGCGAGGAGACCGAGACAAATCTGCTAGCTGCCTCGCACCCGAAAAGGGATCTTGGGACTCGTTGGATTTTATTGTACTCTTCTGGCGCAGATGTCTTTGTCTCCCAGATTATCTCTTCTTCAATGTTTATTTATTACTCTAAATTAGCCAGGCTGGGTATATATTTCTTACGTATATATATTTCGTTTGCTCTATTTATTCTTGGCACGGTTTGTTAGCTTTCTGAGGACCTTGCGTTTGAGGCCTCAGCCCTTGCTTAAGAATAAGGAGCAAACAAGTGAATAGGAGAACCCAATCCACACGAGCCCCTTCATGTTCGAAGCCAAGGAGGTCACTGAAGAAGCAAGATTGGCGTAATCCTCCAAGCGAATCGATTGCATTCGAGGCAGGGTTACTGTCATTGTTTGACCTAAGACTGGGCTTTGAAAGTCCAAACCAGTACATTGTTCTCAACGACTTGCATGATTTAAAGTAAAAGTATCTTCACAATGTTCAACATAGGACTGGAATTTTGATATTTCAAATGTTCCGCGCCAACTCGGTTCAGTCAGACAAAGCAATTTCACAATTTTCAAAGAGGGATGGGAACATTCAAAATGGTAGGAGTTTTCACTTCTAACTACCTCCCTACACCGAGCTTTCGCTTCTTAGGTGTAGGTTCGCTAATAATACAAGGGTATCTTATGCATTCCAATGTCCCAAATCCAATGTACCAAACGCCTTTGAACATACCAAAACTCCCATTGTTCCATCTCTTCATAAGTCATTTAAATGTACTCGTCATCGTCGAATGTACCAGCATAGCTTGATACAATCGGCGCAGGGCCGTTCCTCCCCTCCCACCAATCGTTCGCTCCCATATATCCATTCGTGCCTCGTACATTTGGCAAGTCAATGTCTATCCATTGTACCACCCTCTTGAGTACATTGCCGCCGACATTGCCAGTCCATTGATCCAGCTTGGTGGGAATAGCCCAAGGGAAGAAAGGGTCGCTGGGCTGCCAAGTGTTTCGCGAGGATTGCTTTGGATGGCAATAGACACTACACATGGTAGACTCCGCAACGTACCACAAGCCAAAAAGGAACATGATGAGACCGATCCAGGTGAACTTCCAGCCACGTCTCCAGCCGAAGCGACCCCTATTTTGATTTATAGGAGTAGAAACGACGAGACGCGGCACCGGAATCTTCAAGTTGATCTGAATGTATACCTGGTCGTCAAGGACGGGAGTAGAGGTGTAGCTAGCCGCGACTTGTTGTTCGAGGCGCTCGATGCCATGCTTAGCATCGCGGATGCTGAAGGAAGTATTCTTTAGTTGTTGGTTCATCCTGTCGAGGCGGAGACGTTCGAGTCGCCGCTCGCGTTCTTCTGCAGATAGAGGATGACCACGTTCATCGTATTCAAGCTCGACAGGGGTTGCGAGGATAGTCGTATTGTTCATGAGGTGTGTAGTTACGTCGCTCTCGAGCATGTTTTCGAAGTCATCCAGAGTGGAGTCTTCGTATTGCTCTTCCTTGGCGATGGATCGTAAGTCTTCTGCGACTGAAGCTGGAGTCGCAGTGTTGATAATTGCAGGCCGTGAAGTTCGAGGCTTAGATTGTTGCTTCGTGATTTCTGGTTGTGATGTTGTATTGCGTAATGTTTGGTGAGCACGTTCATCAGAGCGAGCAGCTGAGTTTCTGCGGCTGCCTGGTCGTATATTGTTGTTGTTTGATGGTGCTGGTACATCGTTGGTCTCGTTGACCATCTCGTAGGTAGGTGAGATCGATCGTGACTTGCGTGACCTGCGTGTGGAAGGTGCAGGTGTTTCAATATATGCACCGGTGACTTTTGGAGTGGGAAGTGACAACGGATCTGCCTTTGGTCGGGGTGTTTCATCGTACTTGCCATCGTCTGAAGGGGACGGCGAGCGGGAGGGTGCTCGAATAGAGTTGCGTTCAGATTTGTTGTCTGGCAGCTCGAACAGCTTCGCTTCTGCTGTGATGCGCTCTTCAGGGTCAACATCTGATTTTGGTGGTGTACTAGTAGTGCTGCGACGCTTCGTCTCGTCGCCTACATCCAAACCACGCCTTTTGAATTGGTTTTTCCTTTCTTCCGACGGTTTCTCATTATCTTTTCGGTCTAGTCTCTCTGATGACTTGGTCCTTTTCTCCTCGACCTCTGCTAGCCCTGGTTCTTTATTCTTCTCCTCAATCTCTGGCACCTCCAACTCCTCGATCTTCTCGGCTATCCCGAACTTCGCGGGTATCTTGGTACCATATTCCTTCTTTTGATCATTGCGAGGCTCCTTGGCTTCCTTGGACTCATCCTCGATTCTCTCTGCTCGTTGCTCTCTGAACTCTTCCACAAGTCTCTCTGCTTTTTGCGGACCGGGACTCAACTTCCGTGCTAACAATCTTATGGCTTCAAAAGATTCTTCACGTATTTTCTCAGGATCTGACTCAGCTGAGCTGCTGCTGCTGGGTCGATAATGCCCCTTGGCAAATATAGTGATTGGTGTATTGGGGATCTGCTCACCCTCTTCCTCGAGGATGGTTCTCTCATGATAGACCTCTTCTTGAGGCTCCTGGATAGGTGCAGGTGTTGTTTGTCGTGAGTTGGATTTGGATGACTCTGAGAGGACTGATCTCTCTTCTGAGTTGCGCTCTCGGATCTCCTCTAATCTGTTGGTAGCGACAGCTCGCGCCGTCAAGCTCTGGATTTCCCTTTGCCGTATATCATCAAGCTTCGAGTTCTTTACTCGAAGCAGTGGGCTTGTAGATGCTTGAAGCGAATGTGCTGTAAAATCGATGTCAGCATCCCACATCTTGCTCTTCTCTGGAGAACCGTTGTTAGGTTGCGCTGAACTTGGTCTTGAAGATGGGGGTGTAGGTTGGGCAGATGGTCCAACCTCTACAGAAGGACGAGGGATGTCTGCTGATGCGCTTCGTGGTACATCGGTGTTTGATGAAGAGGAAAGCGGAGGGTCGAAGGTGGCCAACAGAGGATCGTTTGGGTTCAAGATTCTTCTCATCCAAGCTTCCGTTCTTCGTGACTTGAAACCCCACTTTGGTTTGGGCTCCCACTTTTCACCTGCTGCTTCAGCAGCGGCTTTCCTCTCCAAAATGGCCTTGGCCTCCGCGTACTGGCTCTCATTATGGCGACTCCTACCGCTGAAGTATAGTGGCTTTGAGTTGGCTATAATCCTCTTGTGACGCTCTTCTCTCTCCAGATTGCGGATTCGGTTCGCCTCCCATTGTGCCTCTTTGACTGGATCAGGTGGAGTGTACCAATCTGGGAATGGCTTGTTGCTTCCCAAAGAGCTGCTGCTGCTGCCTCCCGAGCTGCCTTGCCTTGCGTGTTGCAAGTATGCTGGTCGTGTTGCTGGACGCGCTGCCGGACTCGGACTTGTTGCTCTTGGTCCCGTAGACTCGCTTTCATAGTCCACTGGCCCCAGTGCATCCGCGAGCCTTTCCTCTCCCTCGATACGCTCTCTCTCGGCACGCGCCTCTCTTTCTGCGAGCTCTCTGTCTACGCGCTCCATATCAGCGCGCTCTCGAGCAAGACGCGCATCAATCGCTGCTTGTTCCTCTGCCTCTGCACGCGCGTATGCACCCTTTAAACTCTTTGGTGGACTCGACTTAACCACCGAAGAACCTGGTGAGTAGGCTGTTGACCTGGGAATGCGACTTTCTGTTGCACCTGCAGCATCCGTACTCGAGTTTGACACGCTCCTCCCACCCTGTGCAGCGCGTGGTCTAAAGTCTGATCTGATCTCCCCGTTATCATCCGCTCTCGAATACGCTTCCCCTATACCCATCCTCCGTCCGCTCATCCAATTACTCGCTGCTGGCGGCGGTCTAACACTTGATCCTGTTGCCGGCTGCTCGCGCTCTTGCGCGTTTGAACTCGAACTCCCTTCGCTCTCACTGTTGGTGTGCCTTTGCTCACTTGGAGCTGGTATTCCATCTGGCGTGAAGATGGTTCTTCTCTTCCGATTTGCATAACTGATTGGGACTCTGTCCTTTTTTACAAATAACGGCTTCTTAGTGTACTCAGTCATATTTGCGGCGTGAAGCAAGTGCAATTGCACTACATGCTCTGTTTGAATTGATTGTTTGGAAGTGCAAGCAAAACGCGAAGCAAGTTGATTGTTCCAAGTGTTTATGGTTGAAGATGAAGTCGCGGTCGCGACTCAGCGTGCATCGTTAAACTCTCACTAACCTTAGCGTCAAACCTTATTGCTAGAAGCCGCAACCTAGGAAGGAACTGTTCTCAACCTTTGGGCACAATAGGAAATGATTAAAAGTTCCAAGAAGTTTGGGATATGAAAAAAATGATGATTTCGAATATTCCGAAATTTTAGGGGTATTCAGAAATGGTAGCTTTTGAATGTTTCATAACGCGAAGGTACATTGGAGGTCAAGCATTTGAGATGAGAACTTTGAGTTGGGATATTGAGTTGAGCCTTCTCAATTCACTTGGGCAAGCAATGGCTAATTGCATGGAACATGTGTTAAGTCGGTGCGAGTATTGTATTTCATGGAATCCAGACCATAACTCTAGTGTTCATACAATAGCTACGAAAAAGTACCCCACTTCCAGGTACCCACTCAAAACGCCAGGATCCTACTTCATGCCTTCAACTCTGTTTTCTGGGGAGTCTTTGATAGCAATGCATTAGCTTTCGTTTCGTCGAACCTCCAGATTCCTCCCGTCTTGTCGGCTTCTGGCAGTAAACCGATCACTGGGCCCAATGTCTCGAGCACAGCATCATTCTCTACTAGCGAAAAATATCTGCGTTCCCACGTCCTACCTTCAGCTTTCTCTTTCCGTCGTAGCTCCCGCTGCTCTTCCTCGATCTTGCTCTTCTCTTCACCAGTGATATCCATGTCCCCTATCGCAATGCCAGCAGCTACCTTCTGCCACGCTCTCCGCGACTCGTACGGGTCTTGCTCTTCGATAGGTGCTATTGTTAGAGGCGTTGTGGTGCTAGTTTCAGCATCGTAGCTGTCGACGACTTTTCCTTTCTTCGCTCCTTCTGTGATCTCGAAAGTCTTGGTCCATTGGCCAGTGATTGTGTAAAGAACCTCCTTCTCCTTGCCAGTTGGATACATGGTTGCTGTGAAGCTGTTCTTCTTCCCTGACAGCCAACCTTTGCCGCTATAATCGATCTTCGCTGTGTAGCCAGAGCTGCTGGTGATGTATGTTTTGTCGTTTAGCTCGACAAATGGTGATCCAAAGATGAGGCCTTCAATGTGCAGGTTCGGGAGGGTGATAAGGTATGTTTCGTCATAGGCGGGGATAGCAAATACAGCGTGCCCAATCTGCTTGATATTGATTGTCCGCGAAAATGAGGCCTTTTGCGCATTGTATCCTTGAAGATAGACCCCATGTTTCTTATTCGAGATATGGTAGGCGGTGACAGGAGGATGATGACTATTTCTTTTAGAGGTGACAAATATTCAGCGATGAGTGGATACGAACCTGACTTGCTCAGACACAAGCTCCGTTGTACCAGCCTCGTCCTCCCACTTCCCAAGGAACAGTTCGCCCAAGAAAGGGTTCAAAGGCTTCTTCTCATTTCCAAATTTCTCACTCCGGCTGGCATATGACTGTTTCAACGTACTCAAGAACCACTTCAATACCAACAGTGCCCTCTTTTGTGGATCTTTTTCTTGCGCTGGGGCAACAAAGATGCGGGGATGCTCTGCCCAGTACGACGAGAATTCTACCAAAGAGGTGGAAGACAAGATGAATGGTGGTGCAGTGAGAGAGGACAGATCTCCCGAGAAGCTCGCAATAGATTTCAGAAACGCGCTCCAGCTCCCTCGATTCTGCGCTGACACGCCGGCGCCCTCTTTCTCGTTGGCAGACATCTCGCGTGCAATTTTCGTTTGGGAGATAGCAGCTCTGATTTGGTTCGAGAAGTGACGGTTCGTGTGCCCCTAAGATCGTAGCGTTTGATATATCGCAGTTATGTATTATTTGAAGAAGTGAACAAGAGATTGTGATGTGCTCGAAGCTACCTAAGTATTTGAAGAGGGGACGCTGTGGCGGTGATGCCTGTCCTTGGTACTGAGGTGGTTTGTTTCGATGTGCAATCTCCCGCCGAGACAGGGGGTCTTTGCCCCACGAATGTGTGGATTGGTGCCACTCGACTCCAGACGTCATCGCGAATCGTATCACTGGAAACCCCTGTACTAGCAAGCAGGGAAGCTGGGTCCATCGCATGTGAGTAGTGAAAGTACCCATTTTGGACGCATTTTGAAAGGATTGGATTTTTTAGACAAGACGGAAAATCCACCAAGTAGGCACAGAAGTACGAAGCTGCGTCTCCTCCGGGCAATGCTGGTTTACGAGTCTCTCCAGCAACCGCCAAAGACGAAAAGGGGAAAAGAGATCTGGCTAAATCTTACTCAGAACCTTAATGGATAGGTAGCCTGCCCCTGGCATGGGATATATTATCTAAGCTTTGCTCTCGCGAGAAGAGACTGCTTGAGCTTCACTGATTCAATCACGTAGCTAGGAAGGGTGGTACCAGGATTTTGGTCCACTAATACACTTCCACTAGAAGATCAAATGTTCTCAGTTGTTACAATTTTGGATTGATTCGTTTAGCCTGTTTGTCATCCTAGTTATGTACGCATCTCTCAATCTTGGTACCAACCCATCCCCATGTAACATTACCGAAAGGAACACTTAAATCACCAAGAGGAATATCAAGATGTTTACAATTGTCCAGCAGTGTTGAAGTCCTTGAGACCTTCAGTAACACGCTTGGACATAGTTTTCTCACCCTCACGAACCCAGACGCCTGGAATTATTAGTTTGAAGTACGACATATTTTGAAGGGTAACTCACGAGGATCGAAGTACTTCTTGTTGGGCTTATCCTCTCCATCGGGGTTACCAACTTGCTTCATGATGTAATCTTTCTTGTTGAGGACGTAATCACGAATGCCCGTCAGGTAAGCGTACTGCAAATCGGTATCGAGGTTAACCTTGACAACACCATAGCTAATGGCAGTTAAGTACTCCTGCTTCGTGGATCCAGAACCTCCGTGGAAGACCAAGAAAACCGGCTTGTCCTCCTTGGCTCCGATGGCATCCTTGACATACTTTTGGTGCTTGCCGAGGAGCTCTGGGTGAAGCTTGACATTGCCTGGCTTGTAAACACCGTGAACGTTTCCGAAACCAGCAGCGATGGAGAAGAAAGGCGAGATAGGAGACAAGGCCTTGTAGATAGCAAGGATATCTTCGGGTTGGGTGTAGAGCGAGTTGTTGTCGACATCCTCGTTGTTGACACCATCTTCCTCACCGCCAGTGATACCGATCTCCTGCAATGGGAAATCAGAAATCATTTAACACAGAAATTTGTTAATTCTCTCAACTGACCATCTCGAGCCATTGCTTCATGGGGGCAGCACGCTTTAGGTACTTGGCGGTGGTGCTGATGTTCTCATCGACCGCCTCCTCGCTGAGATCGATCATGTGGCTGGAGAAGAGAGGCTCACCATGCTCCTTGAAATGCTTTTCATCGGCATCGAGCATACCATCCAACCACGGCAGAAGCTTCTTGGCACAGTGATCGGTGTGCAAGACTACCGGAATACCGTATGCAGGAGCGACTGCACGGATATACTGGGCACCAGCAATTGCACCAGCAATTGAAGCCTCTTGGTTCTTGTTGTCGACACCCTAATGACAAGTCAGGAACTCCAATTCCACCATGCGAATATTATAGGTACCTTTCCAGCGAAGTATGCCGCGCCTCCTTGGGACATCTGGAGGATAATGGGAGCTCCGGCATCCCGGGCAGCCTCGAGGGTAGCAACAACGGTGGAGGAAGAGGTAACGTTCTGTGCGGAGTCAGCGTCTACCAATTGACAGTTTCAACGAGATGTTAACGCACGACGGCGGGGATGGCGAACTTGTGCTCCTGAGCATAGTTGAACAGCTTCAGGACATCATCACCAACAATGACACCGCTCTTGCGGGAAAGAACGTCCTTGACACCCATGATTTTGCTTCAAGTCGATTAAGAAGGTTTGTAGGTTTCTGTGGAAGCCAAGAGATCAGTTGCGTGTCGAAGGCCGAGAGTTTTTCAAGACTGATATGCTTTTGGAGGACAACCGCATCCCACTTAGGTTAAGTGTGTGGGCTCGAGGTGGGGGAATTTTTTTCCTGCACCTGCAAGGCTGCATCTTCATCTAGTTGCTTTTTCCACTAAGAGCTGCATGGAAAATTGTGCTTGTACTCGGGGCTGCGAACTTACAATTGAATTTGCCACTCTTTCTGCTATGAGTTGTCCAAAGGAACGGGAGGTTTTGAGGATTGAAGGAGCAAAAAGTGCTGAGGTTTGGCGGGGTACTGTACCGGTATTTTCGTCATGCCGATGCGGTAATCAATCGGCGGGCATTCTCGTGGGCAGGCTCGCGGCTGCCGCATGAATGGAAACCCGAATTTGAGCTCATGCTGAGCACTCACTTAGATTACCTTCGCTATAGAGGCAGAAAATCTTCTCCAGGGCTAATATTTGAGAGAAGATACAACGTACAGCATCACTCAACCCTTGGCTCAACCCCCACCTCAACCGATTTCGGCTTTGATTCAGGTGCGTGGATTAAGCACGTGGGGGTTCTCATGAAAATCTCATCGAAATGATTCAAAGGTGTGCTGGGCAGATTTGTAGCTTGTCAGTCGCCGAGTGAGGTATTTTAAATGTCCCTTTCGGTTGGGCCTCGACGCAGATCATGCGTTGTCCAGTCCAAAGCTCGTTTCAATTGATTCCCATTGAGCAGAGTATACTGGTCCGACCAAGTGGACGTAAAAGATCTGAACACTTCAAAACCGTCTATGGTAAGTCGATTTTCGGATTTTGTTCTCTGCTCGAACTCCAGGAATGACCCTCGATTCAACTAGAGTCCTAAGTATGAATCAAGGTAAGAAATGCTGCAAAGTCTTATAACTGTTTACCCACTTTGCTCTTCGAGTGAACACAGGTCTGAATCAGGAAGTCTGGCTTAGAAAACTAACTTGAAGGTTTTTCGATTCCTTTCCGTGTCTGAGGTGGACAAGAGGAAAGACCCAATGGAGCAACTAATAGGAACCGAGACCCTGCTCTCGAGAGCCTTGATAGCCTGGGGCATATACAGATTTCTTACTGGGATGCTGCTTGGCAAAGCACTGATTGACTCCTCCAGTAATCCAAGATCCAAAAAAGCCCAGAAGTCGATTGTGGCTCCCAAAATATCCTATAATTTGTAAATCTCCAGACTTACCGAGGACTCTCCATACAAATCACACAGTAGCTGTGAACACCCATGGAAAAACACTCTAATGAT
>Ga0302325_10028726_pt1 | contig 11502 bp, 9 predicted proteins | sample Palsa_T0_2_FD_201948 | JGI IMG/M metagenome (GOLD analysis project Ga0302325, IMG submission 201948) | Peat permafrost microbial communities from Stordalen Mire near Abisko, Sweden - Palsa_T0_2 | ecosystem: Environmental > Terrestrial > Soil > Palsa > Peat permafrost | place: Sweden: Abisko... | reverse complement strand
GGTGATGCCGCGGTTCGGGTAAAAGGGCATGTCACCGCCGACCGGGGTGCTGCGCAGGTACGCGCAGTCGGCACCCGACTCGGCCACGATTTTCGGGACGAGCTCCTCCCACACTTCGCTGCGACCGAGGGCCGGGTCGAGGCCGAGCATCGCCGGCTGCTGCTCCACCTCGCAGTTGCCCGACACCACGGCCAGGCTGGGGCGGTAGGCGATCGTCTCGAGCGCCGCGCGCGCCTCGCGCTCGACCTCGGCGCGGAAGCCGGGATCCTCCAACGGGTAATCGAGGTAGCCGAACATCAGATCCTGCCAGACGAGGATGCCGAGCTCGTCGCAGAGATCGTGAAACAGCTGCGATTCATAGGCTCCGGTCCCGAATATGCGCAGCATGTTCATGCCGGCGTCGCGCGCGTGCTCGAGCAGCCGGCGCAGCGCCGCCGGGGAGGGGGCGAGCGAGATCAGGTCAGCCGGGGTCCACACGCAGCCGCGGGCGAATACCGGCACGCCGTTGACGTGAAGATCGAGGCCATCTTCCAGGATGTCGTCCGCCCAGCTCAGCGAGCGAAAGCCGACTCGGCGGGTCGCCACCCGCTCGCCGGCGATCTCGACGGACAGCTCGTGGAGCGCGGGCTCGCCGTGCGTGTGGGGCCACCAGAGCCGGGCCGCGGGCAAGCGCAGCTCGGCCTCCAGCCATCCGTCAGGCGTTTCGCGGAGCGTCTCCCGGTGGTCTCCCAGCACCGCCTCGACGCGTTGCTCGAGCCCTCGCCCCTGCGCGCGGACGGTGACGACGCCGTCGGTTGCCTCGAGTCGCGCCCGCACTCTGAGCTCGTCGATCCCCACCGCGCCGCGGCGGAGGAGCCGAACGGGGCGCCAGGGCCCCACCGGGGCAGGTCCGGGAGCCCAGCCCGGGCAGCGGCCGAAGATCATCGTCCGGTACCACCGCAGGTTTCCGTCGCTCACCACCCGGGTGCGCCAGCGCTGCCGGGGCCGGCGAGAGACCTTGAGCAGCGGAGTCAGCGCACGGCACACGATCACCAGCTCGTTTTCATCGTTGAGCCGTTCGGTCACGTCGATTGCGTGCGTCGCCCACATCGACGAGGACTCGAGCACACGCTCGCCGTTGAGGAAGACCTCGCTCACCGTGGCGATCCCCTCGAGCCCGAGCACGAGGCGATCCTCGCCGTGTGCGTCGCTGCCCAGCTCCGACGGGGCGGCGAAACTCGTCCGAAACCACCAGTCCTCGGCATCGAAGTCGCGGCCGTCGGCCCCGACCGCGGCCGCGGCCGTTCCCGGCACGAGGGCCGGAAACCATGCCAGTCCCGCCAGGTCCTGCGGGCCCGCTCGCGTCCCTGCCGGGCTCGCGGCGACCTCCCAGCCTTCGTCGAGCTCGATCATCTAGTGCGAGACCGACTACTCAAGCGCGCGCCCGAGTGCTTCCATGCCATCGGCCCAGGCCTCCGCGAGCGCGGCGACCGCGGGCTCGGGATCGAAGGGCCGACGCCGAGCAAGCCGGAAGGACACGGTCTTCGACCCCTCGACGATGCGCCGCAGGGCGGCGGCGGCCTCTGCTCCCTCGGCGCCGAGCACCCACTCGACGTGGTCGGCCAGAAGCTCGAAGGCCGAACCGACCATGCGCACGGTGACGAAGGCATAGGCGTGGTAGTCCTCGGGCTCGCCCGCGAGCAGCCGCGGGAGGTCGTCCCGCAGGCGCTCCCCCCAAGCACGAAACGGATTCTGGGCCGGCCGACGTGCGTAGTGCACGGCGAGGAGCTCGCGGGCGCGCTCGCGCAGCTGCTCTCCCGTCAGCCTCGGTCCGGCATCGAAGCGCACGACCTCGACGAAGGGGTCCATCACGTCGTCGGTGAAGTGGGGGAGCATCCGGAATGCCCCCCGGTAGTCCTCGCCTTCGAGCTCGAAGAAGCCCGCATTGTGGAAGTACCGCATCCGCTCGGCCTCCCGGTCGATGGTCTCCGGCGCGACGGTCGTCTTGAGGTGCTCGCGCCGGTAGCTCGTGGCGGCGGTGTCGGGCAGGTACCACGCGTCGATCTCGACCAGCACGGTCCGCCCCAGGCCCAGCTGCTCCTCGATGTGCTCGGGCAGGGTCCGGTAGGGCAGCATCTCGTGCACATCGATGCCGAACAACCGGTCGAGGTCGGCATAGGGCGGCTTGAAGTACGTGAACTGGTCGCCCTCCCAGTCGGTGCGGAGGATGAAACCGAACATGGCCAGGGGCTCGTCCCCGCGCCCGTTCAGCAGTTCGATGAGCACGTCGGCGTAGCAGTTGGTCTCCAGGTAGGTCCTGCCCGCATCGTGGAGCGGGTGGGCCTCGTAGCCCGCGGGGTCGAGGCCCCACAGCGAGACGGCGCGGCTCGACGTGGTGCTCACTAGTGGTCTGGGACAGACCACTACCCTAGCCCCAGCTTCTCCCGCACATCGCTGGGCCAGCTACCCGTGTCCAGGCCGTGCGCGCTGAGCAGGGCGAGCGTGACCCGCTCCTCCCCGAACGCCATGCACCCGGTGTGCGCGGGCTCTCCGTCGGAGGTCTTGAGATCGTAGGTGACGCCGAAATGGTCCTGGTGGTAGTTGCTCGAGGCGATCGCCGTCGGCTTGTCGCCCGCCACCGGCGCGAGCAGCTCCCACTTGAGCTCCTGATCGCGCTGCTGGGCGGCGAGCAGCCGTCCGACCCGGCCGAAGAAGGGGTCGTTCGCCACGTCGAGCTCGAGGTCGAGCTCGAGCGAGCGCAGCAGCTCCTCGGCCCGCGTGCGCCACTCGCCCCGCCACGCGAGCACCGTCTCGCGGTCCCCGATCCGGACGATCTCGCGCATGTGGAAGATCTGCATCCGCGCCGGATCGGTCGAGGGCTCGCGGCGGAACACATAGGAGTCGCCGGTGTCGAGCGTCAATCCGCCCTCGGGCAGCGGACCGCGCGCCGCCATCGCCGGGTACATCGGATAGCACGCGGCGGGTGCCAGCACCATGTCGCTCATGTGCTGGAACGAACTCCAGTCCTCGTGCCGCGAGGCGAGCTCGAACTGCTCGGCGGCGGCCGGCTCATCGCCCTCGAACCCGAACACCGTTCCCGCCAGATGAGGAAACGAACCGAGGTAGCCGCTCGTCTCCATCTGCCTGCGCGGGAGCAGAGGCGGGAAGTACAGGGGCTCGGGCGACTCGGGCGCGGCGGTGCGGGTCACGAGCGCATCGAACCCGAGGCGCACCTCCTCGAAGGTCTTGCCTCGCGCGTAGACGCCGTGAACACCGGTAGGGGTGAGGAGTCCCGCCTCCACCAGCTCGCTGAGGTACGAGACCTGCTCGACGGTGCCGGCGCGGAACTCGGACATCAAACCTCCTTGGCGATCAGCAGCAGACCGGCGTTGGTCTCGTGGATCCGCTCGTTGGCGATCATCAGCGCCCCGGACATCGCGTCACGAAGGTGCCGGCCGACGCTGAACGGCGTGTCATTCTTGAAGCCCATGATCCCCGAAACGTCGAGTGCGCCTCGGCAGATATCTGCGGCGTGCTCCGACGCGGCAATCTTGAGGTTGTTGAAGCGCAGCGCCGCTGCCAAGGTCGACAGCCGCTCCCGCCCCGGCTCGGCCGAAGCCACGAGAAAGTAGCGCAGGGCCGAGTCGACCTCGGCGCGCAGGAGCGACAGCTCACTCATCACCCGCGAGAGCCGCTGCGCGACGGGCAGCGGCTCGCCCGGCTTGCGCTTGGCCGCCGCGCGTGCGAAGGCGCGGGCGCGGTCGAAGGCGTCCTCGGCGATCCCGAGCCACAGGTGAGACCAGAGGATGTGCGACACCGGGACCATCGATTCGGCGGCGACGCGGGAGAACGGGGTCCCGAGCACCTGCTCTCCCGGGAAGGTGGAGCGCACGACGTAACCCGGCGAGCACGTGCCCCGCATGCCCAGCACGTCCCACGTTCCGGTCGCCTTGAGCTCGTTCTGCCCGCGTCGGGTGAGGGCGACGACCTGATCGCCCGGCTCGGCCTCAGGTGAGCGACGCAGCGTCGTGAACAGGTCGTCGGCATACTCGCCATAGCTGACGGTGGGCGCCTGCTTCTCGAAGCTCGAGCCCCCGTCGTCGGCCGGCGTGACAGCGGCGATCGAGCGACCCATGTCACCGCCGGTACCGACCTCTGAAGTCACCGAGGCGATCAGCCGTTGCTCTGCGGCGAGCTCACCGAGGTAGCGCTCGAACCACGAGCCCGAATCGAGGTGGCGCACGATCGTGACCACCTGGATCTGGTGCATCGCGAACACCATCGCGCTCGCCGCGCAGTGGTGCCCGAGCTCGAAGCAACATTGCGCGAGGGTCTCGAAAGACACGCCGCCGCCGCCGAGCTCGGCCGGCACGAAAGCCGACAGGGCTCGCTCCTCGCGCAGAGCGTCGATCGTCTCGACGGGGAACCGAGCGCTGCGATCGACATCGTCGGCGTTGGGCCCGGCGATCTCGCGGGCAACCGTCCGGACGCTGGCCAGCAGGGCCTGGTCGCGGTCGACCTCGATCGTCATGCCGCGAGCTCCGGCTGCAGCTCGGTCAGAGCGGCGCTGATCGCGGCGATGCTCTCGAACACGCTGCGCTTGAGCATTCGGTCCGGGAACTCGATATCAAAGGCGTCCTCGAGCGCGAGCATCACGTTGACGCTCGCATGCGAGGTCATTCCCGCCGTGTACAGGTCCTGGTCGTCGGCGAGGGTGGCGACGTCGACCGGCAGTCGGGCGTGGTCCTGGATCGCTTGGCGGATTCTGTCGTTCATGGCCTCATCTCGGCGACGACGACGGCCGCTGCGAGCCCCTGCTCGTGAGAGAGGCTCAGCGCCAGTCCGCCGATGCCGGCTTCTGCGGCGAGAGTAGCGGCGTGACCGCTGAGCATCAACTCGACCGAGCCCGCAGGATCGCGCCGGACCTCGACGTCCCGCCAGGCCACGGCCTCGTCGCCCACGCGCAGAACCTTGAAGGTCGCCTCCTTGGCGGCGAAGCGGGCCGCGAGCCGTTCGGGGTCGAGGGCCGTCGCGGTGCGGCAATCCGAGACCTCGCGAGCGCTGTAAACCCGCTCCAGATAGCGATCGCCATGGCTGATGATCGAGTCGCGCACGGAGTCCGCCGCCACGAGATCTATCCCTACGCGAAAAGGCATTGCGAGTGAGGCAGCAAGCTGAAGTTTTGGCAGTGATGCAAGGAAAGCCCCCGAAGGCACTCGTGCGACCCATTTCCGTGGGCGTGCGCGCCCAGATCACTGACGGGGCAATGTAGCGATCGGGAAGCGGCGACGCAAGCGGCAGCTCAGGTAGTCGCGCGCGCTCGTTCCAGCGCCCGCTCCAGCGCGCGGTCGAGACTCGCGTGCACAAAGCCCTGAAGCCAGATTCGCCGGAAGGTGTGGTCGCGGCTGGGGATCGACTCCAGTACGAGGTTCGGCCAGCGCTCGAGCTGCGCCGCCTGCCCACCTCTGACGAAGTCGTCGTGGAGCGCCTCCCCGCGTGAAAGCAGGATCAGCGACTCGACGTCCCTGTCGCGAAGACGGTTGAGCGCCTCGTCGAGCTCGCTGGTGCGTGACCGCTGGAACGCCCTGGAGGCGCGGATCTGGCCGCGCCGGGGGCGCAGACTTCGCGCCACGCGGATGACCCGTTCTCGAGTGACGAGCCCGCGGCGCACCCACTCCAGCCCACCTCGACGCAGGAGCGTGAGCGTCCGACGCGCGCTGCGCTCGGCGGCGACCGCGTCGTCCCACAGGAAGGTCTCCAGATTGATCATCAGCGCGGCCACCACCCGGTCGTCGGTGAGCGCTGCCCGTGCCGCCCAGTACGCACCGGAGCAGTGCCCAGCCAGGACGAATCGCGAGGGCAATCCTCGCGCCTCCAGATCACCAAGCACGGCCCTGATCCTCTCGATCAGCGCTTCGGCATGGAAAGCTGACTCCTCGGCGTAGGCGCCGGAGTCGCCGTCGGAGTCGCCGATTCCGTCGAGGTCGAGCCTGACCGTCGGCACGCCCCGTGCTGCCCAGCGGCGGGCGGCGTCGACCCATGCCCGGTTAGGCCCGATGCGCCGCACCGCCCCGGCGTTGAGCAGGACGACGCACACCCCGGCGGTGTCGACGCCGAGCGGCGCGCTCAATACAGACACGAGGTTCACCCCGCCGACCCGGAGGTTCAAGACAGTCTCGGAGATCCTTGCATCGCCGACGCTGAGCACCGCTTCGGGGCGCTCGGGCGGACGGGGCGTGTGGCGCTTGGCCTCTCGCCCGTGAGGGGCCGTCAGCCCTGGGGGCGAGGCGGACGGCCCGTCCGCCAGCCACGAGATCGATCGCCTCACCACTGTCGTGGGCTCGTGGGCGCGCTCCGGAGCCTGCATCAATGCGGAGTAGCCGGGGCCTTCCTCGACGTCCACGTGGGCGCCGAGCTCCTCGAGCCGAGCCTGGAGGGTTGGGTCCGGAGCCAAGCCGTCCTGGCCGAGCAACAGGATGCGCCGCTCGCTCGCGCGCGGAAGCTCGAGCTTCGTGAGATCGAGCTTCTCGAGCGCGGCGACGGTCTCGGAGCTGACGAGGAACCCGGAAACCTCGAGGAAGCCATCGGGAAGCGGCGGCTCGGGCGCGGCGCGCGGGTCGGGGAACTGCGCCGCCGTCATCGCGCCAAAGGCGCGCAGCTGTCGCAGGAGCACACGGCCTTTGGCGGGCACGGCCCACATGATGAGGTCATCGATCGGCCCATCCTCCGAGGCGGCGCGAAGCGACACCATGGCGCCAAGTCCGATCCCGATGGCGACGATGCGCGAGCAGCCATAAGAGGCCCGCAGCCAGCGGGCCGACTGCGACGCGGCTTCCGTCCACGCCTCGAGCCGCCCCGGGTCTCTCGGCGAGCCGCCGCTGTCACCGGATCCCGGGAAGTCAATCCGCAAAGCGTGATAGCCCGCCTGCGCGAGCGCGTCAGCCCACGTTCGCCTAGCGCGATACGAGCACACGTCCTCCCAGCCAAACGGCGGGCACATAATCACGCCCGTCGAGGTTGCCGCTCGGGCCGGGTGGATAAACCCGAGCACAGGATCCGGCTCGAGCGGCAGGTATACCGGACGCCCGTTACTTGCCCCGATGCCCCCCACCGCTCGCCCCGTGCTCACGGTCCCCGATCCGCGTCAACCGCGGTCGGGCCGGACAGCGTTACCATAGCCAGGACACGGAATGCTCACGCACTGACAACACGGCCTTAATCTAGCATTAAGGACAGAGGCGACCGGCAAACCTCAGTCTCCGAGCGCCGGAGTCCAGCGGTCGATCGCCTCGACGATCGCGGCCGCGGCTCGACCGGCGCGGTAGAGGTCCGGACGATCGGGCGGCGGCTCGCGCCGGCAGGCCTCGAGGGCCGCGTCTTTGGACAGGTCGACCAGCGTGTTCCAGCCGGCCTCCACCGTCTCCACCCACTCGGTGCTGTCACGGAGCGTGACGCATCTCGTGCCGAGCACGTAGGCCTCCTTCTGCAGTCCGCCCGAGTCGGTGATCACGACGTCGGCGTGAGCGGCGAGCTTCAGCAGGTCGAGGTATCCGACCGGGGCGCTGAGCGTGATGTTCGGAGCCTCCGCGAGAACGGAGAGGAGCCCCGTCTCGGAGAGCCGCTTGTGAGTCCGAGGGTGGACGGGATAGAACAGCTCGATCGGGAGCGAGGTGAGTAGCTCGACGAGCAGCCCGAGCCGGACGGGATCGTCCACGTTGCCCGCCCGGTGCGCGGTGACCAGGGCAAACTCGCTGTGAATTCCCTGGTCCGCGATGATCGTCGAACGCCGCTCGGCGAGCGCGGAGAACTGGAGGGCGATGTCCGCCATCACGTCGCCCACGAGCACGGCGCTCGCCCCCAATCCCTCGCGCTCGAGGTTCGCCACCGCCACCGGCGTCGAGCACAGGCACAGGCCGCTGACATGGTCGGTGAGGACGCGATTGACCTCTTCGGGCATGGTCCGGTCGAACGACCGCATGCCCGCTTCGACGTGAATCAGCGGCAGGCGGAGGTGAGCGGCGGTCACGGCGGCCGCGAGCGTGGTGTTCGTGTCCCCGTAGACGAGCACGGCGTCGGGGTGCAGGCGCGTGAGCTCGCTCTCCAAGGCCGTCATCATCCGCCCGGTCTGCTCGAGGTTGGTGCCGTTGCCGAGCTCGAGGTGCACGTCGGGGGTGGGAATCGCCAGCTCCTCGAAGAAGATCTGCGACAGCTCGTCGTCGTAGTGCTGGCCCGTGTGGATGATGATCTCTTCGTGCGTCGCTCGCAGGCGGTGGGACACGGCCGCCGCCTTTACGAACTGGGGGCGGTTTCCGACGATCGTGGCGATACGCATGGCGCGGGTGCGGCGGCGTCGAGCTACCGACCGGCGAACACGGTGGCAATGCGCTCAGTGACCTCTTCGGCCTGGGCGAGGGAGAGCATCGGGTGGATCGGGATCGCTAGATGCCGCCGGGCGAGCTCATCTGTGACCGGAAGCTCCAGCGCGTTCCCGTACGGTGCCATCGCCGGGTGACGATGGAGGGCCGGGCGGTAGTAGACCTTGTTGCCGATGCCGGCGCCGGTCAAGGCCGCGGCGATCTCGTCGACCGCGTCGGAGCGGATCACGAACACGTGCCAGGCCGGGGACGCGCCGGGGGTGGGCTCGGGCAGCTCGACGAGCTTCCCCAGCCCGGCCTCGGCGTAGTAGCCGGCCGCGCGAGCCCGTCCGTCGGACCACCGCTCGAGCTCGGGCAGCACCACCCGCAGGAAGGCAGCCTGGATCTCGTCGAGTCGCGAGTTGTAGCCGACGAGCTGCCACGTCGACTGGTCCCGTGAGCCGTGACAGCGAAGCATCCGCGCCAGCTCCATGATCTCATCGCTCGAGGTGGCGATCGCGCCGCCGTCGCCCATGGCCCCGAGGTTCTTGGTGGGATAGAAGCTGAACGTCGCCGCCGCCCCGAGGGCGCCGGGGCGGCCGTCTGGACCGCGCGAGCCGGCGGCCTGCGCGGCGTCCTCGAGTACGGGGACACCGAGCGCTTCCAGCTCGCGCACCGGGGCTACGTTGCCGAACAGGTGCACGGCGACGATCGCCTTGGTCGCGGGGGTGAGCGCGGCCTTCACGGTCTCGGCCGTGACCATCATGGTGTCGCGATCGACGTCACAGAACACGGGACGCGCGCCGGTGGGAGGGATCGCCTCCGCAGAGGCGTAGAACGTGAACGCCGGGACGACAACGTCATCTCCGGGTCCTACGCCCATCGCGCGCAGGGCGATCGTCAGCGCGTCGGTGCCGTTGGCGACGCCGACCACGTGCTCGACTCCCAGGTACTGGGCGAATTCGCGCTCGAACGCCTCCACCTCGGGTCCGAGGACGAACGCGCCGCGCTCGAGGGTGGCCGTGGCAGCGGCGGCCAGGCGGGCCTGAAGCGGCTCGAGCGGCGTGTGGATGTCGAACAGTGGGATCCGCACGGGCGGACCAACACAGTACCCTCCGCGCCGCGTGGCTAGCGAGCCGAGGAACCCCATGCCGCATGGCGCCGTGATCGGGCTGGGGATGATCGGTCGCCATCACGCGCGTCTCCTCCAGGACTCAGAGCGCGTTCACTTCGCCGGCGCCGTCGATCCCGGCGGGGACCGCTTCCGGGCGGTGCACCGTCCCGAGCTTGTCTTCGATTCGGTCGCCGCGCTCCTCGATCGGGGCCAGCTCGAGTTCGCCATCGTGGCCGTCCCCACCGAGCTGCATCTGCCGGTCGCGCGCGAGCTCGCGGCCGCTGGGGTCTCGATGCTGATCGAGAAGCCGCTGGCCGCGACCACGGCGACCGCCAAGGAGATCGTCGACATCTGTCGCCGATCGGGCGTCCTGGGGGCGGTCGGCCACGTAGAGCGCTTCAACCCTGCGCTTCAGGATCTGCGGCGGCGCTTACTCGAGGGCCAAATCGGGCGTCTGTTCACCATCTCGACGATTCGCAGCGGCCCGTACCCGGCGCGCATCCAGGACGTGGGGGTCGTGAAGGATCTCGCCACCCACGATATTGACCTGGTGAGCTGGCTGTCCGATTCGAAGATCGCGACGCTGGCGGCCCAGAAGCAGCATCTCAGCGGCCGCGAGCACGAGGATCTCGTGCTCGTAGTCGGGGCGCTGGAGTCCGGCGCCGCCTTCAGCATCGTCGTCGATTGGGTCTCTCCGACGAAGGTTCGCCGCACCCGGGTGCTCGGCGAACGGGGGATGCTCGAGGCCGACACGCTGAACGGCGACCTGTTCTTCTACGAGAACGCCCAGGTTCGCATCGCCTGGTCGGCGACCCAGCAGTTCCGCGGCGTGAGCGAGGGCAACGTGACCCGGTACGCGCTCCAGCGCCGCGAGCCGCTCCTCGTCGAGCACGAGGCATTTCTCGATCTGCTCCAAGGGCGCCTCGACGCGGGTGTCGTGACCCTCGAGCAGGGAGTGGAGATCGTCAAGGTGGCCGAGGCAGTGCTGTCCAGCGCGGGGAGCGCCACCACGGTGTCGCTGGCCGGCGCCGAGGAGGCCGGCTGATGCGCGTGGTCGTCGTGGCGCTGGGGAAGATCGGGCTCCCACTCGCCGCTCACATCGCCAGCGCCGGCCACGAGGTCGTGGGCTGCGATGTCGATCCTCGCGTCGTCGCGCTGGTCAACGAAGGGACTCCGCCATTCCCGGGCGAAGCTGGGCTCGAGGGCGCCCTTTCCGAGCTCGTTCCCGCGGGCCGGCTCCGGGCGAGCGCCGATACCACGGCCGCGGTCGCCGAGGGCGCGGACCTCGTCATCGCCGTTCCGCCGCTGATCGTCGACGACGATGCCCGGCCCGACTATCGCGTGCTCGACGCCGTCGTGGCCGATATCGGTGCCGGCCTGCAGCCGGGCACGGTCGTCAGCATCGAGACCACGCTCCCCGTGGGGACGACTCGCGACCGCGTCGCCACCCAGCTCGCCGAGCGCTCCGGGTTGAGCCCCGAAGAGGAGTTCTTCACGGTGCACAGCCCCGAGCGTGTCTACTCGGGGAGGATCTTCGCGGACCTCGAGACCTACCCGAAGCTCGTCGGGGGCCTGAGCCCGGAGGGTGAGCGCCGCGCGGTCGAGCTCTACCGGTCGTTCCTCAGCGCCGAAGTCTGGAGCATGGGCTCGGCTGAGGCCGCCGAGATGACCAAGCTCGCCGAGACGACCTATCGCGACCTCAACATTGCGCTCGCGAACGAGTTCGCGCGCTTTGCCGACCGCATCGGCATCGATGTCGAGAAGGTGATCGAAGCCGCGAATTCACAGCCTTTCTCGCATATCCACCGGCCCGGCATCGCCGTCGGCGGTCACTGCATCCCCGTGTATCCACGCTTCTATCTCGAAGGCGACCCTGCGGCAACCCTGCCCGCGGCGTCACGGCGGGTCAACGACGCGATGCCGTCCTATGCGGTGGAGCTGCTCGCGTCGGAGCTCGGGCCAGCCGCACCCGGTGCTCGCGTCCTTATCCTCGGCGTCAGCTACCGCGGGGCGGTCAAGGAGACGGCGTTCTCGGGGGCGTTCGCTGTTCGCGAC
>Ga0302325_10028725_pt1 | contig 11502 bp, 5 predicted proteins | sample Palsa_T0_2_FD_201948 | JGI IMG/M metagenome (GOLD analysis project Ga0302325, IMG submission 201948) | Peat permafrost microbial communities from Stordalen Mire near Abisko, Sweden - Palsa_T0_2 | ecosystem: Environmental > Terrestrial > Soil > Palsa > Peat permafrost | place: Sweden: Abisko... | reverse complement strand
CTGCTCCGGCTTGTATTTCCTGATCGGCATACCAGCTTCCCTCCAGAGTGAATTCTCTCTCACTCCCGCTGGTACAAAAACCCCCGGTCAGGTCAATCTCTCCCGAGTGCAGTTCGAGATTCTTTAGCAGGCGGAGGCTACGCCACTCCTGTTCAAATGAATATTCCATTCGCTTACGATACAGCGGTTCAAATGGAGTCTTCTCCATCATCCCCAGGAAAGTAGAAAATCCTTCGCTTGAGTAGGACACTTTCAGTACTCCCATGGGAGCAGTCAACTTCCGAAACCCCGCGTGAGTTGTGTCGAACCCGACGACGAAACCTGTCCCTCGGGATGCATATTCGTTCCACATTTGTTCAGAATCTGCTGTCACGGTCAGACAAAGGATCCCCATCTGGTCAAAACTTTTAATGTTATTGACCGCCGTCTCTATCGATTTTCGTTGGTGCTTCGGGTTGATGGCGATCAACACAGCAAGAAGTCTTGGGGGGATTGCACAAAGCGGTTTGCCTACTGACTCTATCTGTCTCCGAATTTCATCAACCGTTCCGTATGCGTGATAGTCAGGCTGTAGCTCATGGTCATCCGAAAAGAACTTTCGCTGTGTAAACCGAACGCTACAGTCCGTGAGTACGTGAAATCGCTCGGGAGCCAGATACTTGTAGAGAATGGCCGGGACGGGTTCGCCGTTCGACATAGAACTCGAGATGGTAGCAGAGGTAAGGCAGAACACAGCGGGACACCAGCCACCCTCTGGCGGGGTGCACCTAGGGAGCGTAAAAAATAGCGAACGACCCGGTATTCCCAGCTAAATTGCTGAGGTGCCCATCTTTATTGGGAGAAATGGCGCACCCGGAGGGACTTGAACCCCCAACATCTTGGTTCGAAGCCAAGCGCTCTATCCAATTGAGCTACGGGTGCATCCGTTGGGAACCCCACTACCTTACTACGAATTCGCCGAATTGCCGCCAACCTCGGGAAGCGCGCGACGGAGCCCCAAAAAGCAGAAGGCCCGCGTGAGCGGGCCTTCGAGGGGAGAAAGTTTCCGGCCATGCGCGGTAGGCCGAAGAACCCTTTCCTCGAACGCAGTCTAGTGGAACGACTTAAATGAAGTCAAGCGCGAATGCCGAAATGTGGCAGCGGCGTAAGTCTTTATATTTCAACGAAATATGCGCAGGGCCACCCGGTCCGGCAGATGTTCGTCCACCGTGATATCGGGCGTGGGCATCCCGTCAGGCTGGTAGAAGTCCTCTGCGTTGATGATCTTACTGGAGAGCCCCAGCTGCAGCACCTGGATCTGGCTGCTGCGGTCGAACACTTTATTCGGCAGCGCCCGCTTCATCACCAGCCGGAACCCGCCAAAAGCGATGCCGGCAATCAGCGTAAAGCCGCAGATCACTCCGGTTCCGATGATGCTTCCCACGATCATCATCTCGATGGTGGGTTCCTTGAACTGAAACGTAGGCTCGTTCCAGGTGACCTGTGTCCCGGACTCGATGCCGCCCAGCAGCGGAGCCGCTTCCGCCTTGCTCGACGCGCCCATCACGATCCCCAGCATCGTCACCGTGCGCTTGGCAAAAAGCGGCGAGCCCGCGCCGGTGTTCGAGCCGTTGACGTTGAATTTCTGCCCCAGGCGCGAAAGCTCGTCGGCGGCGATCTGCGGAGTAGGGAAGTCGGCCAGCAGCAGCGTGACGGTCTTGCCGCCCAGCTGGTACTGCGCGGTTTCCGCCTCGGCGCCGTGCGAGAAGCCCAGCCAGTCGTCCTCGCCCAGCGGGAAAAAGCGGTTGAGCGCCACCGGGCCCAGGATGTAATGGTCGGAGCGCGGGATCAGGTCGTCAGTGGGCAGGCGATTCTCGATCCAGGGCAGCGGGCCCTGCTGCGCGTTCTTGCCGACGGCCGCGGCCAGCGCCTTCAGCGCCGCTTCCTGCTTCGGCAGGTTGCTGCCCCGAATATCGAGGACGGTGTTGCCTTCGAGCACCAGCGCCCGCCCGGAGGAAATCGACGAATGGTCGGCCAGGTCGGCGCGCGGCATGTCCGGCGTGCGCAGGAAGGAATATTCGCCGTACGCGCCGCTCGGGTCGGTCATCTTATAGAGCGTCACATCCAGCGTGTCGGCGTCGGAGGGCTGGGCCGCCTTCTGCGCAGCCTTCTCCGTACCCTTCTCCGTAATTGGCGCATGCGTATAAGTGTCATGTTCGCCCGAAACGAAGTCGTATTCCTTCGCAGCGCGCGCCTCCGTAGTATTTCCGCCGCTTTGCGAAAAGCCGCTCGCCGAAGCCGCCGTCCAGTCCGCAAATGACTTAGGCAGAGTGGTTTGCGCGGACGCAGATGCCGCCGTCAGCGCGAAAAAAGCAGCGGCGAAAAACACAGTAAAATTACGGAACATATTTCTCCATGTGCTTCAAACTTCAAGTAATTCGGGCGTCCTAAATACCCGATTTTCGCCCTAAAAAAATCAAAAAAATCGGACGCGCGAGAGGCGAAACATACCAAAGTCGCCGCCGCGAACCCCCAGTTCCCGACTCTTTTTCCGACTCTCTTTAGATGCCGAGATTCTACTTGGGGTTCCCGTTTGACGCCACTGTTCCGGGGTCGGCGGGATTGGCGGAGAGGAGCTTCTGCTTGTTGTTCGAGAGGCTGTTAAGGCTTTCCAGATACGAGCTGACGCCGCGGAAAAGGCCGTCGGCGATGCGCTGGCGCTGGTCCGTCTTGCGGAGCAGCTTTTCGTCGGCGGGATTCGACACGAAGGAAATTTCCGAAAGGATCGAGGGCATGTTCGCGCCGATCAGCACCACGAAAGGCGCTTTCTTCACGCCGCGATTTCGTTCGCTATGGCTCACGACCTGGAGGCGCTGCGTGAGCGAATCCTGGACGTCGCTGGCGAGTTCCTTGGATTCCTCGATCTTGTCGTTGCGGGCGATTTTCTTGATGATGTCCTGCAGGTCGTGCAGCGATTCCTGCGAGAGCGCGTTCTCGCGGGAGGCCACTTCCATCGACTCTTCCGTGGTGGCGAAATTCAAGTAATACGTCTCCACGCCGCGCGCTGAGCCATCGTGGCTGGAATTGGCGTGGATGGAGATGAACAGGTCCGCCTGGGCGCGGTTGGCGATGGCGGTGCGTTCCTCGAGCGGGACAAACGTGTCGTCGTTGCGCGTGTAGACCACATCGGCGCCGGGCAGTTTCTGTTCGATCAAAGCGCCGAGGCGCTGCGCCACATCGAGGCAAAGGTCCTTTTCCATCAGGCCGTGAGGTCCGATGGTGCCGGTGTCGTGGCCGCCGTGGCCCGCGTCGATCACGATGCGGTTGATCTTGAGGCCAAGGGCGCGCGTGAGAGAGCGCTGGCCGTCGCGGGTGGGCCGAGGCTCCGGAGGAGGCTCGAGCAGCGCCGACGTCTTTCCGGCTTTCTTGGAAAGCGGGAGCACGGTTTTCTCCGCGACCTTGGCGGGCGTGTCGTCAGGCCGCGTCGGCAGGGAAGCGGAAGCCTTGGTTGGCGGCTCTTCGGCAGTCACGGTCGCAGGTTTCGCCGCGGGTGTTTCGGCGTTTGGCGCAATCGAACTCGCAACGGATTTCTTTTCGGATTTTGTCTCGGGCTTTTTCTCGGTAGCCTTCGGAGCAGCCGGCTCGGGAGCGGGAACGGTCGCGGCAAGCGACGGTGCCGGAGCCGCAGGCATCGGCGCTGGGGCGGTCGAAGGAACGGCCGAAGCTCCAGACACAGACGCGGTCGTCACAGGGGAGACGGGCGGCTCCGCCGGCGCGGGAGAAGATTTCGCGGTGTTCACGGCGCGCGAGTGAATGTCGATGACCAGGCGGTAGGGGTTTGCGAGCAGAAACGCCGAATAATCCTTTTCGCCGTTCACATTGAGAACGAGCCTCACGACGTCTGGCTTGTTCTGCGCCACGCGCACCGATTCCAGGAGTCCGTCGTTTACGTCCAGCTCCTGGCGGGAAAGCTTCGCGCCCACGTTCGCTTTATAGAGGTTGAAATAGATACGGTCCGGAGACGCGATGCGGGCGGACTCGTACTTGATCGTGTCATTCAGGGTGACGATCACGCGCGTGGAACCCGGCGAGTTCCAGGTCTGGACGCGAGTGACATCCGATCTTCGGTTGCCCACGCGCGGCTCGACGGCTTGGCCTTTCAGATCGGGCTGTCCAGCGCTGACGTTCTCGACTTGCTGGCCGCTCTTGCGCTTCTTTGTGCTGCTGCCGTCCTGCGCGTCGGCGGTAGATTGCGACTTCGTATCGGGTTTGGAAGCGGCAGCGACGTCAGCCTTGACGTCGGTCTTTGCGTCGGCCTTAGCGTCGGCCTTGATGTCGGCCTTGACTTGGGCTTTAGAGCCGACCGCAGTTTCCGCGTCGGGCGCACGCGGGCCGGAATCCTTGGAAGCTGTCTTCTGTTGAGTTTCAGCCTGGGCCGAACGGTTCTGAGCGGTCGCTGCGGCCGCGGCTTGCTTTGAGTCAGGTTTCGGCTCCGGTTTTGGCTCGGGCTGGCGGGCGTCGACGATTTCCTTCAGGGCTTGTTGTGCGTCGGCGGCTTTGTCCGCGCGCGGGTAGCGCTTGAGGAACTGTTTGAAAGTTTCCTGCGCGTCGTCCGGCTTCTTCAGATCGTCTTTTTGAATCTTGCCGATGGCGAATAGGGTGTCGCCGCGAAAGCGGGTGCCGGGGTATTGCTTGAGCAGGAAATTGTAGCGATCGATGGCTTCCTGAAAATATTTCGGGTCAAAGAGACGGCCCATGGTCTCGTAGAGTTCGGCCTCGGAGATCAGCGCCTGCGTGGCATCGGGGGCGGTGGGCGTGATCAGGTAGACCTTGCGGTACGCGAGAACCGTCTGCTTGTAGTCGGACTCGCCGCGATCCCTCTCGAGATAGCCTTCGAGCATGGTGCGCATTTTGACGGCGCGCTCGAACTGCTTCTGGGAATCCGCTTTCGAGTCGGCGCGAACCGCAGGGGCGAGGAAAGCCGGGAAGGCCAGCGCGAGACCCAGAACAGCCCGTAGAAAAGAGCCAGTGAAGCAGCTCGCGCGCTTTCGCGTAGGCAGATGGCTTGTGGTCATTCGTTCGTGAAGACTACCCGGCCATTCGTGTCGACTTCCCGCCGCACTGTGGGCCTTGGGGGGCTCCACAGCGTGGAAGTGCGACCCGAGCCGGGCCGGAAGTAAGCGCTGGTTACCTTTTGCACGTACTGCTGCGTTTCGCGGTAGGCCGGAACGCCGCCGCTCAAATCGACGGCCCGCTCGCCGGCGTTATAGGCCGCGAGCGACTTCGTCAAATCGCCGTTGTAACGATCCAGCAGCGTTTTCAGGTACGTGGTGCCTCCCTCGACATTCTGGGCCGGGTCAAAAGGATTGCCTACGCCAAAGCGTTGCGCGGTGGAAGGAATCAATTGCATCAATCCCACCGCTCCCTTTTGCGAGATAGCCCGCGTGTTCCATCCCGACTCGGTGGTGATAACGGCTTTGACCAGCGCCGGATCGAGACTGTGCCGCTGCGCCGCTTCCTGCACGATGCGATCGAGGCGCGAGTCGCTCGGATTCGAAACAAACGCACGCGCCGAAACCGCGCTCGATTCGACCGAACCGGGCGAAGCTGCGGCGAACTCGTTCGACTTCGTGCCGGGCTGAGGCATGGAATTCACGGGCGATGCCTTTGCCGCCACGGGACTACTTATAGTACTCCCGTGACGGGCTTGCGGGGAATCTCCATTGACGAAGACGAGCTTTCCTCGCTCATCCACGTAGGATGCGATCTGGCCGCTGGCCGGTCTCGCGAAAGAGAGACCCACGCCCAGCACCGCGAGCGCAACGAAGACCCTCCGGTTGCTATACATAAGGGGCATAGGGGTAGGCAGAACGCTACACTCCCGAACGACAGACAGGCTTATGCAAACAGCGACAAGTGCCTGGGAAAGAAGAGTTTCCCGGCAGCGTTTCTGGCGAGCCGGATTATAACAACCGTTCTAAGAGGGGGTAAACGTTACCGAGGGTAGTTTCTATAGCGGATGTGTCTTTTCCGCCAGCCTCCGCCAAATCGGGTCTGCCGCCCCCAGAACCGCCTACCATCTTGGCGAGTTCCTGGACGATTTTGCCGGCGTGGAGCCTGGGGATGAGGTCCTTCGTAACTGCTGTGATTAGAGCCACTTTGCCGTCCTCGGCGGAGGCCAGGACGACCACTCCGGAGCCTAGCTTCTGGCGGAGCGAATCGACCATCTGGCGGAGGGCGTCGCGGTCGGCATTGTCGACTTTCGCTGTAATCACCCGGACACCCTTCACTTCACGGATATCGTCGAGGAGACCCTGGGCCTGGGAGCCGGCGGCTTTGCGCTTAAGCCCTTCGAGTTGCTTTTCGAGCTGCTTGATTTGATCCAGTTGGCGCTCGATGGCGGCGGTGAGGTCGTCTTCCGAGGTGTTCAGCAGGGAGGCAGCGCCGCGGAGGGTGGTAAGGGCTTTCTGGTATTCGGCCAGGGCGCGGTCGCCGGAGATGGCTTCGATCCGGCGGACTCCTGCCGCGGTGGACTGCTCGGAGACGATCTTGAAGACGCCGATTTCGCCGGTGCGATGGACGTGCGTGCCGCCGCAGAGTTCTTTGGAGTAGAAGCCGCGGGGCGCGGCCAGGTCGGGTATGGTGACGACGCGGACGTTGGCCTCGGGGTATTTATCTCCGAAGAAGGCCAGGGCGCCGGAGGCGAGGGCGTCGTCGATATTGGTGATGTCCGTGGTGACCTTAAGATTGCGCAGGATTTCTTCGTTGACCTGCTGCTCGATTTCGGCGAGTTCGCTCGCGTCGACGGCGGCGAAATGCGAGAAGTCGAAGCGGAGATGGTCTGGTGCGACGAGCGAGCCGGCCTGCTTGACGTGTGTGCCGAGGATGTTGCGCAGGGCGGCGTGCATCAGGTGCGTCGCGGTGTGATTGCGCATGGTGCGGGCGCGGCGGTACGGGTCGGCGACGGTGGAGACGCGGTCGCCTACGCGGAGATCCTCTTTTGCCACGATGCGATGGGCGACCAGGCGGCTTACGGGGTAATACGCGCCGCGCACTTCGGCGACTTCGAGCGAGCCGGAATTATCGTAGAAGCCGCCCACGTCGGCGACCTGGCCGCCGGATTCGGAGTAGATGGACGTGCGGTCGAGGACGACTTCGGCTTCCGTGCCGGCCTTGATTTCGTTGACCTGGCCGTCCTTGGTGACGATGGCTTCGATGAGGCAGTCGGTAACTTTGGTGCCGAAGTAAAAGTCGGGCTCCGTTTTGAAGGTATCGGCGAGTTTGGCGTAGACCGGCTTGGCGACTTCTTTGTTGGCGCCCTTCCAGGAGGCTTTGGCACGCGTGCGCTGCTCCTGCATTGCGGCATCGAAGCCGGGCCAATCAACCTGGACACCCGCGTCGCGCGCAACATCCTCGATGAAATCGCGCGGCAGGCCGTAGGTATCGTAAAGCTTGAACGCCTCAGGGCCGGGAACCATCTTCGTCGCCAGGAGAGGATCGAGTTTTTTCAGACCGACTTCGACGGTGCGCGAGAAGCGGCGTTCTTCCTCGTAGAGGACACGGTTCACACGAACGGCTGTTTCTTCGAGTTCGGGATAGGCTTCCTTCATTTCAGCGCGGACGGCGGCGGACATCGCCGAAAGGAATGGCGACGGGGCATCGAGCATGTGCGCGTGACGCAGAGCTCGGCGGATGATTTTGCGCAGGACGTAGCCGCGGCCGTCATTCGAGGGGATCACGCCGTCGGAGATGAGGAACGTGGCGGCGCGGGAGTGGTCGGCGATGATGCGCAGCGACGGCTGAATTTTGAGATCGCTCGCGTCCGGACTTGCGAGGCGTGCGGCTTCGCGGATGAGCGGCTGAAACAGGTCCGTGTCGAAGTTGCTGATTTTGCCCTGGAGGACGGCGGCGAAGCGTTCGAGGCCGGCGCCTGTGTCCACCGAGGGCTTGGGCAGGGGATTGAGCTTGCCGGACGCGTCGCGATTGAACTGCATGAAGACGAGATTCCAGATTTCGACGTAGCGTCCGCAGTCGCAGGGGAATTGGCAATCGGCGTGGCCCTGATCGGAGGCTGTGGGGCCCATGTCGTAGTGGATTTCGCTGCAGGGGCCGCAGGGGCCGGTCTCTCCCATGGCCCAGAAATTTTCCTTGAGGCCGGGGATTTCGATTACGCGATTTTGGGGCGCGCCAATCTTTGTCCAGAGCGCGACGGCTTCCTGGTCGCTCTCGAGTTTCTGGCCTTTGGCGATTTCGGCGCCGCCGAAGACGGTGAAGTAGAGCTTGTCGAGCGGGATGGCGAACCACTGGGGCGAGGTGATGAGTTCCCAGGCGAAGGCGATGGCGTCTTTTTTGAAATAGTCGCCGAAGGAGAAATTGCCGAGCATTTCGAAGAAGGTGTGGTGGCGGTTGGTGAAGCCGACGTTTTCGAGGTCATTGTGCTTGCCGCCGGCGCGGACGCATTTCTGGCAGGTCGTGGCGCGTTTGTAGTCGCGCTGTTCGAGGCCGAGGAAGACGTCCTTGAACTGGTTCATGCCGGCGTTGGTGAAGAGCAGGGTGGGGTCGTTCGCCGGGACGAGCGAGGAGCTGCGCACGGCGCGATGGCCGCGCTCTTCGAAGAATCTCAGGAATGTTTTGCGGATTTCGTTGCCGGTCAAGGTGCGTCCCAGGTCGCGATGAATTTTAGCTTACTGAGCGGGGTAATGGAATGACTTGCTTGTGGGGAGAAAAGCAGATCCTTCGTCGCTGCGCTTCCCAGGATGACGGCGTCTTCATACGCACGCCCTGAAGCGCGTTACCGAAAAGCCAAAGATGGGCTAATTGGCGGCGGGGGACGGTGGAGATACCAGCGCTGTTATTTTGCGGATGGCGCCGTCGGATTTGCTCAGCACGTAGAGTTCGCCGTCGCCGCCTGCCTGGATGCGCACGTCGGCTCGGCCTCCGCCGTAGGCTACGCCTTCGGGGTCGGTCTTGGGCTGATGATGCTCCGCGTCTTTCCATCCTGTGGTGGCGTTGCCGAAGGCGGGCAGGCGGTGATCTTCGATGGGCGTGCCGCCGCGGCGGGCGTAATTCTCGGCCACTATATCGAACATGCGGCTCTTTGCGGCGGACTGGCTACCGGGCCCCTTGTACATGATCTGGAGTTCGTGAATGGGGGCTTGATGGTTGCGCTCGCCGTGCGTGGCCAGCATTTGCGCCAGGTCGACGTAGAAAATTCGGCCCGTGGTCATATCGTTGAACACATATTTGCCGCGCATCTGCGGCATCAGCTTGCCGCGATAGACGAAGCCGCTGCCGATGGAGTCGCCGTCCTGGTGGCTGTAGACGGCGGCGGGATAAAGCGGCGTCACCGGCTCGACGAGGCCTTCTACGGTGAGGCGGTCCTTGTCCGGGAGGGGGACGGCGGGCGTCAACTGGCTGCCGGTCTTGCCCTCGATTTTATCTTCGATGAAAACCTGCTCGTTGCCCTCGCGCTCGGCGTAGCCGTAGTTGCCGCCCTTGAAGACGATATTGATTTCCTCCCAGGAGTGCAGGCCGATGTCGTCCACTAGGAAGGCTTTTGTGGGAATGTCCCAGGTCATGCGATGCGGATTGCGCAGGCCGTAGGCGTAAATTTCCGGGCGCGCTCCGGCGACGGAGATGAACGGATTCGGATCGGGGCCGGTGGAGGGGATGCGATAGCGGCCGTTCTCGCTGAGCATGTCACGGGGATGGAGAGTGATGTCGGGCGTGATGCGAATGATTTTGCCCATGAAGTTGCCCAGCTGCTGCGGAAGCAGACGGCCGGGGCCGGGCGTTTCGCCCTGCGCGCCGTCACCCACGGCGATGTAGAGATTGCCGTAGTCGTCGCGATGCGGGCGCGCGACCGGATTGAAGAGCAGATCGGACATAGGATGATTGCGTTCGTAGCTCACGCGAAGAAGCTCGCGGGCAGTGCCCTCGAACGTGGCGTTGCGAATGTTCGTGTCGGTCCATTCGACCAGAACCGCTTCGAGGCGGACTTGCCCTGCGGGCGGATTTACCGCGGGCGTCATCGTGTAGCCGGCGAGGTTGAGCGACGGCATCCGGGCGTTTGTGGGCTGCGCGGAACCCTCCATGGCGGGCTTTTCGATGTGAACCGTGTAGAACTTCCCGTTTTTGGCGTAGCCGGGATCGAAGGCCAGGGCGAGGAAGCCCGTGGTGAGTCCGCTATCGGAGGTGAACTTCGGGAAAATTTGCGTGAACTTGATGTAGGGCGTGAATGATTTGGTGGCTTTGTCGAGGATGTAGAGGGTGCTGCTCTGGTCGACGACGAAGAAGCGCGACGCGGAGAGCGGCGCCTCCGCGGGCTCGGAGCGCAGGGACGTCATGCGGCCGAGTTGCTGCTTGAAATTCATGGCGTCCGACGCGCCAGCGTGCGTGGGACCTGAGAGCGGAGGCGTGGCGTACTCTTCGAGCAAGACGGCGGTGCCGTCTTTGGCGATCTGCGATTGGGCGGGGTACTGAGCGCGCGCGGTGCCGGCGCTGAGGCTGAGCAGCGACAGAATCAGCAGAAATGCGAAGCACGGCGCGAATTTTGCCGGCTGCTTCGTGAATCCTGGATTGCTTCGCATTACGGCGATCTCCTTTTTCACGGCGACGGCTATCTGCATGCGGCTACGCGCGGGTGCAATGCGGCATGGCGAACGCCAGCATTCGTTAGGACGGCTGGCCGGGCGTTTCGGGTGCTGCTGCTGGCGCCGGTGCGGGTGCGGGCGGCACTACGGACGTCACGATCTGCTGGACTGCGTCGAAGTAGCCGGTGCCTACGAAGCGCTGATGCTTGGCGCCCTCGTAGCCGTTTTGCTCCTCGCTGCGCAATTCTTCGTCCTGCAGGCGGCTGTAGGCGGCTACGCCGGTTTCCTTGTAGTTGCGCGCGAGGTCGAACATGGACATGTTGAGCGCGTGAAAGCCGGCGATGGTGATGAACTGGAATTGGTAGCCCATGGCTGCTAGTTCGCGATGCAGGCTGGAGAGCTTGGCTTCGTCCAGCTCCTTCTTCCAGTTGAACGAGGGCGCGAAATTGTAGGCGAGCAGCTTCTTCGGGAATTGCGCGAGGACGCCTTCGGCGAACTCCCTTGCTTCGGCCATGTCGAACTTGGTGGTTTCCGTCCAGAGGATGTCGGCGTAGGGGGCGTATCCCAGGGCGCGCGCAATGGCCATTTTGACGCCGCCGCGGACGCGGATGAATCCTTCGCTGGTGCGCTTGGTGGTGAGGAATTCGCGGTCGCGCGCATCGATGTCGCTGGTGAGGAGATAGGAGCTGATGGCGTCGGTGCGAGCCATGAGCAGCGTGGGAATACCGAGAACGTCGGAGGCGAGGCGGGCGGCGACGAGTTTTTGAATCGCGTCGTTCGCGGGCGCGAGGACGTTGCCGCCGAGGCGTCCTACTTTCTTGAGCGAGGAAACCTGGTCTTCGAAGTGGACGCAGGCGGCGCCTGCTTCGATCATCGACTTCATCAGCTCGAAGGCGTTCAGGTTGCCGCCAAAGCCGGCTTCAGCGTCGGC
>Ga0302325_10028724_pt1 | contig 11502 bp, 10 predicted proteins | sample Palsa_T0_2_FD_201948 | JGI IMG/M metagenome (GOLD analysis project Ga0302325, IMG submission 201948) | Peat permafrost microbial communities from Stordalen Mire near Abisko, Sweden - Palsa_T0_2 | ecosystem: Environmental > Terrestrial > Soil > Palsa > Peat permafrost | place: Sweden: Abisko... | reverse complement strand
GCAAGCCGAACACCAGCAGCAGGCCACCCACCACCACCCGCAAGGTGCCCAGCGGGACGTAGTGCACGAGAGCCGTGCCCACCGCCCCCACCAGGGCGGCCAGCACGATCAGGGCGGTGACCGTCCCCTCCAGGGCCGACCGCCAGCCGCGCGTCACCCCGACGGCGATGACGACAGTCAATGCCTCCACCGTCTCCACGGCACTGGCCAGGAAGACGGCCACCACGAGGACGGCACTACTGCTCTGCACAGGCCCTCCTGTTCACGTCCCCGGTCCGGTTACCAGCCTGGCACGTCCCCACCGGCCCGCCCCGACGGGCCCGGTTTCGGCGCTCTGCCGGCATCGACGAAACTGTCTCGATGCCCCGACTGATCCTGTGGGATATCGACGGGACCCTGGTCCGGGCCGGTGAGGTCGGCGCCGAGATATTCGACGCCGCCATCGAGAAGATCCTGGGCCGCCGGCCGTCGGACCGGGTGGTCATGAGCGGCAAGACGGACCCGCAGATCGTGGCCGAGTATCTCCTCGACTTCGATCTGCCCGACGCCCCGTCCCACGTGCCGGCCATCCTCGTCGAACTCGAAGCCGAGCTCGTGGCCCGGGCCCAGGAGATCAGCGACCGGGGTTTCGTCCTTCCCGGAATAGAGGAGCTCCTGGCCCGATTGGCCGCCGACGAGGACATCGACCAGACGGTTCTCACGGGGAACATCGCACCCAACGCGCTCATCAAATTGTCCGCCTTCGGACTCGACCGGTGGCTGAACCTCGAGATGGGGGCCTACGGCAGCGACCACGCCGACCGCAACGAGCTCGTTCCCATCGCCATCGACAAGGTCCGGGCGGCCCGGGGCCACCGCTACCGACCGGACCAGGTCTGGGTGGTGGGCGACGCCCCCAACGACCTGGCCTGCGCCCGCGCCGGCGGGGCCCGCTGCCTGCTCGTGGCCACCGGCCGCCCCACTTTCGAAGAGCTCGAGGTCCTCGGACCCGACGCCCTGCGCCACGACCTGAGCGACGTCGACGACATCGTCGCCCTCCTGCGCTCGTAGCCGGTCCCCCCAGTCGGCGCCCCCGTAGCATCTTCGCTCCGCAACGAGTAGGACAGGGACATGGAAAACTTCGCATCCGCCGTCGAGGTGGCCGACGCCATCCGCCGACGCACGGTCAGCCCCGTCGAGGTCCTCGACAATTGCCTGGCTCAGGTCGACAAGCTCAATCCCACCCTCAACGCCGTCATCTGGCGCAATGACGAGGAGGCCCGGGCCGAGGCCCAGGCGTTGGCCGACGCCCTGGCCAGCGGGGTGGTCGAGCCCGGACCCTTCGCCGGTGTCCCCATCCCCGTCAAGGACCTCACCCCCGTCGAAGGCTGGCCCGTCACCTACGGGTCGTTCGGCGCCCCCCCGGGGCCGAGCGTCGAAGGCGAGCTCGTCACCGAGCTGCTCCGGGCGGCGGGGTTCCTGCTGTGCGGGAGGACGAACACGCCGGAGTTCGGACCCCTGACGGCGGCCGAGAACACCCGCTACGGCATCACCCGCAACCCCTGGGATCCCGACCGCACCCCGGGCGGCTCGAGCGGGGGGGCGGCCTCGGCGGTGGCGTCGGGCATGTTCGCCGTGGCTCACGCCAACGACGGTGGGGGGTCCATCCGGATCCCGGCGTCGTGTTGCGGCCTCGTCGGCCTGAAACCCAGTCGGGGCCGGGTACCGGCCCGGGCCCCCGGTTGGTTCGGTATGGCCGTCGAGGGCGTGGTGTGCCGGACGGTGGCCGACGCCGCCGCCATCCTCGACTGCATCAGCGGTCCCGACGGCCTCTCGTGGGAGAACGCCCCCGCTCCCGACCGTCGCTTCGCCGACGAGGTCGGTGCCCCGCCCGGCCGGCTCCGGGTCGCCCTGTGCGTCACCTCGGCCCTCGATCTCCCCGTGGCCGACGCTCCCCGCGCCGCCGTGGAGGCCACCGGTCGGCTCCTCGAAGACCTCGGCCACGACGTGGATATCCTCGAGGCCGATGTCCTCGACGCCGACGCCATCGGTCCTTTCCTCACCATCATCAACACCGGCTACGGCGACTACCCCGGCGTGGACTGGACCAAGGTGGAGCCCCACAACATCGCCGGCCACGCCGCCGGCCTGGCCGTCGACGGGATCACGGTGGTGCAGTCGCTCCACGAGCTCCAGCGCGCCAGTCGGCTCACCGTGGCCCGCTGGGGAACCGAATTCGACGTCCTCGTCACCCCGACGATGACCATCGAACCTCCCGTGGCCGGTGCCGTCCTGGCCGAGGCCCACGCCCACGTGGACGGGCCCCCGGCCCTGGCCCTGGCCATGGCCGGCTTCACCGCCGCCTTCAACATCACCGGCCAGCCGGCCATCAGTCTGCCGTTGCACTGGAGCGAGGCCGGGCTCCCCGTCGGCGTCCAATTCGTCGGTGGCCCCTGGCAGGAGTCGCTCCTCGTCCGGCTGGCCGCCCAGCTCGAAGAAGCCTCCCCGTGGTCGGAGCGCCGACCGCCGTTGTCGGCGCCGTAACCCGGGCAGCCAGAGGTCCGATCAGGCGGTGGTGGGGGGCGCCCCGCCTTCCAGTTGCCGGTAGATGGTCCCGGCGTCGAAGTAGACCCGCTCGCAGACGATCTTCTCCCCCTCGAACTCGAAGAGGGCGACCATGGGGCACCGAAAGGACCGACCCGTCGGTTCCTCCCCGGCCAGCGAGCCGGTGTGCGTGCCCAGGAGGTCGAACTCCACCACCACCAGCGCCTCGGCGCCATGGATGGCCCTGATGACGTTGCGCTGGTCGGGGAACACCGCACGCGACGCCGCGTAGTAGCCCGTGACCTCGTCGGCGCCGTCATAGACCTGACCGGTGCCCATGAGCTCGTAGCGGGGATGGGCGAAGGTGGCCAGGGTGTCGTCGAAGCGCAGCTCGTTCTCCGACGCCATGTGCTCGCTCACCACGGCGACGAGCCGCTCTCTCTGCTCCGCCGCCGCATCCGCGGATGCGCCGTCTCCGTCGCCAGCGTTCATGGGCCCTCCGGTGCTCTCCAGCAACCTACGCTCTTTCGGCGGCCGCCGGTGAGCGACAATGGCGGCCATGACCATCCGCGTCGGGTTCCTCGGAGCCGGTTTCATCGCCAACGTCCATGCGTCGCTGCTGCGCTCGGTGTCCTCGGTGGCCTGGGCCGGTGTCTACGACACCGACCGGTCCCGGGCCGAGGCCCTGGCGGCCAAGACGGGGGCCACCGTCTGCGACGACGAGAACGAGGTCTTGGACGGCTGCGACGCCGTCTTCATCTGCACATGGACCTCGGAACACCCCCGCCTGGTCGAACAGGCGGCCCAGCGGGGCCTGGCCATCTTCTGCGAGAAGCCCCTGGCCACCGACCTGGCCGGCGCCACCGCCATGGCCGACACCGTCCGGCGTTCGGGGGTGGTCAACCAGGTCGGTCTGGTCCTGCGCTTCTCCCCCGCCTTCTGCTGGTTGCGCCACCTGATCTCCGAGCCGGAGGCCGGGAGAGTCATGGGCGTCATCTTCCGCGACGACCAGTACATACCGTTGCAGGGCATGTACCAGTCGACGTGGCGGGGCGATCCCGAGCGGGCCGGATCGGGGGCCCTTCTCGAGCACAGCATCCACGACGTCGACATCATCGAGTCGATGGCCGGGCCCATCGCCACCGTGTCCGGTTTCTCGGCCGAGTTCCACGGCATGACGGGGATCGAGGACGCCGTGAACCTGTCACTGTCGTTCGCCAACGGCGCCGTGGGTTCCCTCCAGTCGGTGTGGCACGACATCCTCGAGCGTGAGAGCTCGCGGTACGTGGAGGTCATCTGCGAGAACCTCTGGTGCGCCATCGACACCGACGACTGGTGGGGCCCGGTGCGGTGGACCCGCACGGGCCGGGACTCCGGTGTCCTCGAAGGACGTCAGCTGGGCGAACAGGTCTGGAGCGCCGGGCTGGCAGCGGTCAACCCCGACGAAGGGTTTCTCGACGCCGTGGCCCAGGGCCGGACACAGGGGCCCGACTTCGACAGCGCCCTGCGGGCCCACGTGGTGGTCGACGCCGCCTACCGGTCGGCCGCCCTCGGGGGCACACCGGTGGCCGTGCCGGCGCCGGGGACAGCCACCTCCTGAACCACCGGCTCCCCGGCGCCGCCGGCCACTCTCAGCGGAAGGCCGCCTCCTGCTGGGTGACGATGGCCACCAGGTTCCCGAGGGCGAGGTTCACGTCGTCGAGGTGGAATCCCCACGTCGGCCCGAGCACCTCGGTGATCCGGGGACGGTGGTCGGCCGGGGACCCGATGTCGTTCACCTGGAGCCAGGTCGCTCCCCCCGCGCTCTCGCACTGGGCCGTGTAGAGATCGGGGTACTCGACCCACGGGGTGGTGACCGTCGTGGCCGCCCCAGTGGCACCGGCGGTCGGGAAGTAGGGGTCGAGGGCGCCGATGCCCCCGGCCAGGTCGGCCGGGTTGGTGCACAGGACCTGGACCCCCGTCGTGGCCGTCTGGTCCGACTGGAGACTGACACCGGTCCCCGGCCGGCCGAAGACGCTGTCCGTCGGGGGCGCCGAGGGAAACGAGGAGTAGGCGATGACGCAACCGGTCTGGGATGCCGACTGGCACCCGGGGATGTTCCGGAAGCTCCCGCCCACCTCTTGGCCCGTGGGCACCTGGACGTTGCCGCCCAGGATGATGGCGGAGACGAGGAGCCGGCGTACCGCCGGATCGGGGTCGACCTGGCTGCTGAGCAGCCGGATGAGCATGGCGGCACCCTGGGAGTGACCGATGAAGACGATGGGACGACCGTCGTTGAAATGGGTCAGGTAGTCCCGCCATCCGGCCAGCACGCTGGCGTAGGCGGTGGCGTCGGCCGTGGGGTCATTCCCGAGGCCCTTCTCCAGAGACTCCTCGGTGCGTTGCCGGTACATCGGCGCCCACACCCGGCACACCTGCGAGAACCGGGCCGCCTGGGAGATGGCGGCGTCGATCTCGACCCGCTGGACCTTCAGGTCGGCGTTGGCGGTGGGCTGTCTGCTCACCGTGGGGTAGACATAGAAGCAGTCGAACCGGGGGTCGGCGGCCGGGCTCGCCGGTCGGCTCGTCGTCGACCCGTCGGCGGCCACGGCGGTGGCATCGAGGTTCCCGGCGCACGGGTCGTCGGCCAGCCCGGGCCGGCACAGCCAGACGGTGCCCGCCGCATCGGTCCGCGCCACAGCGCCCGCCGGCGTCGATCCGGGGGGCGGCACCGTGGTGGCCGTGGTGGCGCTGGTGGCCGGGGCCCCACCCGACCGGCCCGACGAGCACGAGGCGACGGACAGCGCCACCAGGCCGATCGTCACCGCCACCGTGAAGGATCTCCCCCGTCCGGCCATGTCCGGCTCCCTCCCCCGACCCCCGTGCCAACGGGGGGACAACTCGGCCCAACTAGTTACCTGTGGTAAGTAACTTCCGGTACGCTCGCCGGCATGGATACGGCCACGAGGATGCCATGACGCTGCGGACGACCGGTGACACCACCACCGGGGAGATCGACGGGGCGCTGCTGTCGGTGGCCCGGGTGATGAACCAGGTGCGTGTCCATTCCCAGCTGAAGGCGAAGGCGGGTGTCGACATCGACCGTGCCGGGGCCGCCGTTCTCTACAAGCTCCTGGTCGAAGGCGAGAGCCCCCGCCTCTCCGACCTGGCCGAGCGCTTGGGCATCGACTCCCCCGCCGTCACCCGCAAGGTCCAGCAGCTCGAGCATCTCGGCCTCGTCGTCCGCTCGCCCGACCCCGTCGACGGCCGCGCCTCACGGCTGCTTCTCACCCGCGACGGGAGGCGGACCATCGAACGCCTCCTCGAGGCCCGCCGGGTCTGGCTCGAGGAGCTTCTGTCGGAATGGCCGACGCCCGACCGCAAGGAGTTCGCCCGGCTCCTGCAGCTCTTCGCCGCCACCATCGAGACCGACGTCGAGGGCCGTCATGGTCACTGAGCTCGAACAGACACCGGACGCCGTCGTCGACGACGAGATATCGCCGGCCGAGCACCGTCGGATCCTCGTCATCCTCGGAGCCCTCATGATGGGGATGTTCCTGGCCACCCTGGACCAGACCATCGTCTCCACGGCCCTGCCCACCATCGCCGGCGATCTCCACGGGCTCAACCACCTCACCTGGGTGGTGACGTCCTACCTGCTCACCTCGACCATCTCGACACCGTTGTGGGGCAAGCTCGGCGACCTCTTCGGACGCAAGAAGCTCTTCCAACTCGCCGTGGTCATCTTCCTGGTCGGCTCGGCCCTGTCGGGCTTATCGCATTCGATGTTGGAGCTGATCCTGTTCCGGGCCCTCCAGGGCGTCGGAGCCGGCGGGCTCATGGTGGGCTCCCAGGCCATCATGGGAGACGTCATCAGTCCCCGGCAGCGGGGCCGTTACATGGGCTACTTCGGGGCCGTCTTCGCCTCCACCAGTGTGATCGGTCCCCTCCTCGGAGGCGTCTTCACCCAGGACCTCAGCTGGCGGTGGGTCTTCTACATCAACATCCCCGTGGGCGTGGTGGCCCTGTTCGTGATCGCCAGTGTCCTTCATATCCCGGTCCGACGGACCAAGCACGCCATCGACTACTGGGGAACGACCCTGCTCGGCGCGGCGGTCACCTCCATCGTCCTGCTGACCACATGGGGCGGAACGCTCTACCGGTGGGTCTCGTTCCCCATCATCGCCATGATCGTCGCCACCGTTCTCCTGATCGTCGGCTTCTGCCTGGTGGAGACGAGGGCTGCCGAACCGCTCATCCCCCTGGGACTGTTCCGGATCGCCGTCTTCAACGTGTCGAGCGCCGTGGGCTTCGTGGTGGGCTTCATCATGTTCGGCGCCATCATCTTCATCCCCCTCTACCTCCAGGTGGTCCACGGCGCCACCCCGACGAGTGCCGGGCTGCAACTGCTGCCCATGGTGGGCGGCATGCTCATCACCTTCATCTTGAGCGGCCGGCTCATCTCGCGTTGGGGTCGCTATAAGGTCTTCCCCATCTTCGGCACGGGGGTGACGGCCATCGGCCTCTACCTCCTGTCCCATCTGACCCCGACGACGTCGTTACCGGTGTCGTCGCTCTACATGTTCGTCGTCGGCTTCGGTCTCGGCTCCGTGATGCAGGTTCTGGTCGTCGCCGTCCAGAACGCCGTCCCCTACAGCCATCTGGGGACGGCCACCTCGTCGGCCACCTTCTTCCGGTCCATCGGGGGCGTGATCGGCATCGCCCTATTGGGAGCGATCTTCAACAGCCAACTCTTGGCCCAGTTGCCCCAGTACCTCCCGGCGTCGGTCCTCCGGCGCCTGTCCGGCAGCGGCATCTCCATCAACCCGGCTCAGATCGACACCCTGCCGCCGGCCCAACGGCACGGCTTCGTCGAAGCTTTCAGCCATGCCATCCACGGCGTCTTTCTCTTCGGCGTCCCCTTCATGGTCCTCGCCTTCGCCCTGTCTTGGCTTCTCAAAGAGGTTCCCCTCCGCAACCAGGCCTTTGTCTCCACCGAGACGGAGTCCTTGCCCGTCTGACGGGCTGGCGGTCGGACGGGCCGGCCGTCACCGGCACCGTCAGCGGAAGTGGACGGCCACCTCGTTCCAGAAGAGATCGAGCGTGTCGACGGTCCGGGCCTTCGACCCCATCATCCAGTCGGGGATGACGAGCTCGTCCACCCCGACGGCGTCGTAGGCGGCGACCTGCTCGACCACCTCGGCCGGCGTCCCCACCAGTCGCGGCCGCCCCGAGGTGTCCTGGCGCAACGGGGCCAGCCAGGCCTCGTCGGTACTCAGATAGACGAGGGCCTGGGTGGACCGGGCCACCGAGCCGGGATCGCGTCCGACCGCCGCGCAGTGGTCGGCCAGCACCTGGCTCCGTCGGCGGTAGTCCTCGGCCGTTCCCCAGGCGTTCCATTCGTCGGCGTAGCGCGCCGCGATCCTCATCGTCCGCTTCTCACCACTGCCCCCCACCAGGATCGGCAGGTGGTCCTGGACGGGCTTCGGGTCACAGGGAGCGTCGGCGATCTGGTACGACCTCCCCGAGAAGGTGGTCCGGCGTTCGTCGAGCAGGGAGCGGATCACGGCACAGGCCTCTTCCAACCGGTCCAGCCGGGGGCCGACGTCGAGGAGGTCGAGGCCGTAGGCGGCGTGCTCGTTGACCTGCCAGCCGGCGCCGAGCCCGACGACGAGTCGCCCCCCGCTGATGTGGTCGATGGTGGCGACGGCATTGGCCAATACGGCCGGATGGCGGTAGAGGTTCCCCGACACGAGCGACCCCAGCCGCAGATGCCGCGTCTCGGCCGCCAGGGCGGAGAGGACGGACCAACATTCGAGGACGGGGCCGTCCCGGGGGGCGCCCCCGGGGTCGTCGGGCATGAAGTGATCGGCGAACCAGGCGCCGTCCCACCCTGCCTCGTCGCAGTGGCGGACGACCTCCCGGACCTCGCCCCACGGGCGCTGCGGGCTGGGCCAGACGCTGAATCTCACCGGCCCGATCCTAGAGGGGCCGGCCCCGACCGGCCCCGGTCGGCCCCGACCCGAGGGTCACCGCCGGCAGCGCGGGGGCCGACAAGACTCTGTCCCATGCGCGGACATCTCATGGCCGTCGACGGCACCCTGACCGACGCCACGACCGACGCCGTCACCCGGAGCATCGCCTCCGGTGCCTTCTTCTGGCTCGACCTCCTCGATCTCGACGCCGAGGGCAGCGACCTGCTACGCGACGCCTTCCAGTTCCATCCCCTGGCCGTGGAGGACGCCGAACACTTCGGTCAGCGACCGAAGCTCGAGGACTATGACAACTTCTTCTATCTGGTGATCCACGGGGCCGACGGTGACGGCGGGGACACCATCGAGGTCCACTGCTTCTACTCGGAGAAATTCCTCGTCACCATCGAGCGCGGCGAGTGCTCCCAGTTCGACGACGTCCGCGCCCGGGCCTCACTCCGGCGCCAACAGGGCGGCGGCAGCACCATCATGCTGCTCTACCGGATCATCGACTCCCTCATTGACAGTTTCTTCCCCGTCCTGTCGAAGTTCGACGAACGGATCGACACCCTCGAGGACGCCATCCTGGCCAAGCCCACCGAGGAACAGCTGGGCACCCTCTTCGACATGAAGCGCTCCCTGGTGGCCCTGCGCAAGGTGATCACACCCCAGCGCGACATGTTCGCCGGCCTGGCGTCGAGCGATGCCGGGCTCCCCGGCATGACGCCCGACGCCGAGCGCTATTTCCGTGACCTCTACGACCACCTCATCCGGATCAGCGACCTCGTCGACAGCTACCGTGATCTGCTGAGCGGCGCCATGGACACCCATCTGTCCACCGTCTCCAACCGACTCAACCAGGTGATGAAGCAGCTCACCATCATCGCCACCATCTTCCTCCCCTTGAGCTTCCTGACCGGCTTCTTCGGCCAGAACTTCGGCTGGATGGTCAACCACATCACCGGCCTGGGGGCTTTCATTTTCCTCGGCATCGGCTCCCAGATCGTCGTGACCATCGGCCTCCTCGTCATGTTCCGCCGCCGCAGTTGGCTGTGACGACCTTCGGCTTCCTCCATACGGCGTCGGTCCATGTGGCGGTCTTCGACCAGCTCCTGGCCGAGATCTCCCCCGACGACACAGCCGTCCACGTCGTCGACCCGAGCCTCCTCACCGACGCCCGCCGGCGCGGCGCAGTCGACGACGACCTGCGTACCCGGATGTCCAGCGGGCTGTCGGCCCTGACCGCCCAGGGAGCCCGCCGCGTGGTCTGCACCTGCTCCACCATCGGCGGTCCCTCCGAGGAGGTGGGCCGTTCTCTCGGCCTCGACGTCGTCCGCGTGGACCGGCCCATGGCCAGGATGGCGGTGGCCAGTGGAGAGCGCATCGCCATCGTGGCCGCCCTCGAGAGCACCATGGGCCCCACCCGCGACCTGGTGGCGGCGACGGCGGCCGCCGTCGGTCGCCGAGTGACCATCGTCGACGCCCCCTGCCTCGGGGCCGGGGCCCACTGGGAGGCGGGCGACCCGGCCCGCTACTTCGCGTCCCTGGCCTCCCATCTCGAGTCGCTCGACGGACGGTACGACGCCATCGTCCTGGCCCAAGCGTCGATGGCCCCGGTCCAGAAGATCGTGCAGCTGACCTCGCTCGTTCTGAGCAGTCCCCGGCCCGCCGTCCTGGACCTCGTCGACACCACGCCCCGGTGACGGCCATCACGTCGGCAGCGGCGCCGGCATCCGGGTAAGTAAGCTGCGCCGTCATCGGACCGGGGGATCTCCATCGTGGGCGGCGCATGGGGCTCGTCCTCGCCCTCACCGCCGGCGCCGTCCTCGCCGCCTGCAGCGGTGGCGGCGGGCCCACGGCCGCGCCCCCGCCCACCTCCGTCGTCCACGAGCCGTCACCGCCGGCTGTCCCCCACCCCTTCGGCAAGCTCACCTGTGAGCCCCGCTACGGGATCCGCTTCTGTCCCGGGGGTCTCACCGGCGGCCAGGACCTCCGCGTCCCGAGCTTCGACGGGGTACCCCTCGACGCCGACGTGGCCCTGCCGGCCACGGGCCGGGGCCCCTTCCCCCTGATCGTCCTGCTCCACGGCCTGGGCGGCAGCAAGGCCGACTGGGAGGTCACCTCCGATGACGGGGCCATCGACGACGTGACCCTGGCCCGTCGGGGCTATGCCGTCCTCATGTACACGGCCCGCGGTTTCGGCAACTCGTGCGGGACGCCGGCGTCGCGGGCCGGCACCCCGGGCTGCGCCCAGGGCTGGATCCACCTGGCCGACCAGCGCTACGAGATCCGCGACACCCAGTACCTGGCCGGCGAACTGGTGGACGAGGGCCTGGTCCGGCCCCAGATCGCCGTCTCCGGCGTCTCCTACGGCGGGGGCCAGAGCCTCGAGCTGGCCATGCTCAAGAACCGCGTCCGGCTGACCGACGACCGTCTCGTCCCCTGGACGAGCCCCGTCCACCACGTCCCCATGTCGATCGCCGCCGCCTACGCCGTCTGGCCCTGGTACGACCTCGTCACCGCCCTCGACCCCAACGGCGCCCTCCTCACCTCCCGCCCCACCCCGGCGTCGGCCGATCTGAGTCCCATCGGCGTGGCCAAGCAGAGCTGGATCACCCTTCTCTACGGCGTCAACGCCGAGAACTTCCTGGCGCCGCCGGGGGCAGACCCGAGCGCCGATCTCACCGTCTGGTACCACGCCATCAGCGCCGGCGAGCCCTTCACGGCCACCGACGCCTCGGCTCTGGCCGAGCTCCAGACCTACCACTCGGCCATCGGCATCCCCCTCCCGAGCGGCGGCGTCCCCCCCCTCGTCATCCAGAACGGATGGACCGACACCCTGTTCCCGGTGTCCGAGGCCCTCCACTTCACCCAACGCCTGGATACGGCGAAGGTCCACAACCCACTCCTGCTGATCTTCGACGACTACGGCCACGGATGGGCGCAGGGCAAGACGGCCGACGTCCTCCGGCAGAACGCGGCCGCCCTCACCTTCCTCGACACCGTCATGCTCGACCACGGCGCGCCG
>Ga0302325_10028723_pt1 | contig 11502 bp, 7 predicted proteins | sample Palsa_T0_2_FD_201948 | JGI IMG/M metagenome (GOLD analysis project Ga0302325, IMG submission 201948) | Peat permafrost microbial communities from Stordalen Mire near Abisko, Sweden - Palsa_T0_2 | ecosystem: Environmental > Terrestrial > Soil > Palsa > Peat permafrost | place: Sweden: Abisko... | reverse complement strand
CGCGAACCCTGTTCCGCAATAAACGAGAGATCGACCGCGCGTCGCTGACCGTAGTAAGCAGAACAAACGCGGCATCCGACATCGGTTCATGGAACAGGTCTGGGATCGAATCGGAATCGATGACAATCACGTCCAGTTCAGTGCCATGGGAAAATGAGACCACGCTCGCCACGGAGCCGAAACTTCCTGCCAACTGGAAGTCGGGATGGCTACGGACGATGCTTTCGAGCCCCATACGGCGGACGGCGGAGGTCGCGGCCACAGCAACTCGGATTGTGCCTCCGCCTCGCTTTGACATTCGTTATCGCGTTCTCTCGCCTAATGCGACTGAAACTGCCTTGATCTCGCCAGCGCGAATCAATCTGATCTGCAGAACATCTCCGATCTTCGCCGTAGCCAGCGAATCCTGGATCGCATCCACGTGCTCGACTGTCTTTCCGCTCACTTCGAAAAGAACGTCTCCCAGCATCACTCCGGCCTTTTCCGCAGGCCCACTGTTCTCGACGTGCATGACAAGCAGCCCGCCTCGCGTTTCGGCAGGCAGCTTCGAGCGCATATTTTCCGGCACCTTTACCGGCTGCATCGCGACACCTAAGTACGGCCGGGCAATATGCCCCTTTTCCAGGAGTTGTTCGACAACACGATTCACCGTTGCCACCGGCACGGTCACAGCTCGTCCATGGCCTAGGCCCCGCGTATTGACGCCGATGACTTCGCCCCTGGCATTGAGCAGCGGTCCGCCGGAAAATCCCGGATACAAGGCGAGGTCGAGCCGGATGTGCTGATCGAGGTTTCCCCCGTGCCGGTTCCTCCACTCGCCGCTGATGCCACCGATGATCCCGCTGCTCGCCACGAGATCTCCGCGCCGTGTGCGGCCGAGCGCGAGAACAAGATGGCCCAGCCTAAGGCTGGTCGAGTCGCCGAGTTGCGGAGCGCCCGAAGAACCTTCCTCGATTCTGAGGACAGCTATGTCGGTACTGGGATCACGTCCAGCCAGTTTCGCCGAAACTGCACGACCGCCATCGAGCAGCACTTTGATGTCCTCGTCGCGCTGTACGCCGTGATGAACTGTTACGACCACACCCCTCTTCCATTCGATGCCGCTGGTCGGCATCCAGCGCCGGGCATGGACGGCAACCACGTTACTGCCCGCCTTCTCCGCCGCCGCGGCAAATTCGTTTGAAATTGTTTCCATGATTGAATTGGCCATGTTTAACGAAAACCCCTTTCCGAAACTATGAGAACAGGATCGAGGCCAGGAACGGAAGGCGCATCAGCCAGATGGCTAGGTAGAAACCCAGAAGGTTGGCTAGGTGAGTCCCTGAACGTCCTTCACCGTTCCCTTCTCCTGCGCCACCCTCGCAATCGTGCGCCGCCTCACTTGGAAGGTCAGCTTCGGCAGTTCGAGGTCCTTTGCCAGACATCAAGTGGACTTCGAGAACGGAGGACAAGGCCGTTCGGAGCGGGAGTAGCGTCACGTGATCGGTGAGGTTTGGCCGTCGAAATCGCGGGAAACCGAATCGAATACCGATTGCGGTGTGTCTGAAGGTGGCCCTGCGATTTAGCGGCCAGCTGGGAGCCGATCCAGAATCGGGCCGGTTCGTCCCGGGCAAAAATAACCGACTTTCTTAAGCGGAAAAGCGCCTAAACCGTTCTTAGGCGACGAAGCGCTTAAGAACCTTTTTGACGCAAAGAAACAGGGAACAATTCCTTACTCAGGACTCCGAACCCAGCATCGCGATCCGCGATTCAGCGTCTGCTCCGAAGTAATCGAGCCAATCAAACCTTGCATTGCGTTGGTCTTGGCGGATGGATTCGACAAAGGAATGGATTCGCGAACTGGTTTGTCGCTGATGGATCATAACCATCCTTACTACTGGGAACTTTCGTTCATTTCACGTTGTCCTCAGGCTCAACCTGGAACGTGAGCAGGGAAATTCCCTGTTGGGCCAGCGATTCCATCTTTCTCAAGATGAATTCTTCGTCGTACGGGGTTTCCAACGTTGCCTGGAATCCTCGCAGGTCGTCCTCCAGTATCGCGAGTTCTCGCTCGAAGTCTGCGGACGCGTAACAATTCCGTGCAATGTAGACGTAGCAGTTGCCTTCATCATCCAAGTTCAGATAGCGGCGGCTGATCCCGTGTTTGTAGAGATTAATGCCATTTGTGCGCCCCATGAACATAAACCCAGCACATCGCGCCCTGCCCAGCCTGTCTTCGAGAGGCTTCCAGTTTGGTTCCATTCTTTCTCTCTTCATGATTGCAGTCTCCTTTTCGGCACGGCCAGTTTCAAGGCGTTCGCGATCTGGGGCAGATGAGCGTCCTCCGGGCACAGCCGGACAGTTTTTTCGATTGCAGTTAGGTTATCTTCCGGTATTCGCTCGGTCAATGCTGTTCCTCCCGGTTGGCCGCGTCCATTCGATATCGACACAATTGAACATCGATAGGCGCGGTTAAAGCATAGAAGGACGCAATATTAAACCATAGGCGCAACATTATCGTTGCGCTTTAACAATCTAGTTGCGTCTAGGAGTCGGTCGGGCATGGATTTCTGCCAAGAGTATTAAACGCAACAGTTTTTCCTCCGGGCGAAACGCCCTTCTGTCGGGCAAGTGCCGGTCACGCTCGCTCGGAGACGAGACGGGGATTGACTTGTAGAACGGGCTGTAAGCTTTGCGGAAATCCAGAACGTACACGCTCTCCGGCGTCTTGTGGTCTCCCTGTCTGGTCTTGGGCCCGACGGGATCGCCTCCGAGGGCGGCCTTGTCGATCCTGATCCCCTTGCTTTGGCCGAGAAGTTCGAGCCTCCGCCCATTCTTTAGCACCACAACCTTTAGCATCACAACGTGATCGGCATCGAGGACGGTCAGCGGAACGGATTGCGCCGTCATGCAGGCAGAGAGCAGCAGCCGATGGCCAGCGGGGTAAATACTGCGGTACAAATGCGCGGATTATCGCTGGACTCCGCGAGGAGGAATGCTAGGCTGATACGGTGAACCAGCGCCTATCGATTCTTTCTTTCTCCCGTATCGCATTCGCACTTCTTTTTCTGCTCTGGCTATTGTTCAGCTCAGCCCCTCCGGCCTGTGCTGCGAGCTGGTCCATCCACACGCAGCCTACGGGGCTGGTCAATGGCGGGCCGGTATTATTCCAGGTGCAGCCTCCGGCGCGGCTGGAATCGCTTCACGGAACCTGGCTGGGACATGAAGTTTCCTTCAGCTTCGATGCGGCGAGCAAGACATGGTTCGCACTGGCAGGAGTCAGCCTGGAAACTGCTCCCGGAACCTATTCCCTTGAACTGACCGGCGAAACTGAAGCGGGGAAAACCCTCAGCAAGAAAATTTCGTTCAGTCACGAATTTGCCGTCGCGCGCGGCAAGTATCCCAAAATCCAAGCGAAGCTCAGTGTTGAAAACAAGTTCACCGAGCCCAATCCCGAGCAGCAGAAGCAAATTGAAGAAAGCCAGCAAGTCAAGAAGGACTATCTGAACCGGGTCACGCCGGAGCGAGGATGGTCGGGACAATTCACCGCGCCGGCGGACGCTGCCATTTCTGATGTCTTCGGTTCCCAGCGTATCTTCAATGGAAAATCCGAGAGCCCTCACCTGGGCTTGGATTTCCGCGTCCCCAGTGGAACTCCCGTAGCTGCAATGAATGACGGCACGGTGCTGCTGGCGCGGCTGCTCTATTACGAAGGCAATTTCGTCGTGCTGGATCACGGCCAGGGCCTGCTCACCATCTACATGCATCTTTCGGAATTCAAAGTGAAAGAAGGCGACCAGGTAAAACGCGGGCAGGTAATCGGGTTGAGCGGCGGCACGGGCCGGGCCACGGGTCCGCATCTCCACGTCGGGGTGCGATGGCAGGGCACCTATCTCGATCCCGCGGCGCTGATTCGCCTGCGCTTGCCGTAAGCGGATGCAGCAAAAAGCACTCAGCAGTCAGCCTGCCCTGTAATTGCCGAAGGTTGAGTGCCGAATGCTGGGTTCACTTCGACGTGAGCAGCTACGCGTTCCCGCCCGAAAGCCGACTCAACCCCCGTGCCGGAATGTCTCGCACCGCATCCTTCAGAACCCCTTTCAGTTCGAGGTTGCGGATCAGCCGGTGGAGATAATTGGGATGCACGCCCAGAATGCGGGCGGCGTCGGCATAGCTGCCTTGCGTCTGCTCCACAGCGTCAAGAATCAGTTGTTTCTTCAATTCCTTGACCGCGGCATGATATTTCGCCTCGGTCATCTCTGGCGGCGGAGCGTGCTCGAGCAGCGATTCCGGCAGATCCTCAGGCAAAATAGTATCCGATGCCCCCAGCACCAGCGCCCGCTCGATTGCGTTTTCCAGTTCGCGCACGTTGCCGGGCCAGTCATAGTTCACCAGGCAGGCCAGGGCCTCACGGGAAATTGGCCGGGGCTTCACTTTGCAGCGTTTCGCGTGTTTCTGCACAAAATGCCGGACCAGCATGGGGATATCTTCGCGGCGGTCACGCAACGCAGGCATCGTAATTCTCAACACGGCCAAACGGTAATACAAATCCTGGCGAAACCCGCCCTCGCGTACAGCCTGCTCCAGGTTACAGTTGGTCGCGGCAATCAAGCGAATATCCACCTTGATGGGATGAGTCCCGCCGACCCGTTCGAACTCACGCTCCTGCAGCACGCGCAACAGTTTTACTTGCAACGCGGGAGCCAGTTCGCCGATCTCGTCGAGAAAAACTACGCCGCCGTCGGCAACTTCGAGCCGGCCTTTCTTCAGGGAAGCGGCTCCGGTGAACGCTCCACGCTCGTGGCCGAACAAATCACTTTCCAAGAGCGTTTCTGGAATCGCAGAGCAGTTGATGGCCACAAACGGCTTGCCGGCCCGTGGACTGTTACGGTGTAAGGCCCGCGCCGCCAGCTCTTTGCCGGTTCCGCTCTCGCCCTCGATCAACACCGTCGAATCGTTCGGTGACGCCCGCTTGAGGAACTGGTAGACCTCTTTGATGCGAGCACCTTCTCCCACCAGGCTCCGCTCCTGGCTGATCTCCACCGTCAGGCGTTCATTCTCCTGCTCCAGCCAGTGCAGACGCCGCGCGTTTTCCAGCGCAACGGCGGAGATGCCTGCGATCGCCGTTACCAGTTGCAGATGCTCCTGGTTCAGACGGTCGCCGACACTGTCGCTGTCGAGATAGATGCATCCAATCACCCGCTGAAACACGGTCAAGGGCACGCATAATAACGAGCGCACTTGCGATGCCGCCAAGCTCTCGACCTCGCGCAACTGGCTGCTGCTCGGCACATCACTGCCCAGCATCGCAATTCCCTGCTCCAACACCTGGCGCGCGACCGTGCGGCTCACCTTGACCAATTGGGCTTGCCCGGCCTGCCGGTTGCGGGCGAACATGGAATTGAATTCGTGGCCCTCGCTGTCCGCCAGCAGAATCGCGCCCCGGCCTGCGGGAATAACCTCAAAGATCAGGTCCAGTAACTGTCCTTGCAGATCGTTAAGATCGCGAATCGCATGTACGATCCGGCTGATCTTGAGCAGTGCGTTCAGGTTACGGGCCAGGCCCGACATCGCAGGCAGCTCGCGCAACAGCCGGTCCGGCTGCAGATAGACCACATCCCTGGGATGGAGGATGGTGGTTTCCGCGGTAGCCTGGGCGTCTTCGAATTCCACCCGTCCTTGCGCGGCTGCAAGATCCTCGTCTTCGACGAGGAACAGAAAGGAGGAATCGCCAGCAGAGATTTCGTCGCCATGTTGCAGCCACTGCTCTTCAACTCCGGCGCCGTTCACCAGGGTTCCATTGCGGCTGTCGAGGTCCCGCACCCGGAATCTTCCGTCTTGCCAACTCACCCGACAATGCTTTCGCGAAACCGAAGGGTCAGCGACCGCGATCTCATTCGACGCTTCCCGCCCGATCGTGACTTCTCCCTCAGTCAGAGGGATGGTCGAGTCTTTCATGGGCCCGGAAAGTACCAGGAGTCTGGGACGCAAGCTGGCTCACCTCGCGCTCTTCTTATCACACTTCTGCTTATCACACTTCTGCCCGAAATTCATGCCCGAATTGAACCTGTTCTAATATCCGAACAGATAGCGTCCCTATCTGATCGGATAGCGGTTGGCGCCAACCGCCGGGCAGCATGCCCCGGACAGCACCTCGAGTTAAGCGATAAACACTTTGCCGAAAGGGAGTTGGGAGGATAGCTGCATTTCTTGCCAAAACGGTCCCGACTGGCACCTCGGTTGCTCTATGTGGGATGCGCCAGTGCTCGGTAAAAGGCGATAGGGGAAGCGCTTTTGCATCCGTTCTTGCCGAGTTCGCGCGAAACAGGGATTCCGAGGGGCCCCCTCATCGGGTCCCTGTTTCTTTGCACCGCTCAGGCCTAGCTGGCCACTGCTTCGGTGCCTGCCGACGCCGCGACTTCAGGCACAGTGATCGCCACTCCATCGTGGAAAGAGACGCTGTTACCGGAAATCGCCGGGACCCGTTCACCCGGAACCAGAATCCCCACCAGGTTCAGCGGATCGGCAGCCGACAGCGTGATCGTTCCCGCAACGGCGTCGAGCTTGCGCATGGCTCGCACGGAATCCACCGCGACCGGCAGCGCGAACTGCTCGCCCAGAAAGCCATCCACGAAGCGGCCGCCTCGGATCTCGCCCCGGTCCTCAAGCCTGCGGAAGCCCCCCAGCAGTTCGCGCCACGGCGGCAAGTTTGCCTCCCGTGCCAGCACGTCCCGGACAACGATGCCGTAACGCCGCAGCAGCATCCAGCAGGCCGCTTCTACGGCTCGAGGCCTTTCGACAATTTCATCGGTATACAACAGCGCCCAGCGTCCGGCGTTATGCCGGGGACGCGTCGTGCGTCCACTGCCTTGCCCCGCCCGCCGCTTGGGATCGATCAGTGAACGCAAATTGTCGAAGCCGTCCGCAGTCACCAGCCCGGCGGCTACCAGTTCCCAAAGCGCGGTCTCGATTTCCGCCTTCAGCTTTCCGGTGCCACGCACGATGTCGGCAAAGAACGATGCGCCCCGCTGTCGCAGAAAATCGAGCACCACCTGCGCTCCCTGGCTCAGCCCGCTGTTTCCGCCCTGTTCCGCGCCCGGATGCCGCGGCGTCATCCACTCGGCATCTTCCCGAATGAAAAACGTGACGGGCGCAACGCTGGTAGGAATCACTCGCCGCTGCCGAGGAGCCGATCCCGGTTGAGTTTCCCCTCCTCGGCTCCCGTTGGAGTAATCGAGGGTAGCCGGATGCGGCGACAATCTTCCCCAACCCACCGCCCCAGTGAGGCAAAGCTGATCGAGCCATTTCGGATCGTAGTCCGCAATTCGCCGAGCCAGCACCTGCCGTTCCCACGCATTCGCCGGAATCTCAAACCCTTGCAGCTGCCGCAGCACTTCGAGCGTGCCCCGCTCGCCCGCAACCTGAGTCCCGGCAGCCACATGCTGCCAGCGCAGCAGCCACTGCATGAATTGCGCCGCGGTGACCGGCTCAATCTGCTTGCGCAAGCTCGCAACCGTCAGCCGGTGAATGCGCGCCAGCAGCCGCCGCTCACACCACTCGGTATCCGTCGCTTGTGCGGGGACAGCCGCCCCCGACCCGGCCGAGCGCAGCTCGGCAGCACCGCCACTGAAGTTTCCTCGCAAGATGGTCCCGCTGGCTTCCAAACGAAGAAGAGCGTTCGAAATTTCGGACGCGGGAATCCCCAAAGTCTGCCCGAGCTGTGTCGCCCGAACCGGTCCTAGATGCGACATCCATCCGGTGACCAGCCTGAACAAAGCATCGTCGCGGGTGGGAGCTGAGTGTTCCACCTCGGCCAATGCCGGCTCAAATCGTGCCTCAGGAAACAATATTGAAAAAGTTTTTGCACGCTCTGCCGCTACCCAATAAGTCCGGCCATCGAACCGGGCCGACGCGGCACGCCCTTCGCCGATCAACCGCTCAAAATGAAACTTCCACTGGCCGGTTTCGAAATTGGGACCAGCTTCCGGCAGCGCCACCAGCGTATGCAACACGTCGTGCAACTCATCGGCATCGCGCACGTCCGGCCAGGCCTCTTCCCGCACCTGGGCAATCGCCGCCGGATCGAGGCCTCCCACTTCTTCGAGCACCGATTCCGGCAGCATACGCCGCATCTGCACCGCACGCGCCCGTCGCTCTTCGAGCGGTGCGTCATCGAGAAACGCATACGGATTCGCATTCAGGATCTCGTGCGAAAACTGCGACGGAACCGGTGTGTCGACGGCGAGACAACGGATCCGTCCATCCGCCAATCCGCTCAGGACAAGCTTCAGCCCGTCAATATCCATCGCCTCGGTGAGGACATCCTTCATCACTTCACCGACCAGCGGATGATCCGGAATATGACGGTTGCCCACAATATTTTCCTGGCACGCAGCCGCGTCGGGAAAAACGGAAGCCAGCAAATCATCGGACCGCATGCGCTGAATCTGCGCCGGAACCTTCTTTCCATTTTGAAAGCGCAACAGCGCCAGCGCCCGGTTCGCATCCCAGCGCCAGCGCGTGGCGAAGATCGGCGAATCCAGAGCTGCCTGTTCGAGAATCGGCTGCACCGTCTCAGCCCGCAGAAAGTTGAAGACGTCCGCCAGCGGGAAGCTGTGCTGCTCGGCCAAGGCAATGTTCAGCCCGTTGTCGGTAGCTGCAGCCTGCAACTCGAAGTTGAACCCAACGCAGAAGCGTTTGCGCAGAGCCAGTCCCCACGCCTTGTTGATGCGTCCTCCGAAGGGGGCGTGGATCACCAACTGCATGCCACCGCCTTCATCGAAGAAGCGCTCCGCAATCACGGTTGTCTCGGTCGGCACCGCGCCCAACACGGCCCTCCCCTGCAGGATGTATTCAATCGCCTGCTCCGCGCCGGAATCATCGAGGCCACATTCTTCCTTGAGCCAACCCACTGCTTTTGCAACTTCCGGCTGCGTGGGCGAGAAACCCACCGGCGAGGTGTGCGGCAGCATTTCGCTGATCTTTTCCCGCAGATCGCCGACGTGCGCGGAGAGCTCTTGGGTCCGTGCCGGAGCTTCGCCTCGCCAGAACGGCACGCTCGGTGGCGCGCCATGCGCATCTTCGACCAGCAGGCGTCCAGCGTTAGTTTCGATGCGGCGAATCATCCACGACGTATTTCCCAGCAGCATGATGTCGCCGCGGTTGCTCTCCACGGCGAAGTCTTCATCCACCGTACCCACAACAACGCCATCGGGCTCCGCCACCACGGCATAAAGCGAGTTATCCGGGATCGCTCCACCACTGGTGATGGCCGCCAGCCGCGCCCCGCGTCGCGCCCGCAGCTTGCCGTTCACTCGGTCCCGGTGCAGATATGCGCCATAGCGTCCGCGCCGCGCGGCGATGCCCTCGGCCAGCATCTCAAGAATCGCATCGAAGGTGGCCCGCGCTAAATTGCGGTACGGATAGGCGCGCCGCGCCAAGCGAAACATCTCATCCTCGCTCCACTCTTCAGCGGAACAAGCCGCCACAATCTGCTGCGCCAAAACATCCAGCGGCGATTCCGGAATCATCAGCCGATCCAGATCGCCATCCCGGATGGCGCGCACTAAAGCCGCGCACTCCAGCAGATCATCGCGCGTGGTGCAAAAAAGGCGTCCCTTGGGAACCGCCCCGCGCCAGTGCCCGGATCGCCCTACGCGTTGTAAGGTCACCGCAATCGCCCGAGGCGAATTGATTTGCACAACCAGATCCACCGTTCCCACGTCGATTCCCAGTTCGAGCGATGCGGTCGCCACCAGCACCCGCAGCTGACCTTCTTTCAGCTTCTTCTCCGCCGCCAGTCGCAGCTTGCGCGAGAGACTGCCGTGGTGTGCCGCGACATTCTGTTCCCCGATGCGCTCGCCCAGTTGATGCGCCACGCGCTCTGCCATGCGCCGCGTGTTCACAAACACGAGCGTCGCTCGGTGCTGCTCCACCAGCGCAACCAGCCGGTTGTAGACCTCGTCCCACATTTCATTCGAGGCTACCGGCCCTAGCGGCATCGGAGGAACTTCGACTGCGAGATCAAGTTTCCGCTTATGCCCGATATTCACGATGACGGGATCACACGGTGGCAAACATAAATCGGACGCGGGCTCAGTTCGGGAAGGGCACGATTTCATTCCTGCCGCCGGTTCCGCACTACTGAGGTCGGCTTTCGCCGCTGGGGTCGCCGGAATGCTGTCCCGCCGACCCACTCGACTGCCGGTGAGAAAATGCGCTACTTCTTCAATCGGCTTCTGGGTCGCAGAAAGCCCGATGCGCACCGGCGGCTTGTGAGTCAGCGCCTCCAGCCGTTCCAACGATAGGGTCAAATGGGCACCGCGCTTGTCGTCGGCCACCGCGTGGATTTCGTCGACAATCACCGTCTCAATGTCGCGCAGGATCGCCCGGCTCTTATCGGCGGTGAGCAAGATGTAGAGCGACTCCGGCGTAGTCACCAGAATGTGCGGCGGTCGCTTCAGCATGGCGCGCCGCTCGGGCATCAGCGTGTCGCCGGTGCGGACCGCAGTGCGAATCTCCGGCATGAGCAGCCCGCGCTCGCCCGCCATCGCGAGAATTTCGCCCAGAGGAACCTCAAGATTTTTCTGGATGTCATTGCCCAGCGCCTTCAGCGGCGAAACATAAAGCACTTCCGTACGGTCGGCAAGATCGCCCGCCAGTGCCTTTCGCACCAGACGATCAATGCAGGCAAGAAATGCAGCCAGTGTCTTGCCCGACCCGGTGGGCGCGGAAATCAAAGTCGTCCGTCCGGCGAGAATGTGCGGCCAGCCATACTCCTGCGGCTCGGTGGGCGTGCCGAAACGCCCGACGAACCACTCCGCCACCAGAGGGTGTGCCCAGGCCAGCGAGGCGGGAAGGGACGGCATCCCGATATTGTAGCCGGAGAATCTTGTTTCGTAAATTGTTCGCTTTGGACATTTTGGGACATGGTGCGGGATGATTGCATCAAGAATGCTAGAATCCCCCCGATGCCAAAACTCTCTGCTCAAGCTCGCGCCCGCAAAATCAAGCTCCTCCTGTTCGACGTAGACGGCGTCCTCACCGATGGCAAACTCTTCATCTTTCCTGCTCCCGCCGGCTCACAGCAGAGCGTTCTAGAGCAATCCGCCCAGCACGACGGCCAGGGCGGATTTGGTATCCACCGCGAGAGCATGATCGAGGCCAAAGGCTTCCATGCTCACGACGGGGCTTCGATCTCGCTGGCCCGCCTCGGCGGCATCAGGACTGGGCTGATCACCAAGCGCGTTTCGGAGACGGTCGCGCTCCGTGCCCGCGACCTGAAACTCGAATTCGTCTATCAGGGTGTGGACGACAAGCGCACCTGCTTCGACGAGGTGGTAAAAAAGGCAAGCTTGAGGCCGGAAGAAGCCGCTTTCGTCGGCGACGACGTGATCGATCTCCCCGCCATGCGCGCCAGCGGACTCGCCATCGCGGTAAAGAATGCTCGGGCCGAAGCGAAGAGTGAAGCCCACTACATCACACCCCATGCCGGCGGCGAAGGTGCACTGCGCGATGCCGTCGAGT
>Ga0302325_10028722_pt1 | contig 11502 bp, 9 predicted proteins | sample Palsa_T0_2_FD_201948 | JGI IMG/M metagenome (GOLD analysis project Ga0302325, IMG submission 201948) | Peat permafrost microbial communities from Stordalen Mire near Abisko, Sweden - Palsa_T0_2 | ecosystem: Environmental > Terrestrial > Soil > Palsa > Peat permafrost | place: Sweden: Abisko... | reverse complement strand
GTCGAGGCGGGCCAGCCGGCGCTGCGCGTAGCCGGAAAAGTCGTCGGCGACATGAATGGCCGTCGCCCCGGTCTCGCGGGCCAGCGCGATGACCTCCGCGGTCCAGCGGCCCCGGCGGATGACCAGGGCCCCGCCCCGGTCCCGCAGGCTGCCGTCCAGGTCGGCCAGCGAGTCGATCAGGAATGCCAGCCTGCTCGCATGCGCACGGAACCGGCGGATGATCGCGTCGTCGACGACGAAAACCGGGACGACCGTCGATCCGGCAGCTGCCGCGGCGGCGAGTACGGGATTGTCGTGGACGCGGAGGTCGCGGGTGAAGACCGCGAGCGTGGTGGGCATCCAACCGAGCTTGCCACACGGACCGTCCGGAGCTACCGCTAGCAGCCCGGCCAGAGCCGGTCGCTGCGGCAGCGGCCGGCTGCGCGCCCCGGAGCCCGCGTCGATGAGCGGAGATACCGGCGGCTACTCCCGCTCCGTCCGGCAGCAGATTGCTATTTATTCACGCCACTTTGCGCCGCGCCAATTCTGTGTCAAATAAGCCACAGGTAAACGTGATTATCGCATAGCCCCGCAATGGCATGTCCCGCCGTCACGCCGCGGAAACGTGGGGCAGAGTATCCGTTCGACAGCACCCTGCGCGTGTGACGGCAGCCCCCCTGAGCCGCCACCGTCGCCCTGCACCCGTGACGAGTCCGCGCGCCTTCTCGTCCGCCGTCCCCCGACGGCAGTCGCGTAGCCGAGGGTGGAGGCGGAGCGCGCTCGCACGCGCCCGACAGAAGGCTGCCCCTTGTCCCCCTTCAGGACACCCAGCCCCGTCAGGTCAGCCACTTTCCACCGCGCGGTCACCGGACCGGCCGTTGCCATCGTCACGGCGATCGCCGGGACCGTCGTCGCCTGGACGGCGGGCGCGGCGACTGCAGAGCCGGCCGCGATGGTGCTGCCGGGCCTTGTCCGACTGGCGCATCCGGCCAGGGCCGGCCTTACCAGGACCGGGATCACCAGGACCGGAATCAGCGCCAGACCCCTACCGCAGCACGCTCAGCTCGATGCGTTCACGGTGACAGCCAGCTCCTCAGGCGGCAGCCGCAGCGCGTCGGACGCCGGAACGGCAGGCCGGGCCGGCACGTACTCGGCCCCGCAGCGGGTCGCCATCCGGATGCTGGCCAGCTTCGGCTGGCGCGAGCATCAGTTCCACTGGCTGAATCCGCTCTGGGCCCGCGAGAGCGGCTGGGAGGTTCGCGCTCTCAACCGCGGGTCGGGGGCGTACGGCATCCCGCAGGCGGTTCCGGGCTCCAAGATGGCCTCGGCGGGCGCGAACTGGAAAACCAGCGCGAAAACGCAGATCCGGTGGGGCCTGGAGTACATCAGGGAGCGGTACGGCTCACCGCACGGTGCCTGGGAGCACGAGCTGGCCGACGGCTGGTACTGATCGCGCGGGCGGCGAGGCCGGCCCGGGCGGGCCTCGCCGCACAGCCAGCCCGCCGCGAACGACCAGCCGACGTCAGCACCACTTCAGAACGGCGCTGGCGCCGTCCCGAGTACCTCGATCAGGTCGAGCTCGCCGGGACCGGCCGTCCGCGGGTCAGCCGTCAGTACGGTCTGGCCCGCATCAGGGTCGGACATGAGCGCGAACGCCACCTCAATCGGCAGCCGCGCCCGCTCCGGAGCGGAACCGGCAGTGCCGAAGCCGGTCCGGTCAGACCGGCCGCGGGCCAGCCTGGCCAGGCTGGGCAGCGGATCCAGCACCTCGATCGGGTAATCGGTGCCTGCGAGCATCGGCACGCCCGAGGCGGCCAGCGCTGTCCACGGATAGGCCAGTCCGGCCCGGGCTGGCCCGAGGGCGGGCGTCAGCTGGCCGGCATCGGACAGGGCGAACGACGGCTGGATGCACGCGACGACCCCGGTCGCGGCCATCCTCGCGATCAGGTCAGCGGACAGCAGGCTGGCATGCTCGATCCGGGGCGCGGCGGCCGCGATTGCGGCCAGGTCACCGTCGAAGGCCAGCTCGTAGGCGTCGAGCACGGTCTGCACGGCCCGGTCGCCGATGGCATGGGTGGCCATCCGCCAGCCTCGCCCGGCCAGCGGAGTGATCCGGCGGGCAAGGCCTGCGGCACCGGTGAATAGGACCCCCGAGCCGCCGGTATCCGCGAAGTCCGCGCACACAGCGCAGGTGCGGGGCACGAGCCAGCCGTCCGCATAGAACTTGACGCCGTCGAGTCGCAGCCACGGCCCGCAGGCCGCCCGGCGCGCGTCAAGCTCGGCCAGGCTGCTCTCCTCGGCCAGGCCGCTGGCCAGGTAGATCCTGACGCGGCACGGGAGCGGGCCGATGGTCTCGAGCTCGGTGAGTGCGTCCAGGTAGGCCCAGCTGCGCATGCCCATCTCGGTGATCTCGACCAGGCCGGCGGCCGCCGCACGGGCAAGCCCGGCCAGCAGCCGCCCAGGCAGGCCCGGCTCGTCAAGACCGGGCCCGGTGTCCAGCATGTCCATCGGGCTGCGCCCGAGACCGGCGACCTGCCGGTGGAAGCTGGCCACCGCCGCGGCCGTCGGCGGAAAGGCAACGCCGGCAGCATCCCTCAGCAGATGCGCATGATGGTCAGTCAGGCCGGGAACAGACACTGGCGCGGCCACTGGTCCTTCGGGCATGGCACCCTCGATTTGCGCACGGGCGGGCTGTCGCGCGAGCCTATGTCAGCGCAGCACCGCCCGGCCAGCAAGGGAGAGGAAGCCAAGGCGTGGCCTATCAGACTCCGGCCAGCGACATCGTCTCGATCATCGACGCGCCGCCAACCCCGGCTGCATCGCTCGCGCCAGGGCGCAGGTTCGTCGCGCTCGTGCACTATGAGTCGCATCCGCCGGTGGCCCACCTGGCCAGGCCCTATCTGTCGCTCGCGGGGCTGCGGCTGGATCCGGTGCTCGGCGGCAGGCAGCGCATCAGGCGGCTGACCGGGCTGTCGGTGATCGCGCTGCCTGGCGGCCAGCCTCGCCGGATCGAGGTACCGGAGGGGAAGTCGCTGAGCGTGCCCTCCTGGGCACCTGACGGACGGCGGTTCGCGTTCACCGTGGACGAGCCGGACGGTATCGCCGTCTGGGTGGCCGACGCCCAGGCCGCGACGGCAGCCGAAGTGCCGGGCCTGCGCGCTCGTGACGTGCTCGGCGGCGACCCGACGTCGGCCGGTTCGTCGGTGCGCTGGTCCAGGGACGGCAGCGCGCTGATCGTGCTCAGGGCGCCCGTGCCGGGGGCGGCCGTGCCGGGCGCCGAGCCGGCCGGCCCTGAGCCGATCGAGCCGCAGATCGAGGAGGCGGCTGGCAAGCGGTCGCAGATGGCCACCTTCACCGACCTGCTGCGCACGGACGCGGACTCCGACGTGTTCGAGGCGCTGGCGACGACCGTGCCGCTGCGGGTCGACCCGGACTCGGGCAGCGTCACCGAGCTGGGGCCGCCCGGCCTGTACTACCACCTCGGCGAGTCGCCAGACGGCGAGCACCTGCTGGTGTACCGGCTGCAGCGGCCGTTCTCGTTCCGGGTGCCGTTCCCGTACTTCGCCCGCCGCGTCGAGGTGTGGTCCGCCGCCGGGGAGCTTGAGCGCGTCATCGCCGATCTGCCGGTCACCGACGAGATTCCGCGGCACGGCGTGCCGACCGGGCCGCGGATGGTGTCGTGGGAGGAGTCCGTGCCCGCCAGCCTGGTGTGGACCGAGGCCCAGGACGGCGGTGATCCGCTGGTCAAGGCGGAGCACCGCGACCTGGTCTTCCGGCTGCAGGCGCCGTTCAGCGACGCGCCGCAGCCGTGCGTGCCGGTCCAGCATCGCTGCCTGGGCTGGTACGACATGGCAGCCTCCGGCACACTGCTCGTGACCGAGCACGACCGCGACCGCCGCTGGGTGACGTCCCGGCTGGTCGACCTGGCAGCGCCGGACGAGAGCAGGGTCATCTTCGACCACTCGGCGGACGAGGCCTACAAGGACCCGGGCTCCCCGATGATGACGACGCATCCGGACGGCACCCGCACAGTCCTGCAGGACGGCAACCAGATCTTCCTGCGCGGCGAGGGCGCGAGCCCGGAGGGTGACCGGCCTTTCCTGGACCGGCTCGATCTGGCTGACCTGTCCGTGCAGCGGCTGTGGCGCAGTCCTGCTGATGCGTACGAGCAGGTACTCGGCTTCGCCGGGGACGACCGGGAGTCGGTGCTCATCTGGCATGAAAGCCGCGCTGAGCCGCCGAACCTCGTGGTCACCCGGCTGGACGGCACCGATCGCATCCAGCTCACCGCGTGGCCGGATCCGCATCCGCAGCTGACGGGCATGGAGAAGCGGCTAGTCAGCTACGACCGGGGAGACGGCGTGCAGCTCACCGGGATGCTGCACCTGCCCCCCGGCTACGACGCGGAGCGGGATGGCCCTCTGCCGCTGGTGATCTGGGCCTACCCGCTGGACTACGGGGATGCGAGCACGGCCGGCCAGGTCCGGGGAACCACCGAGCGGTTCACCCGGCTGATGGCCTCCGACCCGGTGTTCTTCGTCCTGCGTGGCTACGCCGTGCTGCAGAACGCGACGATGCCGGTCATCGGCGACCCGGAGACCATGAACGACAGCTACGTGGAGCAGATCACCGCCGCCGCCGCCGCGCACATCGCCGCGCTGGCCGGCCAGGGAATCGCCGACCCAGCGCGGGTGGCAGTCGGCGGCCACAGCTACGGCGCGTTCATGACGGCGAACCTGCTGGCGCACACGGATCTGTTCGCGGCCGGGATCGCCCGCAGCGGCGCTTACAACCGCAGCCTGACGCCGTTCGGCTTCCAGACCGAGCGGCGCAACTTCTGGGAGGCGACGGACGTCTACGACCGCGTCTCCCCGTTCCGCTACGCCGACAAGATCACCGCTCCGCTGCTGCTGATCCACGGCGAGCGGGACGCGAACTCCGGCACGTTCCCGATCCAGTCGGAGCGGCTCTTCCAGGCCATCCAGGGCACCGGCGGGACGGGGCGCCTGGTGATACTGCCGTACGAGAGCCACGGGTACGCCGCGCGTGAGTCGGTACTGCATGTCCTCGCAGAGCAGCTCGGCTGGCTCGAGCGATGGCTCGGCGCTTCCTAGCCGGTGGAAGCCGGGTTAGTGGCGCTGGAGCACCACTAACCCGGCATCCATGACCGGCAAGCGCCGCTAGTGCAGCAGGCGGAGCGTGTTCACCGCATCGTCGACGTAGTAGACGCCGCGCAGGCCAGGCCGCACCGCCAGGCCGAACAGGGCGCCCGCACCCTTCGGGCTACCCGAGGTGTCCAGGTAGCGCCAGGCGATCTGAACGCCGCCCGGGGTCGTCTCGACCACCTTGCCGTTGCCGCCGTTGACGGTCAGCACGTGCCCGTCGGGAGCAATCGCGAGGCCGAGCGGCATGTTGAGCTGGCCGCCGCGGGTCAGCAGGAAGCCGGTTCCGGCAGTGCCTGACCGGGTCAGCGCGTTCGGGATCCCGGTGATCCGGCTGTTCTGCGTATCGGCCACGTACAGCGTGCCATGACGGCCGAGCCCGACGCCCGTCGGGCCGAGAATGAACGCGGCCGCGTTGGTCTGCTGAGCGAACCCGGATCCGATGGTCGTCCAGCTGGCCAGCGTTGGCGGTGCGAAGCGGTGCAGCTGCAGACCCAGCCGGACTACGGTGCCGCGATGGACGACCTTGCCGCCGGCGGCGACGGTTCCGTTCAGCACGTTGGTGACGAACAGGTCAGCGACATGGCCGCGCACGACGGCCGTCGAGTCCCACGGCCCGTTGATCCCGTAGCCGCTGATTGTCTCCGCAACCTTGCCCATGCTGTTCAGCACGATGAGGCAGCCGGCCTTCGCGGTAGCTGCCATGCCATTGCTAGAGGGCGTGCTGCCGACGACCACCCAGCCACCCGGCAGTACCTCCAGCGCGGTGGTGAGGCCGACTCCGCCCGGGCATGATCCGGGCAGCATGCTGCGCCTGACGGTGGCGAACAGCGACCGGTGGCCGCCAGGCGAGATCTCCACCAGCGTCTTGCCGGTGCCCTGCAGGTTCGCCTTGTCGTTGAAGTTGCTGATCAGCACATCTCCCGCGCGCAGGCGGCCGGTACTGTGCCGGACGATCGCGATGCCGTACGGATTGACGTCCCCGTTGTGCGGCACCGTCGAGGCGATCGTCGTGAGCTTGCTGAAGTGACTGAGGTAACTAACTGGCCCGCTTGACTGGGCGGACGCCGCTGTCGCGGTGGCAAGCCCCAGTGCGGTGATGGCCCCGGCCGCGGCGGCTGCCGCTGCCATGCGATGTCGTGCTGCCATCGATGCTCCCCTTCGAGGTCGGTCGGCGGCCCGCGGCCGGCCCCAGAGCACGCGACTCGCCGGGCGGCCGGCCTGATGCCAGCCACCTCTCAGGGAACGGTCAGGAAGGGGGAGCGGTTCAGCTACCGGACGTAGCGATCAAATGGCGTCGGGTACTCGTGGATCTCGTCTTTCGCGAACCAGACATCGATCTCGTGCGCGGCGTCCTCGACGCTGCCGGAGGCGTGCACCAGATTGGCGACGGCAATGCCGCGCTCGTTGGCGTAGGCCTTGCTCATGTGCGCGAAGTCACCGCGAATGGTGCCGGGAGGCGCCTGGTCCGGGTAGGTCGAGCCGACCAGCTTGCGGGTCGTGGCGACCGCCTCCACGCCCTCCAGGATCATGGCGATCACCGGTCCGCTCTCCATGAACTCGGCCATGGCGTTGAAGACCGCCGGCCCGAACCGCTCCTCAAGATCGAAATAATGCTGCCTCGCGAGATCAGCATCCATCCAGACCATCTTCGTGGCGACGATCTTGAGCAGGGACTCCTCAAAGCGCGTTATTACGCGACCGACCAGTCCCCTGGCCACGGCGTCAGGCTTGAGCAGCACCAGGGTCCGCTCGACTCCGGTGTCGTAACTCATGTCTTTCCTCTCGGTGCGCGCGAGCCCGCAGCACTGCAGGCCCGCACAGCTTAGCGACGTTGGTAACGTGCCCAGCAGCCTTAACGGCTAGTCACCGGGCGGGGAGGTCCCGCGAGACGGCTGCGGGACAGGCAATCCTGCCATGCCCGAGCTCCGCCGGGCAGGCAGGTATGGGATGAAGACCACATTGAATCTCTTCCTGTGGTTATTGTCGCTACTCTGCTAAGTGCCGGATACATCGGCCCTGGCAGATAACGCCGGGGCGACCCGACGATCCAGGGACCCGGTCGAGCCCTCGATGGTCTCCGGCCAGGTCCCGGTTAGGCAGACGTTCGTGCATGACACCTGGGCAGTCAGAGACCTGCCGGTACTAGACGCCACTGTCGCCCTGCTTGAGCAGAGCTACATGGTCACGGTGACCGATATCGCTGCTGCGACAGGGCTGGACGCGGCCGTGGTGGCGAGGGCGCTGGAGACCCTTGACCCGGTGTACGTCGACTTCCGCAAGACAACGACCGGCGGCGACCCGCGGTTCTGGTACGTCTTCAAGGTCACCCCCGAGGCCCGCCGAGCGGTCGGTCAGTGGCCGACCGCCGAGGCACTGGCCGGCAGGCTCGCTGCTGAGCTGGCGGCCGCAGCCCAGCACGAGACTGACGGGGAACGGCAGGGCCTGCTGGCCTACGCAGCCAGGCTGGTCGGCGACACACTCAGGGCCGCCACGGTCCGCGCCGCGGGCGAGGTGCTGGCACCGGCCTTCGGCGGGGTACCGAAACCCGAGCTGGGCTTCCCTGTCCCGCAGCCGGAGCCGGAGCCGGAGCAGGACATCCCGAGCCTGGTCGAGCTGCCGGAGCTGCCGGAGCTGCTGCGGCCGGACCGGCCCGCCGCCGATCAGGCCGCCGCCGATCAGTCCGCACCTGGTCAGGACGCCGCTGGTCCGGCAGCAGCCGGCCTGCCTGCTCCCGCAGGGGCGTCCAGCCGTGAGGACGACGAGCCCGGCCCGACCTGGTTCGGCGCGGACCGGGACGAGAATGCAGCCGGCCTCGGCTGGCCGGCTGAGCCGGGCATGGCCGAGACCGAGACGGCCGGCACTGGCGAGACCGGCACCGGGGAGACCGGCACTCGCGAGACCGGCACTCGCGAGACCGGGACGGGCTCGCACGGGCTGGCCCCGCTTCCTGATCGGCCGGAGACCGATCCTGACGGCAGGGACACTGACCTGGACCTGGTCCAGTCGCGCGAGGACGCGGCCAGGGCCGTCTAGCTGGCGGCTGGTTTTTTCTGGCCGCCGTCCGGCGGCCGGCCCTCCGGCGGCCGGATCGGCGGGATGGCCGGCCAGTTCTTGTGCCGGCGCGGGCCTGACCACAGGGCGGGCACCGCGTCAACGGCGTAAGCGATCGCGAACGCTGCCTGCTCATAGTTGACCCGCCAGCCGACGAAGTCCGGCCACGCTTCCTCCGGCTTCCGCTCGATCGGGAAGTTGACAGTCTCCATTCGCGCGATGGCGTCGAGGAACTGCTCGTAGGTGATGGCGGTCCCGGCCGCCGGGTCGGGCTCCTCCGGGAGGCTAAATCCCATGGCCCGCGCGATGTCGTTGAAGCAGAGGAAGCCTGCGCGCAGGCACAGCCGGGCGGGCACGACCGGGGCGCTGGACGGGTTAAGCGACAGCATCAGCGCGGCGGAGTCGAGCACGGCCAGCAGGGCGGTTACCCAGGACGACAGCGACTTGGGTGACCGGAACCTGACCAGCGGCAGGTAGGTGGTGTGGCTCTCGGCCACGTCGGCGGCCCAGCCCTCCCAGCCGGCGTACAGGTCCGGCAGCGTGTCCACGGTGGAAACGCCGGAGCCAAGCGCGTAGTGAGTCCTGGCCAGGAGCTCGGGCCCCCAGCTCGGCACGCCTGCCCTCGCGTTGAGCAGCGCCACCCCGTTCTCGCGGCGGTTGAACTCCGAGTACAGCGTGGGCAGGTAGGCGATCTGCAGGGTCACCGTGATGATGCCGGTCAGCGAGGCCACGTCGAGAATGGCGGACTGGAGCGCGCCGCGCGCGCGGTACTCGCCGATCTCCCACAGGCCGGGTCCTGCCAGCCGGAAGGCATCGGTGATGCCGCCGTGCACCAGCGGCCAGCAGACCAGCGAGAAGCCGACAAAGAAGGTAACCAGCCAGGCGATGATCTGGCAGAGCAGCAGGGTCGCCGCCTGGGTGGCGAGGATCCGGTCCCGCCGGTGGAAGTCGCGAACCGGCCCGGTGACCACCACGTAGACGCTGTTGACCAGCTGGTCGACTCGCTTCGTGAGCCAGCTGGCTGCCGTCCGGGGAACGATGAGCGTGCCAATGACGCTGCTCGCCGACGTCATGATGAGCAGCAGTCCAACGGCCGCGGCCACATACCGCGCGGCCAGCGGAACGATCATGTCCCTCCTCGTGCCCGGCGCGCCCGTCCGCAGGCAGATCTGCGGCAGACTAGCGCACGGCCCGGCCCGGCCGGCCAGCCGGGCGGGCGCGTTGGCCGTGGCCGGGCGGCTGCGGCTGCCAGGCCCTGCTCCGGGAGGCGTGACCCGCGCCGTGCATGTGCACAGAGCCGGCGACATCGCATGCCACGCACTTGCGTGCGGCAGCACCGCGTGCAATTCTCAATACGCAGGATTGGCTCGCCTAGGGAAGAATTGCCCGGTCCCAGCTGGAGCGCGGCATCCAGCCCATCGACCGGCCCGGCGTACTGAAAACCCTCGCCGATGCGCTTGAGCTTCCGCTATCGGAATTAGCAGCCGGCGCACCCGCCGCAGACGCCGTTTCCAGCTGGCGCCGCCCGGCCGCTGACGGCCTGCGGGCCCTGCTCGTCGGCGGAGCAGCCAGAGGCCTGCGAGCTGTCCGCGATGGCGCACCAGGCGTGCTCGGTAGCGCTGACGAGACTGGATGACCCGATGGCGGCCTGGGTTGCCGCGGGCCGGGCGATGACTGCGGCCGAGAACGCGGGCAACCTGATCCTCGCCGCAGCCGGGCAGTACCGGCTGGCCTCGGTGTTCCTGGACTGCAGTGAGTTCGCGCTGGCAGATGAGGTGGCGCGGACGACGCTGACCGCGCTGCGCGGTCTCGCCGAGCTCGGCGATCCCGAGGCACTGTCGCTGTGCGGCGTGCTCACCCTGGTGCGGTCGGTCATCGCCGCGCGGACGCGGCACCCGGAGACCGCCTACGGGCACCTGGCCAAGGCACGGCTGCTGGCAAGCCGCCTCGGTACCCAGCAGGCGAACGGGGTTCCGGAGTTCGGCCCGCAGTACGTCGCGCTCTACGAGATCGCCGTCAGCGTGGAACTGGGCGATGCCGGCCACGCGCTGCGCACCGCCGCATCGCTCGACGTCGCCGGGCTGTCACCCGGCCGCCAGACGCGCCTGCTGATTGACGTCGCGCGGGCATACGCGCTGCGCGGCCAGGTGGACGAGGTGACAGCGGCACTGCTGCGAGCCGAGGAGCTCGGCCCCTGCCACACCCGTGACCTGGCCCGGGCCCGTCGCGTGATCAGGGATCTGCTGGCCGTCAGGATGCCGCCGCCCGCCCAGCTGGCGGCGCTGGCCAGCCGGATGAGCGGCGGCACTAGCGGCGGCGCTGTTCCTGGAGCTCGCTGAGATCGGCCAGCGGGCCGAGGTGCCCGAGCTTGGGCCGGCTGATGACCGAGCGGACGGTCTGCACCTGGCCGCCTGAGATATCGATGCTGAGCACGGCGATCAGCCGGTCATCAGGGCCGAGCGCCAGCGCGCCCGGCTGCCCGTTGATCTCAGACAGCCGCAGCGAGCCGCCCGCGTGCCGCAGCTGGCTCCCGATCGCGACCATCAGCCTTCCGACATGCTCGCGGCCAGTAATCGGCCTGCGCCAGGACGGCGGCACTCCGCCGCTGTCGCCGTGCACCTCGACGTCGGCGGCCAGGAGGCTGACCAGGCCGTCCATGTCGCCGTTTCCGACAGCCGCGAAAAACCTGGCGGCCAGCTCGTCGCGCTCCGGTGCCGCCACCTCGAACCGCGGCCGCGCGGCGTCGACGTGCTGGCGGGCGCGGTGCGCCAGCTGACGGCAGCTGGCGGAGCTGCGGCCGACGATGCGCGCTGTCTCGTCATAGCCGTAGCCGAACACGTCGTGCAGCAGGAACACGGCGCGTTCCAGCGGCGTGAGCCGCTCAAGCAGCAGCAGGAAGGCCATCGACAGCGAGTCGGCCTGCTCGGCAGCCGCGGCGGGATCCGCGGCCGGCTGGCTGAGCGGCGCCGGCCCGGTCAGCAGCGGCTCGGGCAGCCATTCGCCGACATACGATTCGCGCCTGACCCTGGCCGAGCGCAGCTGATCGATGCACAGCCGGGTCACCACGGTAGCCAGGTAGGCCTTCGGCGAATCCGGCTCGCCGTGGGCGGCGACGGCGCGGTGATAGCGCAGGAAGGCCTCCTGCACCACGTCCTCGGCCTCGGTGACGCTGCTGAGCATGCGGTAGGCGACGGAGAACAGCAGCGGTCGCAGAGCCTGGTAGACCGCGGTCGTGCCGGTGTCCTGCTGGCTGGTCATGCCTGGCTCCCTCCGGCGCTGCCCCTCATCCGATCAGACTCACAGACGA
>Ga0302325_10028721_pt1 | contig 11503 bp, 9 predicted proteins | sample Palsa_T0_2_FD_201948 | JGI IMG/M metagenome (GOLD analysis project Ga0302325, IMG submission 201948) | Peat permafrost microbial communities from Stordalen Mire near Abisko, Sweden - Palsa_T0_2 | ecosystem: Environmental > Terrestrial > Soil > Palsa > Peat permafrost | place: Sweden: Abisko... | reverse complement strand
ATCTTTCACGGTAAGAGGAGCCAGTGACTGACGTTGCGTACTGCGCAGGCTGTAGTAGGCTACCACACACGTTACTGCGACCATCAGCACAATAACACCCATCGTCTGGTTGTGCGTACGCTTGTCCATTTCCATTTCATCTTCCCGGCTTTGGATATACAACCGGGCTTTTGTGTCCTTTTGCATCAACGGCTCGCACGCCAAAAAGGTAGTTGTCCTTGCTCAGATTCGGAACGGTAAACGCAGTCACTTTGCCTACGCTTCTAACGTTTGTCCAATCTGGTTCCGTGGTGGTACGCCAAACAACCTCGTATCCGGTTACGGCCGGATCATTGCCCGGCTCCCAGCGCAATTCCGTATCGTTCGTTAGCCGGCTAGTTACAAGCAGAACTCCTGTCGGCGGGGCGGGGCCGAGAGCCAACTCGGCAAGCGAGGCAGCGTTCACAGAGGCCACTCGCGAGATGTACTTAAAGTCCACAAACTGGATCAAATCCCCGTACTGAACGCCGCCCTCCAACCTTACGTTTTGGTGCTGGTGATGGTAATCTTCATTAGGCTCGGTAAATCGCACCGCCGCATATCCGCGCTCCAAAAACGGAATGTGATCGCCACCCCTCAGGTATCTATCTCGCCTGTAGATCAGAGTAACCTTCATTCCCGTGACATACAGTTCGCCGGTCTCTTTAATGAAGCGAGCAAGCTGGCGCGACGGGCCATCGTTCTCACCGCCAACCGATCGCCGAACCCGAGCTTGCGCTTCGGTTTCGTTCGAGGGTATTCCCTCCGAGAAAACCCTGACAGAAGCATCATCATGCACGCCGTTGCCGCCAACAGAGCTTCCTATGATATCGTTATCAAGCATTGCTTCAATCGGCATGTTCGCCGTCTTGGCGGTCTCCGCGAAATAAGTTGAGCCGTACAGCCCCTGTTCTTCTCCGGCCACGCACATAAATACTATCGTGGCGCGAAATGTATGCGTGCTCATTGCCCGAGCCATCTCAATCACGGCAGCGGCGCCGCTGCCGTCGTCATTAGCGCCTGGTGCGTCGTTCAGCGCATCCGTTGGGTTGGAACAGATCGAGTCGTAGTGGCCACTAACCACGACAACGCGTTTGTCCGATTCAGGAAGCGTTCCTTGCAATGTTGCCACTATGTTTGTGAGGCGGGTGGGTTGGGGAATCCTGGATGCAGCGGGCTGTGTAAAAGACTGCTGAGCTACCGTGAGGCGCCCGGCCGATGTTGCAGCGATCTGATTGAACTCTGCGAAGATCCAGTCACGAGCGGCGCCAATGCCGCGCCTGGTATCGTCCTGACTGGAGAGCGTGTTTCGCGTGCCGAACGATACTAGCTTACGTATTGTGGCCTCGATGCGGTCTGCATGAATGTCGGCTAGGATCGCGCTAATCTCGGGGTCGCCAGCGGACGTCGCAGGCGCAGCTAATATGGGAGCTCGACATGTCACGAGAGCAGCGGAAGCCACTACGGTTAGCAGATAAGGGTTAACGCGCAAGGCCTGGCTCTCCTTCAATTCGGCCGGCAATGCGAGAACATACTGCGGCCCTGATGCGCGCTCGGCCGACTATTTCAAAAACGTTCCGCCAAGCGCCGTATATATGATGAGCCCAACGGACATTACCAGGACGAGCCAGAGTATCAGATTATACTCCGATCTCCAAGATAGCGGACGAGCATTGCACTCGCTGCACATGGATGCTTCGTGATGGTTCCAGGCTCTACACTTCGGACAGAGTTTACCACCGGGATGCCGGTACCCTTCATCCTGCTCGTCAGACTCTGTGTGGGGAGTATCTGAGCTCACTATGTCACCTCGCTGTTAAGCAGCGCCGCGTGCTGCACGTATGAATGCCTCTAGCCTTGAGTGGTCTTTGCGACCGTAAGTTGATGTCTCAACGCCGCTGGATACGTCCACAGCATACGGCCTAACCTGCCGGATGGCTTCGGCCACGTTTTCGGGCGTTAATCCGCCCGCGAGGATAACACGCACGCCATACCTCTCCTGCGCTTCGCGGGCCAGTTCCCAATCGAATGCAACGCCGGAGCCGCCAAGGCTTTGTTCGTGGTACGCATCCAGCATTACTGCCGCCGGGAGGCATTCAGCCAGAACCGGCTGCATAAGATCGAGATCCGATGCACTCCGTAATCGGAATGCGGGGACCAACCTGGGTCCGATGTAGTTCCGCCTGCAGTGTGAGTGATCGTAAACTTGCAGTACATCGAAATGCGTGTGCAGATCCGGATCGATATCATCGGGACGTACACATACTCCGACGCGGGAGACGAAGGGAGGAACAGATTCCAGCAGTTCAATTAGATCCGGAACGTTGCCAGCATACCTGGGCGTATCGCGCACCAATATGAACCCAAGGGCATCGGCGCCCAACTCGAGGGCAGCATAAGCGTCGTCACGGTTTGTAATTCCGCATATCTTGACTCGAGTCACGATAACTCATTGTATCACAGATGCGTGGATTTTAGCGTGTAGTCCGGGTGAAATTCATCAAACCCGGCTCGCCGATGGATGCCAGCCAGCCCTTGAGTGCGCCGGCGTTAAGAGCGCCATTCTGCAGGCCACCTTCGAGCATCGCCTTTGCCCCGGTTCGATCGTCGAGCTTTACCCTGGCATAAGCGGACATAAGATACAGGTTGTAATCCGAAGGCTTCCGCTGAAGGCATTTGATTATTTCAACGTCTGCCTCCTTCCATCGCCGCGTCCGCCACAGTACCTGAGCGAGCACTATTCGGTCATCGATGAGTCTCGGCCGGTATTGAAGTAGTTTGCGCAGCTCCCTGATACCACCGTCCACATCGTGGACCGCAAAGGCACAGTTGGCAAGCCCCGCGCGGATATATTCGTTGCTTGGAGTTAGAAGATCGCCTTTGTTCAGAAGAATGATTGCGGCCCCTCGGTCACCCTGATCCAGCTTCAAATTTCCCGCGCGGCCGTAAAGCTCACCAATCCAGTCTGCGGGATAACCGCCATACATCCACCAAAGTGCGCTATCCGACCTTACGACGGTATATCGGTGATTTTGAACCGTCTCCATGATTCTATCCAGCCGCGCCACGGCCGGCTCTGTCTGGCCCTTGTCGATATAACTGGCAGCGACTTCAAGAGTGCCGAATGTGCTCGTGGGGTCGTAATGTTCCACAGCTAAACTGGCGTCCAACTGAGTCCGCCAAATGCGGGTATCCCATAACGTAAGAGAACCGAGCCAGACCAGATAGATGAGAGCGGGCGCCGCTACCCATCGTGACTGCGGTCCAACTGTTTTCGACGCCCTGGCCTTGTCCAGCAAATCAACGATCGCCCAGCCTATTACGGCAGCGGCGCCGAACCCCGCCGTGCCCGCTCGATATGGCGCCACCACCTGCGTGATTAGTGGAAACGCGTTACTGACAGGAACCAACAGTAGGACGGTTCCTGCAAAGAACCACGCGAGCACCGGCTTTGAACGCATCCAGCGTACAAATGCAACTACGGCGCCAGCCGCAAGCATATACCCGATCACAATGCTAATCGCTCCCGATTTCGAGATTGCTCCAAGTGTCCAGGTATGCAGCAATCGCGGCGTCGGTGTGAGAATCAAAAGTAGATAGTAATCGATTGTTCGCCCAACGGCCGGGAACTGGAACGCAAAATTCCAGTGCGGGTGTATAGGATCGCCAAACTTTTTCCAGGTCAGGAGCAGATACGGACCGAAAATCACGAACGGAGCGGTCCAAAGTGCCATCTCTTTGATCTGAGAGCTGGAGAGCTTCGATTTACCTCGATTGCCTGCGCGAAACACGTACAGAGCAAGCGGCACCATCGGCACGAGGATTAGCGCCTGCTCCTTCGCCGCCGCCGCTGCCGCGAACAGAATAAACGAAGCTGTGAGGAGGATGCTCCGGCGCAGCCCGGCGCTTCGGGCGCCCATAACCAGCACGAGCCAGAAAAGTGCGATAAAGAATGTGCACAGCGAATCGGTGCGTCCTCCGATCCATGCCACGGTGCTAACCTGTATAGGCTGCACCGCAAACAGCGCCGACCCCCAAAGCGCAACTCTTCGGCGGCGAAATGAAACCAACAGGAGTGGGATCATTACCGCAGTAGTAAGCATGTGTAAGATGAGATTGGTCAGGTGGTATCCGAAAGTGTTTGCACCCCAGATACGGTGATCTAAAACAAAGGTTGCGCCTGTAAGCGGCCTGTAGTAGTTCCAGAGAAACGCGCGAGAGAAGCACTGGAACACCTTCGTAGCTCCGCTCAAGCCAGTACCTCGAATAAGGAAGTTGTCGTCCCAAACGGCTGAACCGCGCATAACCGGTAGATAAAGAAGCCCGGAAAGAAGCACGATAGCAGCGGCCGTTAGGCGTAGTGAGGCCACGGACCGGTTGCAGTCATCAGAAACGGGATAAAGTTCCCCGGCACTATCCTCGGCGGCAAGCGTTGTCATACTACGTTCCCCTCACACTCAGTAACTTTGGCTCACCGATCGAGTGCAGCCAATCCTGCAGCTTATCGTGATCAAGCACGTGCCGATTAAGACCATCGTTGAGCACTCTTGCGGCGCCAACTCTGTTTCCTCCCTGAATGCGCGCCATTGCGGTAAACAGGTAGGGCGGCGCCTCCGTCGGCATTTGGTTAAGACACATTGTAAACTCAGCGTCGGCTTCGTTCCAGCGGTGCTGCTGTACCATGATTTTTCCGAGCATAAGGCGCAGCCCTGTAAGTTCAGGCTGGAAAGCAAGTACGTTGCGAATTGGAACTTCAGCGTTCGCAAAATCGTTTACTGCCAGCGCATAATTTGCGAGACCGGCATTAACCTGTTCGTTCTTAGGGTTCAGCGCTCTGCCTTTTAGCAGAACAGATATCGCTGATTGACGGTCGCCGGCATCCAATTTGAGCCATCCTGCACGCCCATACAGGCCGGCAGCCCAGTCTGCCAGGCTGCTCTTAGAGCTCCAGGACAATGTAACATCAGATCGCAGCGAGCCACCCGGAGAGTCGAGTATCGTTTTGGTGACACTATCCAGCCGTGTAACCGCAGGCGCAAACTGACCAAACTCGAGGTAAGCATTGGCGGTTTCCAGCGTGCCAAATACGCTATTGGGATCGTATCGCTCCACGGCTTTACTTGCAGTCAGTGAGTTTTTCCACGTTCCGTCGTCCCGGTACGTGAGGCAGCATAGCCAGGCTGCATAGATGCAAAATGGAAGGGCTATTAGCGCGTATCGTTTTCCGGACGAGGAGGAATTACGCTTACCACGCTCGATCAGCCGTATAGCAGCCCATCCAAGAAGGGCGGCCGCACATAGCCCCGCCGTGCCGGCCCTGTAAGGCGCAATTGTTTGCGTTGTCATCGGGTAGATATTGCTTACGGGCGCGAGCAGGAGCAGTGCGCCTGCAAGAAACCAGGCCGCTGCGGGCTCCCTGTTGAGTAATCGGAGAAGCAAGATAATCGACAGTATCGCGATCAGATAACCTGCCACAACTCCAATAACGCCTAGTTTCTCCATCGTGTAGAGAGTCATGACATGGTTCAGCGCCTGCGTGGGGGTTAACAGCAGCATCGAATAGTAATCGATCGTGGGCCCGACCAGAGGCAGTTGTTTCAGGAAGTTCCAATGTGGATGCAGGGGATCTCCGAATTTCACCCAAGCTGCCAGCAGACAGATCGCAACCGGTGTATATAACGCAGTCCAGAGAAACATCTCTACACGGACTATTCGCCGGTTTGAACCTGGATCAGAGAACGCGTAAATAGCCATTGGCGCAAGCGGCAGCAGAAAAAGTGCTTGCTCCTTTGCCAGTGCGGCCAGCGCGTAACATGCAATGGAGGCGACCAACATCCATCTGCGCCTATCACCTGCGCTGCGAGCGCCGGAAATTAAGGTTAAGAAGAAGAGCGTAATAAGGAGAGTACATAGCGAATCTGTGCGTCCGCCAATCCATGCAACCGAACTGACCTGAGCCGGCTGAACAGCAAAAAGCAACGATCCGCACAGTGCGATGCGCCTGCTTCGAAATGCCAGCAGAAGCACAGGAAGAAGTATGGCTGTAGTAAGTACGTGCAAAAGGAGGTTGGTCAGATGGTATCCGAATGTGTTTGATCCCCATACGCCATGATCCCATAGCCGATGATCCAATATGAAGGAAGCTGATGTCAGGGGCCGATAGTAGTGATAGAGAAATGGCGCGTTGAAACATCGTGGGATTGAGACCGCGCTGCCAAGGCCTTTGCCGCTCAGGAGTTCGGTGTCGTCCCATATCTGGGAACCACGAATCGACGGCAGATATACCAGACAGGAGAGCAGTATAATTGCTATGGCGGCCGGGAGGAATCCTACCGGCGGCCTGGCCGCGTCTGAAGATTTTGATGGCTCACCCTGCGCGGCTTCATGGCCGCTTTCAGTCACCATTCACAACTCCTCACGTATTTGTCGGGACAATCGGTCGGGTTTTACGCTCCGAGCTATAGATTGAGGTTTAAGCGTTATCTGCACAGCAGTTCTCGCATTTTTGCGCCAATGTCCGCCTCACGCATCAAAGACTCTCCCACCAGAGCAGCGTGAACACCAGCATTGCGCAAGTTTACCATATCACAGCGATTGCAGATGCCGCTTTCGCTCACAATCCGAAGCTCCGGATCTCGCGGCAGTGTCTTCATCAGGTTAAACGTAGTGCTCAAAGAGCTCCGGAACGTGTGCAGATCTCGATTGTTGATTCCTATCAGTTTTGCGCCTGAGGCAAGGGCTTCGTCCAACTCGGTTTGATCGTGCACCTCAACCAGTGCCGCGATACCATATTGCCTTGCAGCATCCAGATGGCCGCGCAGGTCCTCCGGAGAAAGGGCTGCAACAATGAGCAGAATGGCATCCGCACCCGCTGCGCGGCTCTCAGCAATCTGCCACGGGTCAATGATAAAGTCCTTGCGAAGAATAGGTACATCGACAATATTACGAATGTTCGAGAGGTACTCCAGTTTTCCCTGAAAGTACACTTCGTCGGTCAATACCGAAAGGCACGCCGCCCCGTTTTCGGCATATATCCCGGCGATTTCCAACGGATCGAAGTTCTCACGAATCACGCCTTTGGATGGCGACGCCTTCTTGACCTCCGCAATGATGGCAAGGTCTTCCGAGGCGTCCAACGCAGCAGTGAAATCTCGGGTGGGACACATACCTTCAAGCCTGGCCTCAAGTTGCGCCAGCGGAACGCGTCTGCTGAGAATCGATACCTCGGTACGTTTTGTTGCGAGGATTTCAGACAACATACTCATTTTAGCTAAACTTCCCGTCTTGAGCAAACGATGCAGTCAATGCGATGAGCCGTTCCAGAATCTGGAGGGCGCAGCCGTCGGCTATAATCTCACGCGCGAGCGTTACAGCTTCGGACCAATTATCTATAATGCCCCCGACCCGCAGCGCTGCTGCTGCGTTAAGCGCCACCATGCCTCTGCGCGAGGTGCTTTCAGCGGATTCGGCGCCTTCACCAAGGGCTTCTCTTAACATCTGTGCGTTGGCCGCTGGCGTGGGGGCCGGTGCAAGGTGCTTGAGGTCCGGTTTGGGGCCATCAAACCCGATCTCACCGGGTTCAAGTATGCGATCTGTAATGGTGCCGGTTCTAAGCTCGCACACGCGATTTCGGCTGAATGTTGAGAGTTCGTCGATACCAGCATCGGCGTGAACTACCATTGCGCGCTCGCTTCCAAGCTCCCGCAGTGCGCCGATGGCAACAGGGCATAGAGCGGCGTCATATACGCCCATTAATTGCCGAGTAGCGCCGGCAGGGTTCGTAAGAGGGCCCAGAAAGTTGAATATCGTTCGAACCCCAATTTCTCGACGAGCTGCGCTGACATGTTTCATCGATGGGTGGTGGCTGCGCGCGTAGAGAAATCCGATTCCAACCGTATCGATGCACTCAGCGCACTGCTCCGGCGTAATCTCCAGGCGCACACCCAACGCCTCCAGGACATCTGCGCTTCCGCACACCCCGCTTGCGGCGCGATTGCCGTGCTTAGCGACCGCCAGGCCCGCTGAGGCTGCAACAAATGCTGCCGCGGTAGACACATTGAACACCTTGAAGCTGCTTCCGCCTGTGCCACAGGTATCCAGCAATGGCGTTCGTGAAGCGTCTACAACAATTGCGTGCGAGCGCATGGCGGTGGCAAACCCTGCAATTTCTGCGACCGACTCTCCCTTCATTCGAAGGGCGACCAGCAAAGCGCCGATCTGCGCATCCGTCGCCTCCCCGCACATCAAGCCTTCCATCAACGCCGACGCTTCCTCGCGGCTCAAATCCTTGCCGGCAACAATTGTCCTCAGCGCCTCCTGGAGCATGTCAGCGCTTAGCCTGATCGAAGGGAGTACGCACTTTGTCGGAATTCGGTCCGGTCGCATCGGAAAGTCCGCCCCAGGCGCTCAAGTCTACAGGCGCGCTCTTGCGTACCGCGGGCTGAAGGCCAGGCGTCGGCAGTGTAGACGCATTTCCATGGGCGAACATGCTCATCTTGTCCAACTCGATCTTTTCCGCATTCAGGCCGCCGGCCTGATACACCGAAACAATGCCGCCCGTCGTGACACCGCTTACATGGTAACATTGCGTGGTTAATGCGTAGTTCTGGTTCGCGTATGAGCGGTTGCTCTGTTGAAACTGTGAGATCAGCCCCGGTTCATCCGCGCGTATGGCAACTAGCCGGCTTCGAACGGGAACAAATACAACGTAGTCTCCCTGCAGCCTCTGCGTAACGTAGTCTCGAAATCGTTCAATTACTAGCCAGGTAGCGGTTAGATGATCTCCTTCGAACACGAGGCCGACTTCCTCGTTTCCGGCTCGCTATCCGGAGCCTCCAGCCACTAGCGCGCTGGAAACAACAGGAAACTGCGTCATATTAATATTCATAATAGCGGCCTGCATAGCCTCCTCGAAAGTTACTCCCCACGCATCGAGATTTGCCTGAGTAACGCCGATAGCTGTGCCGGGGAGATCCCTCATAATAATAACGCCAAGTTCCCCAATAAATTGGGTGTGAGGGAGGCTGTCCGGTGGACTGGCTTTCTGCATGGTCGCCTCTGCAATTGCAATATAACCAGTAAGATGTTTGATGGTTGGCCGCAATGTGATCTGAGCATCGCTCCAGCTATGGTCAGGTATCTCGACAACCAGCGCCATTATCCAGCGGTGAATCTGAACATCTTTGTCTCTTGGAGATTTGCTGTACTCCATGTAGAGGTTACGCAGATTGCAATCCTGCTTTTTGCCGTCAAGCGTTAGCCTTAACCCGGTCTCTGTGTTTTCTACCGTGGCGCTCGGATGCTGGCGACGCACTGCAAGACGTACCAGATCCCTGAACTCGGGAAACGGTGCGGCTTTCTCGTTCCCAAAGGTCCTCCCAAATATCTTCATCGTATCTGATCTCCGGCAGCTTACGCTTAATTCGTACACAGGCAATTCGTACACAGGCTGCGGCAACGGCTCTACGAATGATCAATTCTCAGGCCTACTCACGCACCCGATAACTGATTGAGTATTGATTGATTGTTGTTGATAATGGATTGCGGCCAAACTCTACCCTATTCACCCGGCGTTCGGCAAGTGCCGGGCTGCGCAGCACGGTTATTTGCGGTTCAGAATAGCGCCAGACTCGAGCATTGCCTATGCATCCTCTTTGCCCAAAGCAGCAGGCGGCACAGCGCGGCCTACAACGCTCACGAGCGCGGCTATGGTCATCAGGTAAGGCAGCGTGTCTAGCAGAAACGGGCTGCTCCATTCGACGCCTAACCACATCAGGTGAATTCCGCTGATCTGCATCTGAGTCTGAATGGCGTAAAACAGGCCGAAAAACAGGGCCGCGATGGTCGCCCCGGCAGGGTTCCATTTGCCAAATATCACCGCTGCAAGTGCGATGTAGCCCTTACCTGCGGACATATCTCGGGAAAAGGTCGGTGTTTCTCCAAGAGAGAGAAACGTGCCCGCCAGCGCCGCCAAAACGCCGGACAGAGTTACGGCAAGAATTCTGATTGGCACAACGGCTATACCAGCCATGCGCGCGCTTTCCGGATTTTCGCCAACCGCTCGTAAGCGCAGTCCGAATCGGGTCTTCTTCAGCAGGAAGGCTATTCCGAACGGAAGAATAGCCGCCACAACAAGGTACTTGCGAGGATCGATTTCCTGGCTCGTGATCCCCCCTGAAAAGTAGACGAGCGATAGATAGCGCGTAGCACCTGCAGCAAACAGATTAATGCCAAGCCCGCTGACTACGTGGTTCATGCGTGCTTTCTGGGTCAACAGAGCGTGGAGCAGGCCAAGAAGCGCACCTGCGATGAGGGCGGCGGCGAGACCGGCAATCGCATAGTTCTGACCAGCCCATGCGCCAAAAAACGCGCCTGTCAGAATGAAGCCTTCGAGAGCGATATTAACGACGCCAGCTCGTTCCGATAGGATTCCGCCCATAGCGGCTAATATGAGGGGAACCGCTCCATAGAGAGTGGCCGTTATAAGCGCGATTAACCAGAAACTGCCCGGTGAGCTATAGGTTGGCAACGGGCGCCTCTGAGGTTGTTTCCATACCAGGATCGACAGGCAGGTCGGCGCCTGGTGTCGCTGATGAGATTGAATCCGTGGGCGCCGCGCCGGCGCTGGTTCTCACAATGAACCTCATTCCGACGAACACGATTACGGCAGCCTGTACAATCTCGGATACGGGCGCAGGCACCCTTGCCGTGGTCTCCATGTACAGCGATCCGCTCGCCAAAGCACCGAAGAAAAAGGCTCCGAGCACCACTCCCTCACCGGAGAGGTTGCCAAGCAGCGCGACGGCGATACCATCGAATCCGAAGGTTCCGGCAACGCCTCCAACATACCGATGGTGGATCGCCATTACCTCAATCGCGCCAGCAAGACCGGCGATCGCGCCGGATAGAGCCATTGTAAGCACTAACACCCTGCCGACGTTGATGCCGTTCGCCCGCGCCGCTTCTGCGCCGAGCCCGACAGCACGGATCTGGTACCCCGGAGAGGATCGCCGGATAAGTAGCGTAACTGCAACCGCGCACCCCAGCGCTATCGGGAGGCCTGCTGTGAAGCTGCTGCCGTGAATGTATGGCCAGAGCCAGGAGGTGTTCGCCATAAGCGCGCTTTCGGCCGCCATGTTGTTTGGCGTTGGATCGTGGAGGCTATGGGTTACGAGATATTGCGCGATATCCAGTGCGACAAAGTTGAGCATTATGGTAGAGATGACCTCGTGAACGCCGCGGACTGCCTTAAGAGCTCCGGGAATTGCGCCCCAAAGTGCGCCTGCAGCGGCTCCGCCTCCCATCACCAACAGTATGTGCAAAGCAGGGTTCAGAGAGCCTGATCCGCTGCTGCTTCGGCGGCCCAACTCGCCAAGTACGGCGGCGCAGAGAGCACCCACAGTCATTTGACCCTGTGCGCCAATGTTGAACATGCCCGCGCGCAGCCCCACAGCCACTGCCGTGCCGGTTAGTATTAGTGGAGTAA
>Ga0302325_10028720_pt1 | contig 11503 bp, 11 predicted proteins | sample Palsa_T0_2_FD_201948 | JGI IMG/M metagenome (GOLD analysis project Ga0302325, IMG submission 201948) | Peat permafrost microbial communities from Stordalen Mire near Abisko, Sweden - Palsa_T0_2 | ecosystem: Environmental > Terrestrial > Soil > Palsa > Peat permafrost | place: Sweden: Abisko... | reverse complement strand
CCCCGCGGGGGGGGTGGGTGTCGCCCGACACCCACTATTCCTGGATCCCCGCGGCCCCCCCCCCCCGCGCCCCCGCGCCCCCCACCGCGAGGTCGTTGATCGTGCCGTTGACCGCGAGGCGCCCGATGTCGCCGCCGGGAAAGAAGATCGGGTGGACGACGAAGCCGTCGGTCGTCACCGCGATGCGGTGGCCGTCGGCGATGGGGACGGTGGCCTGGTCTTCGAGCGAAGAGAGCGTGGGGTTGCCGAATGCGGGTAAAAAGACGCCGGCCAGAAGGTCCGCCGAAAGGCGCCCGCCGCTACCGTGCCCCATGACGATCCGGTCGTACTGCGACGCCGGAACCGGGCAGGCCGACGCAGCCAGGTCGAGCGGCTCCGCGCGGCTCACGGCTCAGGCCCCCCGGGGCGCAGAAGCCAGCGGGAGGCTCGCGCGCCCGCGCCGCCCCGACGCGAAGTAGGCGGCGCACGCGCCCTCGGAGGAGACCATCGTGGCGCCCAGGGGGCTCGTCGGGGTGCATCGCGTGCCGAACGCCGGACAGTCGTGCGGCTTCTTCGCCCCGAGCAGGATCTGGCCCGCGATGCACTCGCGCGACTCTTCGGTCTCGATGGCGGCCACTTCGTAGATGCGCTCCGCATCGAAGCCTCGAAACGCCTCGCGCAGGCGGTAGCCGCTCATCGGGATGGTCCCGATGCCGCGCCACTTGCGATCGCAGACCTCGAACACGTCGCCTAGCAGACGGCGGGCCGTCTCGGCGCCGTCGGGCCGGACGACGCGCGCATACTGGTTCTCCATCTCGGCTCGCCCTGCGGAGAGCTGGCGGACGGCCGCGAGGACCCCCGCGAGCAAGTCGACCGGCTCGAAGCCCGTCACCACGATCGGCACCCGATGTCGCTCGACGAGGTCGACGTACTCGCGCGTACCGACGACAGTGCAGACGTGGCCGGGGCCGAGGAAGGCCTGCGCCCGGTTGGACGGCGATCCTACGATCGCCGCGATCGCCGGGGGGACGAGCACGTGCGACACGAGCGCGCTGAAGTTGCGCAAGCCCCGGCGCTTGGCGGTCCATACCGCCATCGCGTTGGCGGGCGCGGTCGTCTCGAAGCCGATGGCGAAGAAGACCACTTTGCGCGATGGGTCTTTCTCGGCGATCGCGAGGGCATCGAGCGGCGAGTACACGATGCGTACGTCGCCGCCCGCGGCGCGGACGGCGAGCAGGTCGCCGCGCGACCCGGGGACGCGGGCCATGTCGCCGAACGTGCAGAACGTCACGTCGGGGCGCGACGCGATCGCGTGGGCTCGATCGATCATCTCGAGGGGCGTGACGCAGACCGGGCACCCCGGCCCGTGCACGAGCTCCACGTGGCGCGCGAGCCGCTCGTCGAGCCCGTATTTCACGATGGAGTGCGTCTGGCCGCCGCACACCTCCATGATGACCCAGGGCGCCGTGGCGCCGGCGCATTCGCGCTCGATCTCGGCCAGCAGCTTGCGCGCCGCTTCGCCGTCCCGGTACTCGTCGAGAAACTTCATGGGGCGAGCTCCTCCTCGAGCGGGTCGATGGTCGCGAGGAATTCGAAGATGCGGCGCGCCTCGTCCTCGTCGATGCGGGCGAGGGCGAAGCCCACGTGCACGAGCACGTAGTCGCCGACGCCGGCCTCCGGCACGTGCTCGAGGCACACGCTCTTGCCGACGCCGCCGAACGCGACCTTGCCCATCCGAAGGCCGTCGTCGTCGAACACCTCGGTGACCCTGCCCGGTACGCTCAGGCACATGGCTGCACGGCCGCTTCTTTCCGCGGCGTCACCGCCGCAATGGCCATCTGGCCGAGCGCGAGACCGCCGTCGTTCGGCGGCAGGGCCTCGTTACGGTACGCACGAAATCCCTCGTCGCGAAGCCGAGCCACCGTCTCGCCCGCGAGGATCGCATTCGAGAATACGCCCCCGCTGAGGACGACGACGTCGACACCCGCCCGATCGCGAACGCGGCGACAAGCCGCGGCCACCATGTCGACGACCGCCGTGTGGAACCGGCGAGCGATGACGTCGGCGCCGACGCCGCGCGCCGCGTCCTCGGCCACCGCACGGATCAACGGTGCGGCGTCGATGGACCCATTCTCCGGCGAGAACGCGAACCCGTAGCCACCGTCGCGGCGGGCGGCGGCGAGGGACTCCAGGCGCATCGCGGCTTGCCCCTCGAACGACATGCGATCGCAGACCCCCACGAGCGATGCCACGGCGTCGAACAGGCGACCGATGCTCGACGTGAATGGCGCGTTGAACCCGCGGTCGATCATCGCGCACGCCGCGCCGACGGCGCTCGCACCGACCCGCATCGCGACGGGCGAGAGCGCCGGATCCAGCCCGGCGGCCACCAGGTGAGATACCGCCATCCTCCATGGCTCGCGCGACGCCGCGTCGCCGCCGGGCATGCGAACCGGCCGCAGATGGGCCACCCGCGAGACGGCCGCGCAGTCGCCGAGCAAGAACTCGCCGCCCCAGAGGGTGCCGTCGACGCCGAGCCCCGCCCCGTCGAAGCACACTCCGAGGGCGCGGCCCGTGAGCCCATGCTCGGCCATGCAGCTCGCCATGTGGGCGTGGTGATGCTGCACGGCGAGAAGCTCCAGCCGGCCGCCGCTGGCGCGATCAAAGGCGTAGCGCGTGGACGCATAGTCCGGGTGAAGGTCGTGCACGATGCGCTCGGGCGTCACGCCGTAGACGCGCTCGTAGTGCGCGATGGCGCGCTCGAAGGCCCGATACGCGGCATAGTGGGCGAGATCACCCAGGTGATGGCTGACGACCGCGCGCCCGGCCGAGGCAACCGCGAACGCCGCCTTGAGGTCGCCCCCGACCGCGAGCGTCGGCATGGAGACCTGCGCCGGGAGGCGCAGGGGCAGCGGCGCGTAGCCCCGCGATCGCCGCAGCAGCACGGGACCCGCGGCGAAGCGCACGACCGAATCGTCGCAGCGGGTCTCGATCGCGCGGTCGTGCGTGAGAAAGCCATCGGCGATGCCCCTCAACCGTTCGAGCGCGTCGCGGTCTTCGAAGGCGATGGGCTCGTCCGCGCCGTTGCCGCTCGTCATGACGAGCGCCCCCGCCCATCCGCCGCCGCGGAGCTCGCGGAGCAGCAAGTGGTGGAGCGGCGTATAGGCGAGCATCAAGCCGAGCGTCGCGGTCTCTGCCGGCGCGACAGAAGGCGCGATGGCCGGCGCTCCCGTAGCCGCCGCGCGTTCGTCGAGCCGGGCGAGCAGCACGATGGGGCGCGCGGGCGATTCGAGCGCCGCTCGCTCTTCGTCCGAGATCTCGCACCAGCGCGCCGCCTGGGCGGTGCTCTCCACCATCAGCGCGAAGGGCTTCGCATCGCGGTGCTTGCGGGCGCGCAGGGCGGCGACGGCAGCCTCGTTCGTCGCGTCGCAGGCCAGGTGATACCCGCCGAGGCCCTTGACGGCGAGGACGTCGCCGCGCGCGAGCCAGGCCGCTGCAATCGCGATGGGATCCCCCGCGACGGCCTCGCCGCCCGCATCGAGCAACGAGACCCGCGGCCCGCACGCCGGACACGCGATGGGCTGGGCATGAAACCGGCGGTCCGCAGGGTCGTCGTACTCGGCCCGGCAGGCGCCACACAGCACGAACTCCGCCATCACCGTCCGCTCGCGGTCGTAAGGCGCGCCGCGGATGATGGTCAGCCGCGGCCCGCAGTGCGTGCAGTTGAGAAAGGGGTAGCGGTAGCGGCGATCGGCCGGGTCGAAGAGCTCGCGCAGGCAGTCGTCGCACGTCGCGACGTCCGGCGGCAGTACGACGTCGCGCTTGGGTCCCGACTCGCGGCCCGACTCGCTCGGCTCGATGCGAAACGAGCGATCCCCCACCAGCGCGCGCGGCTCGCACCGGACCTCGTCGATGCGGGCGAGCGGCGGCGGCCGGCGGCCGATCTCCGCGACGAACGCGTCGAGCGACGCGGCCGGGCCTTCGGCCTCGATGATCACCTCTCCGGTTCGATTGAGGACGAAATCCGTCAGCCCGAAGCGGCTGGCCAGCCCGTGAACGTACGGCCGGAAGCCCACCCCCTGCACCGTGCCGCTCACGGTGATGGCGCGCCGCGCGGACGCACGCTCCCGAAGACAGTCCGGAACAGCGATCGACGCGTCCGCTGACCGCCCCACGCCCGAGACGCTACAGCGGACTCCGTTTCGCGAGCAAGGCCCGAGCATGCGGGCTACAATCGACAGTGCACTCCCGATGCCGACGGCGCCCCCTTTGGCCTCTGCGTCCCCTGGGTCCCCCGGCTCGCGCGTCGATCACCTGGCCGCGCTGTACCGGCAGATGCTGCTCATCCGGCGCGTCGAAGAAGAAAGCGCGCGCGCCTACGCCGAGGGGAAGGTCGGCGGCTTCCTGCACCTTTACATCGGGCAAGAGGCCGTCGGGGTCGGCGCGATCGCGGCGCTGCGCCCCGACGACTACGTCGTCACGACCTACCGCGACCACGGCATCGCCCTGGCCAAGGGGATGAGCGCGCGCGCCTTGCTTTCGGAGCTCTTCGGCAAGGTGACCGGCTGCTCCAAGGGCCTCGGCGGCTCGATGCACATGTTCGACAAGGAGCACCACATGCTGGGTGGCTACGGCATCGTCGGCGGGCACATCCCGCTGGCGGCCGGCATCGCGTTCGCCAGCAAGTACCGCTCCGACGACAAGGTCACCCTGTGCTTCTTCGGCGAGGGGGCGGCCAGCATCGGCGGCTTCCACGAGGGGCTCGGGCTCGCCGCGCTGTGGAAGCTGCCGATCGTGTTCATCTGCGAGAACAACGAGTACGCGATGGGCACGCCGCTCTCGCGCTCGATGTCGGTCGAAGACGTGTCGCTCAAGGCGCTTGGCTACGGCATGGATCGCGATCGGTTCTTCGCCGACGACGTGCTCGAGGTGGAGCACCGCATCGGCGAGGCCGTGCAGCGCGCGCGCGAGCACGGGACGCCGACGCTCGTCGAAGTGCGCACCTACCGCTTCCGCGGGCACTCGATGAGCGATCCGGCCAAGTACCGCACGCCGGCCGAGCTCGAGGAGCACAAGAAGCGCGATCCGCTGGCCCGGGCCCGCGAAGGATTGGTGCAAGCGGGCGTCGACGGGGCACGGTTCGCCGAGATCGAGAACGGCGTCGAGGCCGAGGTGGCCGACGCCCGCCAGTTCGCCGCCGACAGCCCCGAGCCGGGTCTCGAGGTCCTCGCCCCCACCACCTACAGCGGCCCGTTCGCGTACTAGGACCGATGACGCAGCTGCGATTCCGGGACGCCCTGCGCGAGGCGATGGTCGAAGAGATGGACCGCGACGAGCGCGTCTTCTTGATGGGCGAGGAAGTCGGCCACTACCAGGGCGCGTACAAGGTCAGCGAGGGGATGCTCGCCAAGTTCGGCGCGCGCAGAGTCATCGACACGCCGATCGCCGAGGCCGGCTTCGCGGGGATCGGGATCGGCGCGGCGGTCGTGGGGCTGCGGCCGATCATCGAGTTCATGACGTGGAACTTCAGCGCCGTCGCCTTCGATCAGATCTTGAACAACGCGGCCAAGATGCGGCAGATGTCGGGCGGGCAGCTCGAGTGCCCCATCGTCTTTCGTGGGCCCAACGGGAGCGCCCGCCAGGTCGGCAGCCAGCACAGCCACGCGATGGAACACTTTTACGCGCACGTGCCGGGTCTCAAGGTCGTGGCGCCGGCGTTCCCCGACGACGCCAAGGGCCTGCTCAAGTCGGCCATCCGCGACGACAACCCCGTCCTCGTCATGGAGTCGGAGACGCTCTACGCGCTCAAGGGCGACGTCCCCGAGGGCGACGTGCTCGTGCCGCTCGGAAAAGCGCGCATCGCCCGGCCCGGCACGGACGTGACCATCGCGGCCTATTCTCGGATGACGCACGTCGCGCTCGAAGCGGCGGCGCTGCTGGAGCGCGAGGGGACTTCGGTCGAGGTCGTCGACCTGCGCAGCCTGCGCCCGCTCGACGAAGACACGCTCGTGGCGAGCGTCGAGCGCACCCATCGCCTGGTCGTCGTGCACGAAGGATGGCCCTACGGCGGCGTCGGAGCCGAGGTGGTCGACCGCGTGCAGCGCCTCGCGTTCGACGCGCTCGAGGCGCCGATCCTGCGCGTCACCACGCTCGACGTGCCCATGCCGTACAGCGCCAACCTCGAGCTCGCGTGCATCCCGCAGCCCGAGCGCGTCGCCGCCGCGGTCCGCCGCGTGGTAGGGGATCGCTAGGATGGCCAAGATCCTCGAGATGCCGAAGCTCTCGCCCACGATGGAGGAGGGCGTGCTGTCGGTGTGGCACAAGAAGGAGGGCGACGAGGTCGCCGTCGACGATCTGCTCGCCGAGGTCGAGACCGACAAAGCCACGATGGAGTTTCGCGCGTTCGACAAGGGGACGCTGCTGAAGATCCTGGCCCCACCCGGCGCCCAGGTGAAGCTCGGGCAGCCCGTCGCGATCCTCGGCGCACCGGGCGAAGACATCAGCGCGTTGGCTCCGCAGGCCGCCGCGCAGGCCCCGCGCGCCGCCGCGGCTGCGCCGGCCCCCGTCTCGCCCACTGCGCCGACGTCTCCCCAGGTGCCGTCCCCGGCCCCCGTTCCCGCCGAGATGCGGACGGCCAGCGGCACCAGCGAGACGATGCTGCCGCCGGAGACGAGCGCACCCCCCGCGCAGCGCGAGCCGCGCGTCGGCAACGTGCTCGAACGCACGTCCTTCCCCGGGACGACGATCTCCGCCGCCGACGACGGTCGTCCGGACGGGGGGCGCGTCTTCGCGTCGCCGTACGTGCGCAAGGTCGCGCGCGAGAGAGGCATCGATCTTCACGGGGCGCAGGGAAGCGGCACGGGGGGCCGCGTCCTTCCCGGCGACCTCGACACGCTGCGGGGACAGGCGACGACCGCGCTCACCCGCATCGCCCCCACCGCGCCGCCCGCGGGCGCGATCGCGAGGGCGCCCGGGCTCGAAGAGTCCGAGGTCCGCGCCCTCAGCCCCATGCGCCGCGCGATCGCCCGGCGCCTCACCGAGTCGAAGACGACGGTGCCGCACTTTTATCTGCGCATCGACGTCGACGCCGGCCCGCTCACCAAGCTGCGCGCGGACATCAACGCGGAGCTCGCGTCGAGCGCGGCGCCGGGCAGCGCCAAGGGCGGCGTCGATCCGCTCAAGGTCTCGCTCAACGACTTGATCATCAAGGCCTCTGCCATCGCGCTCGTGCGCGTGCCCGAGTGCAACGCGAGCTTCTCGCAGGACGCGATCCTCGTGCACCGGCGCGTCGACATCTCGGTCGCCGTCGCGATCCCCGACGGCCTGGTCACACCCGTCGTGCGCAACGCCGACCGCAAGAGCGTCGCCGCCATCGCCGCCGAGGTGCGCGATCTGGCCGCGCGAGCCCGCGCGCGCAAGCTCAAGCCCGAAGAGATGACCGACGGGACGTTCTCGATCTCGAACCTGGGGATGTTCGGCATCGACGAGTTCGCAGCCGTCATCAACCCGCCCGAGGGGGCGATCCTCGCCGTCGGCCAGGTGCGCGACGTCCCGGTCGTCGTCGACGGCGCCGTCGCGCCGGGCAAGCGCCTCGCCCTGACGCTCTCGTGCGATCATCGTGTCGTCGACGGTGCCATCGGGGCGGCGTTCCTCGCAGAGCTGAAGCGCCTCGTCGAGCGGCCGCTGCGCGTGCTGGCCGGGTGACCCATGAAACGCGGTGACGCGCCCATGGCCGTGCTCGTCGGATCGCCGGCCCGACTCACCGGGGTCGCTTTTCCATGGTTGGCCTGGTTGACCATCCTCCCGGTGAACGCGAGCGCGCTGCGCCCACCGCCTCCGTCGGCGTGGTGGGCGGGCCTCGAGCCCCCCGCGGACACGGCGACGGCGCACGGCGTTCACGCGCTGCGCCTCGAGCCGCGAGGGCGAATCCGGGTCTCGGGAGGGACCTTCACCATGGGCTCGTCGCCCGCCGACATGGCCGCAGCGATCCAGCTCTGCGGGCAGGAGATCCTGGGCGTCCACTGCCACGACGACGATATCCTCGGCCCCGTCGCCGCCGAAGGGGTCCCGCACGAGGTCAGCATCTCGAGCTTCGAGATGGACCGCACCGAAGTGACGGTCGCGGGCTACTCGCGCTGCACGTCGGCCGGACCCTGCGCGCCGCCCGACTTCTCCCCGGACGACGCGCGGTTCGCGCGCCCCGACTTCCCGATCACGCACGTCCGCTGGGAGGACGCGGATGCGTACTGCCACTGGGCGGGTGGCCGGCTGCCCACCGAGGCGGAGTGGGAGTTCGCCGCGAGGGGCCCCGAGAGCCGCACGTTCCCATGGGGATCGATCTACAACCCGCACCTCGCCAACCATGGCGCGTGGGCCGACGATCGGACCGACGCGACGGACGGCTTCGCGGGCCTCGCGCCGGTGGGATCGCTGCCCGACGGCGCCACGCCGCTCGGCCTGCTCGACATGGCCGGCAACGCCGCCGAGTGGGTCGCCGACGAGATCGAGCTCGACGTGAACAACCGGATGGTCGGCTACGCCCCGGCCTCGGAGGCGGATCCGAAGCCCCGGCGCGGCGCCGGCGGCTACCACATCGCGCGGGGCGGGTCGTTCCTCGACGCGCCGATGTGGCTGCGGGCTGCGGCCCGCGGCGACGCACCCGAAGGGGCGATGTTCTTCCCCCGTCCGGCGACGATCGGATTTCGTTGCGCTGCGGACGCCCCGCCCGAGCATCCGTGAGGCACCCCCCACCATGAAGGTCGCCCACCTCTCGGATCTGCATTGCCTCGCTCTCGACGGGGTGCCGGCGCGCCGCTTCCTCAACAAGCGATTCACCGGATGGGTCAACCTGCGGCTCAAGCGAGGCTCGATCCACCGCTCGGGCTACGTGCACGCGATCGCGCGCGAGATCGCCCGGCGGGGCGTGGATCACGTGGTGGTGACGGGAGACCTCACCAACCTCGCGCTCGAGGGCGAGTTCGAGCTGGCGCGCGACGTGCTGGAGCACGAGCTCGGCCTCGGCGCAGCCAACGTCACCATCGTGCCCGGCAACCACGATGCATACACGCGCGGCGCGCAGGCGACGCGCCGCTTCGAGCGGTACTTCGGGCCCTGGCTCGCGAGCGACTTGCCGGAGCTCGCGGTCGACGCAGGCACCGCGCGGCTGCCCGTCGTCAAGCTGCGGGGCGACCTCGCCATCGTCGCGCTGTCGAGCGCCGTCCCGCGGCCGCCGCTGATCGCCGCGGGCGAGGTCGGCAAGGCTCAGCGCGCCGCGCTGGCGCGCGTGCTGGCGCACCCCGAGGTCGTCAAGCGCACGCTCGTGCTCGCCCTGCACCACCCGGCGCTGCACGATTGGTCTCGCGTGAAGGCGCACCTCGAGGGCCTGCGCGACGCCTCGGAGCTACTCGCTCTTCTTTCGGCAGTCCCGCACGGAGTGCTCCTTCACGGACACCTGCACCGGCGCGAGCAGCGCACGATCACGACCCGGGCGGGCACGGTGAATCAGATCGGCGCCACGAGCGCCTCTCTGCACCACGACTCGCCCGACCGCATGGCCGGCTTCAACCTTTACGAGATCGACGCAGGTGGCCTGCAGCGCGCCGAGGCCATCGTGTTCGACCCCGCCAAGACGACGTTCCACACCGAAGGCATCCCGAAGCGGGCTTAGCGCGTCGCGCGGCGCCTACTTTGAGCCTCGGGAGAGAGCTCACAGGAAGGCGGGAAGACGGGAAGGATGACCTCCACAACTTCCCGTCTTCCCGCCTTCCTGTAAAACAATCACTGAGCCTACTGGGATAGGCTCTTAGTTGGGGGCGTGGGCCGCGTCCTGGCGGACGACGTTGACCGCTTGAAGCCCCTTGGGCCCTTCTTTGATTTCGAACTCGACGACCTCATCTTCGATCAGACGACGGCGGCCGTCGCCCTGAATCTGGGAGTAGTGAACGAAGACATCGGGGCCAGCATCCTGCTTGATGAACCCCCAGCCCTTCTCGTCGTTGAACCACTTAACTTTCCCCAGTGCCATTGCCTTGCCCTCCTCGTAACCCAAGGACGACGACACGCTAGGAGATTGCGTTCGGGGACGTCAAGCAAGGATCCACGCCCGGCACGTGCGCGCGGAGACCAGCCGCCCGCCCCCCCCCGGCGCGCGCATGAACTATTTCAGTGGGGCTTTGCGTTTGCCTTCGAGGATATCAAGCTCCTCGAGATTGGCCTTTACGCGAGGGTCGTCCGGCGATAGGGCACGAGCCTTTGCGAGTGCCGCGCGCGCCTCGGGGCGCGTCGCGGGATTGCGGGCCAGGGCGGTTGCAAGGTTGATCCAGGCGCTCGTCTGCGCCGGGTCGAGGCGAAGGGCCTCGTGGTACTCGGCGACCGCGCGGTCGATCCGCCCCAGCTGCTGGAGAGCGAATCCCAGGTTCGAGTGGAACGCGGGCCGGGATGGATCGAGCTCCACCGCGCGCTCGAGCTCCGCCACGGCGCGCTGCAGATCGTCGGTGCCGAGGAGCGCCGTCCCGAGATCCGAGTGGGCGCGCGGGTCTCCGTCGTCGGCCTTGGCGCGCGCCTCGTAGTGTTCGATCGCCTCGCGCGTGCGCCCGGCCATGATGAGCGCCGTGCCCAGGTTGCCCTGGCGCGCGGGGCTCCCCGGGTCGAGCTCCACGGCGCGTGCGAGCTCGCGCACCGCGTCGTCGGCGTGGCCCGTCGCAAGCCACGCGACGCCGAGCTGCGAGTGCGCCTCGGGCTCGTCGGGGAGCAGCTGCACGCCGCGCTTCATCGCGACGATCGCGGCGGGCGCGTCGCCGAGCAAGAGGCGCGCGCGTCCGAGGTCGACGAACGCCGGACCGAACGCGGGCGCCGCCTTGGTCACGCGCACGAGATCCACGGCCGCCGCGGTGAGCAACGCGTTGCCTTTCGCCGCGCCGAAGTCCAAGGCGACGTCGACGCGCGCGAGGCGCACGCGCGCGAGGCCGACGGCGACCGCCGGAGATTTGGGGGCCTCGCCCAGGGCGGCCATGAAGTGCTTTTCGGCGGCGTCGACGTTGCCCTGGGCGAGGGCGTCGTCGCCGGCCGCGAGCTCGGAGTCGCCCGGGTCGCCGCTACCGGTCGAGAGGCGGATGATCGCGGGCCGAGCGGGCGGCGTGGGGGCGGGCGCGGGCGCGGGCGCGGGCGCGAGGTCGGGCGAGGCCGCGGGCGCGGGCGCGGGGCTTTGCGTCGACGTGGGTGCCTGGGCGGGGGCGGACGGGGCGACCGCGACCGGCGCGCGCTCGGCGGGGGCGCCGCAGGCCGCGAGGGCAAGGATCAGCAGGGCACTACGGGGCCTCATCGCTTTGCTCGTGCTTCTTTACCACCGCCCACGCGTGCGCGATGACGTCGCGCGCCGCTTCGATCGCCGGCCCGTGATCGCGCGGCGTCCTGAGGCGCACGATCTCGCCCGAGGGTGGGGTCGCGTCGAGGACGCCGCGAGCCGCCACGCGCACCCCTTCCGGCACGCGCGGGTCGAGCGCGAGCGCCTCCACGTGCTCGATGT
>Ga0302325_10028718_pt1 | contig 11503 bp, 7 predicted proteins | sample Palsa_T0_2_FD_201948 | JGI IMG/M metagenome (GOLD analysis project Ga0302325, IMG submission 201948) | Peat permafrost microbial communities from Stordalen Mire near Abisko, Sweden - Palsa_T0_2 | ecosystem: Environmental > Terrestrial > Soil > Palsa > Peat permafrost | place: Sweden: Abisko... | reverse complement strand
ATCGGAGGAACGGGTGAGTTCAAGCACGCATCACGCGTTGCCGCGCCAGGCGTAGTGTTCGCGCGCCGCTTCCAGGCTGATCTTGCCGTTGCGCAGGTCGGTCTGCACCCGGTCGGGTGCGCGATCCATTGCCGGACCGTAGCCGCCGCCGCCGGCCGTCGCGATCACCAGGCGGTCGCCCTTGCGCATCGTTGCGACGATCTTCGACTTGATGATTTCCTCGGTGCCGCCGGCACGTTTGATCACGGCGCTGGCGCGGCCGCCTGACGTTCCGCCTGCCGCGCCGGCGGCCTCGCACAGATGCCGCTCGCCGCGGTACGTGACGGTGGCTTCGCCATCCAGCAGTTCGTATTCGAACACACCGCCGAGGCCGCCGCGTGAGCTTCCCGGCCCTCCGGAGTCGCGGTGCAGCGCGACCTGGTGCACGCGGATCGGCGCTTCCATCATCAGCGCCTCGGCGGGAACATTCAGGCAGTTGCTGGCATCCGTCTCGATCACGTCGACACCGTCGAGCGCGGACGACGCACCGCTGCCGGCGACCAGAAGCTGCGAGGTGACGTAGCGCCGTCCGTCGGACCGCTGGCCGCCGAAGTGCAGGATGACGGTTTCGCTCGCGGAATCCGCGGGCACGTTGTTTGGCGCGGCCTGCCGCAGGGCGCCAAGGATGCAGCAGGCAATTCGTTTGATCGTCGAGGTGCGGCAGCCGGTGGGCGCGGGCTCCTTCGGGTTGACCAGGCTGCCCTCCGGCAGCACGAAGCCGATCGGGCGGAAGCAGCCGCCGTTGTTGGGGATCGTGCCTTCCGGGTCGGTCACTGCGCGCAGGGCAAAGCACGCCGCTGCGTAGGGGCCGGACGGCATGCAGTTGAACGGGCCGCGCACCTGCGGCGAGGTGCCGGTGAAGTCGCAGGTCATGGTGTCGCCGGCGACGGTGACGGCGACTTCGACGCGGACCGGCTTGTCCAGATCGACGCCGTCGTTGTCGAGGTAATCGACGTAACGGTAGGTGCCTGGCGGCAGGCCGCGCAATGCCTGGCGTGTCATCGTCTCTGACCGGGTCAGCAGTTCCTCGAACAGTGCTATCAGTTCCTCCCGGCCGAACCCGGCGGCCAGCTCGCCGAGGCGGCGCGCGCCGATCGTGCATGCGGCGACCTGGGCGTTGATGTCGCCCATCAGCACGTTGGGCAGGCGGACGTTCTGGCGCAGCATGGCGATAAGGGTCGCGTTGAGCGTTTGGCCGGAACGAAACTGCAGGAGAGGGATGCGAAGTCCCTCCTGGAAGATTTCGGTGGCGTTGGTGGGTGTGGAACCAGGGGTCATGCCGCCGACGTCCTGGTGATGCGTCATCGCCGCGCTGATCGCGATGACGCGGCCATCCGCGAACACCGGCGTCATGATCGCGATGTCAGGCAGATGCGTGCCGCCGAGATATGTGTCGTTGAGGATCCAGATGTCGCCTTCATGCATCTGGTCGCGTGGTACCGTTGCCAGTAGCCGCCCTACCATTGGTGTCAGGGCGCCGAGATGCACCGGCACGGCGAGGGCTTGTGCCAGGGTCTCGCCGTTCAGCGTGAACAGGCTGGCCGATGCGTCGAGGCCTTCTTTCACGATGGCGGAAAACGCACTGCGCACCAGGGTCAACTGCATCTCGTTGGCGATGCCGTCGAGCTTGTTGCGCATGACTTCGAGCGTGATGGGATCGACGTTCATGCTATCCTCGCGTTAGCAGCAGGTTGCCGTTTTCCATGACCGTGCCGCGCCAGCCCGGCTCGACCAGCGTGGTGGTGTCGTCCTGTTCGACGATGGCGGGGCCGGCGAATGTCATGCCGATCGGCATGGCGGCGCGGAGGTAGATCGCCGCTGGCTCCGGTTCGCGGGTGCCCGCCACGCGGATGCTGCGCTTGGGTTTGTTTGGGTCGGCGCCCGAGGGGATGTAGTCGCCTTCGTCCAGGCGGTCGCTGCCGCCGGCGCGATGTACCGTGCGCAGGTTGACGATCGCCGCGGGCTGTTCGGTGGCGTGGCCGTAGATTCGATCGTGTAGCGCCAGGAAGTCGCGGTACAGCGTGGCGAGCGGGTCCGCGGCATCGACCGCCAACGGAACCTCGAGATGGTAGGATTGGCCGATGTACCAGAGGTCGGCGGAGTACTGGATCGTGATTGGCAGATCGCCGGTGCTCTCTTCCGCCATCAGACGCGCGCAGGTTTGGTCGAGGTCTTCCAGCCCGCGCTTTATATCGGCGAAATCGACGTCGGCGAGGGGGCGGGGGAATGCGGTTGCGACCTCGTGTTCGATCGGGGCGGCGAGCAGGCCGGCGGCCGATAGCACGCCGGGATGGCGCGGGATCAGCACGCTGCCGATGCTTAGCTCGGCGGCCAGCGCGGTGGCATGGATCGGGCCGGCGCCGCCGAGCGCCACCAGCGTGAAGCGGCGCGGGTCCAGGCCGCGGCGGATCGAGACCAGCCTGATCCCCTCTACCATCTGCGCGTTCACCACGCGGTGGATGCCGAGTGCCGCATCCTCGACCGAAAGGCCGAGGGGACGGGCTATGCGTTGTTCTATGGCCGCGTGCGCCAGGGACGGGTTCAGTGAGACTGATCCGCCAGCGAAATAGGCAGGGTCGAGCCAGCCGAGCACGACGGAGGCATCGGTGACCGTCGCCGCGTCACCGCCGCGGCCGTAGCACGCGGGGCCTGGCTCGGAGCCCGCGGAATGGGGTCCCACGCGCAGGCCGCCGGCGCCGTCGATCCAGGCGATCGAGCCGCCGCCGGCACCGATCGCATTGACGTCGACCATCGGGACACGCACCGGAAACCCGGCGATGCTGCCCTGAGCGCGGATCACCGGTTCGCCGCCTTCGACCAGGGCGATGTCGCTGGATGTGCCGCCGACATCGATGGTGATGAGGTCGTGGTAGCCGGAGGCGCGTCCGACGATGGCGCCACCGATGACGCCTGCTGCGGGGCCGGACAGGAACAGGCGGACTGGGCGTTTGCGGGCCACCGCGGTGCCGGAAAGTCCGCCGCGTGACTGCATGATCTGCAATGGCGCGGTGACCTGGGCGGCGGCCAGGCCTTCCTGCAATCGTTCTAGGTAGCGACCGACGACGGGCTTCATGTACGCATCGAATGCGGTGACGACGGTGCGTTCATACTCGCGGAACGTCGGATCGACTTCGGAGGAGAGCGAGATTGCTATGCCAGGATGGTTGGCTGCTATCAATGCGCGGGTGCGTTGCTCGTGCTCGGGGTGCAGGAAGGAGAACAGGAAGCAGACGGCGATTGCCTGTACGCCTTCGGCGGCCAGTTCTGCGGCGGCTTGGATGACGGAGGGTTCGTCGAGCGGGACGATGACGTCGCCTTGGGCGGAGACCTGTTCGATGGCTTCCTTGCGCAGCGCGCCCGGGGCGAGGAACCCTGGAGTTACGGGTTGCAGCAGGACACGGTGCAGGTCTTGGCGAAGCTGGTAGCCGATTTCCAGGGTGTCCTTGAAGCCCGTGCTGGTGATCAGGCCGATCTTTGCGCCCTTGCGTTCCAGGACCGCGTTGGTGGCGATCGTCGTGCCGTGCAGGAAGCGGGCGATGTCTGATGGGGCCACGCCGAGATCCTGCGCGAGGTGCGTGATGGCGTTGAGCACCGCCTGGCTTGGGTCGCCGCGCGTAGTGGGGATTTTCAGGGTTCGCATCTTCTCGCCGGGGCGGCGGCAGACGATGTCGGTGAAGGTGCCGCCGATATCGACGCCGATATCGACTGAAGGTGGTTGGGTCGACATGCGGCTTGGTGGTTCCATTGATCTGGGGGCGATCATCGCTGAATGGTGGCGTGGTGGCTATGGGTGGTTGGTGGGGCGGGGACCGATTTCGTCTCGCGGTTGCGTTGGAACGGTCGGGGATGGGGAGGCGTTGGGGCGGGTGGCAGCTCCCTCACCCGCGTCGCTGCGCGCCTTGACCTCTCCCGCGAGAGCGGGCGAGGTGTATTTATCGTTGCTGTTGGCGAAGGAACTCCGCTAGCAGGAACAGGCTGGTTACTACCAACAACACGACCACGGAGGCGGCGGCCAGAGTTGGCGTCACGGACAGCGTGACATCGTCCCACATCTGTCGAGGCAGCGTGGTCTTCAGGCCGCCGCCGACGAACAGGGCGACGGTCAGTTCCTCGAACGAATTGAGGAAGGCGAAAATGAACGCGGCGGCGACACCTCCTTTGATCAGCGGCAGTGTTACGCGCCATAGGGCGCGCGGCCGATTGGCGCCTAGCGTGGCGGCCGCTTGATCAAGTCGCCAGTCGTAGCCTCGGAGGACTGCCAGCATGATGACGAAGGCCAGCGGAACGCCGGTGACGGTGTGGCCGATCATGATACCCAGGTTGGTTGCGACCAGGCCGATCTGCGCGAACAGGTAGAACAGCGCGACAGCAATGACGATCGAAGGCACGACCATCGGTGTCACGAACAGCATGAACACCACGGTGCCCAGTCGTGCGGGGCCGCGTGCCACGGCGTAGGCCGCCGGTCCGGCCAGCAGCAAAGTCAGCAAGCCACTGGCAAGCCCGATGCCGAACGAACGGAAGGTCGCATCGACCCAGACGTCCGACGTGGCGTAGTTGGCGAACCAGCGCAGACTTAGGCCGGGCGGCGGGAACGAGAGGAACGACGCGCTGGTGAATGCCATCGGAATGGTGGCGAGGATCGGCAGCAGCAGCACGAGTACGAGGGTCCAGGCATAGGCTGGCAGCAGCCAGTCGACCGAGCGGGGGCCGAGGGCTCGGGCGGCGGTGTCGCACAGCATGGCGCAGCCAGCCGCGATTGCCATGCCGAGCCGGCGTATCATGCCGCGTCGTTGTTTGACCGTCGCGCCGCCGGCCATCGCGGACAGGCCGAACAGTTGATTGTAGACTAGGCAGGTGACCAGCACCGATGCGATCAACATACTCGCGAGCGCGCCGGCAAGCTGCCAGTTCTGTAGCGTCATGATCTGCTGGATGATGAGCTGACCAAGCAGCGTGTCGTGCGGGCCGCCGAGCAGTGCGGGCGTAATGAAAAAGCCGAGCGAGCTGATGAAAACCAACAATCCGGCCGACGCCACGCCCGGCATCGAAAGTTGAAAGAACACGCGCCAGAACGCCTGCGCGCGTGACGCGCCCAGCGTGGTTGCCGCCGCCGGCAGGCTGCGGTCGATCTGGTTCATCACCGGCAGCATGCCGATGATCGCCAGCGGCAGCATGGTGTGCGTCATGCCGAACACCACCGTGCCCCGGCTGAACAGCAGGTCGGGGGCCGGCAGGTCGAGTGCGCCTAGCAGGTTGGCAACGATGCCATTCCGCCCCAGCAACACGAGCCAGGTGAAGTTCTTCACCAGTGCGCTGGTCCAGAATGGAAACAGCACCAGCAGGGTCAGCATCCGTTGGCGTCGCGGTGGTTGTCGCGCGAGCCAATAGGCAAGCGGATAGCCGAGCAGCAGGCACAGCGCGGTGACCTGAAAGGCGACCGCGAACGTCGTGGACAAGACGCGGACGTAGAGGCCGACATGCAGCAGCCTGGCGTAGGCGCTGGTTGAGAACGCTCCCGTATCGTCGTCCACCAGGCTGAGTGCCAGCAGGCGGAGGCAGGGCAGCAGCAGGAACGCCAGGATGTAGAGCAGTCCGGGCACTGCCAGCCACAATACGCTCGGTCGCAGCATCGCGCGCAGAATGGCCGGCGGGTTGCCCGGGCGCGGCGGATTTTTCCCCCGGCTTTCGGCGAGTGTGATCGACATCGGTCAGGTCACCACGGAATCAGGCCGCTCCGGCCGCCGGTCGTTCCGGTCGCAGGTCGCCCCCTTTCGCAGGTCACCATCATACCCGGCTGCCACGCGATCACGCCGCGCTTTCTGCGGGGCGGGGCTGTTGGACGTGCCGGTTGCGCGGACGCTGCAAGCCGAGGTGATCGCGCAGCGTGCGGCCGCTGTAGTCGGTCCGGAACAGGCGGCGCCGTTGCAACTCGGGCACCACGTATTTGACGAAGTCCGCAAGCCCGGCGGGCTGCAAATGCAGGATCAGCATGAAGCCGTCCGCGGCACCGGTGGCGAACCATTCCTCCAGGCGATCGGCGACGGTCTTGGCCGAGCCGCGGACCGAGCGAGTGCCGCGTTCATACCGCATGTAGAGCTGTCGCAGGGTCGGTTTTTCCTCGCGGATCATGCGGGCGATCTCGTTGAAGTAGCCCTGGTGGAAGTTCGAGGCTTTCGGGATCAGGTCCTCGGGCACCGGCTCGTCTAGAGGAAGGTTGGTCAGATCGACCTCAAGGTCGGTGGTTAGCCGCTGGCGGCCAACATCCGGGTGGATCATGGCCTGGAGCGTTTGATACTTGTCCTCGGCTTCCTGATCGCTCTCGCCGACGATGACCGGCATGCCGGCGAGCAGCTTCAGTTCGTCTGGCGATCGACCGAATTTCGCCATGCGGCCTTTCAGGTCGGCGTAGTAGGCGCGGCCGTCCTCGATGGTGACCGCCGAGCCGAATACCACCTCGGCTGTTGCTGCCGCGAGGTCCTTGCCGGCCGGAGAGGCGCCTGCCTGGATGATGACCGGGTGGCCCTGCGGCGGGCGGGCGATGTTCAGCGCGCCGTTGACGCGGAAATATTCGCCCGAGTGAGCGACGGCGTGCTGCTTGTCGGTGTCGAAGAACAGGCCGGCCGCGCGGTCGTGGATGAACGCGTCGTCCTCCCACGTGTCCCAGAGTTGTTTGACCACGTCGACGAACTCGGCGGCGCGGCGATAGCGTTCCGGGTGCGGCGGCAGGGTCTCGAAGCCGAAATTGCGGGCGGCGAAATCGTTTGCCGACGTCACCACGTTCCACGCCGCGCGGCCCCGGCTGATGTGGTCGAGCGAGGCGAACTGGCGGGCGACATTGTATGGTTCGTTGAAGCTGGTGGTGGCGGTGCCGCCGAGGCCGATGAACTCGGTCGCGCCGGCGAGCGCCGACAGGGCGGTGATCGGCTCCAGCGCGTTCATGAACATCGGGTAGCGCGCCCAGGCTTTCAGGTTGGTGGTCCGTGCGGCCGGGGTGTCGGCGATGAAGAACATGTCGAAGCGGCCGTGCTCGGCCAGGCGCGCCATCGCGCGGTAGGCATCGATGTCGGTGTCGGCGTCGACCTGCGTGCTGGGATGGAGCCAGCCGGCCGGATGTGCACCGGTCAGATGGGCGGAGAACGAAAAATGCATTTGGCGGTGTGGGCGGTGCGGTGCCATCCGGTGCGGTGCCATGAAGCTGGTTCCTTCGGTCGGTTCAGTCGCCCGTCAGGCCGTCCGGCGTGCGGGCCAGTCGGCCGTCGCCCCGGGGCATTCGTTCAGTGGGGCATTCGTTCAGTGGGGCGTCGGTTCAGTCGGGCGTCGGTTCAGTGGCCCGTCAGCTCAGCAACCATTCCTGGAAACGCTCGTACTGTTTGGCGCGATTCTTGGCCCACCAGGCTTCGTTGGTGAGCTGGAGGTTCTTGATGTTGGCGGGCGCCGTCGGCAGCAGCTTGGCGCGCTGCGGCGTCAGGAAGTCATAGGCCTTCTCGTTCGTTGGTCCGTTCGCGACGATGCTGGAATAGGCCGCCTGCTGCTCGGGATTCATGCAGTACAGCACGAACTTGCGGGCCAGGTCGGCGCGCGGCGTGCCCTTCGGGATGGACCAGCCGTCGGTCGCGTAGAGGCCCTGGTTCCAGACCATTTGCACCGGTGCTCCTGCATCGATCGCGGCGAAGGCGCGTGCGCTCCAGGTGTCGCTCATGTCGACTTCGCCGCTTTGCAGGATCTGTGTGTTCTGCGCGCCGCTGGTCCACCAAACGGAGATATGTGACTTGATCTTGTCCAGCATCTTGTAGGCGCGGTCGACGTCGAGCGGATACAGGTCAGGGCCGGCCACGCCGTCCGCCATCAGCGCCGCCTCCAGCGTGCCGGCGACGCCCTTATACAAACCGCGCCGGCCGGGGAATTTCTCGACGTTCCAGTAGTCGGCCCAGTTGGCCGGCCCGTTCTGGCCGAACTTGTCGGTGCGGTAGGCCAGGATGGTGCTGAACACGGAGAAGCCGAACCATACCGGCGTTAGTGTGCCGGGTACGAGCTCGGTGCCGGGGGGCGGCGTGATGTTCAGCGGCTCGAGGTAATCCTTTGGCGTGGACAGATAGCCGACATGGCCCAGCGTCACCATCGATACGTCCCAAATATAGCTTTTGGTATCGACCAGCAGCTTGAACTGGGTGGTCGGGTCGGCCTCGTGCGCGACGCCGACGACGTGAATGCCGGTGGCCTTCTCGAACGGATCGTAAAACGCCTTGCGGATCGCCGCGGCTGGCGCGCCGCCGACGTCGGACGCGGTGATCTGCTCGGCGCCGAAGCTGCGGCCGGTCCAGACGAACGGGGCCGCGAGGGCGGCGGCGCCCGTCTTCAGCAACGAACGCCGGTTCAGCAGCGAAGGTGGGGCGATGGGGCGGTTGGTCATCGTTCAAGCCTCCAGAAAATTGCAGTGGTGCGGGGCCCAACTGAGCCCGATCGTATCGCCGACGCGCAACCCCGCCGGCATCACGGCGCGGCGCACGGTGACGACGGTGCCGGAGGGCAGCGCCACCAGCAGGCGGGTCTCGGAGCCGGCGTAGACGCTGTCGATCACGCGGCCCTGGATGGTGGCGTCTTCGGCGGTGGTGATCTCCAGGTGCTCGGGGCGAATGATCAGCACGCCTGGCGTGCCGGACGCTGCGGTGGCGCGCATCGTTGGCGGAATGGCGAAGCTGCCGTCGGGCGTTTCCAGGCGATCGCCGCCGGCGGTCACCGTGCCGCGCAACATGTTGGAGATGCCGACGAACTCGGCGGCGAACGTGGTCCTTGGGTGCTGGTAGATCGCCTGCGGTGTGCCGAACTGCTCGACCCGCGCGTCGTTCATCAGGCAGACGCGGTCGGACATGGCCAGCGCCTCTTCCTGGTCGTGGGTGACGAAGACGATGGTGGCGCCAGTTTCGCGGTGCAGGCGCTTGATCTCGATCTGCATCGTCTCGCGCAGCTTGCGGTCGAGCGCGCCGAGCGGTTCGTCCATCAGGATCAGCGAGGGCGCGTAGACGAAGCAACGGGCCAGCGCGACGCGTTGCTGCTGGCCGCCGGATAGCTCGCGCGGAAAGCGGTCGCGGAGTTCGGACAGGCCTACCATCTCTAGCGCTGCTTCTAGTTTGGCGCGTCGTACTGCCGCGGCCATGCGGCGCATCTGGAGCGGGAAGGTGACGTTCTCGGCGACGGTCAGGTGTGGGAACAACGCGTAGTTTTGGAACACCACACCGATCTCGCGGCGGTGCACGGGGACGTGGGTTTGGTCGGCGCCGTCGATGAACAGGCGGCCGCTGGTTGGCTCGGTCAGGCCGGAGATGATCTGGAGCAGGGTGGTCTTGCCGGAGCCGGACGGGCCTAGCACCGTGACGAACTCGCCGGCGAGGATCTCGAGCGTGGTGGGCTGTAGCGCCTCGACCGGGCCGTAGTGCTTGCTGATGCCGTCGATGCGGACCTTGACCGGTCGTTGCGCCGGTGCGTCGGAGGGCAGCGGCTGCGCGGTCTGCATATTCACTTGTGGTCAGTTCGAGGGCGTTCGGGGGGTTGGGGGGTCAAGCGGCGGCCTCCGTGGTCATGGCATCGGGCGTTTCTGCACGGGCTGACGGTGGTGAAGCAAGCGATGTGCCACGAGGTTGCGGCCGGGTCGTGGTTGGTTGGGGTGCCGCGCGCAGTTCCCTCACCCGCGTCGCTGCGCGCCTTGACCTTGGTCCGCTCATCGCGGCCCAAGCCCGCCAGCGCGGGCGAGGTGTACAGCTGGCGGGACGATGTCGATCGCGACGCACACGCGCTAGCCCGCATTCCTCATGCTGTTGATGCACGATGGACCCCGCCGTGCATCGCCTTCCTGTTGCGCCGCTCCCGTCGAGGCAGTCCCGCCCAGCACGAACGCGCGTTTGCTCGTCGTCTTTCTGCGCGGCGCCTGTGACGCAGACAACATCGTCATCCCGGTGAGCAGCGACTTCTACCATGCGTCGCGACCGTCTCTGGCGATCGCCAGGCCGGATCCTGCCGTCGCCACCGCCGCGCTGCCGCTCGACGCCAATTGGGGTCTGCATCCGGCATTGCGGGAAACCATTTTCCCGCTGTTCCGCAAGGGCCAGGTGGCGTTCGTCCCGTTCGCCGGCACCGACGATCTGACCCGCGGTCACTTCGAGACGCGGGATACGATCGAGCTCGGCCAGGACGTGAAGGGAGCGCGGGATTATCGCCCGGGCTTCATGGCGCGGCTGGTGAAGACGCTGACGCAGCCTCGGCCAATCGCTTTCACCGACCAGCTGCCGCTGACCTTCCAGGGCGGCGCCGCGATCCCGAATATCGGGATCAACAATGTCGGCAAACCCACTGTCGATGCGCGGCAGGCGAGCCTTATCACGTCGATGTACGACGGGACGGCGCTCGCCGCTTCGGCGCATGAAGGCTTCCAGGTCCGCGATGACGTCTACCACGCGATCACCGACCACATGCTGGAAGCGAATCGAGGTGCGGTGTCGCCGAAGGGGTTCGAGTTCGCTGCCCGGCGCATCGGGCAATTGATGAAGGGTCACTTCAACGTGGGGTTCGTCGATGTCGGCGGCTGGGATACGCACGTCAATCAGGGAGCGGCAACCGGCTACCTTGCCGACCGGATTGGCGAGCTTGGCCGGGGTTTGGCGGGTTTCGCCGAGGAGATCGGGCCGCAATGGAACAATACGACGGTGATGGTGATTTCCGAGTTCGGATGGACGTTCCGCGAAAACGGCAACCGCGGCACGGATCACGGACATGGCAGTGTCTATCGGGTTCTGGGCGGCGGCATCAAGGGCGGGCGGATCGCCGGAGAACAAGTGCCTGTCGACCAGGCGCACCTCTTTCAAAACCGTGACTATCCTGTTCTGACTGATTACCGTACGCTGTTTGCCGGCCTCTTCCAGCGCATGTACGGGCTGGATCAAGGGGACCTGGAACGTGTCTTCAAATCCGTGCGGCCGAGGGATCTTGGTCTGCTTGTAGTCCGGGGAGGGCTGAATGCGCCGCCTGCTTTTGCTCCTGGCACTGTCTCTGACGGTGACCTGCTATGCCCATGCTCCTGCCCACGCGCAGGGCTCTGCGAACCCGCCGAACACCCCATCGAGCCGGCCGGCGCCTCCGCCGCCTTCTTCTCGCGGCCAGGCGGGCGCTAATGCCCAACACCCGGCGAGCACCGCGGAGAACTGCGGCACGCCTGATGAGCCGAAGCCCTGCCCACCGATGCCGCGCGTTCCGCTGCAGACCTATCCGGCGAACCGGCCGTAACCGGCCCGGACCGCAGGCCGGGGAGGTATCGGGCGCCGCGCTGCACCAGGTTGCTGTGGCTGCGTCTCGAGGTTGCCGCCGGTCCGTCCTGAGCCGACTGGGAACTGGTGGGTAGAGCAACAGGGTGGGGGTGGGGCCGCCGAGCGGTAAAATCGCGCGCGAACGAAGACCTTGGGTAGGCCGCGCG
>Ga0302325_10028717_pt1 | contig 11504 bp, 10 predicted proteins | sample Palsa_T0_2_FD_201948 | JGI IMG/M metagenome (GOLD analysis project Ga0302325, IMG submission 201948) | Peat permafrost microbial communities from Stordalen Mire near Abisko, Sweden - Palsa_T0_2 | ecosystem: Environmental > Terrestrial > Soil > Palsa > Peat permafrost | place: Sweden: Abisko... | reverse complement strand
GCGTTGATGCCTAAGGCGAGAAAGCACTCGGGCATGGGCGGCCACGCCGACCGCGTTTCCGGATCGACAGCGTCGTAGCGGTAGCCTTTCCTATCTGTGATCCAGCCGCGAGGGCCGCAGTTGGTCATGGCAACGGACATGCGAAAACCGCCCGGTGTGACCATGTGGCGGAACGGCGATTGCGCGGCTACGCTCTTCAGGGCCGCGAGCACTACGGTCTCCTGTGTCAGGGCGAAGCGGCGGAGGATCGCCACGCCGGATCCCAGGCTCTCCTTCGAGTACCCAGTTTCGCCGATGCCGTCAAAGAGCCCTAACGTCATTGTCGTCCCATCGTTCAGGGGTTGTCATAAGAGCAGGAACGTCTTATGCTGGCTGCGTCCCGGGCGCCATGGATGAGGTGGCGAGATGCGTCTGCGCAGCATTTGTACCTACGTTCTGATTCTATTTCTTTTCACAACGCCGCAGCTTCCTGCTCAAGGGCCGGATAACGGGACCAACCAGCCCGGCGGCACAGCACTCCGGAAAGTGTTGGGCCAGGGACCAGAACCAAACGGCTTCTTCGGACCGGTTTCCGCCCGTCCCAAGGCCGGTGATCCAGCGCCTGAAGTTCTGTACACCAAAGTGCTGCACTCTCCTGGGTCGTCAGCTAATCCCGCTCCGTGGACTTCAGCGAATTTCTCCGGGCAAGTCACCGTGATCGCGTTCTTTCCCGACACCACCGACAATCTGCAAGCGGTAACACGGTGGAACGCGCTGTTAAAGCAGTTTGCCAACAAGACGGTTCAGTTCGTGTGGATCACCGGCGAAAAGGAAGCGTCGCTACTCCCATGGCTTGCCGAGCATCCGGTGGACGGGTGGGTGTTGCTTGACACGGAGGGTGAGACCGGCAGGGCATACGGATTGGAGACGCCGGAAATGGTGATCATTGGACCCGATCAGGACATCGTTGGTTTCGACCAAGGTATGGAGCCAACCAAGGAGGTATTGAATGCGGCGCTGGAGGGGCGGATCCGGACCGAGCCGGTGAAACCGGGGGCCGCCGCAATGGAAGCGTTTCTTAAGAGCAAGATGGTGCTACTCAAGGCGCAGCCGGAACGGATGCCCGCCATTGCGGACCACAAACCGAACTTTCCTCCCTCGTATGAGGTCCACATAACGCCCAGTAAAGAGGACGGCACGTTTTCTGCCGGCGGGGGTGACTACTGGAGTGTGCGAGGTTTCTCTCTAAAGAAGCTGATCGCCGAGACATACGACATGGGGATGGAGCCCGGCCGGATCGACTTTGCCCATGAGATCGCAGCGGAGAAACGCTATGACGTCGCGCTGGTCCTGCCCGAGCAAGAAAGCCACAACGCAATGATGCGCCGTGTTCAAGAGGCACTCGAAGACAAATTCAACCTGACCATTAGAGCTGAAAGCCGCGCAACTGATGTTTACGTAATGACCGCACCCAAGGGGCCCGGCCCCTCGTTGCAACCGGTTAAGTCGTCCGGGGGCGGCTTTGGCGGCTCCTCCGAGGCTACCTTCGAATGGAAATCACCGGATGGCCGGCCGCCGACGGCGAAGGATCTGCAAGCACTCGTAGAAAATGAGAACGCATCTTCAGGCGTCCATGTCAGCTCCATCTCGGTCGATGGCGGAACTATCGCCGATTTCTGCAGAACGCTGGAGGGGGGGTTGGATCGCCCGATGGTCGACGAGACCCATTTGACAGGAAGATACGACATTGAAGTGAACCGCGGCGATCGCACACAGGACGAGTTCTTTGCGATGCTCGCAGACCAGTTCGGTCTGGTGGTTGCTCCCGGCGTGCGCAATGTGAGCGTGGTGGTTGTGCGTCAGAACTAAAGCCGCGAGGCGGCCTAGCCTTTTAGCAGCGGCCCTACATACGCCGGAGTGAGCGGGATGCGGCGCGGCGCTACACCCGTGGCGTCAAAGAACGCAGCAGCTACCGCTGCCGGGACAAGCGCGTTCGGCGCTTCCCCGCCGCCGCCGGATTCTTTGTCGTCGCGCGAAATCTGCACGATCCTGATCTCCGGCATCTCCTGCATGGTAAGGATCTTGTAGCGGGTCCAATCCGTGCTCGTCACCTTTCCCGAATCGAAGGTCATCTCTTCCTTCAGCGCTTCGCCGAGCCCCATGACGACTCCGCCCTTCATGCAGCGCTCGAGCTGCCGAGGGTTGATGATCTTGCCGCACTCGACGCCGAGGGTGAATCTCGTCACCTGCACCGCGCCCGAGGAAGGTGTGACCACAATCTCGGCGATACCCGCCCAATATGCACCAGCCCGGATCATGATGCATACGCCGTGACCATGAACCGCCTGACCGCCGCTCCTGTTGGCGGCCGGGGATGGAGACGGTCTGGTTTCCCAGTCTGCCGCCTTCGCGGTCGCATGCAGAACGGCGGCCAACCGCGGATCGGTGGTGTGCTCCAGACGAAACTGGATGGGGTCGACCTTGCCGGCGGCCGCCGCCTCATTCATCATTGCCTCCAACACGAAGTTTTGCTGGCGCTGGCCCGGAGTGCGCATGATGAGCCCACGCACTCCGCCGAAGGGCGACTCGGCGCCGATATTCTCGCGCGCATGAACCTGTTCCAGGCGGCATGCAATCTTGTCGTACGGCCACTCGGTCGCTAAGAACCCGCCGCCCTTGCCAGACGTCGTCCCGGCCGGCATTCCGGCGAGGATCGCACCCAGAGGCCTCGCATCCATCATCTTCGGTGAGTAGAAAGCACTGTGCACTGCGATCAGATGGCCCTGACTATCCAGGGCTCCCTTGATGTCAGCAATCCAACCAGGCGAAGCCGCCGACCAGGCAAGGTCCTCCTGTAAAGTCCATTGCACGCGCACCGGCTTGCCGGTTAACTGCGAAAGCACCACCGCATCAGCTTCGGCGCCATCGCCTCCGAAGGTCGTGCGACCGAACTGCCCGGCGTGTTCGAGGCATCGCACCACCACCTTGTCAACCGTCGTGCCCAACATGTTCGCCATGCGCGCGCGCAACGCCTGTGCGTGCGCCGAGTGCGTCCACACCGTGACCGCCCCATCGCTGCGAACGTCGGCGACCGCGACAAACGGTCCGATTGGCGCGTGTTTCACATAGGGCTGCTCGTAGCTGAGAGAGAGTGTATTCGTTGCCTTGGCGAAGGCAGTGGTCACCTCAGCCACATCGCCGCGGCTTTGGTCTGGCGGGCCCCACCGGTGTGCACGCAGACTTTTCGTCAAGTTCTCGCTGCCTGGGAGTCCTGACCACTCTGTCCACTTGGTGTGGGTAGCAACGGAATGAACCGCTGCAACAGCCTCCCATTCGCGTGGAGAGACCACCGCGACCAGGTTGCCTTTGCTCACAACCGCCGCAGTGGGAAATTGTTTCTTATCCACCTCGCCTGCAGAAATCAAGGTAGATCCAAGCGTAGCCGGCCGCACCATGCGAGCATGCAGCATGCCCGGCAGCACGACATCGCAGCTCCACTGCGTCTTGCCGGTGACCTTGTCCGGTATTACCGGCATGGGGAAGGATGTTCCCACGACCTTGTATTGGCTGACCGGTTTGAGCGGAGGATCGCCCGCCACGACCAGTCCATCCATGCCTCCCCAGTCCAGCCCCGCAATGTTGGTTACTCCAGGGGGAGCCCATTGTGCTGGCTTGCCCGTGACCGGGATTTTTAAATCGAGTTGTTGGCCCTGCACCAACTCACCGTAACTGATACGTTTTCCGGCCGCCGAGACAACCCCGTTCTCAACCGTAAGCGCCGTCCCGGGAACACCCAGTTGCTTCGCGGCCAGCGCGAGCAGCGCCTGGTAGGTGTATGCGGAGACTTTTCGCAGATTTGCCGCCCCGCTTAGAAAGCCCGCCGAGTAGCCTCCGTCAAAAGTTCTGTCGGTATCCCCCATGATGAGGGTGATGGTTTCTGGACGGATGTTCAACTCCTCAGCTACGACCTGCGAGTAGAACCCGCTCATGCCGGTGCCGATTTCCGTTCGACCGGTGCGCACCAAAATCGTGTTGTCGCTGCGGAGTTCGATCCACGCTCCAATTGGAGTGGCCGTTGCCGGAGGTTTACTCTCGGCTGCGCCGGCAGATGCACGCGACAGCATGGTCATGGACACAAAAAGAGCGCCACCCGCCTTCACAAAGCTGCGGCGGGTGATCTCGACCGCAGGAAAGGATAGGTTGGCGGCTTCCGGCTTCGGTATCATCGCGTGCCCTCACTTTGCCACGGGCGCCATTGCCCTGGCCGCGCGCTGCACCGCATCGATGATGGCTCCATAGGTACCGCAGCGGCAGAGATGTGGCGAGGGTGGCGTGTTGGTGAATGCATCCTTGATTTGATCCACGGTGGGATTGGCATTGTTGGCCAGCAATTGCACGGCGGCGATCATCATTCCGCTCTGGCAATATCCGCACTGCGGCACCTGTTCGTCGATCCAAGCCTGTTGCACTGGGTGCAAGGCCTGTTGCACCGGGTGTAAGGGGGTCGCGTTTTCTGGGTGGCCCTGGGCCGCGGCCCACAAACCGGGCAGCCCTTCGATGGTCGTAACCTGCTTGCCGGTGACGGCGGCAACAGGAGTGATACAAGAACGGACTTCTTTTCCATCAACCAGCACGGCGCACGCTCCGCATTGCGCGAGCCCGCAGCCGAAGCGAGGTCCGGTTAATTTCAAGTCATTGCGCAGTACGTAGAGCAAAGGCGTCTCGGGCGTTGCGGAAACGACCTGCTTTGCTCCGTTCACCGTGAGGCTTAGTTGGTCCGCCATCGTTTTGCTCTCCCCAATAGCCACGCGGGTTTTTCTGCAGTCGCCACCAGGTACCATGCCGGCCAACTTAGTGCCCAATTCGGAATCCACGCACCTTTTGCATTCCATGCAGGGATGGTCAGGATGGTGAGAACGCTTGCCAGCGCGAGAGCGGAGCTGAATTTGATGCGGGCGATTTGCAAGCTTCTCAGCACGCCCCAAATCGCAGGGGGCAGAAAAAGCAGCAGGCAGAGGCGCGAAAGCGACTCAATGCGAAATCTTTCCAGGCAAAACAAGCACGGCGCGAAGGACAGAGTCGCGCTCACCCACAGCGTTCTTCGCGATAGCGATCCCACCAGGAAGGCGCCCGTCCAGGCCCACCCAATCAGCAGGATCAGGTTGCACAGCAGGAGGGCGAGGCCGGGTCGCAGGCCGGGGCCGGCCCATTGTTCGTAGGCATGGCTTACGGACAGAGAAAAACCCATCAGCAGGAAGCTGCCCGGCACAGCGAGCCCGAACGCGGCCAGCCACGGCCGCCAGTTCTTCCAGAGCCCCGCTTGCCGTCGGATGAGCAATCCCGAAACACTGAAGACTGCGCGCCAGCCGCCTTCGCCGGCCTCGAACAAGTCGCCCAGGACCGCTTCGCGTTCCGCAGGCTCGAGCAGGCGAGAGACCATGCCCATCAACCACAAGCCCAGATCAGTCATGAGCCTCTCCTGCATCCCACGCAACTCCCCGGCTTACGCGCCTGACGGCGTCGTAAAAGGCGGTCGCCGCCTGTACTCCCTTGGGTGTTACGCGCACCATGCGTTTCGCCCGGCCTCCGCGCTGCGGGGTTGCTTCGCCCATCCAGGTTTTGAGTAGGCCCTTGTTTTGCAGCCGGTCCAGAGTCGTGTAGAGCGCGCCGATCGAACAACTGCGCCCGGTCGTCGCCGCGATCTCTTCCCGAATCGCTGCGCCATAGGCGTCATCCCCTAATCGTGCGGCTGCGGTGATCAGTAGGTATTCGAACTCGCCAATCATGATTACAAACACATTGTGATACTAATCGCCGTTCGCGTCAAGGGATAAGGCTACCGACGCCCTAACTGAGGTAGATCAGAGAAGAGTTATCGTTCTCGGAAACGTCAGTGCCTTCCAAGAAGCTCAAGCCGTGCTGAAGACGAGTGTGGCGTCCCTAAGCTGCGGTCCCCGAAGCCTCGGTTCTCAAGACCGAGGCGCGGATCCGAACAATCGCTTGACCTGTTTCAAACCCGCTATGAAGGCGGGGTGGATACCTACCTGCAGGTGGTCACCTGGCAAACCGCCGCTCTCAACAACCAGCGCAATGACCTGGATATTCTGGAGCGGCGCCTGGATGCGAGCGTGCTCCTGGTGAAGGCACTGGGCGGCGGGTGGATCGGACACAGCTCCCGCGGATGTGATGGTCAGCCGGCCTTGCGGAAGGTGAGATTGAACCGGTAGCTGCCGAGCGAGGAATGGATGCCTTGCTTGAGTGGCAAAACGCCGTGAAAGCGGAGCCGCGACGGTCCGCCCCACACTACTACGTCGCCGTGGGTAACGGCGATCCGTGCCGTCTTGTCGCTGCGCTTGTCGCCGCCGAATAGAAAGACGGCGGGCAGCCCGAGCGAGACCGAAACAATCGGCTGGCTAAAGTCGTGCTCGTCCTTATCCTGGTGGAGCGACATCTTGGCGCCCGGCTCATAGCGATTGATGAGACAGGCATCGGGAACGAACGAGGGAAAGCCGGCTTCCGCGGCTGCGTTGATGCCTAAGGCGAGAAAGCACTCGGGCATGGGCGGCCACGCCGACCGCGTTTCCGGATCGACAGCGTCGTAGCGGTAGCCTTTCCTATCTGTGATCCAGCCGAGAGGGCCGCAGTTGGTCATGGCAACGGACATGCGAAAACCCCCCGGTGTGACCATGTGGCGGAACGGCGATTGCGTGGCTACGGTGTTCAGTGCGTCGAGGATTTCGGCTTCGTGGGCCAAGGCGAAGCCAAGGAGGATCGCTGCGCCGGATCCCAGGCTCTCATTTGAGTATCCAGTTTCACCGATGCCGTCAAAGAGACCTAACGTCATTCTGCGTCCTTGCTTATCTATCTGGATAATATCCGGTGCCGGTCTGGGTTGCGGTCGCAAGGTAAACTTAGGCAATGCGAGCCCGGGGATGAACCAGCCTACTCAACTCCCGTCCATTCCTACGGTTTTTGACGAGGTTGAGCGAGACGCGATTTATCGCGTGATCCGCGCCCGTCGCGATGTACGCCGCGGCTTTCTGCCCACGCCGCTCCCGCGTTCACTCCTGATTCAGCTGCTCAGGGCGGCTCACGAGGCGCCGTCGGTTGGACTGATGCAGCCATCGCGTTTCATCATCGTCCGTTCGCCTGAGGTTCGCAGGCGGGTGCACACCGCGTTTCAACAAGCGAACCAGCAGGCCCAAGCCGGGTATCACGGCGCCCTGCGGACGCAATATGCAGAGCTAAAACTCGAAGGCATCTTGCAGGCGCCGCAAAACCTCTGTGTCCTGTGCGATGCGGAAAGTGCACAGGGCCACGGCCTTGGCCGTCAGACCATGCCCGAGACGGCGGTGTACTCAACCGTGTGCGCGGTGCAGAATCTATGGCTTGCGGCACGAGCGGAGGGCGTCGGGGTGGGGTGGGTTAGCATCCTTTCTCCGGATGCGCTGCGTTCCATACTGCGCATCCCCGATCACATCGTGCCCGTGGCCTACCTTTGCCTGGGATACGTGGAGAGCTTTGGCAGTGAACCGGAGCTGGAGCGTGTCGGCTGGGAGCGGCGGGCGTCCCTGGAAAGCGCAATCTTTGAGGAAATGTATGACCCGGGGCAGAACCCAAGCGAATAGAATGTCTGCAGATTGACTTTGACTTATTTAAGCCGCTCATTTCACAGTCGTATTCGTGGAACCGGATACGATTCGTACCTCGATTGACCTGCCTCGTGCCTTTTATCCAAAAAGTAAGCAAGCGAGCCTGCCTATTCGTGACGGGCCAGTTTGTGGGCACGAAGGTTTGCGGCTAGTTCAAGAGGACGATCGGTCTGGATAGGCAGAGATCCTACTTGGGCAAGGGGATCGAGACGGCCTTGCCGGCGCCGCGTTCGGCGATCCAGAGAGTATCGCCCACAGGTTCGACTCCGGTGGGTGTGTTGAGCCCCTCCTTGAGCACAGTGATGCTCGCCTTGTCTCCGTTGACGGTTATCGCAGAAATTTTGCCGCTGCCGTTTTCCGCGACGATCAGCTTGCCATTCGCCGCACGCATGCCATCTGGTCCCTTCACCGGCTGGTCCATCCAGATATCGACAGGTGTTCCCGCCTTGCCGGAGGCGTCGACAGGGATACGGTAAAGATTGTTGGAAATCACGTTGTTTACGTAGAGCGTGCCATCCAGGAAAGTGATACCGTCTACACCCATAAGCGCGCGCGACTCGATGAGTAGTTCCGCGCTGGAGGCGCCCGCCGGCAGCTTGTAGATTCTGCCGTTTCCTGTGTCAGTAATGTAGAGGGCCTTGTCCGGTCCGATGGAAAAATCGTTGCATGTCGTGTTATCACCCGGCAGGTTCCAGCGAATCTTGGGCGCGCCGGTGGAAAGGTCGAAGCCTCGCAGGGCGGTGTGCCGTCGCACTGGAGTGGTGTCGGGCACCGGGGTCAGCTGACATGTCCACAACGTATTGCTGGAGGCATCCGCCAGCATGCCGAAGAAAAATGTTCCTGGGCCTTCGGCAGTGGCGTCCACAAACTTCTCGGCTGTCGATGAACCAGAAGGCACCTTGTAGACGAACGGCGAGCTGGCGCTGCCAACGATCAGCACGCCGTTCGGCGCCATGGTCAAGCTTTCCGGCTCTGACTTCGCATTGGCGATCAGTATGTCAGCGGCGGACGCCGCTTGCGCAAAGCCCATTACGAGAGCAACGCAGGCGGCTAGGCGTCGGGCATTGGAAATACACATCGTCAAATCTCCTCGGAGTGGATCTCTTTTGGTATCGATCACTGATTCTACAGGTTTGGATTCTACAGGTTTGAGGAAGATCGGCGACGGGAAAGCGGCTGCTCACCCTGCGCCCGATGCGGCGGGGTCATGAAGGTTCAGAGACGGAAACAGTTTACGGTAGAATCCCCGATCACGTGAAATCAGGCGCGATGCTTGTTTCTCAGCATGCGCGCCAATGAGAAAATCCGCTAGGATTCTGGTCCGTTTTCCGCCCTGTTGCCGATACGCCCGCCAGGCACGGCTTGCCAGGAAATGGGCTTCTCGGCTTAAATTCTGAACGCGCATCTCGATACTTTCGAGGAAGGAATCACACTCGAGCCTTGTCTCGAAATGAATGCAAAGTTCGGCGTACACAATGTCGCAGACCACGAGCGAGCCAACACCGGCTGCATCGTGAAGTGCTCCGGCCGATACCTCAAAGTAAGTTTCGTTGGGCACCAAAATGTCGAGAAGTATGTTGGTGTCAACCGCCGTGATCATCGGCCGCGGACTTCGTCGATGAACGTGTCCACCGAGGAGTAGCCGAGCTTGGAGAACGCCTCCCCGCAATGCCCCTTCCACATGGCGAGGTTGAGTTTCTTGGGCGCCTTTTTAAGCACGATGGACCCGGCAACCACTCGGAACTCGACTTCTGTTTCAGGCACCAGCCCGAACTGATCGCGAATCTCCTTTGGGATCGTCACTTGGCCACGCTCTCCAACCTTCATACTTTTAAGTATGACTCCCAATTCATACTAGGTCAAGAGCGCCTCGTGCCGCCAGTACTGCGCCGCTTGCCGGGCATGAACCCACCCGCGGCCAGCAAAGAGACCAGATATCGGGTTTAGGCTCCTCAGAAAAAGAATTTACCCACAAGCTGCACTGCACGCCCCGGCTCTGGATCGGAATTGAGGTCCCCTGTCGTTGAACCCGCTACGGAAGTGATCACGCCGAAGAATCCCGGACCATCCGTGTAGTTGCCATCCGGCTGTCCGAAGTTGGCATGGTTAAACGCATTGAACGCCTCCATGCGAATCTCGATATACCGAGCCTTTTCTGCACCTAACGGGAAATCCTTGTAGAGACTCAGGTTGGTGTAGTTAAAGCCAGGCCCATGAAAGAAGTTACGCTTCACATTGCCTAAACTCCCAAGCGGCTCCTGCGAAAACAGCGCTGGATCAAACCACTCATGATTCGACGTTCGAGGATTGAAAGTCTTGATGTTGAAGCTTGAGGTATCGGGCGTATCCGGGCAGTTGTAAAAAGACAGGAACTGGCCGGCATTGCAGTACAACGAGTTCGGTGTTCCCTTGTCTTGAATGGTCACAGGAAATCCGGTCTGGAGTGCCGTCACGCCCGAGATGTGCCAGCCACTGAGTGCTTCACGAAGAACAAGCTTATCCTGCCAGCTATTGAGGATCGGCACCTCGTAGTTATACGAAGTAGCGAGGCGTTGCCGCGCGTCATAATCCGAGTCCCCGTAATTCAGATACTCAAAACCCGGAACGCTGTTGACACCGTGGCCATTGGCCCCGGAACTCTCATACCCGGAAGCGTTGTCAAGTGCGTGGCTGTAGGTGTACGCGAGTGTGAAGTAGAGGCCATGGGTGGTCCCTTTGGTCAGGCTGGCCTGGAAAGAGTTGTAGTTTGAGGCTCCGTCTGTGTGTTGCTGGCCGACACTGATGAACCACGGAATGCCATTTCCGAAGGCTCCGATTCCCGCGTTCCCAGGAACAATCGCCGGTTGGGCAAAGTATTGCGGGAAGTCAATGGATAGTCTGCCTCCATCGCCGGAGCAATTGGGATTTGCCAGGCAGGCCGCATGGCCGGCTGCAGTAATTGAGTCGCCCTCATACGCCCGTACCAGCTTATGACCTATGGAGCCGACATAGCCCAACTGCAAGACCATGTTGCTGGGCAGTTCACGCTGCAAATTGAGGTTGAAGTTGTAGACGTACGGCACGGTGTAGTTGGTTGGATAGGTGCTGATCGATAGCTCCGCATAGTTGGGCCAGTTCAACTGTGTTCCAGCAGCAGGATACGAATATGGAAATGGATTCGTCTCTGCTTGTCCGGTGGCAATATCGGCGAAAGGATTGGCGAACGAGGGGCTGCCTCCGAAATCGCCCGCGCCGAAGGAATTCTTGAAGCCCGGGGGATCGCCGAGGTTCTGCAACTGGCCCTCTTCTGCGTCGCGGTTCCAGTACATTCCGAAGCCGGCTCGGATAACAAATTCATGCGAGCCCGCGGCCCCCAGCAAACTGGCAGGGCCGGAGCTTGGCGACCAGGCAAAACCGAGGCGCGGGCCAAAGTGATTGTATTTTGCGGTGACACCGCCGGCGATATTGCAGCCAGGATCCCTGGAATAGGTCAGTCCCGGAGGCCCGCCAGGATAGACCTTCGAAGTCTGGGTCCCGCCGGGCGCCCAGCAGACAATTCCGAGACCATTGAACTGATGGTTCTGGTAGGGCGCCTCCGTATCCCACGCGATGCCATAATTCAAGGTCAGGTCGTTCGAGACCTTCCAGCCATCCTGCGCGTAGGCGTAATATTCATGGCCGATGGCTTGGATAAAGCTGCCGGATGCCTGCTGGTAAGAGTCGGGGATACCGAGAACATAATCGACGATCGGGTCACCCGAGCTGTAGCTGCCGGTGCCCGAAAAGCTGTAGTTGCCGTTATTGTCGGCATAATAAGGATTGCTTACGCCGAATTGCTCGTAGGACACGCCAAATTTCAAGGTGTGGTTGCCAAAAATCTTACTGAAGTTATCC
>Ga0302325_10028716_pt1 | contig 11504 bp, 9 predicted proteins | sample Palsa_T0_2_FD_201948 | JGI IMG/M metagenome (GOLD analysis project Ga0302325, IMG submission 201948) | Peat permafrost microbial communities from Stordalen Mire near Abisko, Sweden - Palsa_T0_2 | ecosystem: Environmental > Terrestrial > Soil > Palsa > Peat permafrost | place: Sweden: Abisko... | reverse complement strand
TCCGCGACCGCGCCACCCGCGCCTCGCCAAACGTTGTCCCATCCTTGCTGTCGAGAGCCGGCCCGCTCAGCCTCATCGCATTCGCACCCACACGCGAAGGCAACTCCACGCTCATCGGTCGGTCGTCCTTATTGACGATCGCAACCCGCCGCCGCCCGCCCAGCTCCAGCACATACGCCGTCGCATGCGGCCCGGCGCCGGTCAACGTTGCAGCCAGAAAGCTCGCCCCCGCGAAGCTCTGTCCAAACTGGATGCCAAAATACTCCGGCCTGCGCGTGAACCCCGTCGAAGGAGCGCCTGCAATCGGCGTGTAGAAGCCGTTGCCGCCGCCATGCAGGTTCACCCCGCACCATCCCATCTGGGCAAACCGCAGCATCGTATCCGCGCACCACAGCGCCGAAGCCAGCGTATCCGACACCCCCGGCTTCCCGCCGTCCCAGCACGAATTCCCTTCGCTCATCCGGAATGGCAGCCCCGCCGTCCGAATCGCCTCGGCGACCGCTGGCAGGTTATGCAGATGCATCGTCGCCAGCTTGGGGTCCGGCTCGAGCAGTTGCTCAAGCGTCGCATCCGGGCTCCGCGCCGGCCCCATCGCATAGTAGTGGCCGGTCAGCAGAATCACGTCCTTTTGCTTTGGCGCCTCCTCGGCAAACGCCGTCAGATACGCCAGCTTGTTCGAGATATCCGGCCCCGCGAAACGCGCCCCCGGAGCCGCCGCGGCGATCGCATCGTGAAAGCTGTTCCACTCCTTCATGTAGTCCGCGGGCTCGTAACTGGCCGGCCGGTACCGGTTGCGAAACGAGTCTGGCTCATTGCCAATCTGGAACGCCATCAGCCGCGGTCCCAGAATGCGTTTGGCCGCGGCAGCCTCCGCCGCCGCGTTCTCCTTCGTCCCCTGGCCCAGGTTCAACCCATACAGGCAACTCCACCCCGTTGCATCCAGAAAACCGCGCAGGTTCTCGAGCGCCCCGGCCGTCGTTACCGTCCCATGCTTCACCGTCTTGCTGGTGTCCGGCCCGAACACCTCGAACGGCGGCGGCCCGGCCGGCTCCCCATCGGAGTAAGTCGTAAACTCGCTCGACCCACCTCCCAGCCGCAGGTTCCCGCTCGGCGAAAGGCCGCGAAACAGCTCAACCAGCTGTGTATCGGTCCGCGAGAAGAACGCCGGGTTCGCCAACTGCGCCGACTCGTACGACAACCCGGTAAAGTCCCGCGGAATGGTCGCCCCCGGCTTGCCCGCGTTCAGCTCCAGCGTCGCGTTCGCCGCGGCTTGCGTCTTCGTCTCCGTCTGCGACAAGCCCCGCAGAGAATTCGCCACTCCCACCGCCGCCAGCCTCGCCAGAAAACGCCTGCGGTTCATCGCTCCGCTCCCGCGTGAAGTCTATACGCAACCGTGCAAGGAACGCGAACGCTGCTAGATTAAAAGCAACCCATGTTCTATCCCACCGACGATCTTCGTATCCAGTCCACCAAAGTCGTCCTTCCTCCCATCTTTCTCGAAGAAGAGCTCCCTGCCACCGAGCAGGGTTCCGCCACCGTCTTTCAGGCGCGGAACGAAATCGTCGACATCCTCAGGGGCGGCGATCCGCGCCTGGTCGTGGTCGTCGGCCCCTGCTCGGTGCACGACACTAAAGCGGCGCGAGAGTATGCCCGCCTGCTCCGGAGCGCCATCGCCGAGCTCTCCCGGGAGCTTCACATCGTCATGCGCGTCTACTTCGAAAAGCCGCGCACCACCCTCGGCTGGAAGGGTCTGATCAACGACCCCTATCTCGACCAGTCGTTCCGCATCAACGACGGGCTGAGGATGGCGCGCCACCTGCTCCTCGATCTCGCCGAGATGGGCGTTCCCGCCGGCACCGAGTTTCTCGACATGATCTCGCCCCAGTATGTCGCCTCGCTGGTCAGTTGGGGAGCCATCGGCGCCCGCACCACCGAGAGCCAGGTCCACCGCCAGCTCGCCTCCGGACTCTCCTGCCCCGTCGGCTTCAAGAACGGCACCTCCGGCAACGTGCAGATTGCCATCGAGGCCATCGTCTCCGCCGCCCACCCGCATACCTTCCTCGGGCATTCGAAGAGCGGCCAGTCGGCGATCCTGTTCACGACCGGCAATCCCGACTGTCACATCATCCTCCGCGGCGGCCGCCAGACCACCAATTACGACGCAGCCTCGGTAGCCCAGACCGCGAAGCAGATGGAAGACGCCGGCATCCCGCCGCGCATCATGATCGATTGCAGCCACGCCAACAGCAACAAGGATTCCACCCGCCAGGGTCTGGTGTGCCGCGACGTGGCCGCGCAGGTCGCCGCCGGAGACCCCCGCATCTTCGGCGTCATGATCGAAAGCAATCTGCTCGCGGGCGCGCAGTCCTTCGTCCCCGGCAAGCCGCTCGTGTATGGGCAGAGCATTACCGACGCCTGCATCGGTTGGGACGAGACTCACAGCCTGCTCCGAGAGCTGGCCGCCGCCGTTCGCGCAGCCCGCTGACGGGTCCCGCCGGAAGTTGCCCCGCCCCCTGTGGCAAATCTACTTGGCCGCCCCCCTGGCGATCAGCCGGGTCGTCGAGAAGCCCTCCACGATGGGGACGATCTTCACCTGTCCGCCCCAGGACTGCACCTCGCCGGCGCCGACCACGCCATCCACGCCGTAGTCGCCGCCCTTGACGATCACGTCGGGCCGCGTGGCGACGATGAGTTCGAGCGGGGTCGGCTCGCCAAACACCACCACTGCATCCACCGCGGCCAGCGCGGCCAGCACCCGAGCCCGCTCCCGCTCGCCTACGATGGGACGGCTGGGCCCCTTCAAAGCGCTCACCGAGGCGTCGCTGTTGATGGCGACAATCAGCCGGTCGCCGAAGCGCCGGGCCTGCTCGAGAACCGTGATGTGGCCGATGTGCAACAGATCGAAGCACCCGTTGGTAAACACCACTCGCTCGCCCCCGGCCTTCCACAGTGCAACCCGGCTGGCCAGCTCCGCGCGTGTGACTACCTTGTCCTCGGCATGCAGGGCAATCGCCGGAGCCAGCGCGGCCAGCATTTCGTGCTTCTCCACCGGCACCGTACCCACCTTGCCGACCACGATGCCGGCGGCAATATTGGCCAGCTCCACGGCCGTCTCAGGCCGCAGTCCGGAGGCCAGGCACAGGGCCAGCACCGCGATCACCGTATCTCCCGCGCCCGACACATCGAAGACCTGGCGCGCCACCGCCGGGGCCAGGAAGCGGTTCCCCGGCCGCACCAGCGCGATCCCCTTTTCGCTCAGCGTTGCAGTCAGAAACTCGAGATCGAGTTCCTGCACCAGGACCTCGGCCGCCTCCAGCAGTGGATTCAGATCGCGCGCGTCCAGATGCGTCGCCGTGGACAGCTCGCCCAGGTTGGGGCAGATGGTGGTGGCCCCCCGGTAGCGGGCGAACTCCGCGCTCTTCGGGTCGACCAACACCGGAATGTCCAGCCTGCGCGCCGCCTGAATCACTTGCTGGCAGACCTCCGGCGTGAGCACTCCCTTGGCGTAGTCGGAGAGCACGACGGCATGGCAGCCGGGCAGATGCGCAAGCGCGCTCGCCACCAGGCGGTCGTAGTCGCCCTGGGGCCGCGCGCCCAGCCGCTCGCTGTCCAGACGCAGCATCTGCTGCCGTCCCCCCAGAATGCGCTGCTTGGTGACGGTGGGAAATCCATCGGATACGACAAACTCCGGAGAGATCCCATTCGAGCGCAGACCTTCAGCGAGCAGCCTCTCGTTCTCGTCGCCGCCGCTAAAGCCAATCACAACCGCTTGCGCGCCCAGCCTGGAGATATTCATCGCCACGTTGGCCGCGCCGCCCGGCTGATGACTCTGGTGGGTGGCGCGCACCACAGGCACCGGAGCCTCCGGCGAGATGCGGCCCACCTCGCCCCAGATGTACTTGTCGAGCATGACGTCGCCCACCACCAGCAGGCACTTGGCGGCCCATCTGTGCTCGATCTCCTGGATCACCTCGTGCAGTTGCTCGATCACTGGGCCACCTCGGCCAGCGCAGCCGGGGAGCTTGCGAAACTCCGCCGGGCATCGCCCTCGCCGATCGCCGCGAGCGTAGCGTAGGTCTCGACCACGCCCTCTTCGAGCGCGGTCGGCTCCAGATCGCACCCCAGCCGGCGCAGGCCCGTCAGGTCCGCCTCGGTAAAGTGCTGGTAGCGGCCCTCAAGATCGGCGGGAAACGGAATATATTCAATGGCCGCCGGGCCATGCACTGTCATCAGCGCTCTGGCTACATCGTTGAAGCTGCGGCTGACCCCCGACCCGGCATTGACCACGCCGCGATATAGCGTGCGCGCTCCGCCGCCGGTGGGCGCGTAAGGGCCGATCCCGGCGAAGAACATGTTCAGGCGCGCAAGGTCGCGAACGTAGACGAAGTCCCTGCGCTGCTCGCCGTCGCCGTACCCTCCCGTGCCTGAAAACAAGCGCACCTTGCCCGTCTCCTGCATCTGTTTCGTGAAGTGGTGGATCACCGAAGCCATGCGTCCCTTGTGCTGCTCGCGCGGCCCGTACACATTAAAGTAGCGCAGGCCCACCGCCGTAACCGGCACCCGGTCCAGAGCAAGCTGGTTGCGGAAGTAGTGGTCGAACGCGAGCTTCGAAAAGCCGTAGATGTTCAGCGGGCGCTCGTTCCCGATGGTGGGCGTGAAGTGTCCCGGGCCGGACAGCCCATACACCGCGGCGGTCGAGGCAAACACCAGCCGGGCGCTCTGCCGGATGGCAAACGCCAACACCTCCTTGGTGTACTGGAAGTTGTTGTCCATCATGTAGACGCCATCGTCCTCGAGTGTGTTCGAGCAGGCTCCCTGGTGCAGGATCGCCTCGACGCTCCCAGCCCCGAGCGCATCGTCCGCCATGGCGCGGCGGAACTCCCGCTTGTCCATGCAGTCCACATAGCGCGCCCCGTGCAGGTTCCGGAACTTCTCCGCGCGGGCAAAGTTGTCCACCACCAGAATGTCGGCGATGCCGTGGGCATTCAGCTCGTGGACCAGGTTGCTGCCGATGAATCCCGCGCCTCCGGTGACGATCAACATAAGAATCAGGCCTCCTGGCCCTGGGCCCTGCTCAACTTGACCGCCCGGCCGAGAATGCGGCCCGCGGCCTGCTCCATCTCATCCACCGTCACCGAACGCAGGCATTTCTTTTCCATGACAATGCAGGTCTCAAGACCGCATCCGAAGCACTCCGTCTGATGATAGACGATCTGGTGCCGCGCTCCGGCCGGGTACCAGACGCCCGGAAGCGCATGCGCCGAAAAGGCGATCACGCAGGGGACGCCAACGCTCGCGGCCAGGTGCATCGGCCCGGAATCGGGTCCCAGAAAGACCTCCGCATGTTCCAACACCGCCGCGGTCTCCCGCGGAGCCAGCCGGCCGCACAGGTTCACCTTCCGGCCGGTCCATCCCTGGGCCGCATACTCGCTCACCCCGGCATCCTCCTGCGCGCCCACCAGCGCCAGTCCATGCTCCGGATACTCCGCATGCAATCGCGCGAGCAACTCCCGCCAGTTGTCCTGGCCCCAGTCCTTGGCCTGCATCTTGGTCGCTGGTCCGCAGACCATCAACGGGCGTCCCGACAGCGCGCCCAGCGCTGCGGCTGCGGTCGCGCGTTCCCTGGCGGTCAGCCCGAGGCTCCAGTTCGCCATGTCGCCCGCATTCACATCGCCCAACTCGCCAAGCAGCCGGCCAAGCCGCAGAGCCTCGCGCTCGTAGAGCCCCTTCGCGGCATCGAAGCCGCGCGTCATATCCTGCTCGCCGGGCATTCCCACCATGCGCCGCACCCCGGCCAGCCGGAAGAAAATTCGGTCGCGGCGCACGCTCTTCCAGGGGCGCAGCGGCATCAGGTAGACCACCACATCGGGGCCAAAGCGGCGAATCTTCCACCCCAGGCCCAGCAACTCACCGATCCGGCGCGTGCCCACCGTGTAGCGCATGTAGCCGTGGATCAGCCCGGACTCGCCCAGCACCGCCGCCGCGGCAGGAGCCTTCGCATGCACCGGGAAATTGGTCAGCAGAACGCGCTCCGCCTGGGGAAACACGCGCGCAATCAGGTGGAAACACGGCAACGCCACAACCGTGTCTCCGAGGCTCCCCAGGCGGTAAACCAGGACCTGACTCAGGCGGCAAGCTGCTTCTCCCACGGAGTGCGTCGATGGGCTCCGTGCAGGATCGAATGTTTCGCGTTGGCCAGGCCCTCACCACGCCGATGCCGAGCCAGACCGGCGATGAAGCGATCGAAGTTGGCAGTTAGAGCAACTGCTTCGATCATAAATGGAAAGCACCGGGCCGGGCGATGTCGCCACCCTGCAAGCTGGAACCTTGCCGCAGCCTGCTGATACAGTTGGATGGGCCTGCCCTGCTTGGGCCGGCCGACCGGCAATGCTGGATGCCCTCGCAATAACCCGGATGCACGACGAAGCCACGCTCTTCTGGCATGGAGACCAGGCCGGGCAGGAATCGTTCGTCCCCGCATGGGACGAAGACCCCCGGTCCGCACCGCTCTCGATTGCAGCCGGCGGCTTCGACCCCCAGCCGCAGCTTCCCGCGGATCTGGTCGAGATCGCGCTCGCCCATCACCGCGCCAACTTCGACCTCTGGCACGAAGAAGACAAAGCCAGGGAGCCGGATGCCTCCGACAACCGCATCGCCTCGGTCAAGCGCGCCATCGACGGCCTCAACCAGACCCGCAACGATCTCGTCGAGGCTATGGACCGCGCCCTGCTCGCCGCCGCCGGCCGGCAGAACCCCGCCGCGCCGCTCCACTCCGAATCGCCCGGCCTCATCCTCGACCGCCTGTCGATCCTGGCGCTCAAGCTCTACCACACCGCCGAAGAGAGCCGCCGCGCCACTGCGTCCGAGGCCCACCGCCGCAGAAATCTCGGACGCCTCGCCCTGCTCGACGAACAGCGCAACGACCTCGCCGCATGTCTCGACGCGCTCTGGAGAGAGGCCCTCGACGGCCAAAGGCGTTTCAAGCTCTACCGTCAGATGAAGATGTATAACGACCCGGAACTCAACCCCGCAGTCTACACACACGCTACCGGCGCGGAAAAAACCGGAGCGCCCAAAGCCATCCCCAACTCCGGTTGACCTTCTCGCCGGGTGTGCGTATAAAGCCGGAACAACACCAGTCGATATATAGTGTGGAAGCTGACTTGTCATCGCCCAGGCGCAATTTGTGATGCAGAAGTGCCGCTCGCAACCGGCCGAAGACGATCGCCCGCAACCCATCCGGGCCCGGCTGACCAAACCCAGCCCAGGCCAACCCGCCAACCCATCGCGGCAATGCACCACGCAGACTAGGACCTGCAGAGACTCGATGAAGACGCCTCCTTCCCCAAACGTCAAACGTCCGCGAACTCTCGCCGGGGTCGCGCCCGCATCCGCCGACGGCTCCCGCGCCCAAACGGTTGCCCTCTACGAGGCAGCCCTCCGCATGATGCAGGACGGCAAGTTCGACAAGGCGCAAGCCGCCTTCAACCAGATGCTCGCCCTCAGCCCCGCCGACCTCGCCGAGCGCATCCGCATGTACATCAACGCCTGCGCCCAGCAGATCTCCAAGCGCGAGACCCAGTTCCTCTCCGACGAGGAGCGCTACGACTATGCCATCTCCCTGATCAACGACGGCAACTACGAAGACGCGCGCACCCAGTTGAAGGAGATCCTCGCGGCAAATGACCGCGCCGACTACGCCTCCTACGGCCTCGCCGTACTCGCCAGCCTGACCGGAGACGCCTACCACTGCCTCGAATATCTTACCGAGGCCATCCGCCTCAACGCGCGCAACCGCATCCAGGCCCGCGCCGACTCCGACTTCCAGAACATGGCCGACGACCCCCGCTTCACCGAACTCCTCTACCCCGAAGTCTGATTGAGGAAGCCTGATTGAGGAAGCCTGATTGAGGAAGTCTGCTCGAGTCAGACCCCGCTGTTCCGCCTGCGCGCCAGCCCACCCGCAACATCGTCATCCCCGCCGGAGCCGCTCACATTCATATTGCGAGCGGCGCGGCGCAAGGACCCTTATCTCTTGCTTTGCCTTTGCCGGCTCCTCCCTTCTCATCGAACCTGATACCCTCGATACCAGCCGATCCACCATGCCCCAGTCTCCAATCCAGCCTTGAATCCAGTCTTGAATCCGGCCTTGAATCCAGCCTTGAACTCCGAGTCCATCCCACCCCCGGCCGGCACCAATCCCCCGCCAACCCTCCGCGTGGTCGCTATCGGCGGAGGCACCGGCCTCTCCACCCTGCTGCGCGGACTCAAGCGCTACGTCGCAGCCCCCGCCGCATCACGCCGCGCCACCGACTCGCCAGATCGCCTCCCATCTGAAGCCGAGTCCGCGTCCAACCCCGCCTCCCAGCCGCCATCCCGGACCGATCGCCGCGCCCAACCCCGCGCCGCACACATCTCAGACCTCCCCTGTCTGATCCGCGATCTCGCCGCCGTGGTCACCGTCACCGACGACGGAGGCTCCTCCGGCCGCCTCCGCGAAGACTTCAAGATGCTTCCCCCGGGCGACGTGCGCAACTGCATGGTGGCGCTCTCAGAAGACGAGCACCTGCTCGCCAAGCTCTTTCAGTACCGCTTCGATCAAGGGGACCTGGAAGGACATAGCTTCGGCAACCTCTTCCTCGCCGCGCTCTCGGACATCACCGGAGACTTCGCCCAGGCGGTGCGCATGTCGTCGCAGATCCTCGCCACTCGAGGCCGCATCTACCCCGCCACCAATACCAACGTCACGCTCACTGCGCGCATGGACTCCGGCTCCCTCGTCCGAGGCGAGACCAGCATCACCGCCAGCCCGCACCGCATCCTGGAGTTGATGCTCGAACCCGCGGACGCGGAACCTCTTCCCGGCACGCTCGACGCCATCGCCAATGCGGACCTCATCACCCTCGGCCCAGGTTCGCTCTACACCTCGCTCATCACCAACCTGCTGGTGCGCGGCATCCCGGAGGCGCTCGCCGCCTCCAAAGCCACCCGCGTCTACGTCGGCAACTTGATGACCCAGGCCAACGAGTCGCTCGGCCTCAGCGCCTCCGAGCACATCGAAAAAATCATGCAGCACTGCGGCCAGAAGGGCAGCGCCGGCAGAGCGCAGGGTTCCGCCCTCGCGCACCCGCGCATCTTCGACTACGCCCTCATCAACACCGCGCCCATCTCGCCCACGCTGCTCGGCCGCTACGCCCTCGAAGGCCAGATGCCGATCGAGCCCGACCTCGACCGCATCCGCGCCCTCGGCGTAGAACCCATCCCCGGCAACTTCGCCCACGAGGGCGACGTCCTCCGCCACGACCCCGACCGCGTCACCCAGGTCCTGCTCGAACTCGCCCTCGCCCGGCCGGGCCACTAGCCACGGTTATCGCTCCGCCCGCGACTTATCGATTAGCCCGCCCGATGCCCTCCCCGGCGTCAGATCGCAGCAGACCGCGCCAGATCGCGGCAGATCGCGTCCGAGGCCGACAAGACCGCGGTCGCCGGATTAGCTTATACTGACCGCAGTCCCACCAGGGCCTAACCACATGACAACCTCTTCTTTTGGGCAGGCAATGGTCGATTGCCGCGATCTGGCCGTCCATACTCTCGGCGTAGCGCGCATCGACTCTCCACTGGGAGAGTTGATCGAGCAGCGCCAGCAGTCCGTCCACTATGCCGAGGAATCCGACCGCGTCCTGCTCGACGACACCTTGTCGGGCCTCCTCGCACGCGATCGTCCCCCAGCCGAGCTGCCGGGGTTTGAACCCGCCGGGCCGCGTCGCAAGATCTTCTTCGACCCCTCCAAGACCCGCGCGGGGATTGTGACCTGCGGCGGATTGTGTCCAGGGCTCAACGACGTGATTCGCGGGCTCACCCTTGAGCTGTGCCACCGCTATGGAGTGCAGCGCGTTTATGGATTCTCGAACGGGTTCCAGGGATTCGTGGCCCAGTTTCGCCGCTCGGTCATCGAGCTCACCCCGCAGGCCGTCTCCAACATCAACGAGCTCGGAGGAACGATCCTGGGGTCCTCGCGCGGAGAACAGGACCCCGCCGCCGTAGTCGACTGCCTCGAACGCATGGGCATCAACCTGCTGTTCGTGATCGGGGGCGACGGGACCATCCGCGGAGCCATGCAGATCGTCCGCGAGATTGCGGCGCGCGGCGACAAGATCGCCGTCGTCGGAATCCCCAAGACCATCGATAACGACATCATGTTCATCGATCAGAGCTTCGGGTTTCAGACCGCCTTCTCCGAGGCCACCAAGTCGCTCCGCGCCGCGCATGTGGAATCCACCGGCGCGCCCAACGGCGTCGGACTGGTGAAGCTGATGGGACGCCACTCGGGCTTCATCGCCTGCTACGCCTCGCTGGCGATGAGCGACGTAAATTTTGTGCTCATCCCCGAGGTGCCGTTTCAGTTGGAAGGCGAATGCGGCCTGCTGGCCGTCCTGCGAAAGAGACTGGAGAGACGCGGCCATGCCGTCGTGGCCGTCGCCGAAGGCGCGGGCCAGGACCTCATGGATGCCGCCGGAGGCGAGACCGATGCGTCGGGAAACCGCAGGCTGACCGACGTCGGCCCATGGCTTCGCGACCGCATAACAAGCTATTTCAGATCCATCAACATGGAACTGAACCTCAAGTACATCGACCCAAGCTACGCCATCCGCAGCGTGCCGGCCAACCCTCACGACAGCGTCTACTGCGTGCGCCTTGCCCACTACGCGGTCCACGCAGCCATGTCCGGCCGAACCGAAACTCTGATCGGGCGCTGGAGAGGCCGCTTCGTCCATGTCCCCATGGCGCTGGCCATTCGCCAGCGCAATACCGTCGATCCGCATGGCGACCTGTGGGCAAGCGTCCTCGAAGCCACCGGCCAGCCGCGAATGTATTGCTAAGCTACCCACAAGACGACCCAGCCCGCGTTCGGCGATCTTCCGCTCTCCTCGGATTGTTCTAAGGCCCATCGCCTAATATCGGCGGACCGCGGGGGCCACACCCACGCCGAATCGACGATCAACGATTGCAATGACGATCGACGATTGCAATACAGATACAGGCAAGATATACGGATGAAGCTGCTGACCAAATTCAATCTGATCCGCCTCGTCCAACCGGATGCAACTGAGCCCAACCGGATGCAACTGAGCCCAACCGGATGCGACTAAGCCTCGTCAAAGCGCCCGCCCTGCTGGAGTGGGCAGTAGAGTATAGGCGGTGAAACTGCACTCTGCGAAATTGCTCTAACAACCCTCTGAATAGGTCCCGGTTTTGAAAGGGCGGGACTCCAGTCCCGCCATAAGTGCGGCGATTGCAATGCGGCTTCAGCCGCTGAGGGAATGTCAGACAGTTGTTCAGACCTTCCCTAAGAACCCTCTCAATAAGTGAGGCATTTGTGAAACGCACAGGCTTCAGCCCGTCCGCAAGGCCGCCCAAACTTACAGGGGCTATGGCGTCTGCGTGAGAGCCCAATTTCCGACTGGCTTGACCCCAATATATTGGGCTTTACAAATTGGGTTAAT
>Ga0302325_10028715_pt1 | contig 11504 bp, 11 predicted proteins | sample Palsa_T0_2_FD_201948 | JGI IMG/M metagenome (GOLD analysis project Ga0302325, IMG submission 201948) | Peat permafrost microbial communities from Stordalen Mire near Abisko, Sweden - Palsa_T0_2 | ecosystem: Environmental > Terrestrial > Soil > Palsa > Peat permafrost | place: Sweden: Abisko... | reverse complement strand
CCTCGCGGTCCAGCACCCGTATCTTTACTTCGGTTTCCATGGCCTGCATAGGCCGGAGTCTAAAGCACTTTCACTTCCGATGTATACAGAGCAAATAATCCCGACGCGGCTTTTCCTCAAGAAAAGACGCACTTCGCTGCGCTCACCTTTGCAGAGTAGAAGCGAAAGTGCTCTACCAGTAGCGCTATTGCCATGGGAAAATGACGTTGGTGATCGTGAAAAAAACACTGCGGCTGGCAGTCGATGCTAATGCCATCGATTCGCCTGCCTCAATGGCGTCCTTGCTGCAGGCCGCCGAACTTCTGCGCAGTGGCGGCACGGTGGCATTCCCCACCGAGACCGTGTATGGATTGGGCGCAAATGCGCTCGACGACGCGGCAGTGCAAGCCATCTTCGAGGCTAAGCAGAGGCCGGCATGGGATCCGTTAATTGTCCACGTAACCAGCGAGGAGCAGCTAAACATTGTGGCCGGCGAGATACCGCGCAACGGACGCCGCTTGATAGAAGCATACTGGCCTGGGCCGTTGACCTTGTTGCTGCCCAAAGGCCCTCGCGTACCCGCGATCGTGACCGCTGGGCGGCCCCGGGTAGGAGTGAGGATGCCGCGCCACCCCGTTGCCCGTAAATTGATCGAGCTCGCTCAATTGCCGGTGGCAGCGCCAAGCGCGAATTCCTTCGGCCGAACCAGCCCCACGCGCGCCGAATTTGTTCTTGAGGACCTGGATGGGCGCATCGACGCGGTCATCGATTCGGGAGGGACGGCTCTGGGTCTCGAATCGACCGTAGTCGACGTCTGCGAAGACCCGCCCATTCTCTACCGTCCAGGCATGGTGACCTTCGCCCAAGTGCAGGCCCTGTGCCCATCGCTGGTTGCCTATCGTGATTTTCAGGATGCAAGTTCTCGAGCCCTGCCCTCTCCGGGCGTAGGCCTCAAGCACTATTCGCCCCGCGCACGGCTGATTCTGCTGGAATGGGATACTGCCGAGCTGCTGCGCCTGGCTGAACAGCTGCAAGCCACAGGTGAGGTGGTCGGCATCATGCTGCCCACCAATGTGAACATCGGCCACCCGTACCTGATCTATCGTTGGGGAGATCCAACCGATCACGACCAGCTCGCGCGCCGCCTCTTTGCCGGACTGCGGGAATTGGATGCGGCCGGGGCCACCGTCATTGTTTCCCCGTTGCCTGAGAACGAAGGACTTGGCGTTGCCCTGCGCGACCGCCTGCTCAAAGCCGCCCGTTGAGGCTTACACGCGGCTGTTCTCTTCGGCCTTGTACAAGTATTTGATGCCGGCTTTGTAGATGAGCGTACGGACTTTGCCCCGGCGCACCTTGATCGCATTGCGGTCGTACCATTCAATCGTGCCCTCGATTTGCTCCCCGTCTTCAAGCACAAACGTCATCAATGTCTGGCTCTGGATCTGCTTTTGAAAGTAGAACGCCTCTGCGTGAGAACTCTCCGCACTCGAGCCCCATCGAGGGTGGGCCGGGTGCACGGGAGCGACCGCAGAAAGGAGGGCGGGATAGCGGCTTGCGGACGCCCGCGATGGGAGCTGTGGACGAATGAGCTTGCGCGGTCCTGCGGGGCTTACAGATGCCAAGGTGGACGGATCGGGCCCATCGACTTTGGGCTTCGCCTTGGCTGGGTGCGCATCGTACACGCGGCGAACCGGGATGGCAGAAGAATCAGGCATGGTCTCAATGAGAAGTCTAATGTTTGGATGCAGGAAGTTGCCTTTGGGTTTAAAAGTCAAAAACCGGCAGAATATGTCGCATTACCAGGATCATGTCGCAGATAGGCCGACGGCGAAGGCATCGAGTGACAAAGACCGCAGCAGATTTCTCCGCATCCCTTGTTCCACTTGATCCAGGCCGCGCACAGCAGCCTCAATCCAGCTCACCGTGATGCTTTGCGATACCCGTGTCAGTTCCGCCGTTAGGTCGATGTTGCGAATCAAATGGCCCGCCCCCGCATGCAGCAGAAGAAGGTCTTCCAGCAGGCTGGCGAATGAGTGCAGCAGCGCGCTGGTCTTTTGCTGGCCCTCGGCGCCTGCGCGGTAGGTCTCGGTAACCCGAAAGAGCGCTCCATAGTCAGTCTCACCTGCCCCATCTCCAGTGGCGTTGTGCAGGATCACCAACGCATCCTGGCGGCTCGACAGGTAGCTTTCCAGGTCGAAGCCGAGCGCTTGGCCGATGGCGCCTTCCGCCAGCCGTGCTACCAGTGCGCGCTGTTTCGGTTTCCAATCCTTGCGGCGTTCGACCAGCAAGGTTTCGATTTCTTCCGGGGGCAATGCGCCCAAGCGAAAGATGCTGGAGCGGGAACGAATGGTGGGCAGAAGTTCCGCGGGATTTTCTGCCAGCAGGAAAAGATGAGCGTAGGCCGGCGGCTCCTCGAGGATTTTGAGCAGAGAATTGGCGGCCTCTTTCATGAAGGCCGTGCTGGTGAAGATATACACCGCCCGTGGTGCATCGGCGGGGAGGCGATAGATGCGCTGCAGCACACTGCGTACCTGGCCCATCTTGATCAGTAGCTGGGGCGGGTCGGGAGGAACGACCACCACATCGGGGTGGGTTTGGATGAGGATGCGCGTCTCCTTCTTATCCACCTCGCGCAATTCCTCTCGTGCAGCGATGGCTTCGCTGACGCGATCGTTGAGAGGCAGAGAGAGCGCGATGCGGGTGCAGTTGCTGCAAACTCCGCAAAAATCGGGCAGGCCGTCGCTGACCGGATGCTGCAGGCAGGCCATGGTCTGTGCCAGCATGATGGCCAACGTATACTTGCCGGCGCCGCGCGGGCCCGCAAGTATGAGCGCGGGAGGCATGCGTTCCGCCGCGATCGCCTCCCGCAGATGGCGGACCGTGGCTACATTCCCCGCAAATTGATCAAAGCCCACATAACGAGACTAGCAAAAAACCCGATTGAGGATTTCCCCCGGCGACGAATCGATGGGTGGCCCACATCTCGCTCGTTTTTCGCGAGATGTGGGATACCACGAGCCTCAACTGTCCGCCCTCCAAAGGCGAATCGACACCCGAGAGTTGCAAGGAGAGGTTCGTAGGATCCCATATCTCGCGAGAAACGAGCGAGATACCCGGATTTCCTGTACGCGGCACCAAGCAACGGCCGCGTGTGCGGCTTTCATTGCGGAAAGCCGCATGAAGTTGATCAACGCCAACAAACTTCACAGGAAATCCGGGGATATGGGGCACCCAAGATGCTTCGGCAACTACGGGCATTTGAGTAGTGTTTGCTTAGACCTGTGCAGCGTAGTGGAGGAACCGGCGGATTAACGCGGCTCAGGCACAAACATCATGGGGTACTTGGGGCGGAGCGTGATCTTTGGTTGCACCTCGACCGTCTGCCCGGGAACAAACCGCAGCCGCCATTGCTGTGCGATCGTGGCCAGCATCAGAACCCCTTCCATCCAGGCAAACGCCTCCCCGATACACTGCCGGCTGCCGGCGCCAAAAGGAAAATAAGCAAAGCGCGCCCGCTTGGCCTTTTGCTCCGGCAGAAACCGTTCCGGGTCGAAGCGCAGCGGGTCGGGAAAATACTCCGCACTGCGCTGAATGATGTACTGGCTGAAGAAAAAATAGGTCCCCGCAGGAAAGCGATATGGCCCCAGTTCCACATCGGCAATTGACTGCCGCCCCATAGCCCATGCCGGCGGGTACAGACGCATGGATTCGGCCAACACCATCTCCGTATAACGAAGCCGGGGCAGGTCCTCGAGCGTCGGCAGACGGCCAGAGCCCAGCACGGCGTCGATCTCCGTATGCAGGCAAGCCTCCGCCTGAGGATTTTGCGCGAGCAGGTACCAGGTCCAGGTGAGCGCATTGGCCACGGTCTCGTAGCCGGCAAGAAAAATGGTGAGCACTTCATCTCGCAGTTGTTCGTCGGTCATGCCGGAGTGATCGGATTCCACGTCCCGTGAAGCCAGCAACATGGAGAGCAGGTCGCCCCGGTCCACCCCGTCCGCACGGTGCTCTGCGATCATGCGTTGCACCACCTGGTCCAGCCGGCTGCGGGCACGGCGGAAGCGAACCAATCCCGGAACCGGCCAATGCAAATACGCTTCGGCACGCGGTAGCGCAATCAGGAAGTTGTAGAGCTGCATGATCACGTTGACCTCGTCGTTGATCTGCAACACATCCCCGGTAACATCGGTGTTGAAGAGCGTCCGGGCCACGACCTGCAGCGCCAGTTGCATCATCTGCGATGCAATGTCGATGGGCTGGTGGGGTTGCCACTGGGCGCGCATCTGGGCAGCTCGATCCACCATGATGGCCCCGTAGGCCTGGATGCGCTGGCGGTGGAAAGCGGGAGCAGCGATGCGCCGTTGACGCCGGTGTACTTCGCCATCGCTGGTGATGAGTCCCTCGCCCAGCAAAATCTTCATCCGCCGCTGGGTCCGCTCCTTGATGAAGTGCTGCGGCTGGTTGATCAAGATCTCGTGAATGAACTCGGGCTCATTGATAAAGACAATGTGAGAGAGGCCCAGACGGTAATGGGCCATGCGACCGTAGGTTTTTGTCAGGTGCTCGAAGAGCGCGATCGGATTGCCGGGCTTGAAGAAGCGCCGCAGCAGATAAAACGGCAGATTCATCTGCAATCCCGGAGGAAAGCGATAGCCATCGCGCTCCAGCACGGTCCACTGCCGCCCGTCGCGCGCCGGTGAATAGGTGGTTGTACCCATAGAATCGCCGCAGCTCAGCGCAACAGGCCCGCTGCCGAAAAACGTCCTTCTACCACTTGTACGACGCGCTGGTGCACTTCATCAATGGACCCATCGCTGTCGATTGCGACCACACGCAAAGGCTCGCGGGCGGCAATCTCCTGGTATTTGTCGAAGACGCGGCGGTAGAACGCGGAGCCTTCCTTCTCAAAGCGGTTTTCGTCGCTACCCGTGGCCGCGGCCACGCGCTGGTTGCGCTGCCGGGCGCGCGCCAGCGAGCGGTCAACATCCGGCAGCAGCAGCAGGGTCAGGTCGGGCTGGAGCCCGCCGCACAAGCTGGCGTGAAGGTCGCGCACGATCTGGCTGCCCAGTTGCCGGCCGCCGCCCTGGTAAGCTTCGCTCGAATCGGTGAATCGGTCGCAGAGCACGATGTGCCCAGCTTCCAGTGCAGGCGCGATGACTTCGGCGATCGATTGTGCGCGATCGGAGAACATCAGCCCCAACTCGGTGAGGGAGGAGAGGCTGTCGGCACGAGAGTCAAGCAGCAATCCGCGAATGCGATCGCCGACCCGCGTTCCCCCCGGCTGACGGGTCGCCGTCACTTTCCATCCAGCGCTTTGCAGCCACTCTTTCAATCGCCGCAGCTGGGTGCTTTTGCCCGACCCATCCAGGCCCTCGAACGTAATGAAGAAGCCTCGTGGCATGCCCGGAGTTTACACGCGGATAAGGTCCGCGATCTCGAGTTCCAGCCCCCCGAACTCTGGATGAACATTCTCCCGCAGCTTGTAGGCCAAGTGGACGATCGAGCCCTGTTCCAAGCCGAGCGCCTGGACCCTCGCCGCCCAATCCCATCCCAGGGCTGACCAACTGGACCCGCGTGCGCCCTGGGCCAGCTGCAGGCAAATGTGGCGCTCCTTGATGGGTCGCACCGGCGCTGTCAGGCGGACGTTGTACGCCACGAAGACAGGCTCTTCGTTGCCAGTGCCCAGCGGTTCCAACCGCCGCAACCAGGTAAAGAGAGCCTGGGTAATCTGGTCCAGGGGCAAGACCGCATGGCAGCGCAAGCTGGGCGCCGTCTCTTCCACGTGCAGCGCCGCCCAGGTTTCGAGGTGACTCTTCAGCTCCGGCAGCCGTGCTGCAGGGAGAGAAAAACCGACAGCGTGGGAGTGCCCACCGAAGCGGGTGAAGAGTTGCTTGCAGCTTTCGATCGCCTGCAGTAGATGAAAGCCTGGGACCGAGCGGCCGGAGCCATAAGCCTCTCCATCTTCGAGCGCGATCACCATCGTCGGCCGCCCCATACGATCGACGACGCGCGAGGCAAGAATACCGATGATGCCCCGATGCCACCCTTCTCCTTCGACCACGATGCAGCGGCTCGACTGGAAGCCCGGTTCCTCCCGCAGTCGGCGCTCGATTTGATCGAGCATGCCGGCTTCCGCCTGTTGCCGCTCGCTGTTCAGGCGGTCGAGCTTGGCGGCTAACTCCGCTGCTCTGGCCACATCCCGCGTAGTGAACAGTTCCACCACCTCGGAGGCAACATCCATACGCCCGGCGGCATTGATCCGCGGCGCGATGCGGAATGCCAGGTCGGTTGCCGTAAGGGTCCGCTGTGACGGGTCGAGCTTGGCCACCTGCATCAGCGAACGCAGGCCGGGACTGGCAGGACGTTTTAGTTGCTCTATTCCGACGCTGGCGATGACGCGATTTTCCCCCAACAGTGGAACCGCGTCGGCTACCGTGGCGATGGCCAGCATCTTTAAGAAGGAGGGAAGAATCTTCTTCCGCGTCCGCTCCAAATCCCACGCCTCGAGCAACGCCTGGGCCAGCTTAAAGGCTACCCCCGCGCCGCAGAGGTGCTTGCAAGCATAGCCACAACCCGCCTGGTTGGGGTTGAGGATAGCGAGTGCCGTCGGCAGGCCAGGTAAATCGGGCAGTTCCCGCGGCAGATGATGGTCGGTAACGATGAGGTCCAGTCCCAGGCGAGCGGCTGCTTCAGCGGCGGTGAAATCGCGTATGCCGGTATCAACGCTGATGACCAGGCTTACTCCCTGCCCCGCGGCTGCGGCCAGCACCTCCGCCTGCATCCCGTAGCCTTCGCGGAGCCGGTGCGGTACGTGGAAATCCACCTGACCGCCGAGCATCTCGATAGCCGTCTTGAGCAGGACGATGGCCGTGGTGCCATCCACGTCATAATCGCCATAGATAAGGATGGCCTCCCGCTTGGCGATGGCCGCTTGAACCCGCGTCACGGCCGCGGCCATGCCTTGCATGGCGTAAGGATCCAGCAGGTGTTCGATGCGCGGGTGGAGGAAAAAATCAGCCTCGGCCGCGGTGCGCACACCGCGTTCCGCCAGCAGTTCGGCCACGATCAGAGGCAGTCCGGCGCTTTGCGCCAGCGTCGTGGCGGCTGGGTTCGCTTGGGGCAAGACCCATGCGGCGCGGGGAGCAGCTGAATCCGGCGGCGCAGACTGCAAAGCCTGGGGGTTTACTGCGGGGGAGGAGGAAGCATTCACCCTTCTTCTTCGTCCTCATCGTCTCCGAAAACGACGTCTCCGAAATCTTCCACAAACTCCAGCAACTGTTGGTAGCGCTCGTACCACGGGGTCGCGTTCTCGTGCACAAAGACGATCCCTTGATGGGCGAAGCCGAGCTGAATGTATCCGATCTTGCCCACGTAGTTGACCAGATATTGCGCTTCGTGGACCTCGGCCGCCGCTTCATCGGGAAAATTGTCGTCGCGGATCTGCTCCAGCAGCATGGCGATGTCTTCTTTTTCCAGCATCACTTCGCTCATGGTGACGAAGGGCGCCGAGGCGGTCTTGGCCATCTCTACGAAATCTTTCCAGCTATCGGGATTGTCATCGTCCTCCCACAAGACGGTTGGCAAATCTTCAGTGATAAACCCAGGCAGGCGGCGCATCGAATGCCCTTCAATAAAAGCCACCATGTCGTCTTTCAGAGAAATCAGATCGTCGGGGTGCATATTCGCGCCTCTATTGTCGCAGATGTCTTAAAGTGCGGTGACTTTTCAACCCGGGAGACCAGCTCTCTACACCGGCAACCAAAGCTTTGGGTGCCCCATTCAAGCAGTACTTTGGCTTGAGTGGGCTACGATTGCCCCCAACCCTTTGTTACCCGGGCCGCGCCTCGCCCGCCCCGCCTGCCCCTGGCGAGCCGTGGGCCTATGCCGTGGGAACGCAGTCGGGCGATTGCAGAAAGCCGTTTGCCCACTAAATTGGAACAGCTCTGCTATCGCGTAGCGCACCGGATTTCGTGCAGTCGCGACCCCCGGCGCTACCCGGCCCAGCGGTTCATATATGCTATAGTCCCAGTCAGATCACATGATTTTTTCGCGGGAGTACGTGAATTATCTGGCACGCCAAACGGTCAACCAGCTGATCGAAGCCAAGATGATCCGGGCAGGGAAAGTTGCTGTAGTCGCTGAGCGGGTGAATGCGGCCATCCTGGAAGAGCTGTCTCTCGAAGACCGCATCAACGAGGAAGTGCGCGTCATCCTTGACGCCTACCAGGAAGACATGCGCCGCACAGGCGCCAGCTACGCCGAGATGTTCAAGAAGGTGAAGCAGGAGCTGGCCCGAAAATACAAGGCGGTATTGTGAGACTCTCCCGCGACAAACTCAACAAACTGGCGCATGTCGTTGCCGATACGCTCGCGGAGACGGACGAATGTGAGTTTCTGGATGACCGGAATACCATCCGTCAGGAGGCGCGCAAGGCGCTGGAGAAGGTGTTGACCGACGAGATGAAGATCGACCAGGCGGCGCGCCAGAAGATCGCCTCGCAACGCAAGATTATTGTCGAGGGAAGCCAGGAGTGGGACATTCTTTACCGCAAGTATTACAACGATGAGGTAAGGAAACTGGGCTTGTAAAGCAGGGTCCGGCCTCCCGCTTCCGCTTTGTTATACTAGACTTCGTTGACTGCGTTGCAGACCAACTCCCCTGCCTCAACCCATCGTGGCGTCATGGTGTAATTGGTTAACACGCCGCCCTCTCAAGGCGGAGAGTTCGGGTTCGATCCCCGATGACGCTACCAGGAAAATCAATCATTCATACACCCCGCTGCAAAGCCCATAAGCATCTGGCCCCTGGTGCAATGTCCCTTATGTCTTCACCCTGGTTGCCTTGCCTCTGGCGTCTTGACGGACGGTTGCACTCAATCGTGGATCAAAATCGGATGCCTGCTCACCCTGTTTTGTAACAACCAGGAGCGAAATCGGGGAATCCAACCTACGTAAGCGCTCGTTTCAAATCGGGCGGCTACTGTCCCGCGATGGTCCGCATGGCGCTGGCATAAAATTTTTGCTGCGATATTGCACAATTCTGGTGCTATGCTGCTTCGAAGGAATTGTGATTGATACATTTGTTGTTTGTGTCTGCCTTACGGTTTGCAATCGTGGTTGTGTTCCTGAACGTCTGTCTTGAATCTATGATTTTGCCGAGTAAAAGGCTCCACACACCCAAGGGTCCCCCCTTCCAGGTAGAGCAAATGGAAGTCCATGAGGTGGAATCGTGCCGTATAGTCGTAAATTTCCAGAGCAAGACCGTGCCATTGAGACGGTTTTGAGTCTGATGCGTCAGCATCCTGAAGGTCTGACCGTCAATGAACTGAATGAACTCATAGAGTCTCATCACGACAAGATCCGAAGTGAGATTGCTTGGTTCCATTCAATGGACGTCCTGATCGACGAAGGCAGGGTGTACACCTGCGCCAAGTGGCGTGAGCAGGGCTATCTCGAAAGCTTCAAGCTGTTTGCGAAATAGCCGCCCGAACCAACGAGGACCCGCCCCATAGCCCAGCCCATGCTTGGAACACGAGCGGGACTACGAGGACGCTCGCGCTGGCCCCTACTTGTTGGCGATCACCTGAATCTTGTGCATCTCCAGCTTGTTTGAGAACAGCTCCTCTGCATTGACCAAAGTCATGGCTCCGCTGGCTGCCGCTGCAGCCCGATATAGGACTGCACCAGGTGAGCGATCGCGCTGACAGCGATCACCAAGAAGAGGCCCAGGATTTCCGCGCGGGATGCCAGGGCGATCATGAGCAGCATGCTCGCAACGCCCACAACCGTTGCCGTGCCCAGCCAGCGAAAGTTCAACGGCGCGCCGGCCTGCGCTACACCGTTGCGCGCCAGCCACCATGCGGCGACGCAGCCGGCGGCATAGAGTGCGGAGCTGGCCAGGGTGGCCAGCACCGCAAGCTCGGCAAATGTTCCCGTCAACGCCAGCGTCATGGCCACCGCCGCATAGCTGACAATGGCAACATGGGGCACATGAGTTCGTGGATGCACCCGCCCAAACACCCGGGGAAGCAGCCCGTCGCGTCCGAAAGCGAACAGTATGCGCGGGGTGCCGAGCAGGTCGCTGAAGACCCAGCCGAACATGGACAGCGCGGTGCCGGCCAGCATCATCACGCGCAACACCGGGCTTACCTTCGCCATTGCATCCGCCAGAGGTACCGTGGATTGGGAAAGGGAAGCACCCAGAATTCCCTGCGCAGTGACCTGAATCGCGATGTACAACAAAGTGACGCTGACGAGGGCTATCGCCAGCGCGCGCGGAATCGTACGCGCCGGCTGCTTCACCTCACCGCTGGCGCTGAGGGAAACCTCCATGCCGGTGAGCACGAAGAGAGCGAGGATCATGGCGCGCCCCAGACCTTGGGTGCTGGGCGCCACCGTCTGCACAAAATTTGCACGATGAATCGCCCCCACGCCGGCGACCAGGAAAATCAGCAGTGGAATCAATTTGATCGCGGTTGCCCAATCGACCAGCCGCGCACCGCGTGCGACTCCACCCAGGTTGACCAGCGCGACGCCACCAATAACGCCCACAATCACCACCGCGTGTACCGGCGCCTTGAACGTTGGCGGTACCAGGCTCATCGCCGCTTCGGCCAGGGCAGCGACGACCCCGCCGCCTGCAAGTACGTTGCCCAGCCACAGGAGTGTGCCGGCAATGAAGCCGGCGGTTGGCCCAAAGACGGCTTCGATATAGCCATAAGGTCCACCACTGGTCGGCATTCGGCTGCCGCCCTCGGCAAAGCAGATGGCGACCGCTCCAATGGCAACCCCGCAGACCAGAAACGCCAGGGGCGCCAACGGGCCGATACAAGCGGCCAGCGCTCCCGGCACCGCGAAAATGCCGGCGCCGATGACACTATTAATGGTGTTCGCTGCCAGACCCCGGGTCCCGATGGTCCGCAGCAGGCCGGTATCACGTTCACTCATGCGCAGACTGTAGCATGGAGTCTCCCAGGCCGATAGCGCTAACTCCCGTAAAAAGCGCCATTTGCTCCTCAATAGCCGTGAATCCGTGGCGCTCGCCCTTGTCTGTTAGTCATCTCCTCCGAGTTACCCCCGACTGCAACTTTCTAATAAGTCTGTACGACAAAGGACGTAGGCAGGTTACATTGCAAGTAACAAATTGCAGTTATGGAGTGTTCACTATGCCTTGCGACTTAATGAGAGTACTGGAGAAGCCATTTACTTCCCGCCTGCGCGTTCTGGTAGCGAGCGCAACGTTATTGCTTTCCCCGATAGCCGCTCTCGCCGCCAATGTAGACATTCATCCCGGATTTGCCGGGATCTATGTAGCCCGGGTGGCCAAGACTGCGCCGTCTATGAGTGTGAGTCTGGGTGTGGACGGGTCTGCCACGGTTACCGAAGACCCCGGCACGGGATCCGTCACGGCATTCGGCCATTGGGCCAACGAAGGAACTCAGATCAAGGTCACCTTCAATGCCGACGCAGATCAGCCAACAGAGCAGCCGATGGTTTTCCAGGTGCTCCACAATAAATTGCAGCCC
>Ga0302325_10028714_pt1 | contig 11504 bp, 9 predicted proteins | sample Palsa_T0_2_FD_201948 | JGI IMG/M metagenome (GOLD analysis project Ga0302325, IMG submission 201948) | Peat permafrost microbial communities from Stordalen Mire near Abisko, Sweden - Palsa_T0_2 | ecosystem: Environmental > Terrestrial > Soil > Palsa > Peat permafrost | place: Sweden: Abisko... | reverse complement strand
AAAGTACCTGATGTTCTCCTCGAACAGGTCGAACACCGAGGTGATCCAGCGCTCGCCGAACCACACCCGGGGCCGCACGCCCTGCTCCTTCAGTTCATCCGGCCGGGTGTCGGTGGCCTGCTCGAACAGCGTGATCCGGGTCTCCTGCCACAGCTGCTTGCTGAACAGGAACGGGGAGTTGGCCGCCAGCGCGACCTGCACGCCCGCGATGGCCTGGGCGGCGTTCCAGTAGGCCGCGAAGCCATCCGGGCTGACCTGGGTATGCAGCTGGACGCTGGTGCAGGCGGATTCGGGCGTGATGCTGTCCGCATGGGTCAGCAGGTGCTCGGGACCGTCGATCGCGATCCGCATGTCCTCACCGCGGGCCGCGAAGATCTGCTCGTTGAGCACCTTGTACCGCTCGTTGGCCGACATGGTGCCCTCGTGCACGTCGGCTTCGCTCAGCGTGGGCAAGATGCCGACCATCACGAGGTGGCTGCCGACCGATTGCGCGTGCGCGTCCGCCGCGTTCAGGTCGGCGCGAAGCTCGGCCTCCAGGGTGGCGAGCGCGTCGCCGTCCAGGTGCCGCGGGGGCACGTTGATCTCGAGGTTGAACTGCCCGACCTCGGTCGCCCAGGCCGGATCGGCGATCGCCTCGAGCACGTCGTCGTTGCGCATCGAGGGCATCCCGCGCTCGTCGACCAGGTTCAGCTCGATTTCCTGGCCCACCGTCGACGGATGTTCGTCGAACATGCGCTCGCGGAGCATCCGGGCGAAAACGTCAAGCGAGCGCCGCAGCTTGTCCCGGTAGTTGCGCCGGTCCTCGCCGCTGATCTTGATGGCCTCGATGTCACGGCCCATGGAGGCCTCCGCTCGATGAGATAAACCTCGATGAGAAATAGGGGCTATACCCCTCTAATTGCCATATCAACACATTCACGGGACGCAGGCGACGATCAGGCCACCGCCAGCCGGGCGGTCTCGTCGCGGACCCACAGGCTGAGCAGCCCGCGCAGGTGCGCGATGAACTTGTCTTGCTCGTCCGCCGGGTACACCAGCTGGACGGTCCGGATCAGCAACTGGTCGAAGTCGGGCCCGGCCACCCAGTCCAGCACGATCTCGTCGAGCCGCGCCTGCCGGTCGGCCCAGAATTCCTGGTAGCGCTGGGAGTCGAAGTAGGCGTCGGCGAGCTCGCGGTAGCCCGTGAGCTTTTCCTGGTACGACATCCCGGGCTCGTCCGCGATCGCGAAATACCGGTCGGTCTCCAGGTCAAGCTTGGCCCGGCGCCCCGTCACCAGCGCGAACACGCACCACTTGACCAGCGTCTTGATGGCCCAGGGGAAGTAGTAGTGCAGGCTGGTCAGGGCCACGTCCGGGCAGGCGTTGGCGTAGTCGATGGGGTAGACCTCACCGTCCTTGACCAGCGTCTCGCACGAGTTGAACTCCCACTTGAAGAACGCGTTGACCAGCCGCCCGATCGTCACCACCTCCGCCCCGTCTGCGGCGGACAAGAAATTGTGATCCACCGCGTAGCGCAGGTGCATGGGCTGGTCGGGCTGAAAGCGCATGACCATGGTCTCGGCCCCGATGGACAGCGACCGGGCGAACACGTCGTAGTCGACGGCCTTCTGCAGGTGCATGAGCATCTCGCCGCTGGCGTCGTACGCGGCGTGCAGTTCCTCGGCGTTGCCGATGCGGGACACGCCACGCCAGGCCCCGCCGTCGTAGGGCTTCATGAACAGCGGATAGCCGATCTGCTCGGCGATCGCGTCCAGGTCGAAGGCCTGGTTGTAGCGGGCCGAGGTGTAGGCGTAGCGGTTGTTGTCGAGCGGGTTCTTGTACGGCACGAGTACCGTCTCGGGCACCTTGAGGCCGAGCCGCATCATCGCGCAGTAGGCCGCGTGCTTCTCCATCGACTGGAACGTGAACGGGCTGTTCAGCAGGTACACCCCGTCCATCATCGCGACCTTCTTCAGCCACTCCCTCGGGTGGTAGTACCAGTACGCCAGCCGGTCGATGACCAGGTCGTAGCGGGGATGGTCGCGCAGGCTGAACGGCTCGATGGTGATCCGCTCGCAGTCGAAGGTGTGCCGGGCGCCGCCGACACCCTCGACCGGGCCGAGCCGGAGCAAGATCTCCTCGAACGCCACCGGCCAGTCCTCTTCCGTGCCGAGCAGCAACCCGATGATGTGCCTGGTCGCGGTCAATGAAAGGCTCCCGTCGTCAGCAGAATCTCGGCATGTGACGGGCCAGCTGGGCCCGCCAGGACGGCCAGTCGTGCGGGACGTCGTATCCCCACAGATCGGCTTCGTGCGTGATGCCCTTGGCGGCCAGCAGCCCGGCGAACTGCTTCGTGCTCGGCAGCGCGCCGGTGGTGTCCTCCCACTGGCCCTGGCCGCAGACCAGCAGCAGGCGGACGTGGTCGCGCAGCCAGCCCAGGTGGTCCCCGTCGAGGTTGGCGACGTAATCCACGGGGTTATTGAAATAGGCTTCCTGGCCGCGTTCACCCCAGCCGTTCCAGCCTGACGGGTCGTAGTTGCCGGAAAAGCACATCGCCTGCGGGAAAAGGTCGGCCCGCTTGAGCGCGAAATTGGCCGCGTGGAAGGCGCCCATGCTGCAGCCGAGGGTGATCACCTCGGTGGCGCCGCCGCAGTCCCGGTGGATCCACGGCAGCACGTCATCGATGATCCACGACTCGTACCGGCCGTGCCGCCGGGCCCGCTCCTCGAGCGGGATGTCCTGGTCGAACCAGGACGAGCCGTCGTAGGAGTCGACGCAGTAAAGCTTCAGCCGTCCGGCGTCGATCAGGTCCCCCACCGCGCCGACCATGCCGAAGTTCTCGAAATCGGCGGCGTGGCCGCGGGAGGAAGGAAACACCAGCGCCGGGCGCCCCCAGTGGCCGTAGCGGATGACGGTCCCCGGCGCGCCGATCGCCTCGGACCACAGCTCGGCCGCCTCACGGTTCATCCGCACACCAGCCGCAGCAGCCGGGTCAGATACGGATCGAACGCGTCCCGCCAGGCGGTGTAGTTGTGCACGTCGGGTACCTCGTGGAACGTCACCGGATATCCCCTGGCCCGCAACCCCTGGGCCATCAGCCGGTTGTTGTCGACGTTCTCCTCGATCGCCCCGCAGGTCAGGGTGACGGGGACGGGCCGGTCCCGGTCATGAGGGCCGAAGGTCCGCGGGAAGCGGCGGTGGGCGTGCAGCATGGCCAGCGCGCCCAGGCTGGTGCCCATCCCGATCCGGACGCTGGTGGCGAGGCGGCGGTCCGGGGCCGGGATGACCTCGCGGGCCAGCGCCCGGGCGTACCGCGGATAGGCCGAATACCAGCGGTCCCGCGGCCCCGGGCTGAGCAGCGCGGCCCGCAGCCGGGGCAGCCACCCGCCCGCCACCCCCGCCGCCAGGTAGCCGGTGAGGCAGGCCAGCGCGTCGTACTCCGGCCCGTCGTGCGCGACGAGCGGCGGGAGTTCGTCGTCGTCGCGGACGCCGGCCGGAGCCCACGTGCGCACCGCGATAGCGCCGTCGAGCGATCCGGCGGGCACCTCGAAGGCCGCGCCCTGGCCGGGTTCGGCGTCGGCCGTGAGCCACCGTGGCGGCCGGTAGGACGGGAATTCAAGAACACTCTTAGGCCCGAACGCACCCGGTACTTGCTCCGGGTTACCTGGATCGGTCACGGTCTCGACGCCGCCGTCCCGATAGCGCAACTCGAAGAGGTACTCCATCCGGGTCACCGGCGGCCGGTCGACGGTCAGTTCCCAGTCGTCGTCGGCGCCGTGGAAATCTAGGAGGTCGCCGGGAATGCGGACGTCCTGGCTCAGCCGGACGCCCGCGAGCCGGCGGCCGGGATCGGGAAACCGGAACGTCACGGCCGCACCGTCCACCCAGGCACTCGCCACGGGCTCCACTTCCGGTACATCGATCACTCGCACATCGTGCCTGGTCTACGCGGGAGATGACAATAGCGGATGGTTCGCACCGCGCCCGGTAGCGGAGTGCTCACAGATAAACCGGCCGTCCCGCAGTTGACTGCGCCCACCAGGGTAGTGGCGGCCGATGAGCGAATCTGTGACGGCCGTACTGTTTGACGTGGACGGCACGCTGGTGGACAGCAATTACCTGCTGCCGTGACCTGGTGGGAGGCGTTCAGCCAAGCCGGTCACGACGTGGCGATGGCCGATATCCACCGGGCCACCGGGATGGGCTCGGACCTGATGCTGGACGAGCTGCTTCCCCGCGATAGAGACAAAAGCCAGGACGACAGCCTCTGGGACGTGCAGGCGGCCCAGAAGGCCGGGGTCCGTTGCGTCTGCTTGCTGTCCGGCGGCATCAGCCGCGGCGAACTCACCGACGCGGGCGCGACCGACATCTACGACGACCCCGCCGACCTGCTCAGCCACTTTCCCGCCGCCCTGATCGGCTCCCCCTGACCCCCGGGGCTGGGCGCGGGGGCTGGGCGCGGGGGCTGGGCGCGGGGCTGGGGCTAGGTGAGGGGGGTGGGGGTCTTCTTGGCGGTTACGGTCGCGGCTCCTGAGCTGGTGCCTTTGGGGAGGCGGCCTACTCTTACGGCCAGCATGGTCACGTCGTCGATGAGGTTGCCGGCGCTGAAGGCGAGCATGGCCCGGCGCATCGACGCGACCAGGTCGGCGGCCGTGGAGCCGGCCAGCCCGGCGAGTTCGTCGGCCAGCCGGTCGCCGAAGTAGGTGTTGTTCGGGCCGCGGGCCTGGGCCACGCCGTCGGTGTAGAGAAACAGCACGTCGCCGGCGTCCATGGTCAGTTCCTGGGTGGCCGGGGACGCGTCCGGGAAGAGCCCGAGCGGAAGGCCGCCGCCGTTCATCGTCCGGACCGCGCCGTCGGCCCGCAGCAGGATCGCGGCGGGATGACCGGCGCTGCCGAGGACCACCCGCCACTTGCCGTCCAGCCAGCTCAGGTGCGCGACATTGGCGGTCACGAAGCCGCCGTCCAGCGCGAACTCCTCGGCCAGCACGATCTCGTTGGCGCCGGCCAGCACGCCGCCGGGGTCGGCGTTGCGACGCGCGAGGACGCGGATCGCGTGCCGGGCCGCGGCCGTCACGGCGGCCGCCTCTTCGCCCTTACCGCAGACGTCGCCGACGGCCAGGCCCCAGCCGTCGGGGGTCTGGTACACGTCGTAGAAGTCCCCGCCGACCTCCGGATCCTCGGCCGCGGCGAGGTAGGTCGCCGCGATCTTCAGGCCACCGATCTCCGGCATCCGCCGCGGCAGCAGGCTGGCGTGCAGCGCGTCGGCGGTATCGGACCGGCGCCGGAACGTCCGGTCCACCCGGATCGCCAGCGCCATCTGCTCACCGAGTTCCTCTACCAGCGCGAGGTCGGCCACCTTGAAATGCCCGTCCGCCGCCCGGCGGACCAGGGTCAGCACGCCGTACCGGTTCTCGCCGTCGGCCAGCGGCACGGACAGGACCGAGGTGGCGTCCATCTTGACCAGCAGCGGCTCGCCGTCCAGGCCGTCACCCAGGACGCCGGTGTCCTCGGCGTGGGCGATGAGGGCCGGGCGCCCCGATTCATGCACGGTGCACGGGATGGAGCCGGGCGGCGGGTCGACGGCGGCGATGGCGCTGGTCAGCTCGGCCAGCCCGGCGTCGTCCGGCCCGAGCACGAACTGCCGCCGGACCCGGTGCCTGCGCTCGAGGTCGACGATCACCCAGGTTTTGAGCTCGGCGGCGATCAGGCGGGCGCACCGCTGCAGGGTCCTGGACTCGCTGAAGCCCTGGTTCTCGAGCAGCAGCCGGGCCACCGCGGTCACCAGGTCGAGCCGCCGGGTGATGGCCTGGACGGCGCCCAGCCGGGCCTCATCGCCGCCCGGGCCGTCCGCGTCGTCTGCCGCCTCGGGGGCCGGAGCTTTCCGGGCGGGTTTGGCGGCGTCGGTGGTAGCTCGGACGGCGACCATCAGGGGATCGGCCTCGCCGCGGACGGCGACCGTGCCGATGATGAGCTCACTGGGGACCAGGCCGTCGGCGGACAGCAGGCTGCACCGGATGGCGCGCCGCTTACCGGTCCTGGCCACGGCGGTGAGCTGGGAGTTGACCGCCGCCCGGGACGGCAGGTTGACGAAGGCGGTGAACGGGCGGCCGGTGGCGTATCCGGGCTTGGCCCCGATCAGGTCGCCCGCCGCCTTGTTCACCCGCTGCACGGTGCCGTCGCGGGTGAGCAGGAACAACGGGACGGGCGTGTCCTGGAACGCGGCCCGCAGCAAGCTGCGCTCGGCGCTGTCGCCGCCGCCCGGGCGCTGATCCGCGGCCGAGTCGGCGGCCGGAGCGCCGGGCGCGGCCCGGTCCGTCCTGAGCAGGTCGATGGCGCCTTCGAGCTCGGTGAACGCGGCCTCGAGCACGTCGCCGGGTTCGGCGCCCGGCGACCTGGCCGCCTGCTGCAGGGCGGCGTACCGTTCCTCCAGCTGGGTGAGCTGGGTAGGGGCGGGAGGCCGTGCCGTTCGGTCCGTCAAAAGGTCCTTCCCTACCTTGGCATCGGGGTCCGGCGCAGCGCGATCATCGCGACGTCGTCCTCCCGGGGCCCGAAGATGGACATGAGATGGTTACTGAACGCCTCGACGTCGGCCCCGCTGACCTCCTGGGCGGCGACGCGCAGCTTCTCCAGGTTCACGTCGAGGAAGACGTTCCGCTCCTCGACCAGTCCGTCGGTCATCAGCAGCACCGTCCCTCCAACCGGGAGGAACGCCGTTTCGACGTGTGGTTCATGCATGGGCACCCCTAGGAGGAGACCCCCCTCTCCAAGGTAAGTCGCGCGGGCGCCGTCGGCCAAAAGCAGCGGCATGTGCCCGCAGTTCACGATCTGCATCTCACCCGAGGCGGGATCGACCAGGGCCAGGCACAGCGTCGCGATGATGCCCGGGTGGTAACGCATCAGGACCTCGTTGACCAGGCCGGTGATGGCCAGCGGCGAGTGCTCTTCGATGGCGAAGGCGCGCAGCGCGTGCCTGAGCTCGCCCATCACCGTCGCCGCGTGCAGCGAGTGCCCCTGCACGTCGCCGATCGCCACGAGCACCTTGTCCCGCCAGTGCAGCGCCTCGTAAAAGTCGCCGCCGACCTCGGCCTGATCGCTGGCCGGGATATAGCGGTACGACATGGCCAGGCCCGGTATCTCGGGCAGCGTCGCGGGCAGGAAACTGCGCTGCAGGGTCAGGGCGACCAGGTGCTCCTCGGCGTAGGAGCGCAGAGCCGCGACCGCGAGCGCCACCGACTGCACGAGCTGGCGGAGGATCTGCTCCTCCTCCTCGCCGGACACGCCGCCCCGTTCGACGGCGATGGCGACCGGCGGCCGGTCCGGCTTGACCCGGGCCGCCGCCAGGTAGACATCGCAGGTCAGCGTGCTGTCCGGGACCAGCCGCAGCCAGTCCTCGCGCGCGACCAGGGCGGCCGCGTTGGCCTGCCCGGCGCCGAGCACGTGCCCGGCCACCTGGTCGGCCAGGCCGGCCGGGCCGCCGCGCTGCGCGGACTCGGGGTGCTGCGGGGAGGCCGACATCCGGCGCACCTGACCGTCGGGCATTTCCAGGATGACGACGGCCTGCGCGGCGAAGATCCGCGCGGCCCCGGCGGCCGCGGCCCGGGCCAGCCCGTCGAAGGTCCCGGCGGCGTTGATGCGCAGCGTCGACCTCGTCAGCGTGGCCAGCAGCGTGGCGGTCCGCTCGGCGCGCTGGCGGGCGCGGGAATACCGCAGCGCGGCCACGACGACGGCGAGCAGTTCCTCGGGTTCGGTCGGCTCGGTCAGGTAGGCGTCGGCGCCCTGGGTCAGGCCGTGGGCGCGGTCGGAGACCGTGATGGCGGTCGCCGAGACCTGGATCACCGGGATCGCCGCCGTGCGCGGGCCGGCCTTGATTCGCTGGCAGACCTCGTAGCCGCTCATGTCGGGCATGTTGATGTCGAGCACGACCAGCTCGGCCGCTTCGATCTTCTCCAGGGCCTCGCCGCCGGTGGCCGCCTGGATCACCGTATGGCCGGCCCGGCGCAGCCAGGTGGTCAGGATGTAGCGCTTGGCCTCGTCGTCGTCCACGACGAGCAGCGTGGCCGGGGCGTCGTTCATCATCGTGCCGCTCATTGGGCCGCTCATTGGGCCGCCTCGCGCAGGACACCCCGGATGGTGAACTCCAGCCGGTCCGGGGTGAGCTCGTCCTTGCGCAGCAGCGCGGCGGCGCGCGGCGGCGCCGGCACGTCCGCCCCCGTGATGATGATCGCGGGTACCGATGCGGGCAGCTTGGCCAGCAGGGCGATGCCGTCCAGGCCGGGCATCCGCATGTCGGCCAGGACCAGATCGACGGGGCTGGAGCTCGCGGCCAGGAGGGCGAGGGCCTGGTGGCCGTCCTCGGCTTCGATCAGGCGGTCCGCGAGGGGGGCGAGCATGCCCTTGAGCACCTGCCTGAAGCCGGCGTCGTCGTCGGCGACCAGGACCGTCCCGACGGCCGGGGTGCCGTGCGGGAGGTCGAGCACCACGGTCGTTCCGGAGCCGGGCGCGCTGGCCAGTTCCAGGTTGCCGCCCAGGATCCGGGCGAGCCGGCTGGCGTAGGGCAGGCCGAGTCCGGTGCCGCCCCGGCGGATGCCCGGCACCTGGTAGAACTCCTCGAAGACGTGGCTGTGCAGGCTCGCGGGGATGCCGATGCCGGTGTCTTTCACGGTGATGACCAGGCTGGGGCCTTTGTTGGGGTCCGGTGCGGTGACGTGGGCGCTGAGCCGGACCTCGCCGCGGTCGGTGTACTTGATCGCGTTGGACAGCAGGTTACGCAGGATGCTGGTCAGGGCGACCTCGTCGGTCAAGATGGTGTCCGGGGCGCCGTCTTCGCTGACGATGATCGCGACCGGCTTGCCTTCCGTCATCGGGCGGACCAGCGCGCTGAGCCTGCCGAACAGCGCGTGCAGGTTGACGCGGGCCGGATCGATGTGCAGCTGGCCCGACTCGGCCTTGGCCACATCCAGCAGGTCGTTGACCAAGGTGAGCAGCACGGTGCCCGAGTTCTTGATCAGGTCCACCTGGTAGAGCCGCTCGGCGTCCAGGGTGCCTTCGGCGGTGGGATCGGCCAGCAGCTTGGTCAGCCCGATGATGGAGTTCAGCGGCGTCCGCAGCTCGTGGCTGACGTTGGCCCAGAACCTGTCCTTGGATTCCGAGGCGACCCGCAGCCGCTCGGACTTCTCGTCAAGCTCCGCGTACAGCGCGACCACGCCGCGGTTGGTCTGCTCGAGTTCCTCGGACAGCTCGCTGTACAGGGCCATCACGCCGCGATTGGTTTCGGCCAGCTCGGAGTTGAGCGCGATCAGCTGTTCCTGCTGCCGCTTGAGGTCGTCGAGCGCGGAGATCAGATCCTGGTTCTGGCGTCTCAGCTCATCGGTCGCCGACTGCGGGAGGACCGCGGCCAGTTGCTCCTTGACCAGGGGCCTATCGAGCAGGACATCCGGTGGCCGCCGCTTGGTCATCCGGACAACCCTCCCGTCGGTCACCACCTTGTCCATGAGCCGGCTGGCCGCGGCGACGCCCTCGTCCGGCGGCGCGCCGTCGAACGTGGCCGTCAGCAGCAGGGCGAAGTCGTCGATCCCGAACGCGAGCACGGCGCCCCGGCCGGCCGTCACCGCGCTGCGGCTGATCTCGCTGACCGCGGTGGCCACCCGGATCTGATCCTGGGGTTCCAGGTCCAGGCTGGCCGCCAGGGTGCGGCCGAGCTGACGAGCCGCGTAGACGCCGGGCAGATCCCGGACGTCGAGGCGGGCGAGTTCGGTGATCATGACGCGAGCACCAGGACGCCGGCGTCATCGCGGTGGATACCCGCCTCGGCCAGCAGCACGGCCGCGATGAGCAACGGATCCTTGGTCTCCACGCCCGGCACGGCGGCGACCTCCCAGCGGCTGCTGATGCCGTCGGAGTGCAGGATGACGGCCGCACCCGGCGGTACCTCGTATTCGAACTGCCGGAACGCGCGCGCCTGGTAGCCGGCGATGCCCGGTACGGACAGCATGCTCTTGCGGCTCCCCGCGGACAAGATGAACCCCGCCACGTTGCCGAGCCCCGCGAACCGCGCCAGTTGCCCGGACACCTGCACGACGGCGACCGCCCCGCCCCGGGTGCCGCTCATCCGCCGGTGCGCCCGCTCGAGCAACGCGGCGGGCTCGGCTGTGCTGGCCGGTACGGTGGCTGGGCCGGCGGCTGGGCCGGCGTTTGGGTCGCCGAGGACCGCGGCCAGGGCGGCGGCGGCCGCGGCCGCGGCGAGCGGGCCGTGACCCAGGCCGTCGCAGAAGACGGCGGTCACGGTGTCATCGGTGCGGAGCACCCCGTAGGCGTCGCCGCATTCGGTTTCTCCGGTGATGGGCCTGATCAGGCCGGCGCAGCGAACGGCAGACCCGCGGGGCACATACGCACGGGGCCGGGGCCAGAACCGGGCGACCAGGGCCGTCCCGTGGCCCGGCACGGAGTACAGGTCGCAGAAATCAGCCAGCCGCCTGATCGCGCCCAGGCCGATGCCCAGCGTGCCGGTGGTGGAGTGGCCGTCTTGCATGGCCGCGCCGACATCGCGCAGCCCCGGGCCGGAATCGATGGTGACGAGCTCGATCCCCGGCGCGTCGGCATCCCGGTTGACGGCCAGCAGCAGCGCGCCCTGGCGAGCGTGCTTGTGCAGGTTCGAGGCCGCTTCGGTCACGGCCAGGCCGAGGGCGTCGGCCCGGGCGGCCGGGAACTGCAGCCGGCTCGCCAGCGCCAGCCCGGCATTGCGGCAGGCCACGACCGCGCTGGCGTCCTCGACCGCGAGCCAGCGCATGTCCTGGGGCGGCGGGGCCTGCAACGGCCAGTTCAGCGCGACCACTTGACAACCACGACGCTGGTGCCCGCGCCTGCCTTGGACGTCAGCTCGAACTCGTCGACCAGCCGCCGCGCCCCGGACAAGCCCAGGCCCAGGCCGCCGCCCGAGGTCCAGCCGTCGGTCAGGGCCAGGTCGAGATCCGGGATGCCCGGGCCTTCGTCGGTGAAGTCGATCCGGACGCCGTGCCTGCCGGTACCCGAGGTGACCACCTCGATGCGGGCCGTCCCGCCGCCGCCGTACACCAGCGCGTTGCGGGCGAGCTCGCTGGCGGCGGTCACGACCTTGGTCTGGTCGACCAGGGAAAGCCCGCTCTGGGCGGCCAGCACCCGGACGTGCTGCCGAACGCGGACGACGTCGTCTCCCGACTGGATCGGCAGCTCATCCATCAAGAGCTGCCGCTCAAGAGCTGCAGGCCCTTCTCCGCGTTCAGAGCGGTACGCACGCCGCGCAGGGACAGTCCCAGCTCGGTCAGGGTGATCGCCACCGCCGGGCGCATGCCGACCAGGACGGTCTCGGCGTCGAACAGCCGGGAGATAGACCCGATCATGGTCAGCATCCGGCCGATGAAGGAGTCGACGATCTCGACCGCGGTGATGTCGATGATCACGCCGGTCGCATGGGTCTTGACCAGTTCCTCGGCCAGGTCTTCCTGCAGCCGGATCACGGTCTCGTCCTGCAGGTCGATCTGGATGGAGAC
>Ga0302325_10028712_pt1 | contig 11505 bp, 9 predicted proteins | sample Palsa_T0_2_FD_201948 | JGI IMG/M metagenome (GOLD analysis project Ga0302325, IMG submission 201948) | Peat permafrost microbial communities from Stordalen Mire near Abisko, Sweden - Palsa_T0_2 | ecosystem: Environmental > Terrestrial > Soil > Palsa > Peat permafrost | place: Sweden: Abisko... | reverse complement strand
TGGCCCGGTCGATGTCGCTGAAGTCGCCGTCGGGGTGCAGGCAGTCGGTGAGCTTGTCGGCAAGCTTGGCGAGTTCATCGGGGCGATGCTCGCCGGCGAGGCGGGCCAGCTGCGCTTCGGCTTTGGCGCGGGTTTCGATGTCGACGAAGTCCGGGAGTCGGTGGAAGAAGCTGCGGATCACCGCGACATGGCCGCCGCCGAGGTCGCCGTTGCGCTGCGCTTCGGCTGTCGCGGGCAGCACCGGCGGTAACGGCTCACCGTTCAAAGCCCTGCGCTCGCCGAGGTCGGCGGCCTCGTGGATGCGGCGTGAGGCTTCTGCTCGGCTGATCCGCAACCGGTCAGCCAACGCCGGCGCCAACTTGCCGCCCAACTCGATCGGATCGGCCTGCTCGGCGAGCTGGTTGATCAGTGAGTGTTCGACGGCGGGTTGCCAGCGGCGCATCTGCTCCCACCGCTCCAATACCCTCAGCCGCTCGGGGGTGGTGAGCACGTCGAAGGTCTGGTCCAGGGCGCGTTTGTAGTCGGCTTCGAGCGCGTCGAGGACCTCGACGACCTCTTCCCGACTACTAGAACACATGTTCGAATACTAGCGACCGGGTCCGACAAATCCCTGTGGTTAAGTGGTGGCCGTGAAGAAACTGTTAGCTGTGCTCGCATCACTGGCCGGGCTCGCGGTCACCGCCAATGGCTACCAGCCGCTGAGCAAGCGCGGTTACCTCTCGATGTACGCATTCAGCTTCGGGGTGTTCGCGTCCGAACTGCCCCTGCAGTTGCTCGTCAGTCAGTTTGCGTTGCTGGCCGCGGTGACTCGCAAGCTCTCGCCGCGGGTGCGCCGGTTCAGCTGGCTGGTGTCGGCGCTGTCCTGGTTGGGCCTGCTGGGTCTGCGCCGCCTCGGCACGCGGGCCAACGTGCCGCTTACCGCCGCGCTCGATGCCGGCTTGGGTACCGATCGTCGCACCGAGTCGGGGGATCTGTGGAAGCGGCCGGCCGGCGCGGGCACGGCCAAGAACCCCGGGGTGGCGCGCATGTTGCGGATCTATCGCGACTACGCGCACGACACCGACATCAGCTATGGCGAGCATGGCGCCCGCAACCACCTCGACATCTGGCGGCGGCCCGACCTGGACCGTGGCGGCCGGGCGCCGGTGCTGCTACAGGTGCCTGGCGGTGCCTGGATGGTGGGAAGCAAACGCCAACAGGCGTACCCGCTGATGAGTCACCTCGCTGAGTTGGGCTGGGTGTGCGTGGCGATCAACTACCGGCTCAGTCCGCGCTCCACCTGGCCCGACCACATCGTCGACGTCAAACGCGCGCTGGCGTGGACCAAGGAGCACATCGCCGAGTACGGTGGCGATCCGGACTGGATCGCGATCACCGGCGGCTCGGCCGGCGGTCACCTGTCGGCGTTGGCCGCCCTCACCGCGAACGATCCCCAATTTCAGCCAGGCTTCGAAGACGCCGACACCAGTGTGCGGGCGGCAGTACCGTTCTACGGCCTGTACGACTTCAACGGCGAGGACAGCGCGATCCACCCGCTGATGGCGCCGATGTTGGGCAAGTACGTGTTCAAACGAACCCGCGCCGAAATCGCCGATGCATTCCGCGTAGCATCGCCAATCTCGTATGTATCTGCCGATGCGCCACCGTTTTTCGTGTTGCACGGAACCAACGACTCGCTGATCCCAGTCCAGCAGGCTCGCGCGTTCAGCGCGCGGCTCCAACAGGTCAGCCGCCAGCCCGTCGTCTACGCCGAGTTGCCACGGGCGCAGCACGCGTTCGAAATCTTCGGATCGGTACGGGCCGCCCATGCGACAGTGGCCGTCGAGCAGTTTCTCGCCGAGATCTACTCGAAGCGTCAGGCTTCGGTCTAGCTCGACGACGGTCGCGGGCTGCGCTCATCGAGTAGAGCGATGACCTGCGCAGCCAGTTCTTCGGTGTTGGCGCCGGCGGTGTCGAGCACCAGGTCGGCGTCCTCGGGCGGCTCGTAGGGCGCATCGACACCGGTCAGCCCTTTGAGTTCGCCGCTGCGCGCGCGTGCGTAAAGACCTTTGGGGTCCCGCTTTTCGCATTCGGCCAGCGACGTCGCGACGTGCACCTCGATGAAAGGCAGTTTCGCCGTCTCGCTGAGGGCGCGTGCGGTCTCGCGGTCCGACTTCAGCGGCGACACCAGCGATGCCAATGCCACCACACCCGCGTCGGCCAGCAGCCGAGTCAAATGGCCGACCCGCCTGATGTTTTCAGTGCGGTCGCCGGGGGAGAAGCCCAGGTCGTCGGACAGGCCGTGCCGCAGGTTATCCCCGTCGAGTAGGTAAGCCGTCCGTCCCGATTCGACGAGTGCACGTTCCACGGCGACCGCGATGGTCGACTTTCCGGACGCGGGCAGGCCGGTGAACCAGATGGTCGCGCCGGCTTGACCGGTGGCCTGCCATCGGTGGTCACGGTCCAATGCTGATGGATGCCATCGGATGTTGCTGCGCGCGTGCGTGCCCGGTTTGACTTCTCGCGCCTCGATGATGGTGCCGGCGCCGATGGTGTCATTGGTGGTCTCATCGATCAGGATGAACGCGCCGCTGTCGCGGTTATCCGCATAGGAATCCGCGATGACGACGGAACTGGTTCGCAGAGTGACAGTGCCGATATCGTTGAGCGCCAACTCAACTGGCTGGTCGAGTTCGCCGAGCGTCTCGGGGTCCAATCGGGAGTGCAGTTCTTGGACCGTGGCCCGAACGCTGTTGCTGGTTTGCTTGAGAGCCACCCGGTCGCCGGCCCGCAGCGGTGAGTCGACGAACCAGCAGACCGTCGCGTCCAACTCGCGGGCCAGCACCGGTAAGTCCGCGTCGTCGGCGCCGCTGACCAGCACGTCACCGCGGCCCACGTCGATATCGTCGGCCAGCTCGATCGAAACCGACAGCGGCGCAACACCGGTGGTGCGGTCGTCGTCGAGAGTGTCCAGCGCGGTCACCGCCGAGCGGGTGCCGGCCGGCAGTGAGATCACCGGGTCGCCCACGCTGAGGGTGCCCGCCGCCAACCGCCCGGTGTAGCGGCGGCGCACATCGGCGGTCGGCCGCGAGACCCATTGCACCGGCAGTCGTAGCCGCGACGACTCCGCGTGCGGCGCACCCAGTTCGATGCCTTCCAGGTAGTCCAGCAGCGTCGGGCCGTCGTACCACGGGGTGTGCTGCGACGGGTGAACCACGTTGTCGCCCAGCTTGGCCGCGATCGGGATGACCGCGATCTCGATGTTGCCCAGGCGCGCCGCCAGCTTCCGTAGCTCGTGTTCGACCTCGGTGAACCTGCCCTGGTCGAAGTCGACAAGGTCGATCTTGTTCACGGCAGCCACAAAGTGCGTGATGCCCAACAGCTTTGCGATTCGAGCGTGCCGGCGGGTCTGCCGCAGCACTCCGGCGCGGGCATCGACCAAAAGGATCGCCACGTGTGCGTTCGAGGCGCCGGTGAACATGTTGCGGGTGTAGCGCTCGTGACCCGGGGTGTCGGCCAGGATGTAGCTGCGGCCGGCGGTGGAAAAGAAGCGATAGGCGACATCGATGGTGATGCCCTGCTCGCGTTCGGCGCGCAGACCGTCGGACAGCGCCGCTAGATCGGCGACGCCCTCGGCGTCGGTCACGGCTTCCAGGTGGTCGAGCGGCAGGCTGTCGGTGTCGTGCAGGAGCCGCCCGATCAGAGTGCTCTTGCCGTCGTCCACTGAACCCGCGGTGGCAATGCGCAGGAGTTGACGTGTCACGACGCTCATCAGCTCAGGCCTTTTGGTTCTTCTTCGCTGACGCTCATCAGCTCAGGCCCCCTCGTTCTTCTCCGCTGACGCTCATCAGAAGTAGCCCTCTCGCTTGCGGTCTTCCATTGCGGCGACCGATGTGCGGTCGTCGGCGCGGGTCTCGCCGCGCTCGGACACCGTGGCCGCCGAGATCTCGCTGATGACTCCCGCGATGTCGGTGGCCTTGGAACGCACCGCGCCGGTGATGGTCAGGTCGCCCACCGTGCGGTAGCGCACCCATTCGGTCTCGGACGACTCGTCGTTGTGCGGTTCGGTGTATTCCGACACCGCCAGCAGAATGCCATCGCGCTCGAAGACCTCGCGTTCGTGAGCGTAGTAAATCGACGGTATTTCAAGGTCTTCCAGCTCGATGTAGCGCCACACATCGAGCTCGGTCCAGTTGCTCAGCGGGAAGACCCGGACTTGTTCACCCTTTTTGATGCGGCCGTTGTAGAGCGACCACGGTTCGGGGCGCTGTGCCCGGGGATCCCACTGGCCGAACTCGTCGCGGAAACTCAGTATTCGTTCTTTGGCGCGGGCGCGTTCCTCGTCGCGGCGAGCGCCGCCGAACGCCGCGTCGAACTCGCCGGCCTCCAGCGCGTCAAGCAGCGTGCGGGTCTGCGCGCGGTTGCGTGACGCCCCGCGGCCCGGGTCGGGTACCCGACCCTTGTCGATCGACTCCTGAACCGAGGCGACGATCAGCTTGTGTCCGTTGTCGCTAACTCGGCGGTCGCGGAACTCGATCACCTCCGGGAAGTTGTGGCCGGTGTCGACGTGCATGACCGGGAACGGCAGCGGCAGTGGCCGGAAAGCCTTCTCCGCCAGACGAAGTAAGACGATGGAGTCTTTGCCGGCCGAGAACAACAGGACCGGTCGCTCCAGTTCGGCGACGACCTCCCTGATGATGTGTACCGCTTCGGCTTCCAGCAGTCGCAGTTCGTCGACATGCTTTGTCTCCTCGACAGCGCTCGTCATAGCGGGAGCCCCTCTCGTTCGGCGTCTGCGCGGTAACGGTCTACCCATTCGTCGGACCGTTTATCCGCCTGACGTTCCAGCACTGGTTCCGGCGCGAGCCGTCGGTCGAGGCCCAGTGACTCGAGGATGTCGCCGACCACCTGAGTCAGGTTGCGCCACAACACCGGATACGGGATCTCCATCGGTTTGACGTTCTCTTCAGCGAACCAGTTTCGCCAGCCCTCTTCCTGGTTGCGCAGCATCGTGATGACGTGCGCGATGGCGCCGGCGTGATACGTGGCGCGTGCGTCTCGGATGGGATCGGGCCGTCCCCGCCAGACCCGCGTTTGGACCGCCCGCCAGAACGACACCGCCTGCGACACCACGTCCGGCCGGTAGACGTAGATCAGCAACGGCTCCTCGCCGACGACGTCGCGGATGGCGGAAAGCAGGCCGTCGCCAGATCGATCCGGCAGCCCGCTGGCCCGGTCCAGCAGCAGCGGTGTCTGGTTCCACATGAGCTTGCCGCCCCACACGCCGTTCGGTGTCCGTCCGACGGCGCGAATGTAGTCACGCCATATGTCAGGCGGGGCGAGGTCAGGCTTCCCCGCGTCGAACGGATCGAGCAGACTCAAAATCGACTCGTCCTCGACACCGGCGAACCACTCGCGCGGCTGCGGTGATTGGCTCGTGTTCGGGAGGTACTGGAAAAACTCCTGCGGCTCTCCGGCGACACCGGTTGCTCGTAGCGATTCGACCAGCAGGGTGCTGCCGCTGCGTTGAGAGGCCAGCACCAAGTACGTCGACCGACGATCTGTCACCAGCAAAGCCTATCTGACGGAAAATTGTTGCAACTCTTCTAATTACCTTCACGCTGAACATAACTGTTGTGCGAATTCAGGCCGATTTCACGAGATCCGTTCGGTGGCCCGAAGTCCGAGTGAAAGCAGCAGCCGGACATCGGGATCGGCCAGCGATGTCGACAGCAGTGTCTCGATCCGACGGGCCCGGTAGCGCACGGTGTTGGGGTGGACGTGCAGCTGCGCCGCCGCGGCGGCGATGTCGCCGAAGCTATCCAAATACGCCCGTAGCGTCTGAACCAGAGCCGGGTCATAGGCGTGCAGCTCACGCACCCGGGGGTCCACCAGCCGCTCGTCGGCGCCGACCATGGTGACGATCTCATCAAGCAACACGGTGGTCCGCGCCTCGGCCAGCGAGGTCACTGCGGCGAACGAATCCGGATGGCGCTCAGCACTATCCAACACGCGGTCCACGTCGGCGCGCACCGCGGTCAGGCCGGCCAGGCCGGGCAGCGGCGCGGCGACGACCACGCGCAACCGCAGGCCCAGCTCGGTCTCCAGAGCGTTGATGGTGCCGCGAATCCAGGAGTGCAGCGACGACCGCTTCGTCGTATCCGGAAGCAGCACGTACACCCGCGATCCGCGCGACGCGACCTGTGCGTCGGCGCGAAAAGCATTGGCGCTCAATGCCAAAACATCAGCCAATCGGCCATGGCCGTCCGGGCTGTGGAAGCCGATCAAGGCGGCATTACCATCGGCGACAATCCCCAATTCACGCGTGATCGCGTCCGCATCAACAGAGCCGAGGTCGGTTAGGCCCAGCAGCTGCTGGGCACGCAACGCATGCATCGACGGCTTGGCCGCCAGCCGAGACATGATGCGGGCCGCCAGCACCGCGGCTCCCCGCAGCACCTCCTCGGCGTCGTCCGCCAGTGGCCGCGAGCCTTGCTGCACCCAGATCGTTCCGGCGAAATCCGGTGCGCGGCGAGCGTCGAAGCCCGATTGGTGAATGCCGACGGCCAGCCGTGGTCGCAGTCCTAGCTCCGGCCGTTCGGCGACCCGGACCACGTCCCCGCCGGCCCGCAGCGCGTCGAAGATGCCCCATTGGCCGATCCACTTCAGGTGCTCGGGCGGACCGGCTCGACCCAGGATCGACAGCCGCCGCAAGTCGTCGGCTTCGTCGTTGGATGCCGAATAGGCCAACACGTGGGACTGCGCGTCTTCGATGCTGACCATGCCGTGAATACGGTCGGCGAGCGACTGCGCCAGGCCGAACAAATCGGTGCCGGAGTCGTTCCGGGGATCGGTGCGATCGCCGTGATGTTCGAGGACGTGGTTAACCAGTCGATACAGCCGCTCCCAGCGGGCCCGCGGTTCGACGGCCACCACCGCTGTCCCCGTCGCGACGGCCCGGGCGACCAGCGCGTCGGAGGGCTCCTTGGCGAAGATGGCCACCGGCGGTTGCCCGGCCGGGCCAGTGTCGATCCAGCGTTGGGCCTCGTCGTCGGCCACGCCGAGCAGGAAGAAGACGTCGGCCGAGTCCGCGCCCCGGCCCATACCCAGCCGCACGTCGTCGGAGTCGATCAACGCCGCTGATGCGACGGCCAGGTCTAGGCCGCGCGGCGCCTCGACCAAGCTCGCGATGGTCGTATCCAGGGCCAACAGCAGTTGGCCGAGCCCAACACCGGCGTGCTGCATGTTGTCCGATCCTACTAGCTGCTCGACGTGATCTTGTCTGATAGGCCAAGCTTACGACGTGTCGTCGCTGAGATCCTTAGACATGGACGCCATCACCGAAGTGCCGCCGCCCGTCAACGAACCAATCCGTGACTACGCGCCGAATTCGCCCGAGCGCTCCCGGCTGCAGACCGCGCTCACCGCGCTGGCTGATGATCCGATCGACCTGCCGCACGTCATCGGTGGCACCCATCGCATGGGCAACGGCGACCGGATCGATATCGTCCAGCCGCACCGGCACGCGGCAACGCTGGGCACGCTGACCAACGCCCAACACCGCGATGCCGCTGCCGCTGTGCAGGCTGCGTCGTTGGCCAGAACGCATTGGGCGGCAACCCCGTTCGACGAGCGGGCGGCGGTCTTCCTGCGCGCGGCGGATCTGCTTGCCGGCCCGTGGCGAGAGAAGATCGCAGCGGCGACGATGCTGGGCCAGTCCAAGACCGCCTATCAGGCCGAGATCGACGCCTCCTGTGAGACGGCGGATTTCTGGCGGTTCAATGTCGACTTCGCGCGGCAGATCCTGGCCCAGCAGCCGCTGAGCGCACGCGGTGAATGGAATCGCACCGACTACCGCCCGCTGGACGGATTCGTCTACGCGATAACACCATTCAACTTCACCTCGATCGCGGCCAATCTGCCCACCGCGCCGGCGCTGATGGGAAACACCGTGGTGTGGAAGCCGTCGGTGACACAGACGCTGTCGGCCTACCTGACCATGCAACTGCTGGAGGCGGCCGGGCTGCCGCCCGGGGTGATCAACATGGTCACCGGCGACGGCTATGCGGTATCGGAAGTGGCACTGGCAGATCCGCGGCTGTCCGGCATTCACTTCACCGGATCGACGGCGACCTTCCAGTGGCTGTGGCAGCAGGTCGGCACCAACATCGAGCACTACCAGAGCTATCCGCGGCTGGTAGGCGAGACCGGCGGCAAGGACTTCGTGCTTGCGCACAGCTCTGCTCGACCGGATGTACTGCGCACCGCGCTGATCCGCGGCGCCTTCGACTACCAGGGGCAGAAGTGCTCAGCCGCGTCGCGGGCCTTCATAGCGCACTCGGTGTGGAAGCAGATGGGTGACGACTTCCTGGCCGCCACCGCCGAACTTGCGTTCGGCGACATCACCGACCTGACCAACTTCGGTGGCGCGCTGATCGACGAGCGGGCCTTCGCCAAGAATGTCAACGCCATCGAGCGCGCGAAAAGCACGCCCGGAGTGACGATCGCCGTCGGTGGCGAATACGACGACAGCGAAGGCTATTTCGTACGCCCGACGGTGCTGCTGTCCGACGACCCGACTGACGAAGCGTTCGCGACCGAGTACTTCGGTCCGCTGCTGTCGGTCTACGTCTACCCCGACAACGAGTTCGAACGGGTCCTCGACGTGATCGACACCGGATCGCGCTACGCGTTGACCGGTGCGGTGATCGCCGACGACCGCGATGCGGTGCTCGCCGCGCAGAACCGGCTGCGGTTCGCGGCGGGGAACTTCTACGTCAACGACAAGCCGACCGGTGCGGTCGTGGGTCGCCAGCCGTTCGGCGGTTCCCGCGGTTCGGGCACCAACGACAAGGCCGGCTCCGCAATGAACTTACTGCGCTGGACGTCTGCCCGCTCGATCAAGGAAACGTTCGTCCCGGCCACCGATCACACCTACCCGCACATGGCAGCGCAGTGATGTCCGCCCTGTTCACCAAGACGCTGCGCCCAGCCATACTGGCCGCCAGTCGCTCGCACGGATTGCGGCACGCTGCGGAGCGCTTGCCGGTCACCCGTAAGGTGGTGCACCGGTTCGTGCCCGGCGCGACGATGGAGCGGGTGCTGGACAGCACTGGGACACTGCGGGATTCGGGCCGGCTGGTCAGCATCGACTATCTGGGTGAGGATGTCACCGATATCGACGGCGCGAACGCGACCATGCGCGCCTACCTCCAGCTGCTCGACGCGCTGGGCCGCCGGCCGGATGCCGTCCGCGACGGCGTGCGCGCGCTGGAGGTATCGCTGAAGCTGTCCGCACTGGGACAGGCGCTGGATCGCGACGGCGAAAAGATCGCGCTCGCGAACGCGCATGCCATCTGCGAGCGGGCCGAACAGGTCGGTGCCTGGGTGACGGTGGACGCAGAGGACCACACCACCACGGATTCCACGTTGTCTATAGCCACCGACCTTCGGACCGACTTCCCGTGGCTGGGTGTGGTGTTGCAGGCCTACCTGCGACGCACGCACGGCGACTGCGAACAGTTCGCCGCGTCCGGGGCCAGGGTCCGGCTGTGCAAAGGCGCCTACGACGAACCGGCGTCGGTGGCCTACCGGCAGGCCGCGGCGGTCACCGCGTCGTACCTGCGCTGCTTACGGGTGCTGATGGCAGGGCCGGGATACCCGATGGTGGCCTCGCACGACCCGGTGATCATCGATGCGGTGCCCGCGATGGCGCGCGAAACCGGTCAAACTCCAGCTGATTTCGAATACCAGATGCTGTACGGCATCCGCGACGCGGAGCAGTCACGGCTGGCGTCGGCGGGCAACCGGGTTCGGGTGTACGTGCCGTTCGGCACTCAGTGGTATGGGTACTTCATGCGGCGACTAGCCGAGCGACCGGCCAACCTGACGTTCTTCATGCGGGCGCTCGCCGAGCGCGGTCACTGACCGCGGCGTGGTCGCGGGCGCTCACGACGGACGCGCCACGATCACCGGCCTGTGGACGGCTTGAACGACTGCGTTGCTGACCGAACCCAAAAGCATGCCGGCGAGAGCACCACTTCCGTGACTCCCGACGACGACAAGCTGGGCGGATTCCGATGCGTCGACGAGCGCACGCGCTGCTCGACCAGACACGAGTTGCTTGTGCACAGAGACGTCGGGATAGCGTTCTTGCCAACCCACCAGAGCCTCGGCCAGAAGGTGACCTTCTTTGGCCGTTGTCGGTGACCAGTCGTAACCGGGAATTGCGTTCATATCGATGTCATTCCACGCGTGCAGTGCTATCAAGTCGGCGTTTCGAAGCGACGCTTCCTCGAACGCGATTGCAGTAGCGAGGTCTGAGGTTGAGCCGTCGATTCCCACGAGTACGGGAGCCTGTGCGGGATGCGGCGTCTGCGGATCCACATCGCCGATAAGCGCGACGGGACAATGTGCATGCCGAATCAGTCCAGAACTGACTGAGCCGAGAAAACTGCGAGACAATGCCCCGCGCCCACGAGACCCCACGACGATGAGCTCGGCGTCTTTGGATTGGTCGACGAGCGTCGGAACCGTGGCCGAGCACAGCAATTCGCCATTTATTTGTATCTGCGCAGTATCGCCGATGGCGTCACGGGCGATCGTCGATGCGTTTGCGAGGAGGCTGCGCCCCTCGGCTTGTTGCTCTTCCGGCGATTCTTCGAGGACTGGGGCCTGCGACCACATCGCGGCGGCGGGACTCTCCACGTGCACAACGGTGAGCGGTAAGCCGCGGATCGCCGCATCGTGCGCGGCCCAATTGACCGCGGCATCTGATTCCGGCGATCCGTCGATGCCGACGATGATTCCGTAACGCTTCGTTGTCGAGACCATCTTGATCTCCTTCCGTCGAGGAGAACGCTAATGCAGCGTCGACGTTCGCCCGGCGTCAGCGGGCGTCGGTTGTGCGTCGTGACCGTGAACGGTCGTTGGCGAACCCCTGAACGACGTGCGCACGCACAAAATCGGCGACCACCTCAGGGTCGTCCATGTCCAGCGTTGACGACGGTGTGCTGAACAGCGAGAACAGGATTCGGGCGAACCATTCGCCCGCCGACTGGATGTCCAGGTCCTTGCGTACCTCGCCGGTGATCTTGGCGGCGGCAAGGTGCGGAGCGAGGAAGTCGACGCATTCGCGCAGCAAGACCGCGGCGTCCTTGGTGAGCAGCAGGCTGACTGCTTCTTCGTCGAAGTACTTCTCGGAGGCGATCACTCGTCGGGCCTGAGTCACGAATACCGCCGCGCGGCTGAACTTGTCCTCCAGCGAGCCACCTCGGTCCATCGCCAGCGACATCTGCCGATAGAACTGCTCGGAGGTGTGTTCGGCGCACGCCTCGACGATGGCGGCCTTGTCGCGGAAGTACTCGTAGATGGTGCTGCGGGAAACGCCCGCCGCCTTCGCGATATCCACGATGGTTGCTTTCTGCATTCCTTGCCTACGGAAGCAGGCATACGCGGACTCGACGATCAGTTCGCGGGTATCGGCTGCGGTGGCTTGGGTCATCACGGCTTTTGGTTACCCGCCGG
>Ga0302325_10028710_pt1 | contig 11506 bp, 7 predicted proteins | sample Palsa_T0_2_FD_201948 | JGI IMG/M metagenome (GOLD analysis project Ga0302325, IMG submission 201948) | Peat permafrost microbial communities from Stordalen Mire near Abisko, Sweden - Palsa_T0_2 | ecosystem: Environmental > Terrestrial > Soil > Palsa > Peat permafrost | place: Sweden: Abisko... | reverse complement strand
CGCGCGACGCGGTGATCGAGTTCCAAAAGGCACAGCAGAAAGGGAACCCGAAATTCAGTGTGGATGGCGAAGTCGGCCTGCAGACGCGGCAGGCGCTTTTCCCGCTGGTTGCGGTGACCGTCAACGTCCACGGGATGCGGCTGACATACCCTGGGAGCCGCAAGCCCCGCGTCGGATTCGGGTTGCCTCCACTGACATTAGATCCTCCGGACTCTCCATTGCTTAAGGGTCCGCCGTATCTGAATCTCACGCTACCGCCGTTTGCGCCCGGCATGCCGCGGCCGGAGAGGATTCCCGGCCTGCTGGAGCCGGTGGCGATTCCTCCCGTTGCGCCGTCGAGCGGATCGATCATGGGCGAGAACTGGCAACAGTTTTCCCAGACCCAGCGCCAGTTTAGAGGCTTGTTCCGCGGTCCGGTGGTCGACAGCTTCGCCATCGGCGTGCAATCGGTCTTCCTCAAAAAGGACAGCGATAACCACGTCGAGTTTACGACCGGCTGCCTGCTGCAGAGCCCGATCGGCTTCACCGATGGCCAGGGCAACAACTTTACGCTGGGCTGTTTTGCGAATGCCACATGGGTGGATCCAATCCTTCACCTCGGCATGTTCCATTTGGCCAATCCGTACGCGCAATTTCAGGGACAGGGTAACCTGAGCGGACCGTCTCTGCCCACCGCTCAACTGGGGCTTTTTCCCATCAACATCAATGTGGACCTGACCAAGGACGGGTTGCAGCTCAATTTCACGGGCGGCGCGGTCTGGAATCTGACGTTTGAGAACAACGGCATCACCAGCACCTGGGGCACGCAACTGGGCGTGGGACTCCTCGGGAGGTTCCAACTGTTCTGAACGGGACGGCATGTCTCAGGGCGCCCATACCGGCGCGACATAGGCGTAAAACATCACGATCGCCCCGACGACCGACGCCAGGAAAATGCTGTGACGCAGAGTGAAGCGGAAGAGCAGGTGTTCGTCGCTGTGCTTCATGGATGTAGCCGCAGCGGCCACCGCGATGCTGGTGAGGCTGATCATTTTGCCCATCACGCCGCCGCTCGAATTCGCCGCGGCCATCAGCACCGGATTCATCCCCAGCTTGTGCGCCGTGACCACCTGCAGCGTTCCGAAGAGCGCGTTGGCGGACGTGTCACTGCCGGTGAGAAACACGCCGAGCCAGCCGAGCAGCGCGCTGAAGAACGGGAACATAACGCCGGTCGCGGCGAAGGCAATTCCCAGGGTGGCTGTCATGCCTGAGTAGTTCATCAGAAACGCCAGCCCCAGCACGGCCGCGAGTGTCAGTTCGGCGAGCGCCAATTGCTTCGCAGTGTGTCCCAGTGCGCGCACGAATTGGCGCGGTTTGAGGCCGGCTACTACGGCTCCCAGAATCGCGGCAATGAGGCACGCGGTCCCGGAGGCAGAGAGCCAGCCGAACGTATAGACCGCGGCGTAAGGTGACGCCTTAGGAACCGCGGGCGGCATACGCTCGATGGTGTTATGCAACAGCGGCCACTGAATGATCGCATTGAACCGGTTGAGCTGCGGCTGAATCTCGCCCCACAGCAAAATCAAGACCACCAGCAGCGCATAGGGCGCCCAGGCGAGCGCCACCTCGCGCGCGGGCCTGCCGACGCGCCCCGCGGCTTCCGGACGCCAGATGCGAATGAGCAGAATCAGCGACCCCATGGCCGCCATAGACGAGAGGATATCCGTGAGCTGCGGTCCGATGAAGTTGGAAACGAAGAACTGCGTACCCGCGAAGGCGATGCCGCAGACGGCGGTGGCCGGCCAGACGTCGCGCAGGCCGCGCCGGCCCGCCATCACCAGAATCAGATAGGCGGGTATGAATAACGACACCGGGGCACAGAGGCGCCCCACGCCGGCGCTGAGCCGGTCCACTGGAAGGCCGGTAGTGACGGCGAGCGTGGTGATGGGAATCGCAATCGATCCGAATGCGACCGGGGCGGTATTAGCCAGCAGGCAAATTGCCGCGGCATAGAATGGCGTGAAACCCAAACCGGCGAGCATCGCGCCGGCGACAGCCACGGGGGTCCCGAACCCGGCCGCGCCTTCGATGAAAGCGCCGAATGCGAAGGCGATGAGCAGCGCTTGCAGGCGCTTATCGCCGGTGAGGTGCGCGATGGAGTCTTTCAGTATTTCGAACTTGCCGCTTTCCACGGTGACGCGGTACAGCAGGATGGCGGAAAACACCACCCAGCCGATGGGAAAGAGCCCGAAAGCCGCGCCGTAGAATATCGACGAAACCAGGCGGTCGAACGGCATGCCGTAGACTGCGGCAGCCACGATCGCGGCGGCGGCCAAGCCTGAGAGTGCAGCCATCCACGCAGGCTTGCGCGCGACCCCGAGCAGGATCAGCAACACCAGAATGGGAACGGCCGCTGCCAGCGTGGAGAGCGGCAGGCTGCCGGCGAGCGGGGCGTAGTTCTGTTGCCACATATCAAGGTGATTGTACGCTGGAATGTTGCGAGGGTGGGTACAAAAATCTGTTGTCTGCTAATGCGGGTTGGCGGGCAAAGGCGCCGACGTCTGCAATCGCGTGGCGCGCATTGAAGTCCACGCAACGTCAGATCGGCCTGATCCCACACTCGATCAGGAATTCCGCTGTAGCGTCCAGGCGATGCGGCTTTCGGGTCAGGTCGTTTACCGAGCCAGGAGGAACCCAGACTACGAAGCCTCGCCGTGCTCTCGTTAGGAGAACCCGGTACTTGTTGAGGATGTATCTGCGCGCAGCCGATTTGGCAGGAGCAGTCCAACGGGCGCCGAGGAACCTGCGTGCGTCCCATCTTTTCGCTTCTGGATCGAACGCCATGTCATCTCCCCAACACAAGCCGGCCCAATCGAGCTCCAGCCCCTGGCACTCAAATTCGGTTGCCGCCACTTCTAAAGATGAAGAAGACCGCGTGTCGTCAGCGGCTCGAAGGAACCACTCCTCGTATGGATATCCGCGCCTGAATCCGGAGGAGACTTCGATACCGTATGCGCGAAGCCGAAGTGCTCCGGAACTCGCCAGAAGGCCACAACAACCGGATTGGCGCGCCCCATCAATGTGCGCGCGCAGCCATTCGCGTGCGACGGCCAGGTCGCGCGTCAGGGCCACCGGGAACTCCGATGTACCCTTGAAGAGCTCGCAGGCAGCTTCCGAGTCGCCCTCAAGAACGAACTTGACCCACTGACTAACCATTTGAGCGCGATGGCTCCGAATACTGACACTGAGATGTAGATCGGCGTCACACTCGATCGCCTGGGCTGGTGGTACGCCCGCGGGAAACAGGTGGCTGCTCTCTTCATCGCTGGCTGAGGCATCGAGTACAAGTGGAGAAGCCAGTACATTCCATGAGGGCGATGCTAGCGAAATGGCCCGTCCCCACTCCTGAAGCCCGGCTTCACCTTGGTGGATCTCCTGTCCAAACCCGACGAGTGCGACGATGACTGACCAATCCGAACATCTAGCCATGACTTCGAGCATCAGTGCAGCTTCGCTCTTGTCGCCCCTTTTCTTGAGAGCCATCTGCTTCCCGTCCCAGGCTCTCTGCGCCTCGTCGAAAATCGCGACGTGCTCGGGTGGTGCTTGTTCCTGCGCTTTGAAGGCGTGATAACCGAGGAATGAATGGACATTCTGAATAAAGGTTGTGACTTCCCTGGCGCCATCTCTCGATCCCGGTGAGCGCGTCTTGAAATCTCGAGCCAACGCGGCGCGGACGATTTTCACAAGCGGACCATTACCCGAGAGAAAGACGGCGGCAGGTCTGGCGTCTTCGCGCAGGGCTGGATCATGCACCGCACTGAGACCAGCCAGTGTTTTGCCGGCGCCGGGGACACCCGTGACGAAGCAGACAACACGTTGGCGGTTTCGCTGGGCTTGAGTAATGCAGCGTATGACGGCATCAACTGTACACGAAAGATTCGTCGCGGTAGAGTGTGAGATTTCACGGACTTCGTGTCCGGCAAAGACTCTCTCGGCCGCTTCAATTATATTCAGACTCGGTCGATAACCGGCAGCACACCAAGCCTCATGATCGATCGGCGGAGAGGATGAGTCACTCAGGTGAGCATCTACTGCCAGCATGGTCGCTGCTAAGTGCTCCGGGGGACACTCAATCACCTCGTGGACTGGAGTGGCTGATACCAGGTATCCGGCAGCTACTGGGGGTACGCAGCAGACGGCGGTACTGCCTGTCGGGACCACGATCGGGACTATCGGATGATATCTACTGCCGCCGTGGAAATCGCGCAGGTCCAGAGCATACTCGTACGCTTGCCACCGGGAAGAACTGTCGGCGGCATGTAGTCCGACCTTGAACTCCAACACTACAATGACGGTGTTCGTAAGAAGGACGGCGTCAATCCGCCGCCCCCTGCGCGCTATCTCGAATTCCAGCAAGAGGGTCCAGAACGAGGCTTTGCCGGTTGCGGCCATCAGTTGCGCGCAAACTGCTTGGAGACATACCACTTCCTCTCGCCACGCTGAGGTCTGGTTGCTCCACATACGGCTGAATCCATCATCGGCGACCGACTGATGGAGTCTTCCGACTAGGGCGTTAGGATCCTCCTTCAGAAAGTCGGTTAGGCGTCCGCGGTATGCGAAGTACATATGGCGTCCAGGAACAATTGAACCAAGGCTTGCGGCCGGAGCGGCGGGCACGAACATGCAGGTTGTGATTGGCCCCAGGCGCCGGCTGAAAGCCGGCGGCAGCCAGGATTGGCCGCCCCACAAATTATCCTTGAATGCGGAGGTCTTTGCCTTCCCAGAAAACCTCGCGCAGATCGCGCTTGAGAATTTTGCCGGTGCCGGTTTTCGGCAGCGGCTCGCTGTTGAATACGAAGTGGCGCGGCATTTTGAATTTGGCGATGCGGCCTTGCAGGAAGTTGCACAGCTCGCGCTCGGTCAATTGCTGGCCGGGCTTTATCACCACATAGGCCGCGGGCACTTCGCCCCATACCGGATCGGGCGCGGAGACTACCGCGCATTCGAGCACCGCGGGGTGCGCGAAGATGGCGCGCTCTACTTCGATGGAGGAAATATTTTCACCGCCGCTGATGATGATGTCCTTCTTGCGGTCGACAATGTTGATGTAGGTCTCGTCGTCCCATACGGCCATGTCGCCGGTGCGCAGCCATGCGCCGGACATCACGGCCGCGGTGGCTTCGGGCTCCTGGTAGTAACCGTCCATCACCAGATCGCCGCGGATTACGATTTCGCCGATGCTCTGCATGTCGCGCGGCACGTCGTTCATGTGGGCGTCCACCACGCGGATTTCGCAGCCGGGAACGGGCCAGCCGGTGTAGGCGAGATGGCGCAAGCGGTCTTCCTCATCGGCGTAGACGATGGTGCTCTTGGTGCGGGCGGAGGTGGCCACCGGGCTGGTTTCGGTGAGTCCATAACCGGCCTGCACGCAGCACGGGAACACCTTTTCTATGCGCGCGACGAGCTCGGGTGAAGACGCAGCTCCGCCGAGATTGATTTCGCGCATGCTCGAAAGATCGAACTTGCCGACGTCCGGATAGTTCAGCAGCGCGTTGGCCATGGTGGGCACCAGCGACATGCCGGTGGCGCGCTCTTCCTGAATGAGCTGGAGCACGTGCGCGGGGTCTAAGCGGCGCACCATCACCTGCTTGATGCCGTACATGGTGGACGAGTGCGCGCGGCCCCATCCATTGGCGTGGAACAGCGGGATGGTGTGCAACTCGACGCTATTATCTTCATGCGTGAAGATAGCGGCCACCGAAAACGCGTGCATATAGAGCGTGCGGTGCGACAGCATGACGCCCTTGGGAGTGCCGGTGGAGCCGCTGGTGTAGAACAGCTCGGCGATGGCGGTTTCATCGACGGCCATCGGGTCGGGCCGCGCGATGCGGCCGCGGGAGAGCAGTTCCTCATAGGCCTCGCCGGTCTCGAGGAATCGATGTACCGTTGGGCACGCGCTGCGCAGATGCTGCACCAGAGGCTCGAAATCCGGCTCGTAGATCAGAACGCGCGGCTTGGCGTGGTTGAGAATCACGGTCAGCTCAGCGGGCGTCAGCCGCACGTTGAGCGGCATCACGATGCCGCCTGCCATCAGCACGCCGAAATAGCCTTCCAAAAGCTGGTGCGTATTGAAGCTGAGATAGGCGACGCGGTCGCCGGGGGCTACTTTTTCGGACAGGAGTCCGGCTGCGAGGCGTTCGCAGCGCTCGCCGAATTCGGCGTAGGTGAAGCGGGCGGCGCCGCAGACGACCCCGAGTTTTTTACCGTAGAGATCGACCCCGCGGTAGAGGCATCGGATCGGCGATAGGGGTACGTGCATTATTTGAGGGTACTACTTGATGGTCAAGAACCGGCGGCAAGACCGCCGGCGTTACAAAATGGTTCGGAGGTACTGCATCAGGGCTGCGCGTTCGTCGGCATCGAGTTTGCCGTCGCCGTTTTTGTCGAAGGCCTTCATCAACTGTTGCAGGCGTGCGCCGCCGCCGGGGATGCGTCCACGCAGGGCGGTCAAGTCCCCCGCTTCGATAATTTTTTCGATGTTCGCCAGGCGCATCTCGCGCTGGAATGGCGCCACGTCGGCAGGCGTGGGCAGAATCACGCCGAGGAAGCCTACCGCCATTTCATCCGTGGTCTGCTCGCCGAAGGTTACGCGCTGCGCAGGATGCGAAGGGTTGCGTGGGTTGGCGTTGGAATTGTCGAACGTATAGGCCATGTCGATGCGCGTGCCCTTGGGAAGATGCAGGGGTGTTTCGAAACGGTAGCCGCCTTGCCAGTTGAAGTCCCAGTCTGCGATCCAGATCAGGTGAGTGACAGTGCCGTCCGGGAGTGTGGCGTCGATCTTCATGTCTTTGCAGAGCCAGTGCGCATGCGGAAATACGGATGCCATCTCCACATCGCGCGGCAGCGTCAGCGACGATTTCACCAGGTAATGCGAGTCGCCGGGAGCGATATCGATGTTCGTATCCACCATCAGAATCGACGTTTTACCCTTGGTGGGCGGGCCGGAGAACGTCAGGCCGATGGAGGAAGTATCGGTCTCGGGCTTGCCCGAAGGATGGTAGTGGATCTGCACCACCAGGTCGGATCCTTTCTTAATGGGAAGTGAAAGTTGCGGGTCGCCTGGCGGCTGAATCTGCCCCGGCGCCCAACCGGCGATGATGCCGGTCGAGGTGACGCGCGGTCCGCCGAAACAGGTATAGCTTCCGTCGGCGGAACCGGCCGCGAGCCTGCGGGCAGCGCCGCTTTCATCCACGTAAACTACGCCATGGTGCACCACGCGCCGGTTTCCAGGGCGGAATTCGGCGGTGAGAAGGTACGCGTCCTCTTGCAGATTGAGAGGTACCACGAAGCAGACGAACTGGTCTGGGCCATCGGCGGGAACGGTGTGGCCGTTGCCCATGGCGACCACTTTGTCCGGCTGGCCGGCGCTCCAGCCTTCGGTGAAGACCGGCGGCGCGGGCTTGTCTTTGGCAGCGCCTTCGGGCGCGCCGGCTTTGGCCCAGGCGGCGATCAGCGCGATCTGTTCGTCGGTGAGGCGGCGTTCATGCTGGAACTTGCCGTAACCGGGCTCGGGCTTCCACGGCGGCATGAAACGCTTTTCGGTGACCGTGGCGATAAGGCCCGCGCGCTTGGCGGCGTCCTGGTAGGTGAGCAGTGAAAATGGGGCTACTTCTCCGGGACGGTGACAGAGGGCGCACTGGGCGTTGAGTATGGGCGCGATGTCTTTGTTGTAAGTGGGGTTGTAAGTGGGCGCCGCGGCGCTCATCGGCTGCAGAGTCGTGAACACGACTAACAGTGACAGTGGTAAGTGCTTCATATAGTCAGAAACCGACGAATCGCGAGACGAAAGGAGCCGGCTGAAAGCCGGCTGCAGCCAGGATTGGCTGCCCCACAGATGATTTGGTTACTTGGCATCACTCTCGATTCGCATGCCGTAGAAGCTGCGGTATACGAAGAATACCGAAACGGCGAAGAAGACGGCCGATAGAATGTTGGTGAAATTCGCGCCCTGTTTCTGCGTCAGATCGACCGCCAGCGAAACCGCCAGCAGTCCAAACAGAGTGGTGAATTTGATGATGGGGTTGAGCGCCACCGAACTGGTGTCTTTGAATGGATCGCCCACAGTATCGCCCACCACCGTCGCATCGTGCAGCGGCGTGCCTTTGGCGCGCAGCTCGGTTTCCACCACCTTCTTGGCGTTGTCCCACGCGCCGCCGGCATTGGCCATGAAGAGCGCCTGATATAGACCGAAGAGCGCGATGGACATCAGATATCCGATGAAGAAAAACGGCTCGATAAACGCGAACGCCAAGGTGGCGAAGAACACCGTGAGGAAGATATTCAACATCCCCTTCTGGGCGTATAGAGTGCAGATGCCGACCACCTTCTTCGAATCGGCCACGGACGCCTTGGCGCTGCTTTCGAGCTTAATGTTGGCCTTGATGAACTCCACGGCGCGGTATGCGCCGGTGGTGACCGCCTGGATGCTGGCGCCGGTGAACCAATAGATCACCGCGCCGCCCGAGATGAGACCGAGCAGGAAGGGCGCGTGCATCAGCGATAGCTTCTCCATGTTCATAGTGAGACCGTGCGTCAGCGCCACAATGGTTGAGAAAATCATGGTGGTGGCGCCCACTACCGCCGTGCCGATGAGCACCGGCTTCGAGGTGGCTTTGAAAGTGTTGCCCGCGCCGTCGTTCTCTTCCAGGTTCTCTTTGGCGCGCTCGAATTCCGGCTTGAAACCGAAGTTCTTTTGAATATCGCTCTCGATATTCGGCAGCGTCTCAATCATGGACAATTCGTAGACGGATTGTGCGTTGTCAGTGACCGGGCCGTAGCTATCTACTGCGATGGTGACGGGACCCATGCCAAGGAATCCAAAAGCCACCAGACCGAAAGCGAACACCGCGGCGGCTTCCGGATGACCGTTAATCATCAGGATTCCAAGGCCGGTGGTGCTCACTGCGTAAGCCACCGCCATGAGAGCCATCATGGTCATGCCGAGCCAGTATGCGCCAAAGTTGCCGGCGACAAGGCCGGAGAGGATGTTCAGCGAAGCGCCGCCCTCGCGCGAGCTGGTGACGATTTCACGCACGTGGCGCGAATTTGTGGACGTGAAGACTTTGACCAGCTCGGGAATCAGCGCGCCCGCGAGCGTGCCGCAACTGATCACCGTGGAGAGCTTCCACCAGAGTGAATCGTCGCCGCCGAGGGTTGGAATCATCTTGGCGCTGACGATGTAAGTGAGCACGATGGAGAGAATGGACGTGAGCCATACCAAGGTGGTGAGCGGCGCTTCGAAATTCATCTTGGCGAGCTGACTGTAGCGCGATTTGGCGATGGCGGCGTTGACGAAGTAACCGATGCCGGAGGAGATCACCATCATGACGCGCATGGCGAAAATCCACACCAGCAACTGCACCTTCACGGTGTCGTCGGGTACGGCCAGAAGGATGAAGGTGATGAGCGCGACGCCCGTCACGCCGTAGGTTTCAAAGCCGTCGGCCGAGGGTCCCACGGAATCGCCTGCGTTATCGCCGGTGCAATCCGCGATCACGCCGGGATTGCGCACGTCGTCTTCCTTGATCTTGAAAACGATCTTCATCAGATCGGAGCCGATGTCGGCTATCTTGGTGAAGATTCCGCCAGCTACGCGCAACGCCGCAGCGCCCAGCGATTCGCCGATAGCGAATCCGATGAAGCAGGAGCCGGCGAGATCGCCCGGAACGAAGAGCAGGATGAAGAGCATGATGAGCAGTTCAACCGAAACCAGCAGCATGCCGATGCTCATGCCGGCTTGCAGCGGAATGTCGTAACACGGGAAGGCTTTGCCGGTGAGCGCTGCGAAGGCGGTGCGCGAATTCGCAAACGTATTGACGCGCATGCCGAATGCCGCCACCGCGAAGCTGCCTGTGATGCCGACCACGCTGAAAAGCAGAATGATGGCCACTTTATACGCTTCCAGGGAGAGCAGGAACCCAAAGTAAAAGACGATAATGACGGCGATGAAGAGTTCCAGCACCATAAGGAATTTGGCCTGCGTGGCGAGGTAGGTTTTGCAGGTCTCGTAGATGAGCTCGGAGACTTCACGCATGGAGGAATGCACCGCCATATTCTTGAGGCGGACGAAAATCATCAACCCGAAAACCAAGCCGAGCGCGCTTATGGCGAGTCCGCCCATGAGCAGCGTGCGGCCGCCGATGCCGCCGAGAAAAGTCGCTTGATCGAGATCGGGCAGCTTGAGGTTGACTTCGCCTCCTGCCTGTTCCTGAGCCATCAAAGGCGCGGCTAGTATAGCCAGCGTGAGCAGCGTCAGTAGAATGCGCACCACCGGCGCGCAACGGCCGGTAAACCGTCCGGCGCCGGACGAAAGGGAAAGCATTGTATGGTCAATCTCCTGATTCAACTTGGAATTATACGGCTTTCAACGGGGGTCTGGCCTATAGCAGAAACCATGACTTCAGACACCTCACCCGAAACGAACCGAATCGACCTAGTATAGAGGAGTTTACAGGGTAAATACAATTCGACGGAGTCGCGCGGGTGCGTCGCGGACTTGGTTTGCCTTGTGGTGGGTGAGTGTCCGGAAATGGGACTGGGGTCGTTTGGCATTTCGTGATTGAGGGGGCGGCTGGGGGAATGTCTTTTCGACGCAGAGACGCAGAGACGCGGAGTTTTTTTCTTTGTATTGTGTGGATTGCGCAGGCGTAGCTGAATGAGGTTTGATGAGATCCGGCTGGGGGGCTGACGGGTATCAGATGGAAACGGGCGCCGTTTTCGTGGATCGAAGTGTCCGAAAATGGGATTTATGAGGATCAAGAGGCGAATAGAGCCGGGCCGGGAGGCTTCGCGCGAACGGTGGAGATCAGCGGACTGAGTGGTCTTTTGCGTAAACATGGTTGCCAGTACCATAGTACCGCATGGGTCCTAGGAAATGCGCGTAAGCCATTGAATCTATGGGGCAAATTGCCTGAACTGGGATTAAACTCTTGTGTGGGTGGGTTGCGCCTTGCCTGATCGGCTTGATCGCCGCATAGTCGGGCGAATCGTACCACGCGCGCGCTTTCTCCGCGCTTTCGAAAGCGATTGCCACGATGGTCTTTGGCGGTTCGCCCTCAAGAGCCTGGGTCTTGCCGCCGCGAACGACATAGTGGTGATTGAAAGGCGCCAGCGTTTCCGGAACCTTCTCCGCATATTTCGGTAGAGTCGTGGGGTCTGTTACATTGATTTCCGCGATGACGTAGGCAGGCGGCGTTTTCGCTGGCTGCGCATAAATCGCCCTGGCGCTGGTAACGCCGATCAAGACGCCGGCCAGCACTGCCAACGTCAGTTTGTGATTCGTCTTCATGGGGTCACTGTCCCTTATGTGTTCTTGCGATAGCGGCCTCATCCCCAGGGTCATTCATGCCGTAGTGCGACCAGCGGGTCAACTCTGGCCGCCCGCTGAGCGGGAATCAGACACGCCAACAGCGCCTCGACGGCGAGAAGCGTCGTGAGGGCGCCAAAGGTGATCGGGTCCGTGGGTTCG
>Ga0302325_10028708_pt1 | contig 11507 bp, 7 predicted proteins | sample Palsa_T0_2_FD_201948 | JGI IMG/M metagenome (GOLD analysis project Ga0302325, IMG submission 201948) | Peat permafrost microbial communities from Stordalen Mire near Abisko, Sweden - Palsa_T0_2 | ecosystem: Environmental > Terrestrial > Soil > Palsa > Peat permafrost | place: Sweden: Abisko... | reverse complement strand
GCGGGACCGAGGGCGTATTCCGCGGTGCTTTCCTGGAGCAGATAACGCGGAACACATATGACCCCGTGTGTGGCCCGGATTCGCGACAGACGGCGGCACTCCAGGCAGGTGCGGAACTCCTCGACAACGTCGCGCCGGGTCTGTCTGAAAGTAGCTTGGCCCATGCCCACGTGATCGCTGTCTTCCCCCAGAAAGGCCGATGGAAGGGGGTCGTCTCGTCCTCGCAATTCCGCGTACCCGGAGCCATTTTCTTGTCCCGAAACAGCCTTGAGAATCCGTGGGTCGTCGCCGAAGGGCTATTCCACGAGTCGCTGCACCAGAAGAGCTACGACCTGCGACACGCTCACACGGTCCAGCGGTCCGATTTCGATCCTGCCGAGGACACGGAAGCCACGAGCGGGATCACGTCATTGTGGAATCGGGTCGACGCCAACGGTCCCGAAATGTGGGGGCCATCGCGGGGTCTGGCGGCATTCCACGTCTACACCCATCTCGCTGTGTACGCGGCGCTGGCCCACGCCGCCAGGCAGCAAGACGACACGCTCCCTCCGGGCGGCGACGACCCACGAGTGACCACGGCCGAGGTGGCACGACGGCGAGCCCTTTATCTCGGCGACCAGCTGCGGCGTTACTTTATGGACGTCTTCGGCCGAGCCGGTGTGGGACTTGTCGACTGGCTGACCCAGTGCATGGATTTGATGGCGGCGCCCTTGCCTGAGTCGGAGTTGCGGGCTTCCCTGCTCCTGCAACGCTATGGACGCGAGATAGGGTCTATTCAGAATTTCCTGGGCCGAACCCCTCTTCCCCCCCAGCAGGAACTGTTGCTCCTCCTCGGTGACGAGGTCGCGGCCGCCCGGCGGATTCTCACGATGTGCGATCCGCCGGCATTGAGTGACTTCGAAGGCGCGATCCGCCCATATCTCGCCGCGGACGGCCAATCGCTGTGCGCCGACGTCGCTCCGCTCGTGCGTCGGCTGATCCGCGACGCACTCAATTCGGTCCTGCCCGATGGCGCGCCGGATGAGAACCTGCCCGAGGTTCACCAAGGCGTCGAAGCGATGGTCGAGCGTTCCAGCCGCGACTTGGTGACCATCCTCGCCAAACCTTCAGAATCAACACCGGCCGTCGTCAATGACAGGGCGCCTGTATCGGTGAGCTGACGCCGGCGAGCGGTACCTAAATCCGCAATGCTGGAGTCCCGCCCCCTCGGGTCCCGAGGTTCGTTCGTGCCCATCATCGGTCAGGGCACGTGGAACATGGAACGCGATCGCGGCAACGCCCTGGCGGCGCTGCGCCGTGGCCTCGAACTGGGTCTGACCCACATCGACACGGCGGAAATGTACGGTTCCGGGGCGGTAGAAGAGGTTGTGGGGTCGGCGATCGCGGGCCGGAGAGACGAGGTTTTCCTGGTGTCGAAGGTGATGGCCCAAAACGCGGCTTATCACGCGACCCTGCGGGCATGCGAAGGCAGCCTGCGCCGGCTGGGGACGGACCGGTTGGACCTTTACCTGCTGCACGCCCCGAGCAGCCATCCTTTCGAGGAGACTGCAAGGGCTATGGCCGACCTGATGAAGGCGGGCAAGATACGCGCGTTCGGCGTATCCAACTTCGACAGCGGACGGCTGGACCGAGCCGTGGCCGTTGCCGGCCCCGGCACGGTGGCCTGCAACCAGGTCTGCTACCACCTGAAACGGCGGTGGATCGAGCACGACCTGCTACCCCGGTGTTTGCGCCACGGCATTGCCGTGGTGGGATACAGCCCATTCGCAAACGGGGGCTTCCCGGCCGACAACCCGGTCCTGGAAGGGATCGCTCGCGCCCATGGCGCCACGCCGCGCCAGGTTGCGCTTCGGTTTTTAGTTCGCCAGCCAGGCGTGTTCACAATTCCGAAGTCCGCTCGGGTGACCCACATCGAGGAGATTGCTGCCACCGCAAACCTGGAGCTGAGTACCGACGACCTGGATTGTCTCGAGGCTGCTTTCCCGCTCGGAGCGATCGGGCCAGCGACTCCAAGGAGGATGTGACGATGAAGGCACGCGGGGAGTCGGACACCAACACCTCGTGTTCGGGCGCGAAGGTCAGCCGGTGTTGCGGAGGCCCGAGGCGACGCCGTTGACGGTGAGCAACAGGGCCCGGCGTAGTTGTGGTTCCGGTTGGCTCGACGCTCGTAGCCGGGCCAGTAGCGCGACCTGGAGGTAACAGATCGGGTCCAGATGGGTTCGCCGCATCCGTATGGCCTGCTGCAGCTCGGGATGATCCTCCAGCAAACGGCGGCGACCGGTCAGGCGCAGGATCTCCTGGCGCGTTCGGTCGTGCTCGTCGCGGATCATGTCGAACAGGTGCTGATGGGCCGGGGCGACAAGAGCCCGCACATAGTGCTCGGCCACCTCCATATCGGCCTTGGCCGCCGTCATTTCCACGCTGGCCACGAAGGACCGGAAAAAATGCCACCGCTGGTACATGTCGTCCAGCGTCTCGCTCCATCCAGCCTGGCGAGCCGCGGCCAGGCCCGACCCCAGGCCAAACCATCCGGGCACGATCTGTCGGGACTGGTTCCATCCGAACACCCAGGGGATGGCTCGCAGGCCGCCCAAGCCGCCCCCCTCCTCGGGTCGGGACGACGGGCGGGACCCGATGTTGAGCGAGGCCAATTCCTGTACCGGTGTGGCCGTCAGGAAGTACTCCAGCAACCCGGGGCTGTCGACCAGCTTGCGATAGGCCACAAAGGCGCCGCGGGACACGGCGTTCATCGCCTCGTCCCACACGTCGAGCTCGTCCATGGCCACCCGCGACTCGCGATGGAGCAACGACGCCTCCAGAACCGCGGCCAGCGCCAGCTCAAGGTTGTGCCGGGCCAGGCCGGGCAGCCCGTACTTGGCCGAGATCGCCTCCCCCTGCTCGGTCACCTTTATCCGGCCCTCCAGCGTGCCGAATGGTTGGGCCAGGATCGACTCATGCGTGGGGCCACCCCCCCGGCTGACCGAGCCGCCCCGGCCGTGGGCAATGCGCAGCACCACGCCGTGACGCTGCGACACGTCGCGCAGCTGGCGCTGGGCCCGGTGGATCTCCCAGCGCGACGTCGTGATACCCGCGTCCTTGTTCGAGTCGGAGTAGCCCAGCATCACCTCCTGGATGTCGCCCCGCAGGGTGACGATGCGGCGGTACAGCGTGTTGTCCAGCAGCCGGTCCATGATCTCGCCGGAACGCCGCAGTTCCTCCACCGTCTCGAAGAGCGGCACAAAGCCGATCTTGGCCTCCCCTCCCACCACGCTGCCCGGGGTGCTGGGGCGCACGTCGATCAGGCCAGCCTCTCGAGCCAACAGCACGGCCGCCAGCACGTCGTCGGCCCCCTTGGTCATGGAGACGATGTAGCTCTCGATGATCTCCGAGCCGAAGCGTTCCTTGGCTGTGCGAATGGCGTGGAAGGCGCCCATGGTCCGGGCCACGTCGCCCTCGAACACCGTGGTCGGGCCGATGAGGGGTCGCCGACTGGCCAACTCGGCCATGAGCACCTCGGTGCGCTCGTCGGGTTCCAACGAGCCGTACAGCACGGGCAGATCCCCGACCCGGTCGAACAGTGCGGCCAGCACGGCGTGATGGCGAGCGGCGTGCTCGCGCACGTCCATGGTCGCCAGGTCCAAGCCCATGGCGGCGCATACCCGGATGACCCGTCGCAACGGGCCCGCGGCCAGCAACACACCCCGGTTCTCCCGCAGCGAGGTGTCCATGACCTGCAGGTCGGCCAACAACTCGGAGCGTTCCTGATAGTCGTAGCCCGGGCGATGGGGCCCGTTGGCGGCAGCCCGCCGAGCAGTTTGGTGGAGGCGTTCGCGGATGTAGAAGCACTTGAGCCGGTAGGGCTCGTCGGCGTTCAGTCGGGCAAAGCGGTCGTACACCTCAGGAAATTTGCCGCGGTCCTCGTCCAAGCTGGCCAACAACGCCTCCGACGCGGGCGCCACGTGGGTCGACGTGCTGAGCTGCCACGACAGGTCTTCCACCATGGGAACAAGCAGCGCCACCGCCTGCTCGCGCTGCATGGCCAGGACACTGAGCGTGACGTCGGGGGTGACAAAGGGATTGCCGTCCCGGTCGCCCGCCACCCAGGTCCCGAAGCGCAGGGGGCGGGCGTCAAGTGGCAGCTCGAGCCCCAGCCGCTCGAGTTGGCGGTCCAGGTCCGCCACCAGGTCGGGCATGACGTGGCGGTACAGATCATTCATGTAATAGATGACCGAGTCGGCCTCGTCGCGCGGCTCGGGTTTGTCCATGCGCAGTTCGTCGGTCTGCCAAAGGGCGTCCAGGACCTCGGCCAAGCGCAGGTCGGTACGGGCGATATCCTCGGCGGTGACCGGGTAGGACCGGTCGGCCAGCAGCTCCGCCACCTTGCGCAGCTTCATGAGCACCGACCGCCGGGCCGCCTCGGTGGGGTGGGCGGTGAACACGGGCCGCAGCTCCAAGCCGTCGACCACCCGCACCAGCAGATCCCGGGGCACGTCCTCGGCCAGGACCAGGTCGATCGTCTGGCCCAGCCAACCGCCATGCCCGTGGGCTCGGCGATCGTTCAGGTCCTCGCCCTGGCCCACCTGTTCGGCCACGTTGGCCAACCGGGAGAAGGCGGAGAAGGCCCGTACCAGGCGGATGGCCGTCTCCAGGTCAAGGTCGGACAAAATGGTCAGCAGGTCGGACGCGGCCGACGCCGCCTCGCCCGATTCCACCGACCGTTCCGTCAACTCACGGACGTGGCGGACCAGGGCGACCAGGTCCTTTCCCTCCTGGCGGACCAGCGACTCGTCCAGCAACCGGGCCAGCCGGCCCAAATCGGCCGCGGCCGCCGCTCCGGTGGCGCTCGGCTGAGGTGAGGGCGGGACGGACTTGGGGGCGAGATCGGTGCCGACGGGCGCGTTCACACGTCCATCGTTCCCGGCCAAAGCCACCACACCATCACAGCCACATCACGATCGGATGAACTGTCCGTCCGGAGGGTCGGCGGACTCCCGCACGCTGCAGCTGGCGCTAGGCGGCGGCCCGGACCTCACGTGACGAAGCCGTCGTCAGCTGGGCCGTCAACAGCTGGGCCGCGGTCCGCACGCTGGGGTCAACCCGAACGAAACCACCGGCGGGGAGGGAATCGATCCATCCAGGTGTGACCGGGCTGGTGGCCTCCCGGGTTCTCATGTGTCGCACACACGAAAGAGCGCGCCGGAGCGCCGCTGATACCGCCTAGGTCCAAACGGCTACCAGTCCTCGCCCTCGAGGAGCACGTCGAGGTGGTCGAGAATCTCGACCCGGTTAGCCCCGGACTTCTCCCGCAAAAGGACCTCCACCAGTTCCTGGTCGTCCAGGTGGCGCAGCAGGGGAATGATGTCCTCCACCTCCAGGTAGTCGTAGTCCTCGATGGGGAAGGGATAGTCCTCGACCGGCGGCCGGGGGCGCCGCCGCGCCACAGGAGCAGCGGCGGCTGGTGCGGGCCGCGGGGCCACAGATCGGGGGGCGCCGGCCCGGGGAGCCACGGCCGGAGCGGCGACGGCGACGGCGGGCGCCGCTGGTTCTGCCGGCCGCCGAGCCCGCGTGCCCGCAGGAGCCGACCGAGCGGCGGCGGATCGAGGAGCCGGAGCGGCCGCAGGTGGGGCAACCGGCGGGGCGGGCGGCGTGGGCTGTCGGGCGCTCTGCACCCAATCCGAAGCAACGGGACTGCGCTTGGGCGGCCTGCGGGAAGGCGTCGCCCCACCGGGGGCCGGCACCGCGGCCTCGGAAGGCGGCGTGGCAACAGCGCCCGCCCGGGCGTAGCGCCGCCGGGTCGGTGCCGGGGCAAAGGCCGGCTCGTCATCCAACTCGCCATCGTCATCCAGGTCGTCCCAATCATCATCGACAGGGTCCGACTCGTCGCCCAGTTCGTGGTCGCCCAGATCGTCGTCACGCGGGTCGTCGTCACGCGGCCCCGGGAGGTCGAAGCGACGGGCCGGCGGCGGCCCGGCGGAGGCGGGCGATGCCCCCGCACCGACGGCCACCTTGGCCGCCCGGCGGCCCTTGCGCCCGCCCACCACTGGCGCGGGGCGCTCCGGCGCAAAAGAGTCGAAGGAGGCGGAGGCGCCCACCACTGCCGGGATGCCCGCGGTCACGGGCGGCTCGGCCAGGGACTTGGTCCAGTCCATGTCGTCCTCGGCCGCCACCCGCCCCTGCGCCCGGCGCCGCCTCGAGGATAGCCACAACCCCACCCCCGCCAGCACGCTGCACACGATCGAGACGTAGATGGCGATGGGGGTGTGGGTGGCGTACCCCGCGACCAACGTGACCGCAGCCACGATCACCAGGGCGAATGTCAGACGAGCTCCCACCGGGTTTTCCTTTGCCTTTCGTGTTACGAGCTTGAGCCGGTGCGGGGTCGGATCCGCAGCGCCGCGAACGCCCCGGCAGGGACGATCGGATGCAACGGCTCGACTGGGTCCCGCCGTTGGTACGGCTCTCCCAGCGCCGGACGGGGGTCGGTCTGGCCCTTGTTGGGCCACAGCGACATGGCCCGTTCGGCCTGAGCGGTAATGGTAAGCGACGGATTGACACCCAGGTTGGCGGACACGGCGGAGCCGTCCACAATGTGCAGCCCCGGGTGCCCGTACACCCGATGGTAGGGATCGATCACGCCCGTCTCGACGCTGTCGCCGATCACCGCCCCACCGAGGAAATGCGCCGTCATGGGGATGTTGAACACGTCGTTCCAGCCCCCGCCGGCGAACCCGCCGATGCGCTCCGCGATGCGCCGGGCCACGTCATGGCCGACCGGGATCCAGGTCGGATTGGGCTCGCCGTGACCCTGCTTGGAGGTGAGGCGTCGCCCGAACAGGCCGGCCTTGGTGAAACAGGTGATCGAGTTGTCCTTGGTCTGCATGACCAGGGCGATGATCGTCTGCTCCGACCAGTGGCGCATGCTCATGTTGCGGAACATGGCAACGGGGTGGCGACCCATCTCCCGCAGCCAGGTGAGCTGGCGGCTGCGCCCGTCGCCATCGGCCAGGGCGGTGGTCAGCAGGCCCATGGCGTTGCTGCCCTTGCCGTAGCGCACCGGCTCCACGTGGGTGTCCTCACTGGGGTGGAACGACGACGTGATGGCGACACCCTTGGTGAAGTCGGCGTCGCCCCGGAAGGTGCGGGCCCCCAAGATGGCCTCGGAGTTGGTCCTGGTCAGCTCCCCCAACCGGGCCGACAGCTTGGGCAGCACCCCCTCGTCGCGCAGGCGGTGGAGCAGCCGCTGGGTCCCCATCGTCCCCGCCGCCAGCACCACGTGGTCGGCGTGGAACGTGCGCCCGGCCGGGCCCCCACGCGGGCGCCGCCCGGTGACCGAGGTGACGACGTCGTACCCCTCCCCCGCGGGGCGGATGGAGTCCACCGTGGTCAGGTCGAAGACGGCCGCGCCACCCCGCTCTGCCAGGTACAGATAGTTCTTGAGCAGGGTGTTCTTGGCACCGTGGCGGCAACCGGTCATGCACTCGCCGCATTGGATGCAGCCCGTGCGAGCCGGCCCCGCGCCGCCGAAGAACGGGTCGGCCACCTCCACGCCGGGCTCCCCGAAGAACACGCCGACCGGGGTGGGGTGGTAGGTGTCGCCCACTCCCATCTCCTCGGCCACCGCCTTCATGACCTCGTCGGACGGGGTGACGGTCGGGTTGTCGACCGCGCCCAACATCCGTTTGGCCTGGTCGTAGGCCGGGGCCAGCTCGTCGCGCCAGTCGGTGATGTGGCGCCACTGGGGATCCTGGTAAAAGGGTGGCAACGGCTCGTAGAGGGTGTTGGCGTACAGCAGCGACCCGCCCCCCACGCCCGCCCCCGACAGGATCATGACGTCCTTGAGCAGCGAGATGCGTTGCAAGCCGAAGCAGCCCAGCTTGGGCGCCCAGAAGAACGAGCGCACCTGCCACGACGTCTTGGGGTACGAGGTCTCGTCGAAGCGCTTGCCCGCTTCCAGCACCGCCACCCGATAGCCCTTCTCGGTCAGTCGAAGGGCGGTGACGCTGCCGCCGAAGCCGCTGCCCACCACCACCACGTCGTAGTGGTCCCCATTCCGGTCGGCTGGTGACATCACCTCAATCATACGAGGCACACACGCTGAAGCCTTGGCCGGTACGCTCCGCCCGTGGGCCAGGTGTGGGCGATCGTGGTGGCGGCCGGGTCGGGGCGGCGCTTCGGCGCGGCCAAGCAGTTCGAGCCGCTGGGCGGGGTCCGGGTGCTCGACTGGTCGCTGGCCGCGGCCCGGGCGGCGTGCGACGGGGTGGTCGCCGTGCTGCCCCCCGACCGCCTGGAAGCCGGGGCTCAACCGGGCGGCGCCACCCGATCCGCCTCGGTGCGCTCCGGCTTGGCCGCCGTTCCCGACGAGGCCGAGATCGTGATCGTCCACGATGCCGCCCGCCCCCTGGCCGGCCCCGAGGTGTTCGCCCGGGTCATCGCCGCGGTGCGAGCCGGGTCCGATGCCGCCATTCCGGTGGTCCCCGTGACCGACACCATCAAGCGGGTGAGCGGCGACCGGGTAACAGAAACCCTCGACCGCTCGGCCCTGGTGGCGGTCCAGACCCCGCAGGCCTTCCGGGCCGAGACCCTGCGCAAGGCCCACGCAGGCGAGTCCGAGGCGACCGACGACGCGGCTCTGATCGAAGCGATGGGCGGGACGGTCGTTACGGTGCCCGGCGACAGCCGCAACTTCAAGATCACCTCGCCCGACGACCTCATCGTGGCCGCCGCCCTGCTCGCTTGATGTCGGGACTCCGGGTCGGCCTGGGCTTCGACGTCCACCCCTTCGCCGAGGAGGAGCGCACCCTCATCCTGGCCGGGCTGCCCTTCCCGGGTGAACGGGGATTGCAGGGCCACAGCGACGCCGACGTGGTGGCCCATGCCGTGGCCGACGCCATATTGGGGGCGGCGGGCCTGGGCGACCTGGGCACCCATTTTCCCGACTCGGATCGCAGGTGGCGTGGGGCCGACAGTTTGGCATTGCTGGCGGAAACGGTCCGGCTTGCCGCCGTGGCCGGGTGGCGGGTGGGCAATGTCGACTGCTCCGTCATCTTGGAGGCGCCCAAGCTGGCGCCGCACCGAGTCGCGATGCAGGATCGGCTGGCTGCGGTGTTACACGCTCCGGTCAGCGTGAAGGCCAAACGGGCCGAGGGACTGGGCGCCCTGGGCCGGCGGGAGGGCATCGCGTGCTACGCCGTCGTGCTCCTGGAAGCGCTCGAATAAATCCTTGGGAAAATGCCCCCCGGTGCGCGGAGTCGCCGGGCGGCGGCTACCAGCGTTATTCCAATTGCGAGACGAGAAACGCCATGATGTAGCTCTCATCCGAGCGTTGGTCGAAACGGTTGTTGTGGCCACTTCCCATGGCCGTCCTGAGGAGCAGGAGATTTTGGTCGGTTTTGGTGGCGCGGAGCTTGGCCACATATTTCGCCGGTACCCAATACGGCACGCGGGCGTCCCGGAAACCGGCCGTGACCAACATGGACGGATACGCGACCGGGCGAATGTTGTCGTACGGCGAATATGATTGGATGCAGCGGTACACCTCGATATCGGCGATGGGATTACCGAATTCATCCCATCCCGATTGGGTCAATCGGTCGGACGAGTCGAGCAGCGACGTGAGGCAGTCGACAAAGGGCACCCGCGCCACCACGGTACGAAACAGATCCGGACGCTCGTTCATCGCCGCGCACACCAGCAGACCGCCCGCGCTCGCTCCCCGCGCCCCGATCCGGGTGGCGTCGACAAGGTCGTTGGCAGCCAGCTGTTGGGCGCACGCCAGGAAGTCGCTGATCGAGTTGCGCTTGTGCATCCTTCGCCCTGCCGCGTGCCAGGCCGGGCCGAAATCGCCACCGCCCCGGACATAGGCGTGAGCCAGGACCCAGCCCCGATCGGCCAGGCTGAGGGCGGGCCGCGAGAACCCCGGTGAGTGCGAGATCCCGAAGGCGCCGTACCCTTCCAACAGAGCAGGGCGGCGTTCCCCCGGCCGTCGCCCCTTGGGAGCGCGCGCGTCGAAGACCGACATGGGGACCGTGACCCCGTCGGGGGCGGTTGCCATCCATCGCTCGACCACGTAGCGATCAGGATCGAAGTGACGGGGGGCGGGCACCCGGTACATCACGCGCGTGGCCCCCGACACGGGGTTGACCTCGTGATAGGTGCCCGGGTCGGTCGGGCCAGTGGTGACCACCCAGGCTTCGGGCTGGTGGAAATCCCGGCTGAACTGCACCCGAAAGGAGGTCTCCAGGCCGGTCCCCGGCAGGGCGATGCTCCGGCTTTGGCCTCCTTCAGCGTCGAGGACCACCAGACGGGGGTCCCGACCGGACTCTGCGACGATCACCTGGCCGGCGCCAACCGAAAAGTCGACGGCCCGCTGCTGGGCCGGCGGGACGTACACCGGCGTCCATTGCGACCACGACGCCGGCCCGGGCCCGCGCGACAACACGAGGCGGCTGCCCGTGTCGTCGCGGACGAGGGCGAACAGGAGACCGCCCTGGTCGGGGTGGTACTGCACGTCGTAGCGGACGCCCGGCTGGCGAGCCATGACCAGGTGCGGGGCGAAGGATGCACCACCGACGGGTACCAGGCGGAGTTCCGTGGAGGAGTGCAGGTGGGAGGCGATGACGCCGAACCGGCCACTGGCCATGGACGAGACAGCCACGAACACGGCCGGGTCACGGTCCTGGTGGAGCATGACGTCAGCCGAGGCGTGGCCCACCCGATGGCACCACACCTGGACGGGCACGCCCCGCCCGTCGAGCCTGGTATAGAGCAGGGTTTCGCGGTCGAGCCAGGCGATCGAGGGCCCGACCGGCTCGATGACGTAGCCCAGGTCACGGTTGCGGTCGATGTCGCGCAGGCGCAGGGAAAAGCGTTCTGACCCCGCCCGCTCGAATGCGATGGCGGCGAGGCGATTGTCCGGGCTGATCTCGATCCCGCCCTGGTTGAAGCCCAGGCCGCGGGCACCGTAGACGCTGCTGTCCACCACGACTTGCAGGCGCCGGGCCTCGGGGCGGCGACGGGTCAGCTGCCGCGCGCCCGCCGTGACCTGCGTCTCGTACACGAACCCGCCCCGGGCGAACAAGGGCGTGCTGGGGGAAGCCGGCTGGGCCGCCCACCATTCGTCCTCCCACGACTGGCGCAACCTCGCGAACCGGGTCATGAAACGATCGGCGTAGGCGTTTTCTGCCACCAGGAAGTCGCGCACCGCCTGGTTGCCGGCTCGTGCATCCAGTAGAAGTCATCGACTCGTTGATACCCGTGGGCGCGTAGGACGGTAGGACGCGGCGGCAGGTCAGTGGCCACGGCGGACCCGCCTGGTCGTCCGCCACCGGTGTCTCGCACGGCTATTGCGGTGGCTGCCGTCGGCCTGACCGCCGGGCTTCCAGCCAGCTGGCGGCCCGGCCAGGCAATCCCGTCCTCCCGCTGCTCGGTGGCGGGGCGCTCGGTTCGACCTCAGCAAGCCTTGTGCCCGGTTCAGGTCGGTACGCCCACAGCTGCTCGCTGCTGGGAGC
>Ga0302325_10028707_pt1 | contig 11507 bp, 8 predicted proteins | sample Palsa_T0_2_FD_201948 | JGI IMG/M metagenome (GOLD analysis project Ga0302325, IMG submission 201948) | Peat permafrost microbial communities from Stordalen Mire near Abisko, Sweden - Palsa_T0_2 | ecosystem: Environmental > Terrestrial > Soil > Palsa > Peat permafrost | place: Sweden: Abisko... | reverse complement strand
GACCGCCCCTTCATCGGAGTCTTGCCTGCTGGCACGCCGCGCGCGGTGGCGGAGTGTTCCTTCGCGCCGCTCGCGGGCTGCAACGCGGCCTCGAAGCTCAAGCTTGGCGCCGTCGTCCACCGAGACGGGGAGCTCGTGAAGCTCGTCGAGATCGACCACCGGTTCGTCGTCATTCGGGCACACGAAATACGGACGTTTTCGGCGAAGCTATCGGCCGTCACAGCCGGTCCCCTCCACGTCGAAGCGGCGACGCAGGCTCTGGCGCAGCTCCTGAAGATCACGATTCCGCCCTTGGCACACGCCGATGTCTCCCGTGACCACGACGCCATCGTCTTCCGCCTCTCGGCGCCGTGAGCATGCTGGTATGTGTCGTACGCGACCGTCTGCGTTTCGAAGACGTCAGGCGCGAGCTTCGACGAGGTGACGGACGTCGAGCTCACGTCACTCCTGCTCGACGACTACGACCCCATGGTTCAACGCGTGAAGGTCGCAGAAGACGCGGGCGCGCTGACCTTTCGTGATTGTCGCGGTGACGTGATCGCGGAAGCTCAGGGAACACCCAACGAGTCGTGCTCGTAGAACCCTCGGATGGATGCCCGCGCTCTCTTCACCATCGCGATTGTGGCGTGCGCGTCACCGGTACCCCCGCGTCCTCTCCCGCGCGCGGAGCTCCCGCACGCAGAGCTCCCACCCCCGCTGCCGGCGCTCGACCCCTTGCCTGTGGGCGTGAGCGACCCCGCGTACCGCCTTCCACGCGAGCGGGCGTTCTACTTCGCGCAGGAGGGTGATGTAGGCGCGAGGTTCATCGAGCTCCGTGCGAACGGCACCTATCGAACCGTCGACCGCGAGCACCTAGGCGTCGGCGAGGACGACGCGGGGCGGTGGCGCCAAGCCGAGAGCGGCGAGCTTCACCTGTGCTCGGAGTACCGGTACGGCAACATCGAAGCTGGGCCGCTGTGGATCGTCGTCGCGACGACGAAACAGTACAAGGAGCTGCCGGAGGTCGCACGGACGTTGCGGAGCCTCACCGCGAAGGGTGCGGCGACGTTTTCGTCCAAAGACATCGAGTGGCCTCTCAGCCATGGTGAGCAGGACTACCAGCACCCGAGCATCAACAACGATGCGTACGGCCGTGACATTACGCGCGCCGAGATCGACGCGCTTGCGCGCGTCATCGACGCGTACATGGTGGGCGGTAACGAGAACCTGATGCGCACCGTTCCGCGCGCACACGGCGAGGTCGTATACCTCGATGGCTCGTGGGAGCTACCGCACACCGTTCACGACGAGGGCGAGCTAGCGCTCATCCACCGACGCCTCGACGCGAAGGAGCACACGCTTTGGGCTCTTCCCTCCATCGACGAGCCCGCGTTTCGCACCGCGACGCACAGGACGCAATCGTTCATCATCCACACGGAGATGAACGGCTGCGTTCAGCACGAGGTCGCCGAGCTCCCCGACTGGAAGAAGGAGCACCTCACTCCCCGCTGTCGCTTGTTTTGACGGAGCCGGAGCCGGAGTCGGGTACGGTCGGATGGTGGCGTGCGGGATGACGAAGGTCGCGATTGCGTGTGCGGTGGTCGCCGCGTGCAAGACGAGCGGGCAGACTGTCGAGCTCGACGCGAGCGCACCACTGCCGACGGCTTCTCCGACCGCGTCGGCGAGCGTCGTGCCCGACGACGCGCCGAGCGCGAGCACTTCAGCGAGCCCAGTGATGCCGAGCGTAGCCGCACGCGCCGTTCAGGCGACGACACTTCCGACCAGCATCAACGCCATGCCCGCCACATGGCGCGCGTGCGTGAGCGACCAAGACTGCGTCGCCATTCCGAGCGCCTGCTGCGGATCGTGGCCATCGAATGTCGTGAGCCGCGACCGTGTCCAGCACGCAGTCGTCGCGGCAGATCTGGCGCGCGACAACTGTCGCAATCGTGTGTGCGCCCGCATCGTCGAAAGGCCTGCATGTGAGCACGGTCAATGCAACCTGCGCTGATGTAGCTTGTTTTTGCGCAGCCGATGCGTGCGGCAGCCGGAGTCGGAGCCGGAGTCGAAGGCTCCGCGGTTTCTCGGGACGGTCATGAACTATTCGCCGCGGCGAGTGTCTGTTTGTCCCAAGAACGATCCGCGCCTCTAGTCGAAGCGCGGATCGCAACGAAAAGAGGTCGCCATGCGCCGCATGGTCTTCGTCACGTGTCTGTTCGCGGCCGCATGCGGGGCGTCCGTTCACTCGCTCGCGGTTCGCCCCGCGCCCCCGAATCCTGCCGTCGACCTCGCGCACGTGTCGTGTGCGCGAGCCCGGAAGACGCCCCTGCCCGCGCGCCCCGACGACGCGCGTGAAGGGAGCACCGTCGTGCTCGCACGGGGTGACGCACGCACGCTCGCGTACATCGCGGACGCCGACAGTCGCTCGATTCACGTCGTCTCCGTCGATGACGCGAAAGAGCTCGGGCACACGCGCCTCACAGCCGCGCCCCACGATCTGCTCGTCTTGGCCGATGGTCGTCTCGTGGTCACGCTCACGGGAGCCGCGCGCATCGCCGTCCTCGAGCCTGCCGACGATCCCGCGTCGCCCATGACGACGCTCTGCGAGCGGACGATGCCGGACGAGCCGTGGGGCGTGGCGCGCTCTCGAGACGACACGAAGCTCGTCGTGACGAGCGCCTGGGGTGCAGCGCTCACGGTGCTCGATGCCACGACCTTCGCGACGCTCCGTACGGTCTCGCTCTCGCGTGACCCACGCGGTGTGCTCGTCGACGATGAGAACGTCGCGTTCGTCAGCCACGCCGTCGGCGCCAAGCTCACGACCGTCGACCTGAAGAGCGATTCGGCCGAGGCCAAGGTCATCGACCTGTCGATGCGCAAGGCTACACCGCTCGCACAGAAGAGCGCGCTCCTCAGCGTGCGGTCGGCGTCGCAAGGCTTCACGCTGGCGCGCGTACACGTCGCGAACCAGGCCAATGCGAAAATTGGCGTTCGCATTCTCGTACCGATGGTGAGCGTCGACCCCGGCGAGTCGACGCGCAGCTCGCCGACCTATTACGGCCCGCCATTCGACGGTGTTCCCAAAGAGACACCGGTCGTCGGTGTCGTCGACGCCGAGCGGAAAGAGATGCTCGGCAAAGAGCTCCTCGGGACCACCGACAAGATCTATCGCCGCGAGTGCTTGCTACCGCGCGCGTCGGCCGTGCGCGCGGAGACGTCGACGCTCTACGTCGCGTGCAATGGCATCGATGCCGTCCTCGCGCTCGATGCGCTCGCCGTGGACCCGTTTCGAGCGGAGAAGGCCAGGTTCTCGGTGCCGCCCGGTCCCGAGGGCGTCGCCCTCGATGCGCAAGGCAAACGGCTGGTTGTCTTTTCGCAGCTCGGCGCCGCCGTGACGGTGATTGCGCTCGACGATGCGGCCGCGCAGCCGAAGACCGTCGCGCTCGACTATCACCCCGACGAGGCGCTCGCGGCCGTCTCGCACGGGCGACAGCTCTTCTTTCGCACCGACGATGCCCGCATCGCCGACGACGGGCTCGCGTGCGCGAGCTGCCACATCGACGGCCGTGAAGATGGCATCACGTGGAGCACGCCGCTCGGGCCGAGGCAGACGCCGATGCTCGCCGGCCGCCTGAATGATACGGCGCCGTACGGGTGGGCCGGGGACAAGGCGACGCTCGACGAATACATCCAGCACACCGTCATGAACCTCGGCGGCACGGGGCTTCCGCCCGACGAGCTCGCCGCGCTCTCTCGCTTCTTGCTCGCGACGCGAGGGCCTGCCGCTACACAAGCGGACGACGCAGCGGTTCGCCGCGGCCATGAGCTCTTCTCGAGCTCGGACGAGGGTTGCAGCACGTGTCATCTCGGCATGACGGGTGCCGACGGCTCCAAGCATCTGGTCGCGACAGGCGGCAGCGGGAACGACATCCTCCGTGACGTCGACACGCCCGCGCTTCGTTTCGTGGTTGGTACGGCCCCGTACTTTCACGACGGGCGCTATCGCACGCTCGAGGACCTGCTCGCCGATCCGTCGAGCTCGATGGGGCACAGCGCGCTCCTCTCGAGCAGCGACCAACATGCGCTCGCGGCGTACCTGCGGACGCTATGAAGCCCGCGGCAGCGATCGCGGTCGCTATTTGCCAAGCGTGCGGCGCACCACCTCGGCCCGTCGATACGACGGCGAGCGTGGCGCCTCACGCGAGCGCGACCATGAGCGCGGAACCACCGCGCGCGGCGGGTCTAGAGCCGCTGATCGATGGGGCGCTCGCGCAGGGGTTCGGCCGACCACCCACCGAGACGGTGCGCTTCGACGTCGATGCCGTCCCTCTCGCAACGTGGGGCCCGCCCTCGCAGAAGTCCGGCTTCCAGCTCACGGTCACGGAGCGGGACCAGAGCTACCACCTCGTCGTTCACACATACCTCTTTGCGGAGACCATCCTCTTCGGCGCGAGCGAGTTCACCGCGTTCACGGGGGGGCCATTCTTCAGCGGCGAGCTGCCGAAGTGTGGGGGCCACGCGACTGGCACACGCGGCGCACAATGGCTGGGGTTCTCGCCGACTCGGTGGACGGACGAAGGTATCGACGTCGAAATGGGCGAAGGCGAATTCGACGTCGCGACATGCACGACGTTCCCCATCGCATCGCTCTTTGCACGCGCCAAAGCCCTCGTGCCCGGTTTCGTCTACGCGCTTCGCCTGCGCGACGCGAAGGGCGATTGGCTCTATGTGGTCCTTCCTCACGGCACGTTCGTCGCAGCCGGAGGTGATCCTACGAGGTCGCTGGCGGCGTCGAACAACGGCACGTTCGCACGGCTGCGTTTCCCGCTGGCCAAAGACACGGCTGCCTCGGCGGCCGTGCGCATCTCGCCGGCCTCGCTCACGCTATGGGATGAGTTGCGGAGGACCGGCACGTCCGTTCGAAACTTCGCCGACGGGACGCGCACATCAGACGCGCTTCTCGTCACCGTCGAGGTCTCGTCGCAGGGTGACGTCAAGGTTGCGTCGCTTTCGTTCGCGCTGCCCCAGACCGCCCCGCGCGCCGCCTACGTTCCGCTCTTGCGGGCCGCGCGCAGCGTCGCTCAGAAGTAGCCCGGCGTGGGCATGAAGACGAGCGGCACACGCACGACGTAGTCATCGGGCCACGGCTCTCGGGCAACCTCTGCCGCACCGTGCACGAAGGGTGCAACGCGGACATTCGTGAAAGCCGCGCGGAGACACTCGATGACGGGCGACGGCACGTCTTTCACTCGTTCAACTTCCACATGCAGCATGCCCACGCGGTGAGAGAACGCGAGCGTGATGCGACCTCCGCCGTGCCGCCGACCCAAACAAGCGTCGACGTGATGGCGCACCCACCGGGGCTCGAATTCACCAAGCACGGTAGGCGGGCCGGTCGGTGCAGCACCGATGAAGCTCTCCGACGGGGTCAACGCTTGGGGTGGCCTGACCAGCGTGACGGAGAGCGTCGAGGGTGGCGACGTGCACGCGACCCAGAGCAGCGCACTCGTCATCAGCGCACGTGACATCGCCTGCTTGAGTCAATTGCGCACCCGCCGTGTTCCCGATATTCGGCGGCAAAGCGACCGTAGTACACTGGGCCGTGATGCTGCCTCCGGCCGTCCAAAGTGCTCTCGAGGTCCTTCTGCCGCTCGGCACCGACACCGAGCTCGCGAAAGCGGCCCACGCACGATGGCGCGCTGGGGAGAGCGTGAACGCCGAGGCGCCGAAGTTACCAGACGCGCTCCGGGCGGCCGCGGACGAGATCGCAGCGGCGCTTCCAGAGCTCACGTGCACCGATCCCACGTCGTTGATCGCGCTGCTCGATGGGCCTCACGGTCAGGTCCTCTTCGCGTGGTGCGAGGCGAGCACCTGGCGGCGCGACGTTGCGATGGCCCCGCTGCTCGCGGCGGCCGCGACCAAACCCGCGTTCCGCGAGCACGTCGCTCGGGTGGCGCGCGAGCGCGTGGTCGAGGGGCCGCTGCTCGACTCCATCACGTGCGCACCGCTGCTCGGCGACGGGACGGCGCTCGCGTTGCCGGAGAACGCGGAGGCTCACGCGCGCCTCGAGATCTTGGTTTGGGAGGCTGGCGCGGGCGCGCTCGCGGTGCCGTCGCTAGGCGCGTGGCTTTGGGGATCGTCGGCGACGTTCAACGTCATGATTCGCGAGCCCGCGCACGGCGCGCTCCGTGGGCGCGTGCTTGCAGCGCGCTGCCTCGAGATCGCGATCGAGGGGATGCCGACGACGACCGATCCAGAGCTCTCGGGACGCACACTCCAGGTGTTGCAACCTCTCCTCCTCCATCCCGAGCCACTCGTGTGGGTGCATGCCGCCCGCGCTCTCGGACGCTTGACCGGCCCGATGCAACAGCTCGAAGGGACGGTGCTCGACTGGGTGCTCAGCGACAATCCGCTCTTGCGCCAGCGCGCGCTGACGGCGTTCGCGTCGATGCCGGCGGAGCGCCTCGGGATGTTGTCGGGGCAGCTCGCGGCGATCATCGCCTCGAAGACCGAGGACGCCTGGGTGCTCGGGGCGATCGCGGCGGCAACGCCGTATCTCTACTTCGAGCGTAACGATCTCTGGAGCCGGCTCGCCAGGCGCATCCTCGCCGGAGACGGCGGTGCCATCGCAGCGCGCGCCCTCGCCCGTGGTCTCGCGACGCTCTGGCGGCGCGGAACCGAGGACGCTGCAATCGAAACGCCCCTCCGTGCGCTGCGCGAGATTGCGCGCCACGCTCGACCCTCCACCATCGACGACGCACGCCGCTGGATCGAGGTCATCGCGGTGACCGATGCGGTCGACGGTGCCGAACGCGATCCGCTCGACCTCGAGCTCGGCCTCGAGAACTTGATGCGCATCGCCGCGCAGTACGACGACGAAGAAGCGGACGCCCGCGCGGCCCGCTTCGCCGTGGCCCTCGCGCCCGCGTTTCAAGAAGCCCATCGCATCGCGCTCGGCACGGGACGATTGCGCCAGCGCGCGGCGGCCATCAATGCCCTCGAAGGTACGGCGAGGGCGTTCGCGCTTCGACTGTGGGCGCCGCTCCTTGCCACACGGCCCGCGGACGACCCCATCGAGGAGCCCGATCTCGAGGAGACGTGGAAGCTCCTCGCCTCGGCCCCTGAAAAGATCCTCGACGTCGTCAAGGAACGGAGGCAAGCCGAGGACCTCGTCGACATGGACGACGAGCTCCCGCTCGAAGTGCTCGCGATCAGGCTCGGCGGCTACGCGATGGACGCGTGCGGCGAAGACTCCGAGCTCGGACCGGGTCGCGGGCCAACGGCGCACGCGACGTGTCACTGGTTGCGCAAGCTCGAAGGGCTTGCTGACGGATCCCGCGATGTGCCGCCTGCGCTGAGGAGTGCGCTCAGCACGCTCTTCTGGCGCCTCGTCGACACGACGCGCGGCACCGCGCTTGGCGAGGTCGACGACGTCGAGTGGCTCGGCCCGTTCGCGGCGTGGTGGGGCCTCGTGATCGATCAACCGGCGATGCTCTTGCAGCTCGGGACCGCACTGCCGATGATGTCAGCGCCCGCGCTCGAGCAGTGTTGCGCGCAGGCCGAAACGCTTCGCGCGGCGGTATCGAAGGGCCAGGAGGACGGCGTGTGGGGCGCGGCGGCTGCCGACGCGGTGGCGGCGCTCCACGCCGAAGACACAGAGCTCGCTCACGCCCTTCAAGGTCTCTCGCGCGCGTTAGCGAGCTTTGCAGCAGCGAGCGGACCGGCCCCCAACCTCGAGGCGTTATGCGCGGAGCTCGTCCTCGCGGGTGATCGCATGCAACAAGCGCTCGCCGATCCCGTGAAGGCGCTCCACGCCGTGACCGATGACACGGCGGATTCGCTCAGGCGCAAGGCCACGGAAAATGCACCGCGCGTCGCCGCCCTGGTCGGCCGAGCCATTCGGGCGCGGGAGCCGTCGATGATCGACGTGTGGCTCGCGTCGCTCGGGCCCGTGGCGTCGGGTCTCCTCGATCTGGCCGTTCGTGGCGCCATCAGGCGAACGCCGCCGCCACCGCCACAGCCAAAGAAGGTCGAGCCCAAGCTCGTCGAGGGGTACGAGCTCATCAAGGCGCTCGGCGAGGGCGGCATCGGAACCGTGTGGCTCGTACGCAAGCCCGGCGCCGATCGCTACTTTGTCTTGAAGATCCCAAAGGCCGAGGCCCTCCAGAACGCCACCGACACCGAGCGCGCCGGCATCCTCACGTCGTTCATCGAAGAGGCGAACGCCCTCGCGGGGCTCTATCACCCGAACGTCGCGAACATCATCGATCGCGGCGTGTCGAGCAACGTGCCGTTCCTCGTCCTCGAGTATTTGATTGGCGCGGACCTGAAGCAGTACTCGGACGCCCATCGTATGTCGCTGTACGAGCTACGGCAGGTCGTCGTCGAAACGTGCGCGGGGCTTGCCGCGCTGCATGGCGCGGGGCTCGTCCATCGCGACATCAAGCCCGCCAACCTCTGGCTGCGGCTTCCGCTCGCCGGCGGGGTGAGGTTCGAGGGCGAGAAGCACCGCAACCCCGCGCTCGCGACGCCGCTCGCGACGGTCGTCATCGACTTCGGCATGGTCCGCGCGATCCGCGTGCCGCAAGACGCCGCCGGTCGTTTCGTCGCGGGCACGCCCGGGTACATCGCGCCCGAGCAAGTCCTCGATCCCGTGGAGCTCGATCCGCGCGCGGACATCTACGCGCTCGCGGGCACGATCTACAACGTGACGACGGGCCGCGCGTTCTTCGACGACATCAAGACGCCACGTGATCGCATCATCGCGCACATGAGGCAGGACCCGTTCGAGGACCCGGAACGGCTGCGCGGCTGGCCGGCGGCCATCGTGAAGGTTCTCCGCGCAGCGACGGCGCTGCAACCGAAGGATCGTCCAACCCCGCTCCAGTTCGGCAGGGAGTTCATCGCGGCTCTTTAAGGAGGACTCATGAGCAAGATCGAGATCAAGACCAAGGACGGCATTTGCCCGAGCTACGTCTATCGCCCGAGCGGCACCGGGCCGTGGCCCGGCGTGCTCGTTTTCATGGACGGCATCGGCATTCGCCCCGCGATGCTGGAGCTCGGCGAACGGCTCGCGACCCACGGCTACGTCGTTCTGCTGCCAGATCTCTTCTATCGCGTCGGGCCGTACGAGCCGATGGACCCGAAGACGCTCTTCACCGATCCCGAAAAGCGCAAGGTCCTGATGGAGAAGTTCTTCCCGGCTGCGTCGCAGGCCCTCATCATGTCCGACACGCGCGCGTTTCTCGATTACCTCGCGGCGCAGCCCGATGTGAAGCCCGGCGGTATTGGCACGACAGGCTATTGCATGGGCGGCTTCATGTCACTCAGTGCGGCCGGGACTTACCCCGATCGCATCGTCGCCACTGCGTCCTACCACGGCGGCCGGCTCGCCACCGACGCGCCCGAGAGCCCGCACCTGCTCGCACCAAAGATGAAGTCGCGAGTCTACGTCGCGGGCGCGATCGAAGATCAATCGTTCACCGACGAGATGAAGGCGCGTCTCGAGGACGCGCTGACGAAGGCCGGCGTCGACCACAAAATCGAGACCTATCCAGCGAAGCACGGCTGGGTGTTTCGCGACACGCCCGTCTACGACGCGGCCGCCTCCGAACGCCACTGGGAAACCCTCCTCGCGCTGCTGGCCTCGACGCTGAAGTGACGCATGGATGACCCGACCATCGTCGAGGTGAAGGGCACGCGCTCCTCGGGCGACGCGCCGATGCTGTTCGGCAGGCGCTACCGACCCGTCGCGCTGCTCGGGACGGGAGGCATGGGGAGCGTCTACCTCACGCGGGACGTGGAGCTCGACGAGCTCGTCGCGGCGAAGGTGCTCAAGCCCGAGCTGCTCAGCGATCCGTCGATGCTCGAACGCTTTCGTGACGAAGTGCGTTTGGCGCGTCGCGTCTCGAGCCCTTTCGTCGCGCGCACGCACGATCTCGCCGAGCATGAAGGCCGCTGGTTCGTGACGATGCAATATGTCGAGGGCGAGACGCTCTCGACCAAGCTCCGCCGCGAGGGGCGCTTGGCGCTCGGTGACATCGTACCCATTGCGCGCGATCTCTGCGCGGGTCTCACGGCCGTGCACACGGCCAACATCGTGCACCGCGACCTCAAACCAGCGAACGTGCTCATCAAGGCCGGTGGAGGCGCGGTGATCACGGACTTTGGCATCGCGCTCCGCGCCGAGTCTGCGCTCACGATGACCGATGGATTCGGCACCCCGACGTACACCGCACCCGAACAGCTCGCGGGCGGCTCCGTCGACGCGCGCGCCGACATCTACGCACTGGGAGCGATTCTCTACGTCATGAGCACAGGGCAGAAGCCGTTTCCAGGCGTGCGCACGGGTCTCGAGACGCCGCCAAACCCATCTCGTGTAGCGGCCGACGTGCCCGAGGCATTCGCCGCGATCGTCATGCGCGCGATGGCACTCGATCCACGCCAGCGTTACCCCTCGAGCGACGCCCTCCGTGCAGCCATCGACGCGTTGCGGCCCGCCGCGTCGACCGGACCGGTGACCCGCCCATCGCTCCTTCCGAGCTTCGTACGATCGCTTGGTGCGGGCGTGGCACGTCGATTGTCGGTGTCGATGGCGCTCGAAGGAATTGCGCCACCCCTCGGCAACGCCGTGCGCGTCGACCTCGTATCGCGCCTCAACGCGCGAGGGCAGCTCCGCGTCGTACGTGACGCGGCCGATGCCGAGGCCGCGCTCGATGCCCGCGTCGTCGCGCAGGGCGACAACTACCGGCTCGATCTCGCGCTGCGTAGCAAGGGAGACGGGTACGAGTTCTGGACCGAGACGCTGCAAGGTCCGCTCTCGGCGCTGCCGCAGTTGATCGAGCGCGCCGCGCACGCCATCGAGTGCGCCTTCTCGCCGACGTCGACGCCGATGCGCGAAACCGGCTCGTTCCCGTCGGCGGACGTCGCCCGCTATTTCCTCGAGGGTCGCGCAGAGTATCGCGCCTTTTGGGGCGACCACATGAAGCGGAGCGTCGAGCTCTTCGAAGCCGCGCGCGCTCTCGCCCCTGACCATCCACTCGTCCTCGCGTGGTGCGCCGCCGCGCACAGCAGGCAGCGGTTCTTTGGCGCGACCCCCGAGCATGATGCGGGGCACGAGTTCGCGCTGCGCGCTGTGGAGCTCGCGCCCGACATCCCAGACGCGCACATCGCCCTCGCCGCCTCGCACACGTTGGAGATGCGCATGGTGGAGGCGATGCCTCATTTCGTGGAGGCGCTGAGAATTGCTCCTGGACTCATGGAGCACCGAGCCAACTTCGCGCGTGTGCTGAGCGAGTGCGGCGCTGTGGAACCGGCGCGAGCGCTCGCGAGCAGCACGTTCGAAGCTGATCCGACGTTCGGCGAGCCCCTCGAGGTGATCATGCGGCTGGAAGCCCTCCACGGGCGCATGGACCGTGCAGCGGCCGAGCTCACACGCGCCCCGCTCGAACGGGACTCCTTCGTTCGGGTTGCGTTTCTGCGCTTCTGCTTCTGGGCGCGAGACCGCGAGCTCTTCGAGACCCAACGGG
>Ga0302325_10028703_pt1 | contig 11508 bp, 14 predicted proteins | sample Palsa_T0_2_FD_201948 | JGI IMG/M metagenome (GOLD analysis project Ga0302325, IMG submission 201948) | Peat permafrost microbial communities from Stordalen Mire near Abisko, Sweden - Palsa_T0_2 | ecosystem: Environmental > Terrestrial > Soil > Palsa > Peat permafrost | place: Sweden: Abisko... | reverse complement strand
AAGCGTGGGTACTCCTCCCCCGATGGACTTGGATCGGTCAACGATACCATAGCGAACCCGCCCCTCGCGCGGAACAGGAACCTCGTGCGTTCGGGATCGTAGAATGGGTACTCTTTTAGCCTCTGAGCCGACATTGCATTTCATACCCTGTCGCAGAGCGGATGGACACGTAGATGATAACGAACGTCATAGTGGTATCCACAAAACACCTCCGCTCGCCCGCCCCTCCTCGTAAAACATCACCCTCCGGCATCACATTCTTCTGGTCAACGACAACAATAAACAGTTTGCTCCACCACGGCTCGCCGATACTGTTCCTGTTCGATACTACTGGTATCGATGTCAACCTTCCCGCCCCCGGGGCAGTATGCCAATAAAACATTGCGATTCGTGGTGCGGGGCGATGAGGCGCACAGGCAGGACTTCATACGAGTCTGGCTGGAGTTTGAGAACGAGGAGGACCAGCGGGATAAACCTTTGCGTCGGTGTTACGAGTTGCGCGACACGAAAGAACGACTTGCTACGGGGCTATAACGGATACACAATGGGCAGGGCAGAGCGAATGATTTTTTCACGAACGGCTTTTAAAACACTGCCACCTCTCTCTCCCTTCCGTGACATCGCCCATTCGTTCGAGTATTCCGAGGCCGCGCCCGGTATTCCCCTTCCCGCATCCTCCAGGAAACCGGTCTCAATACCCCAGTCGTCCTCGGCGAGAACAAGTACCATCATTGCAAACCTCATGGAATCGCTAATTCCTAGTGTCCCTTAACATGCCACAACCACACGTACCGCAACAATTCACGCGCACCCCTTGCCATACCATGATTATCGTCAAATAACCAACGCGGAAACATAACGGATGGTCCGGTGACGGTACGGTGTCTGTAAGTGCATGCAAACGAGGCAGTGTATCCCGTTCCGGGAGCATTCTGTGTCGCCGTATTCTCTCGCGGAACTGTCTTCGGGCTGGATACTCGAGAGGAAGGAATGAAGGTTTCGCGAACAGACAAGTACAGAGAGATGCCATTTCGCCCGCTGTTCCGGCAGGAATACTACTACCTGCGCAGGGACGGCGAGTACAGACACCCCTTGGCGGTATTTCACGGACTGTACTATGCGGTGTTTGGCACCGCGATCGGTCTTGGTTTTAGTTTTAGGACACTCATCGACGAGGTCTCTGATCGTGCTCCATGGATATCAACCTCCGTAGTAAGTTGACAGCTATTCCAATGAGACAAATCATTGACACACAACGGAGAGCAGAGGATATACATATATACGTATTCACCCCCCCGCGACGCTGCGATCCCCGGTGCACCATGCATGCGGTCACCACCGCGGGCAACCAGATAAACGGGAACTCCTGCACTTCGAGGGAGAAGATTCCAATTGAATGATCACCGAGGCCCGGAGGAATGAACTCCCGACACCAGTCCAAAGAACTCTGTCGCGGAAATTATCTGTCTTTTTGCTTACACGTTGCCATCCGTCACTGGCGATACTCCAGATGAGTCTGGAATTGCAATACCCGAGAAATACTATCCTACTACAGAGACTTCCAACCCGCCTCAATTCCTTACCATCTTCCGCGCCACCGAATTCCTTACGCCAAAGTTGTCGTCGAGATGGTTTACGAGACAACCGATACGATTACACTTGTCGTTCCCGGCGCTTTCACCTTGTATATGACCCAGCGGGGTAGGTTTCCAATATCGCGCGAGTACAGGAGATTCATTTCCCCTGCAATTATCCCCTCCCACACCATCGACACAAGAACTACATTCCCCATCCTAAGTATCCAAAGTCTACCCCCTTCGCCCAAACAGAATACCGAAAAGCCCTGCGCACCACCAAGTCTCCGAGACCAGCAACTGCCGCTTGAACTTTCATCTCCAGACTGTGGATTAGTTGTTCCCTTTATCCGCACGAGCAGGTCCTCCGGGGTTACATAGGTCCTCCCACTTCGGCGGGGGGGAGTCGAGAGTATGCTTTTGGGCTTGCGCTTGCGCTACGACGCGGGGATGGATGCCGGACCGCGGTTTGGCTCGGATTGGTGGTAGGCAAGAAGTTTTGGTTGCGGTTTAGGTAGTAGGTAAGGTTCGCACATCGTCTAATAAGGTTTGCGATGTTTAGACGATATTTAGGCATCGCCAACCTAACCTCACCACACGCAATATGGATTTTGACGAGGTTGTGGGGCGATGGTTGGGTCTTAAGGTGTAGGACTTGGGGATTGTTTTTCGGTGTTGAGTCTGGTTCGATGGCGCGGTTATAGTGGTGTCAGTCAATCCCGGGCATCGTACGGTGTCGGTGTCGGTGTCAGTGTCTGTCATTGGATGGTGACGCGGTCAATCCCGGTCCCGACGGTGTGGTAGCTGTCTATTTTCGGTGTCAGTATCCCCCCGAGGTGTCCGCGTCTTCGTAATCCGAGTTCGGAACGGTGTCGGTGTGATTACGCACCGCGCGAGCGCCTGCATGCATCATTTTGAAGCCTCGTGTCTCTCACACACAGACACTTGCCGCGGTCGCTGGCACTTCGTTGGAAGGGAAAACATACGGTACATACGATGGACGCAGCGGACACTCAGTGCCATAAAAATTAGGATCCCGTGGATGGTTCGCGAAAACCGAGACACTCGGACAGTGAAGCCAACTACAGGGCTGTAAATTTATTTACGTTCTGCCGACGACATCGTCTAAGTCTGCCATTGCAGAATACCCGAGGCTAATTTCCTTGGCCTGCCACGGCAAGGTAAGGTAAGTGAGTCTGTCGAGAACTAGTACCAGGCTTCTCCGCGAGATCCGAGGGGGGATGTCCACTATTCACTGCCAGCGATTTCTAGTACGGCCCCAATCTCTGACCGGGCTCCATCTATGAATATCTCCTTTGCCGCTCGTATTCTTCTGGTCTCTCTACCAGTGCCCGAGTCTCTTACTTATCGATGCGGCCGTCGGGGATCTGTACTTTGTCCACGAGAGACGCTTGAGTTTAGTTCGGCTTGTTTTTCATTGCCGGGGCTTGGAGATTGCATCGGCTGGTTGGGTTTTTTCACTGTCCCAGTAAAGGCGGTACTTTGTCGATATCTCTCGAAGTCAAAAGTCTCGGCGTCTCGCCAAAATTCCGTGGCTACGGACGCATGAAGGGGATAGTATATTTTATGTGGTCTCTGCCTCTGAACTGTCGCTCTTTTCTGTCGGTCTCTGCCAACATTGGTCTGCCAATTTGTCCGCCCCCAGCGCGGCTCCGTACCCGAAGCTCCAGCTCTGGGGCAAGGGTAGGTGTGAGGAGCACGGAGTACGACGCAAACCGCTGCTCGCCGCCTCGGTGTATCGGTCAAGGCCTTGCCGATTCAACAGCGATTCCTTCAGCTGTCGTTGTCGCAGCTTTTCGCTCAGTTGAGGTATCTGGCTGTTTTTGCATCACTGAGCGATTCCCAAGGAGCTATTCGAGGTGCGCCAAGGTAATGGCTGACGAGACAAATTGCCATGACCCGCTGGACTGCTGCTATCACTGTACCATCCAATTTCTCCATGGGATTGTCAGGATTGTAAAAATGCTTTGCTCTCTCTCAGAACTCATGTGCCCCACAGCAAATTGTCCGTCCCTCTTTGCACGCCAGCTCAACAATGGTGTATTGATTGGCGTCATTTCCGCCGGGATCATCAAATGGGGCGAGTATTTTTGCAATCCTTACATTCGCCCATGTGGTGTCGTTCGGCCGGTCTGTTTCTACACCTTACGACAAGCCGGGATGGAGTCAGGAATTATAACATCTGTATGAAGGGTGTATCTGTGGAAGACATCATGTACCGTGACTTACATGATGTCTTCCACAGATACACACTTCACACAGATGTTATAACTGGCCAAGTCCTTGCGCCTTGCTCCGACGATGATCTTTTGTATGGAGCAATTTTAGGCACGAGATGAGAGGTCGGCCGTGTTTCTGACGCCATCCAGCGACCCGTCGTCGAGTACCAACAATATCCGTCCTCCGTTCTGTTTACTATTTCCATTTCTGCCCCTTTCGCATGGCCCTTGCTGCCTCCGAGTTTCCCACTTCCGATATCACTCCTGCTAATCGGTCGGCCCCTGAACCTCTCCAATTCTCGAAACTCCAGTGATGGAACCTACTCCCCCCAAGCAGTGATTAGAGTCAGCCCATCTGATCGCCGGATCGCCTGGGTGAAAACCCTTGGTCAAATCAGCGGCGATGGAGCGCGGTATTCCAACAGAAATAACGGCGACTTGCTTTTTCCCGCGCCGCCGTTGACCACGATGTTTCGGAGATTGTACCGAGAACGCCGGTGACTCTAGCAGGGACAGCGCACATGTATTCGGTCTTTGCGGGTACAATTCCAGCTCCGGTGAATTGCTCGGCCCATGGAATTGTGAGTTCGGTGTTTGGTATCGTGTCCAAAAATTGGAACCAATTCATCGCGCAAGTCTACTAGAATAATAAGACAACGAAATTGTGGAAATGCGGTAAAGGGTTGTCTTCTCGGTAGAGCATTCGAGCCGGAGAATAATGTAGCTTTTGAGTTGGAGTTGAAACTGTATTTTCGATTCTGGGGCAAGAGCCGAAGCCGGATTATTGGCCGTGCCAGACCATGGTGCATGCGAGCTGCAGAATGCTTGAGTTTGCTGAGCGCGCGGAACCTGGGCACGCCTAGGTTAACTGGATTCTCAAGCGTGCACACTATTGGGAACGCGGGCCGGCTGCGCATGCGCGTAGAGAATGAAGCTGACGGAAGCATCGGGGAGACAACCGGCCGGGAATCTCGGAGAGACATCCCGGCTGGATTGAATAAGGTTAAGCCGATGCGGACCATGCTGGAGAATATACCCGAGGAATCGCGCTAGAGCATCCGAAGTAGAGGCGTCAGAACCATATGCCAGATGAGTGGTTGGACATAGCGCCGGAACTTATATCACAACTCTTGAGCCATTGCAGTGATGTCAAAGAGCAGTTCAAAGGACTGAGATCGGGATTGCTTCGGAAGAGGATTTTTCGATCCGTTAGGAAGACAAATTTGACTGCGAAAAGATGTGGATGCGCGACTGAGAGCTGGTGGAATTGTAGTCAACAGATCCTTCCGATGCGTGAATTAACAGATTGTTCTCTGTTGCAGTCGTTCGCATGCTCACGGGAGATCCTGGACTTTCAACAAGATACTGGTGAGAGACCTCTGCCGCGCTCGAAAAGAAAAGTAACTGAAAAGTGCCCTTATCTCGAAAGATAATGAAAAAGTAGACAGCGGCTCTGTACAATGAACCCCGGCCCAAATTTCCTCGCTCGTTGGTTTCCAGAGGCGCTCTTTGAAATCCCATTCAAAATTGAATTCGCAGCCGGGGTAGAGTGATTTCTGAGTATGGTTTTGAAGAACTTTGACTGGGAAAAGTCGTCGATGCGACAACAGATAAGCGCTTGGGCCGCAGTGAGAGTTGTTTGAATTGTCAAGCCCAGACCGAAAACTTCGAGGACCGCTGAAGCGCGTTTTTCGAAAGTATAATACCCTCGTCTGGATGCCGACTGTTTTGTTGCCTGTATTCCTTACTACTCTGATTTAGCATCGAAAATAGCCCCAGTACCGTCGCAGAAAGAGTGTCTTGCTCGCCGTCGAAGCTTACCGTCAATACCAAATCAAATATCATCTCACTGTCCGTTGCCAAGACCTACTGCTTTCTGTCTCGTTATTTGGCTGCGCCTCGTTATTTGGCGCAAATTCCTTCATTTTGACGAAGACGGGCCGCGATTAAATTCGAGTTGCCTTGGATAGACCGCCCTTGAATGGGTCCTATTTCTGAAGAAGAATAATTTGGCGGTGAATGTCGCGAATAAATTTTGACGGATAGTTTTGACGGAGGCTCGATGGGAGGTTTGACGGAGGGGAATGGAGAACGGACGGATGAAAGTTGTACCAGTGCATGATATCTGAACCCAAGGGGACATAGAAATCGGCGTTCGGCCATCGGCTGTCGCCGTTGACGCCGTTAGTGATTGCAAAGCTTGGTATAAGTGACAATTATTTGTGGAGTTCGGTAGTGCGGGATGGGAAGTGTCGAATTGGGAATGGTGGTTTCTTTGTCCGATGGCCGCTCCAAAAATTAAAACCCATCAGTCGTCGCGAAAGTCAACTAGAATAATTAGAAAAAGACATCGGCGGGCTCATACCTTGCCTGTGGAAAAGCGGTGGTGACTTATGGAACGCTTGCATAGTCAAAGGACGTCGCTCAAACTGGATCCAAGCATGGAATAACATTGTCGAAGATGTATTGCCACCGCATAATGAAGGAGGTAGAAGAACATGGCAACTCGGAAACGAGAGGACGAGGGGGAAAACCATCCTCTGTCGAAGCCATAAATTCCACAGCAAATCCGGACATGTCTATCCAGCTTCTCCCGATACACGATGAACAGAGTCTCGGCGTTGGGGAAGCATAGGAGAGTTTGGGGAGTGGGATACCTGGGATGATCTGGGTAATCAATTGTGGTAACCGATCAAACATACGAGTGCACCAGCAGTAATAGAAAAACCCATCCGCGAAGACGGGGTGATTATCACTATACACCATCCAAACAATACCCAAAAAAACTACTACTAGCCATCACCAAAGAACTAAGTAAAGTAAATCAACATCGACTCCTATCACTCAACCCTTGAGGGACCGGTTCTGTCCCAGAATCGAGTTATTCGGAGCCAACGGGGGTATGAATCCCGTCGTTGAGCCACTCGTCACATCCCAAATCGGGGGAAAGGTCTGAGGAAGGGGGGGAAGACATCGTGACGACGTTGGTTGCAGCAGCAGGAGGAGTCAGCGCGGCAGTGTTGACGGTGACGGTGATAATTAGAACACGGCGGCAGGGGGTGGGACCATGGACGGCGGATCTTGGAATGGAAAAATGGCGGGGTCGTCAAAGGAGGGATGAACTGAGGGGGCTGTGGGATTGATGCCATGTGTTATGTAGGATGGGGGGTCGGCGTTAAGCCAGGTGAAGTTGAAGTCGACAATGGCGGAAGCGGCGGCAGGGGTAGCAATGGCGGCGGGGGGTCGGACGCTGGTTGATTAACATCTGAAGACTTAGATCCTCTAATGCCCCCCTTCATGGCTCGTGGCTCGGGCTTGAAAACACAGTTAGACGGGGGGTGCAAGTCCATAGTGTTCAACCTCTATCCCGAGGTAGATATTCCAGAGTCTTGGGCTCGGACGATTCTGCTGACAACTCTCAGGGCAGAATGTCGTTTCCGGCAACCGAAATTGACTTATTGCGTTTATGTTACTGATTGACGGGGGCAAATCTCGGGTGCGTGCCTCAAACTATGAAGACCCGATATTGAGTGCATTGGGCCGAAAGGGTCAGTAAGGAGTTAATCGGATGAATGAAGTGCGCGGTGAAGCTTCTTTGTGAGGTCTCTGCTAAGCTTGCCGCCGATAACCCGTCTCTCAACTCTGCGAAGTGACTTCCGAAACGCTAACACCTAGGGAAGTATATCATGGAGTTCTACACTTAGTACTAGAATAATACCTGGACCAACCGCTTTGATTTTCCGAGACCTAACCCGGCGAGCAGCCAGCGCGAGTGCAAATTCCCTTCCCACGGGTAGTACAACGACCGCAATTCCCCTTGACTCCGGCGATTCCATAAACCGCAGCTCGCTCTAAACCAACAATTGCCAATCCGCATCCGAAGAGGAAATCAAAGGGCAGGTCGTCCTAGGCTTTGGTCAATCGGAAATATACATATCTCCACTCCGGTGTATGGAACCACGGCGGTGAATTCGATGTTTGCGGTGGCTTTAAGCAAACGGACATCGTAGGAGCATTTCGATGGCCAAGTATTCCTCGCTCCCCCTAGGTCCGTTCAGGAATGACGCGATTTAGGCGTTCAACAAGTGTCAAGATGTAACAGACATGGCGCCGCACCCGAATCTGAAACCCCTGCCAGAAAGTGTGTCTATGGTCCAGACGATCTGACGGCTTATAGCTTATTAGATTTCAACTAGGCGCGCAACGCCCCAAAAATTGGAAGGACACTCCGCATTGTTGGGAAGATTTCACCTGCAAAAGAAAATTTGCTTTCGGCGATAGTCATCAAAGATTCCCTAGATAACCGGGGCCGATTCTCTTGTTTATTGGACCGTCCCGGCAACCGGAACGACACAAGCCCTGAACCGATCGTCTTCTCCCGCGACTGAAGTTTCAGTTGAATATGAGACTGGACGGGCTCTCGCGCGGCCTTTTAAGCTTGGCGGTTGAATGAGATCCACGGGAAGGGATAGGCGTTGTATATGAGAGAAATCGGCTGATGAAATGAGATCATCCCACATGCTCTCCAAAATCGGTATAGCCGAAATGCGCTGTAGTTTGCGAAACCTCATCGACAACTTGTGGGGCGTCTCCACGGCCCCCTCCAACATACCCTTGAAAGTCGGTCCGGAAAATTTCATAAGAACGTCGAAGGAGGACTTCTCTCACATACAACACCTATCTCTTCCCATGGATCTCCTTCAAACGCCAGGCATAAAAGGCCATTCTTGCCACAAAGGAATGATTCGCATTTGTTTGTGGGCGCCGATGTCGGCATCGGATGTGTGGTTCCGGAGCGAGTTGTTAACCAGATGGCGCAATGCGATTTTGTCCAGCGCGCACGATATTGTGCTGTGCTGCAATCGGTAAGGTAGGTTTTTCAACGGCTTCCTCCCTCAGCAGGGACTCCAAATCATCCTTCGTCCGCAGTGTGTATAAACACACGGGATTTTCAGCGCAATCGCGACACGCTCCCAAGTTTTTGTCCTTAGGTCAGCTCATATGGGGAGACGTACTTTTTGAGCAACCACATATTCCATCCCGCGCTCCAACTCCATGTCCATGTGCAGTGGAAAGCACACCTTATAGAGCAAGGGCTCCCATAGGCGTTCCACATTGAACTGAATCGCATAGCGATCCCCAACAGTAGGCTCGTCGTTCGAGTCCTCAGTGAGCTTGCTCGCCCGCGTGAAGACAAACTTCGCCGGCGGGTGTTACGCATAAACAACCGTCGATTGCATTCTAGTCACGGTGTCAGCCAAACCTAGAATGCAATAGACGGTTGTTTATGCATAACACCTTCGGCCCGCCGGCAAAGTACTGTACGTCTCACCACCAAAACAATATCCTGCGGCCGATATTTGGCGAGGAGTCATTCCTTTGACAGCTTCCCCGAATATGTCAAAGGCTAAGGCCATCCTGGACTCTGGATTTAACGTTTCACCTGCCCGGGGATCAGCAGCAAGTTCGGTGGGTTGGGTGGTGTTCTGCTGATCCCTGGTCTGATGAAACGTTAAAACCAGAGTCCGCACGGCCTTCCGTTCCTTTTGGCGTGTGGGTCGCGCCCTTGACGCAACTCTCGGCGTCCCGCCGCGATTGATTGATCGAAAATCTGGCCGACACCACCATATCATAGAACTCAACCCATCATAGGGGCTGTGGCGGAATGCCGGGCCAGGAGTAGTACTTCAATTGAAATTGTAGCGTAATGTACCCGGGGCCCATGAGTCCGAACTTAGCGTCACTCGCTGCTGTCCTCGCCGCTTGAGACTGTGCGGCCTCCCGCTGCTCAACTCCTGAATCCGGGCACAGCCGTCCGAGGAACGCGCAGCCCAAAAGTTCGCGCTTTTCCGAGAAAGTGTATCTCGAGTGACCAACCTTCGAGGGTAGCTAAAATTGGAACCCCCCTCCCCTCATGACGTTGAGAGTGTTTGGGGTTCTGTGTCGTCATACCTTTGAGACTTACAGCAGTAATTACCATATATGGCCGGGGTCGACAGTGCGCCAATGTAAGTAAGAAGAGCCATTTGCTTCGCATCCGCCATCGCCGCGGGGGGCACGGAAGAATTTGCAAGGCCGCATCAAGAGGTCTGTTGACGCCTTTCAGGCGAAAACGAGGCGCAAGTCGATCGACGGATGGGCGACGGGGGTCCCGGCGGAGACAGGTGTGGGTAGTCATCTGTGTACACCGGGACAATCTCAAGGCCGAGTCGGCCGAGAGCCAGTTGCGGACGAGGTTGTTATTCGTCAAAGTTGTAGCGCCAAACATTCATTTCGCGCAGAGCGCACCTGTCACCGCCGGGACCCCCGTAGCCCATCCATCGATCGACGCGCCTTCTGTCGACGACTGGATCGCGTCGTTCTGTCATTGGATAAATATTCCAATACCTCCGGTTTTCGACTCCGCTAATGTCGCAGGATCACCTCTCGCACCCCGCAGCGCAACGCCAACGCTGCCGGCCTTGGATTATTTCGGGCCCCTACCTGACCAACGTCCGGTGCCCCCGGGTGCCCCCCCTCCGCGCGACAGGTCGTTCGGCGCTGGCAACGTTGAGGATGACGTGCCAATCAAGAGACGGAGCCGAGGCTGCGGTAAATGGTCGCGAGCGCGGTGAAGAGTATGGGCGTTTGGATGGACAATAGTGTCGGGGACGGTTGGATGTACAGAAGGACCGGGGAATACGTTTGGCTCGAGATCGGGAAAGACGGTCAAACCCACGGATTAGATCCGTCTGGGAAAATGTCGGCGAAGTCATTTGGTGACGAATCCTCGGGCACCACAGGGAATAGATGCAGATCCGGGAGTATTCAATTTGGATGCACGTCGGGGGTACATCGCTTAAGTAGATATCCAGGTGCAGCGACGGGAAGGAGGAGTTACGCGAGCCTGGACAAGGCTTCGGCTGTGAGGTAGTACTCGAGGGACTCTTCGGAAACGGCGGCGGGGATGAACTAGATGGTCAGCTAGGGAGCGGAGAATGGTGGGTTATAATGACGGGGGAATCGGAGGGGAGGTACCTTGGTGACGGAGGATGGATCGTCCAGAGGCGTTGGCGGTGAATACGCTGATTCGGGAACTTTTCTGGTTACCACGTACTTGAAGGTATCTCTCAGGTGATAACATACTTGCGGAACATTTGCTCCACTGATGATACAGCTTCGTCGGCGTTGACGTAGCTTACTCCGTGCTCTAGGCTCCCAAAGCATAGCACAGCCCCGTCGCCGGCAAGACAAATTAGCGGCAAAAATCGGACCCCGGCAGTCAGACCTTTCTCGTCAACTCTTCTGCAAGAGAAGCTATAATAATCTAGATCAGCGGTCAGTTTTTTATTTGAAACAGTCTTACCGTCTTTGGGCTGTGGTGGGTTTATCGATTTTTTACGATGCGATAGCCTTACGCCAAGTTTTGAATGTGTTCAGCAAGAGAGACCGCAGGGTTGAAGCAATGCGAGACCATGGTTCGCGAGCGGCATATGTTTCGGATGTAATACATAGACTCAAATCGTTATCGGATGATGAAGATTCAGGCGAGGGCACTCTGGTATCAGATCCAGGGGTCTGATACGAGTGTCCCCTCGCCTGAATCTTCACCATCCGAGTCTCTTACATCCGAAACATGCCGCTCGCGAACCATTTTTGATGTTTAGAGCCCTAAATTAGAGTCAAAGTCCCCTTGAAATACCTGTCCCGTCTTT
>Ga0302325_10028700_pt1 | contig 11509 bp, 19 predicted proteins | sample Palsa_T0_2_FD_201948 | JGI IMG/M metagenome (GOLD analysis project Ga0302325, IMG submission 201948) | Peat permafrost microbial communities from Stordalen Mire near Abisko, Sweden - Palsa_T0_2 | ecosystem: Environmental > Terrestrial > Soil > Palsa > Peat permafrost | place: Sweden: Abisko... | reverse complement strand
CATTCCCCACGTGATTCGTGAATCCCCCAGAGAGTCAGCCACCCTACGGTTTGGTATTAGTTCCCAATCCAGCGCAGTTGGGGCCTTTATGCCAGTGGTTGCTTCAATGGTATTACTCACCGCCGGATCAACGGTGACAATCGCCGGTCGCGGGTCTCGACTTCGGTCGCCGATGATCGCAATTATAGCACGGGCATGGGCAGCATTGATCGCAACATAGGGTTGGTCCCAGGCAAAGCGGGCGCCGGCGAAGCCGGTTGCAATATTGAATGAAGCAAGACCCGCTGTCGCAACCGCGATGACGGCTAACCTAAAAAGCCGCTGGCCTGTGAGACTTAGCCTAGAGCCAAATGGCACCGCCAGCTTGATGGCGACTAGCATACCGGCAGCGACTGCAGTCACAATAATTACTGGAAAGCCAAGAGCGCCGTACAGAACATCACATGCGCCAACCCAGATAACTGTAGTCCATGCCGGCACATGCCAGATTGTGCGGTCATAGAGCCCGATTTTAACCAAGGTAGCCAGAGCTAGAAAAAAAAGGCCGCACGCGACAGGTGTTTCCCAGCTTTTCCATTCCGCCTTTCGCGCAAGTACTTGATCGAGGCCGAGGAAAGCCAACGGAATGAAAACCGGCACCAGCATCATTGCATAACGCAAGACTATCGGCTGCGGGTATTCTATCTATGTGCACGAAACGTCAACGCGCTGTTCTATCATTTTTGTGATTGATGCACGACTGTCATGCCATTCATGATATTTGGGCGTATACAGCCCCTCCCAGAACTCCGCAACACTTCGCAGCGATAATGGCAACTGTTTCGACCTATCACGCCAGCGACGGCGCTGCGTACGAAGTCTTCGTCGGTCGATGGACCAGAGAGCTTGCGCCGCTTCTGATCGACTTCGCTTTACTCCCGCCGGATGGTGCTCTGCTCGATGTCGGCACCGGCACCGGGAGTCTTGCGCGCGCCATGGCGGTGCGCTGGTCGTCGCGGAAAGTTGTCGGCGTCGATGTCGCCGAGCCCTACATTGCTTTCGCGCGCAACCAGAGCAAAGGCGCGCAGCCCGAATTTGAGATCGGCAACGCGGCGGCGCTGCACTACGCCGACGGCACATTTGCAGGGGCGGTTGCACAACTGGTTCTCAATTTTGTGCCAGACGCAGGTGCGGCACTGCGCGAAATGCGCCGCGTGACGCGCCGCGGCGGAACGGTTGCCGCTGCGGTCTGGGATTTCCGTGGCGGTCTGGTCTATCAGCGGCTGTTCTGGGATACCGCCTCCGGAATCGATCCTCGCGCGGCCGATGCGCGCGATCGGTTGTTCTCAGGTGCTCTCGCATTGCCCGACGGTCTGTCGAAATTGTTTAACGCCGCCGGTCTTGCCGAGGTGCAGCGTGACTCGCTGACGATCCGGATGAACTACGCAAATTTCGACGATTACTGGCAGCCGCTGCTGGGCGGGCAGGGTCCGGTCGGCACCTATGTCACGAGCCTCGACGAAGATTTGCGCGGCCGTATCGCGGAAGCGGTCAAGCGCGCCTATTGCTCGGGCGCGCCCGACGGTGAGCGGTCGTTGACCGCGACGGCTTGGGCCGTCCGCGGCAGAGTGCCGTGACCGCCGGCAGCTTGACTTACAGGCCGGCCGGAACCTTGCCGCCGTTTTCCGCGAGTTTTTGCATCACCTGCTTTATCAGCCAGACGTTCATTGTCGCGGTGTCGTTCTCATTGCCAGTGTAATGAAGCTCGGTCGCGAGCGCTTTCCGCGCAGCCAGACTCGAGTCGAGGTTCAAAAGCTTCATCAGGTCGACGATCGAGTGCTTCCAATCGAGCTGCTCTTTGCTTTGCGCGGCCAGCTTGGTCAGGATCGCTTCTACATCGACAGGAGCGCCCGGCGCCGGCGAGGCGGACGCAGACGCGGACGATGCGCTGGGTGCCGGCGATGCTGCCGGAGTGGAACCCGGGGCGGCAGGCGCCGATGGCTGGATCGCGGGCGCCGCGGCCGCGCCGGCATGCTTGAAGATGGCCGACATGATGGTTCCGAAAATACTCATGAAGCGCTCCCTTTTGACTATTCGCCAAACCTACGCATGCATTCGGACAGAATGTTAACAACGTTGGGGACGCCGATACAACCGGCAACTGCCCGCACAGCATGCGTCATCCATACGTCATGCTATTTCGTTCAAGAACAATGCCATTGCCAGGAAATGCTAGATGGCGCTGCGCCGGGCCAGCAGACCGTAAAGCGCGACGGTAACCATGGCGAGGCTGATCAGCACATTATATCCGGCAAGCGAGATGCCGAGGAAACGCCATGCCGCCTGGTCGCATTGCACCACGTTGATCGATTGAAGCTGGCCAAGAATCGATCCGCCTGCGCTCAGATTATTGAGCGAGCCGGTGCATGCGGTCGGACCGGGCCAGAAGTGCCATTCGACGCCGGCGTGATAGCCGCCCAGTACAGCACCGCAGATCAATACGATCAGCACGGCGATGAAGCCGACGGTGAGGATCTTCTGCGGCGCCTTGACAAGTGCCGCGATGGTCAGGAGCAGCGAGAGCGGGATGACGATGTGATAGGGCAGGCGCTCTTCGAGGCAGAGTTCGCAGGGTGGATACTTGAGCACGTATTCGAAGAACCAGGCGCCAAGGATGGTGGCAGCGCTGATAATGAAGATCGCCAGCGCCGCGCCGGCCGCGGGATCGGCGCGCAGCCGGTCAGCCCAGGTCATTCGTCGGGCGATAGCCTGATCCATCTTCCTCTCGCTGGATTGGAGTTGTTGCTCCTGCCTGCCGCAATTTGCCGATCCTGACGGCGGAAACAAGGCCAACTAACCAGGCCACAAAACCCCTCCGGCCGCCGATAGACGGAGCCGCGAGGCGACTATATAGATTGGCCGGCAAGCCCGTGTGGCGGAACTGGTAGACGCACACGACTCAAAATCGTGCGCCGCAAGGCATGGGGGTTCGATTCCCTCCACGGGCACCAAGTCCATGTACCACTGTTGTTCTCCGTGCACCGTTGTGCCCGTATTTTCAGGCACTTCTGGGATTTGCTATCACCACTATGCACCGTCCTGACCTGTGACAACACGGGCTGCTGAGTATACGTTTGAGTAGAGGAAAGCGGGCTTTTCTCGCGCCTCTACTCAGTGCCAGTGGTAAAATAACGTGAGGAAGTTCTCTCACAAAAGGAAGCCGACTCATGCTCTCAGCACTCGCAGTTGAGAACGCGAAGCCGCGTGCCAAGCAGTATCTTCTTACTGATGGCAATGGCTTGCATCTCATGGTGACGCCGCAGGGAAGCAAGCTGTGGCGGCTCCGATACCGCTTCGGCGGCAAGCAAAACATTGTGAGCCTCGGATCATTCCCTGCTGTGTCACTCGCGGACGCGAGAGGGAAACGAGACGAAGCGCAAAGGCTGATCGCTCAAGGCATCAATCCTTCGGACCAGAAACGACAAGATAGGCTCGTTGCGGAAGTTGCAGGTCGCAACACGTTCGGAGCCATCGCGGAAGAGCATCTGCAAAAGCTCGAAGAGGGCGGCGCGGCAGAAGCAACCCTGAGCAAGAACCGTTGGCTCTTGCTCGACCTGGCTTCCCCGCTATCGAAGCGTCCGGTCGCGGAAATCACTCCGGCGGAAATTCTCGTCCTTCTCCAAAAGTATGAGAAGGCGGGGATGCGCGAGACTGCGCGGCGGCTACGCGGGATCATCGGCAAAGTATTCCGCTTGGCAGTCGCAACGCTTCGTGCACCGACCGACCCGACATATGCACCTCGGGATGCACTTGCGGCTCCGATCGTTACGCACCGCTCGGCTATCACGGATGAACGCCAGCTCGGCGCTCTTATGAGTGAGATAGACATATACAAAGGGTGGCCGACGCTGAGGTCCGCGCTTCAATTCCTCGCGCTTACAATGATGCGTCCGGGCGAAGTTCGGCACATGCGCCGGAACGAAGTGATCTGGCCGACTGCGACGTGGCGAATTCCTGCGGAGCGCATGAAGATGCGCCGACCGCATGATGTGCCACTGTCAAAGCAAGCTATCGGCATCTTGCGCGACGTGTGGCCGCTCACGATGGACGACAACCTCGTCTTCCCGTCGATACGTTCTATCCGTCGCCCTCTATCGGAAAATGCGTTCAACAGCGTCTTATGGCGATTGGGCTAGCCCACAGGCTGTGCCTTGAGGCGCAAGGGAACACTTGCGCTGAGTATCGACACAGTCAGTGTCGATCGGCCGAGCCCTTTGGGGCGAGGTCGGAAGGTTTGAGTTCGATAAGCAGGTATTGGTATGCACTTTGTTGGGATGTGTAATTAAGCGCGGGTTGTTGAAGGAAGTGATGGGATAGGTTTATCCCCACCGGATGTGGAACGGGTGAAGATGTTCACATGGTAGCCTTTGGGAATGCGTAAAGTGAGTGTAGAATCTGTAGTGAGAGCGATCGGCCACACCGTTGCTTTCCTACCTTCACAGGTACGCATCTACAATCGACCCCTGTTCGCGTAGTCGCGGAGGATCAGATCGTTGTTGCGCAGCTCGTATTGGACGCTGGCGGCATTGATGCTGGCTTGCCCGCGCGTATCAGCCAGCAGAATGATGAACGGATATAGCTCAGGATGTTCGAGTGCTGCCCATAGCGGCAGTGCAAGGGATGCGAGCGTGGATTTGGCGCATCCACGAAAGCCGATCATCTCCACGCGCTTGAGGGCGAAATCCTCAAGTGCTTGGCACATCTCGTCGAAGAAGTCGGATAGTTCGAGCGGGAAGTGGTGGGGAAGATATGTGAGACAGAAGCCCTTGAGGGTCTTGGCCGCTGCGCGGCGAATTTCCGGGTCGTCTACGAGACGCTCAAGCTGAAGCGTCTCCGTTTGCATGTAGTGCGAGCCATAGGCGAGCTACGGCTTCGGTGGGGGTCGCTCCGAACGCGTCGTGTTTCGGCGTTCGACAATGACCCACGTCCTTAACATCTTGTTCGTCCCAGCCGCCTTGGGCGCACCATTTTCCGAGTTCAATTTCAGCTAGCTCAAGCTGAATGAAATCCTCGCCACACGCCTCTATGAGTTCTTCGAGGGTGGGAATTATCGCATGGTGTCGTTCTTCAGCAGCAGGAGAGCCCTTGTAGACTTGGGCATGAAACCCCGCATCCTTCAACTGCTTCGCTAATGCATATTCCATAATCGTTCGCTCGAACGTGCGCCCGCTAGCCACAGGCGCACACTCGAACGTGCTAGCTAGTATGCCAGCTATTTTACCATGGCCGATTTGATGTGTGAGAGTTCGGTCACAAGGGCTGCGTGCAGAGCGCGGACTTGACGGGCACTCTGCCTAAATGCTGCAGCTTGATCGCGATGTTGTTGCTTCTTCGCAGGCGAGAAGACGTTTAATATGTCGGTCTCGTTTAGAGTGTCGTTTAGTGCTGCGTGACCTTCGTGGCGCTTCATAATTTCTTCGGCGGTAAGCATGAGCTTTGCACATAGTGCGGTGTACAGCGTGTAAAGCTGGTCGTCGGGTAAATCCCGCGCGTCGTATTCGTAGAGTGCCTTCTTCGTGTCGGGCATCCGTTGGCTCCGCAGCGCTTAGATGGATGACATCTAGCATATTACGTGTGCCGGAGGGCTGCTGTGGATTACATTGAACTCATTGCTAGTTTGAAGCGTTCCCCCGGCTTACCAGACGGGCACACACCCGAAGGGGTAAGCTGATATAGCTACGCTACTAAGACGTGGATGGGAGGGTTCGATGCCGATGCACTGGAGACGCATGGCTTGGTTTGTAAGCTTTGCGCTCGCGATACTGCTGATTTATTGGCTACGCGGTCTCGGATACGGTTGGATTAGTTCGCTCGGACTGGGTCTAATGGTGTGGGTCGTTGGATCGTTCGTTATTTCTCAGCTCTGCGCCGCGCTCATTCTTTTGCGCTATTGGCTTTGGCGGCATGTTGAGTGAGTTGCGGTACCACCTGCTCAATAGCCCGAAGATTGCGGGTTAGCTCTTTCCCATCCATTTTGCCACTCCGCCGTCTATTTGCAGACGCGGGAAGTAGGTCATCAGCATGTAGGTGTTGGTTTCCTTGAGCGTATCGATTTCTGCTTGGGTCTGGACGGGTATGAGAGTGGTGTACATTTTATCTTTGCCGCCTTTCCAATCGACCCATTCGTACCATTCATGAAAATAACGCTGTCCGCACTCACGACATTTGTACAGTGAGCGGGTGAGGTGACTGCTATCCTCATAAGATTCCACCTCGTCGAGGAGTTCACTGAACTTGAGTGCGATACGGTCAGGGTGCTCCCACAACACGCACTGGGTCGGCTTGGCCAAGTAGACAAGCTTTACTGGTTCTTCTGTCACTCAAACACCTTCGCAGTTTGGGCCGGTACCATCTGCTCAATAGCCGCCTTCGCTAGTGTCGCGTCTCCGGTCCTTGGGCACGATACATCAATGCTGGTGCATATGTGTCTACGTGCTCACAACGCGGGCATTGCAGGTCGGATACTGTGCGGTGGGTTATCTCCGGCTCCTTTTCAGGAGAGGGTGCTTCCCCAAAGGGAATGGGCTCTGTGCAGTTCGCACAATCAACGACGAAGTACCATTTGTTGGGCTCAACTCGCTTGGACGGCATCAGAAGTTCCTCCGCGTAGTTGCTCGGGTACCATCTGCTCTATCGCCGTCTTCGGCAACATATCCCCGCGTATCCACGCTGCGATTACCACAGCCCGGACTTCGGGCGGAAGCGGATCGTAACGGAATTCTCTTGCGAGTGTTTCGACTGGCTTCTTGTACATGCCAGCAGCAGCTTCGGCGCTCAAGATTGCCAAATCCATCATGACGATGTTTTTGGCGGCTTCGTTCACGTCGCGATTGGCTGGCGGTTTGCCGCCGTGTTCGGGTTTCCAGTAGAGGATTTTGAGTAGGCGCTCGCGCATCATGCGGTAGTTCTCACGGATGGATGCGAGACGCGGTTCGATTTTGGCGGTGTCGATTTCGTATGAGATTTCGTTGCGGACTTTGCCGACAAGTTTGCGGATGTACATGTAATCGAAACCGCGGCTGAAGTGTTTTTCCAGCTTCTCTTTGATGCCCATGACCGTGATGAGCGGCGTCATCGCCATCTCGTCACGTATTTGCGCTCGTATTTTTTCCTCGAACGGAGGAAGATAACGCATTAGGCTATTATAGCTTATCAGCGCAGGCGACATGGGGAGCGTGATGCCAGTCGTTAAGAAAGCCATCGGTCAGAGAGGATCGTGGTTTGCGGCAGTCGATGACGAAGACTTGCCGTGCGTCCACGCACACTGGTTCAAGGTAATAAATACTACGATGACCCGGATGCTCGCCCCGATGATTACCGCTTCCAAAAACCGTTTGAAGCGATCGGAGAAAAGAAACGCGTAATCGTTACGCGTGACGAGTTATTATATACGGGTGAGAAGCATACTGGCTTTCAACGAACGGGATATGTTGGCGTGTTTAGTGTTAGCGATCCTGTGCTCGATGAGCGTGGGCTTCGATTTCAGTTCATTGAGCGGCTTTTTAATTTGGAGTAGGTTGCGCTTCCTTCCACTCCCACGTCTCCGCGTGTTTAGCCAATTGTAGGTTGGCTTCGATGCTTTGGTGAAGCTCGTTAAGGCCGCGCTGCCCTTCCTGCATCGCCATGCTGAGTGCCTGCATCTGTTTGGCGAGGGTGTTGCGGCGTTCCTGTAACGCCTTGCGTTTGTCGCGGTTGTCTTTGGTGTGGGAATCAACGGCCGCTTCGAGTGCCTTTATTTCCGCATCGTGCGCTTCATCTTCCTTTTTCAGCTTGGCGTAGTCCTCGATGAGCTTGTCGAGCTGTGCGCCGATCCAGTTGGCATGGCAGGCAGCGCCCCAGGCTTTTTGCCGGCAGTCGTGGATGAATGTTTCGCGGTGCTCCTTTTGCTGCTTTTCGCTGAAGTGCATAGCCGGCGCGCTCAAGGAGCACGGTTTCAAGTCCATGCATTCGAATGGGATGTGGTGGGTCGGCGTGACGTTGACGAAGCGCGCCGACGATTTCGTCGACGCTGAAGGCAAGCCGCTCGAAGGTGACACAGAAGTTACCGAAAGCACTGGCGGGGACGAAGTCCGGTTTACGTAGCCTTCCAAACGGAAGCATTAGCGTTTTGTTGGAAGCATTAGTGTCTTGCGTAACTGTTTGATCGCAAAGGAGACGGAAGGTTGCGGAAGGATTGGAAGCTTTTTGGCAATGAGGCCTATATGCGCGTGCGCGCGCGCGCGTATGTAATTTCATTACACAAAATCCTTCCAATCCTTCCGATCCTTCCAAATGGAGAAACTTTGCTTTGAAAAACAAAACAAATTCTCGATGGAAGGATCGAGCGATAAAACAAAGTACCCTTCCAAAACGTTCCAGCGATGCCATTCCATCCTTTATCGTCGAACGCGCTTTTGGCGTCCATGCGGCTGATTGCGGTCCAGGGCGACCATTCACCCTCTCTCAAGCTGTTTCGATTGCGCGGGCGTTAAAGCCGTACGCCGAAGACGAAGCGCGGAGCCGGCGCGCACACGGTTCTACGGCACCGGGTCGCGGGGTGAGGTCAAAACGGAAAGTCAGTTTCAAATCGCGGGATTTTATTGCTCGGTGCGTCGGGTTCGCGCCAGCGACATTACGCAAAGCAGCTGCGGTGGTAGCAGCCGCTGAACGGGATCCAGGATTGCTCGATCCGTGACGCGCATGGCCACTTAGAGTGGCTTGTGAAGTGTCGCTCTCAAAATCAAAATACATCACTCATTCTTTATAAATTAATGACGGAGAACATTTCGCGACTCAAAAAGGATAGCCACCTTTCCAACTCTGCCATTCCACTGGTTGCCATATCATTTAACCTGTGGAGGGCTGTGTTTCTTACGGACGAAGATAAAAATGCTGACGGATTGGAGCACTCCGTAGCTTTCCTAAAGACGCTCATCAGCGATAATCAAATTGCCTACGCGCAAGACAAAAATGCCCGCGCGTGGACGTGCGGGTCCTACCTGAATAACGCGAGATTTCGATTAGAAGGAATATCTAAAACGTCGCCGGAAATATTACCCAATTTCACTTTCAAGCGCGGTACCCGCAAGGAAGTCTGGGAGCAGCTTCAGGCGAATACAGATTTGGCCGTGGGCAACTTCGGAAACGCCCTGAAGCGACCGCCACAATCAAACTGAGACACTACCGAATTTCGAGGTAAGCGGAATGCGCACAAGTTCTGCTGATTGCAGTACACGAGTCAGATACCGATCCGATGGACTGTTCTGAATAGTCCCGACCTTCACGCCCGAGCGATCCACTTGCTCGGCGCTCGCGAACTCACGCCCAGCCGCGGCTAGGTACAAAAGATCGATCAACCAAACGTCCGGGGTCACATCGGCCTTGTCGGATGGCGCGAGAACACGCGGGCCAATGGCCATATCCCATACGCCTTTGCCGAAGCTCTCTTCATAGGCTTTTGGATTGGGATAGACGACCGGCTCGAACGGTACGCCGAGCCTGTCTGCGATGAACCTGCCTATAGGCTCAGCTACGCCTCCCAGCACGCGTATTCCGATGACGGCCCCGCGCAACTTTCCAGTCGGTGCGATTTCCGATGCGGGCATCGGCTGCGCCATGATGGAAATTTCTCCTGTTGGCGAGGAGTATATCCGAGCCCAGCACTCCGGGGAACGCTTGGCCGATGACCGCTTCTGGCCCGTCTCGTCATTTCGCTGCGACGAAATAACTTGGATGCTTTTAGGTGGAAGCGGCCATTGGGCGCATTGCTGCAGCAGTCCCTCGGTAGCGAGTGACCCATCGCAGACATTCGCGACAGGCTACGGTGTTGTCGTCTTGTCTCTGTGCGAGCAACGACCAACTGTCACTTCGCCATGACCTCGCGTTTCCACAGCTCCCACGACCGAGCAAAGCTTTGATGACCTTCCTTCTCCCGGGTCGCCGCCTCTCCCGGCGTGATGTAGACAACATCTTTCCCGCCGAGTGCGATCGCTTGCTCCTGCTCACGAGCGTTGATCTCGGTGTAGTATGCCCGGAAAACGGCATCCGGCAGCGATGAAGCAACGACGGCGTCGCCATGACCGCGCAGCAACACAACCGCGGCGGTTGACCCAAGCGTCTTCGCGAGCGCCGCACCCAAAGCCGGCGAACGGATCAGAAGATCGGAATCCGCAGCGATAGTCCGCGTGTCGAAAACCGGCGCACCGAATGACAAAAAGGAAGCATTGTGCAGCACCGGCTGCAGCGGGACTTTGGTGACCGAGAACGGAATAACGGTGGGCGAGTGGCTGTGGACGATCGCATTGACATCGGGCCGGGCTTTGTAGATTTCGCCATGAATAAACCGCTCGACATAGAGAGCCCTGCCCTTGCGATCGAGGGGATTGCTGTCGAGGTCGAACTCCATAATGTCGGAGGGCGTGACCAACGCCGGCGCCAGTGAACGCGACATCCAATAACGGTTTGGATTATGCGAATCCCGCACGCTGACGTGCCCGAGCGCATCGAGCACGCCTTTCGCCGCCAGAACGCGGTTGGCAGCGACCAAATCATCAAGCAGTGAAACTTCGAGATCCGCAGGCGGCTCCGCCGCAGGAGCCATTTGCGCCGGCGCTTGCGCCATCATGAAAGTAACCAACGCTCCCCAAGCAATCACGACGTTCAGAGGCATAATGAAAAAGCGACGCATGGCTATCTCCGGTCTGCGCGGATCCGCGCAGCGTCGAAGATCGCACCCAGGTGCGCCATCCGCCACCCTCAGCTGAGCGGAAACAGTAAAGGGGTTTGCTAAAGCCGGCGTTCGGCCTTATGCCCGTCGCGACCAATCGAGACGCTGTCGTAGCTTGGTCGCCATTGGCTGCGGAGCGGACATTGGCCGCGATTATGGCAACTTGCAAAGAAAGTGTTGATTCTTAGCAAGTTGTTTCTTTGTTTCTTTTGGTGTCAAAGCCGTAACGCTCGATAGCGCCCCTGAGGGCTTTTCTCTGCTGCTGAACTCGTCTACAAGCAGCCCTCTTTTTAAAACCGGGAGAAATTAGATGGCTAAGAAGCGCCGAACTTGGGCGACTGAAGACGTTCGTACACTAAAGTCTCTGTCTAAAAAGAAAACGCATGCCGCTGGCATCGCAAAGACGCTTAAGCGCACAGAGGGTGCGACGCGGCAAAAGGCATTTAGTCTCGGATTGTCGCTAGATTCGCGAGCCTGAATCTATCCGGCAAAATCATATGCTTTTGGGCGGGTGACACGGCTACCAGCCCTCACAAGGTATCGCCATCGAATTCCAGCGCAATTGCTTCAAAGTGCGCTCGCTCGCGCTCGTGTTGTCGGCGGGTCGGCGCGGTCGCCTCAGTCGCGATTGACCCACTTGTATGGTCCGGCCGTGCGTTGCAAGAGAACTTCGCGGGTTGGCGGTGAGCGGTCTTGCATCAATGTATCCGGCCTCTGATTGGAGCGTGTTGTGCTCCGGGCCACCATGGATATCAGCGCGCGTGC
>Ga0302325_10028699_pt1 | contig 11510 bp, 13 predicted proteins | sample Palsa_T0_2_FD_201948 | JGI IMG/M metagenome (GOLD analysis project Ga0302325, IMG submission 201948) | Peat permafrost microbial communities from Stordalen Mire near Abisko, Sweden - Palsa_T0_2 | ecosystem: Environmental > Terrestrial > Soil > Palsa > Peat permafrost | place: Sweden: Abisko... | reverse complement strand
GCGATTGTGGACATCAAGACATTCTTGACGAGTTCATGATTGAGAACCAGAAACCAACGACAGAGGGAGAATGAGCCATGGTCAAGAAAATCACGGATCATGCGGCTATGGCTTGACCCGCGGTTGCCGAAGGTATTACGACCAAAAACCTAGACCGGCTCCCCCTTCGCCGGACCGACCATGACGATCTCGGGACCGGCAGGCCGCACACGCTCCCAGCAGGTCATGGAGTGATCGACGATTATTATGCGAGCCTTTTCCAACACCCTCGGCTCCAGTGCGTCATGCAAGGCATCGCCTGCCTTTATCTTCTTGTAAAGTGACCAAGCCTCGCCTTCAATATCGGCGCGGCTTTTTCCCATCCATTTTTCCGCCGCGAAAATGTGCGCTAGTATAATCTCCGCAATATCATCATGACCAAAACGCACCGCCCACCGCAGCGTTATATCCCGATCCCAATGCACATCAGCCCCATCCGCGATCAGCACGCGAACGGCTTCCGCCTTCTGTTCCCGTGCCGCCGCGCAAAACGCCAGAGTTAACCACGTCTGCCGACCATCCCAGCCAGCAAGAACCCGAAGAACGCTCTTTACTCTTGTTGTTCGCCCTCGCGCCGCTGCATCGACCATAGCCCGACCGACCATCTCCCGTGCTTGCTCAAGCTGGCCCTTTGACCTTGGCCGCCGCATCCATACAAAATAGCAACAACTCTCCCTTGGCGAAATAAACGCCCCCCCACGCTTGCAAGTTGCGCTGGGCAATCCCGCCAGGAAGGGCGGGCTTGATATCGGCTAGAGGCCGGAAAATCTCGAAATGTGCAATCACGAGATTCCCCCGAAATCGCCGCATTGCAACGCCCAAAATCCGCGCCAAAATTGAGCCACGCCGGAGGCGTGGCAAGTTTCGCGCGCTGCAAAGCGGCGCGCGTGTGCTCCCAAAGCTGGGCGCAGAAAAAGTAGCTCGTCAACGAGGAAGGTTGTCAGATAGAGCCTTTTAACCCGAATGCGGGGCTTGAAAGACCCAATCCAGGAGCCGGACACGGCCCCCGGTTGCGGGAGCCATGGCAAGCGCAGAGGCATCGCTGAGAACCAGCGGAGCAGTACGGCCTTAAGCTGCGAAAAAGCGGCCCTTTCGGGCCGCAGCTATCGCTTCTGATACTTTGGATCAGGCCGCGCCCAGGATGAAAACGTAGGGTCACGATAATAGTCCACCCGCTCGCATACTGCGGGATCGCCGTGCCCGATTACGATGCTTTTCTGCGAGTGCATCCGCCGTATGAGATCCGCGGAAGCAAGCGGCTGCGCCACGACGTGCGGTGTCGTGGTTTCCGAAGTTGAACCGCCAGCATCCTCTTCTAGACTCACCGTTTCACCAAACATTCTGGATATGATGTCTTCCATTGTCGGCGGTCGAATCCTTGTGGTCCTCGTGCCAGTTGTCCCCCTCGTCTCATATCGCACAGTCTCCGTTCCTAGCATCTTCGACACGTACTCGCATGTAAACTGGTCCATGATTCCGAAGCAGATCATCGCGTTGATATTGCCCACGAATGTTTCCCACTCATCCGGATAATGCCGCTTCAATTGATTCAGGTCTTGCACGAACGCCCAGATCACCATTCCCAGACCAGCCGCGAGGCCATAGGCCTTCGATATCGCCGCGAGCTTCCCTATGGTGCCGAATTCGTCGAGCAGAAAGAGGACGGGCAGTGAGGCTATTCTGGCTGCCTCCTCGGCCCTCCACCCCTCCTCCGCATCTGAAAGCGCCTTCTTTGCTTGGGACGGCGGTCGGGTCGGTTGAAGGCTGGGCGACAGTTCCGTAACAGGCTCCACGTTTGGAACCCCCACAGGCTTGTCGGCCGCCCCCGGCTTTTGCGAATATATCGACATCATGTAAGCCACCCCTTTAGCCCTCGCTAAATCGGCCGGATTGGTATGAAGCTTTTCGGCGGCCTGCCTAACATCCAAACTCTGCTGTGCCCACCACTCTTCGATGTCCGCCCTCTGCCTGACCTTCATCCGCTCCGGAGTCACGATCTCGCTGGATTCCTCGAACGGAAGCGGCCCAAGGCCGGGCAGGATCAGTTCCTTCAACGGGTCAAGTTTCGGAGGTGCCATAGAAAGGTGCGCTGCCAGATCCCCTTCGACCCCCCCCAGAACTTCTTCTCTTGTTGTCGGCATGATCGTGGGGAGGGAGCTCTCTTTCTTGGGAGGCAGTTGCGGTTCCCACTCTTTGACCTCCTCTCCCACCGTGATTTGCTCTGCCTCCGTTTTCCTTTCCAAAGCGCCTTTTTGCACCGTGCCGATGGAGATCGACACCATAAGACGCAACCACCTGGCATAGGTTTCGAGCTTGTCGGGAGGCAGAACCAGGTATACCGTCGTCGGCCTTCCGCCTTGGCGCAAATCATCAAAACTGAAATCCGAAGCCGCCATGTTCCGAGTGAGGGCTGGGCTATCCAGGAACGCCGTCTGTGTCCTCGCGGCCGCGATCACGGACGGGATCGATGTGATCTTTTCTTTATTCTCAAATTGACCAAGCTTCCGCGCCGCGTAACTTTCAGTCCCAAGATCAACCGCCGCATTGATCGTCCGTTGCAATTCCTCATTTGATTTCATGAGCAGCTGGCGCACGAGGGTCAGAGATGCGTAGGGGGAGTAGGCCGGATTCTCGACCACAAACGCCATCAGTCCAGCCCATAACTCCCGCGCAGTGTCATCCCAAAAAGGGTCTTTGGTGCTCTGCGTGATGATAAGAGCGTCCGCCAGATAGGCCAGATGATCAATAAAATCCTCCGATCCGGCCTTGAGCACCGATAGGGGATTGAAGCACGCAACCTCTTCCTCGACGCCAACCTGGGAGCCGTATCGCTTGTTCACTTCTCCCCACGGATCGACAATACGGACCAGCTGCCCGAATGAACGCCGTCGCGGGGTCGTGATCCAGGCATTCTCACCTTTCGGATCGATTACGACGGCCGAGCCGCGATAACACAAGAGGTTCGGGATTATCTGCGATACGCCTTTGCCTGCCCGTGTACCCGCCACGGTGAGAAAATGCCCGCTTGCTCCGTACGAAAGGAAATTTTCATAGATAGTCAAGTTTCGAGCGTTGACGGGACAGCCAAAAAAGAAATGGGTGCCGTCCATGGCGTAGCTTCTCGCGATGCCGGTACTCCGAGACCATGTCGCGTTACCAAGCGGTCCTTGCATAAACCCCCTTTACCCTGACTGTCCAGCCAGCAGCACATCACGGCATCAAACGCACGCGGCTGGAAAAACAACCCACCCTGTGCCCCTCGTAAGAAAGACTCAGGCTCTTTACGCCTGATCCACGCCGCCCATCACGAGCACATACATCCAGCGCCAGAGGTCATCCTCGCTCGCGAATATGTGGGGGGCCTTTCCATGGGCGCCGGAAACCTCCCATCGTCCGCCCCCCAGCGCTTTGGCCTTATACCCGTACTCCTTGAGCAGCCGCGCGACCGAATCCATCTCGCCTAGCCGTTTCTGCGACGCCCGCCAGCGCACGTTTTCGGTGCGAGGGAACTGTGGATCTGGTCGCGCCCGGTGGAGGAAATCCCAATCCTCATGGTAGACGATCCGGCGGCTGAGAATAGGCGCATAGGGTCCCATGATGAGGCACGTCTCCCCGCTCAACCCGCGGACTTCGTCGGCATACAAGAGCAACCGCGCCCGGCTCGTCGTTCGCTCCGACGTACTGAAGCAGGTCGAAATCTCTGTCTCCGCAACCGCTGAGGTGCCCAGCATCTTGCTGATGTACTCCGCCGTGAAATTGTCCGTGATGCCGAAGCACGTCACCACCTCCGAATTGCCGATAAATGTCTCCCAATCCTGCGGGTAGTGCCACCTCAGTTGATTGAGATCCTGCGCGAACGTCCAAACGATCATCGCCAGCCCCGCCATCAGGCCGTACGAATCCGCAACCGCGTTTAGCTTCCCGATCATGCCGAACTCGTCCAACATGAAAAGTACCGGAAGTCCCAGGGCGGCTTGCGGCCTGGCCAGGTTCGGCGCCCCCCCGGAACAGCGCGCGACCGCGCGGATACCGGCAGACACCATGAGCCGGAGCCAGCGAGCGAAGGTTTGCAGCTTGTCCCGCGGCAGGACCAGATACACCGAAATGTTTCCACCGCATAACTCGTCAAAGCTGAAATCCGAAGTCTCCATGCTCCTACTCAGGACCGCGCTATCCAGGAACGCCGTCTGCACCCTGGCGACCGCGATCACGGAAGCAATCGACGTGCTTTGCTGCGGATCGTCGAATTGCGCAAGCTTCAGAGCCGCCACGCTACCGGGAGGAAGACTGATCGCGGTGCGTATCGTGCGCTGCAATACTTCGTTCGATTGCATCAGCAGCTTGCGCGCGAGTGGAAGCGATGCAGTGGGAGCGTAGTCCGGATGCTCCACGACAAACGCCATGAGGCCAGCCCACAATTCGCGGGCGGTATCCTCCCAATACGGGTTCTTCGTGTTCTCGGTGATGATAAGGGCATCCGCTAGATAGCTGAGATCCTCGATGTAATCGTCCGATCCGGGATCGAGTATGGAGAGCGGATTGAATCGCGCGGTGCTTTCCTCGACTCCCACCATCGATCCATAGCGGCGATTGACCTCGCCCCAGGGATCGACGATCACGGTTTTCTGGCCGAGGACGGTGCGGCGGAACTCGGCCGTGATCCAGGCGTTTTCGCCGCTGGGATCGACGACAAGAACGGCTCCTCGGTAGTTCAGCAGGTTGGGAATGATGAGCGAGACGCCCTTGCCCGAGCGCGCCGGCCCGATCGTGAGAAGGTGTTGGCAGGGAGCGCGCACATGCAGAAAGCCGGGGGCATTCGTTGCTTCTCCCAGCAGCAGGAAGCGCCCCTGCATGGGAGAGCCGTCGCCCCCGATCGGGTTGTAACGCCAGTGTCCGGGGTCCTCGCTCCAGGCGGCTGTGTTAAGTACGTCCGACATATTCGATATGGCCTCCTTCGCGCAGACGCTTAGGTTCGCTCTGCGCTTCGCGCAACCGGTCGTCTTACTTTTCCTCTGCGCTCACCAAGGGGTTCGCGCAACCGGGTCAGTGAATCCGGTACGCCAACCCCACAATGCAGGTGACCTCTCCCCACCGGAACTTCGGGTCTTTGGCCCCCGTCTTCGGATCGAGCACGTCAAGCGAGACGCAGGTTGTCGGAGGGCCTTGGTCGAGGCCAACCCGCGGGGGATACTGGACGGTCGCGAAATCGATCTGGAGGATGCGATCCCCGCTCCAAAGCTTCACCGGAATGCGGGTTCCCTTTGTCGCATGCGCGAACATCGCGCGCGTCACGACCGGGTCGATCCGCTTCTTGTCATACTCGGAGTACCAATCCATCAAGCAGGCCAGACCCCACACTCCCGCAAGCACAAGCAGGACCTTGATCGGGCTGACCAGTATCTTGATTCTTCTGACCGGCGCGCCGCCCCCTGGCACTGGCGCGATGGCTGATCCCATAATCCCCCCAGGGTAAAAGAAATGACGCCGGGCGGCAGGTCCAGGTTGCGTTAACCGATGGCCAAAACAAATCCGTTAGGCCGTAGTCGGCCCTTCTGGGTCAGGCCCGCCCTTCCCTTGTTGCGGCGCCTCCCCTGGTTTGTTTGCCGTCGCCGCTGGTTCGTTCGCCCCCATGGCCGCTTCCTTGGCCTCGGCCGCTTCTTTTTTCGCCGCAGCCCGCATCGCCTCCAGAAAAGCCTTCTCGGTCAGGAGATCGGGGATGACGGCTCTGTGCTTCGGATCGATTACGGCCCTGTTCAAAGCGTTCTGCACGTCTTTGCGGAACCGCGGATCAATCCTGATGTGGGCTATTACGGCGGCTCCGACGATGATCTTGCGGTGATTTTCCCGCTTGCGTTCCTCGACCCTCTGACGGGCCTTGAGTTCCGCCATCCTGGCCTTAACCTGCTCGCCCTTTTTTTCCTCTTCGGCGATCAACTCTTCGGTGGACTTGCGGCCATGCGTCATACATGCCCCCTATCCGGTTATTATCACCCTGAAATGGGCATTTGGGTACGCCGGCCCGGTTGTGGGAGCAACGCGAGCGCAGAGAAAGCTTAACCATCAGTAGCGGCCCGCCTCTATTGCGGGTGCGGTAAGGGCGCAAAGTGCTCAACCCGGAGCCACCTTGCGAAGTCGCGCCGCCGTTTATTCCTTATGCCGGAGCCGCACCTTTCGGAGGCTCACCAGGCAATTTCAGGGGGCGCGCGGGAGGAGTGGGCGCTGGCGGGGCTTGCGGGAAAAACTCCGGCAGAATCGCCCTGTCATGTGGACGGGTGACGGCTGCCAGGATCGCTTTTCGCAGCTCTTCACGAAACGCGCTATTCAGTTTGGCATGAGCCTGAACCGCGGCCCCCATGATGATCTTGCGGCGGACATCCAACTTGCGATCCAGATCCTTCGCGCGAGCCTTCAGGTCCGCAAGTTCGGCTCTGGATTGTTCGTGCCGTTTCAAGTGCTCGACGATCCTCTGATGGAGTGTTTTTCGCTCCTCGCTCATGAATGCCTCCCCCTTGGGTTAGCCTTCCGGAAATAGTACCGGAATGTTTTTGCCATTTGCTTAATGGGCAACATGCCGGGGTATGCCAATCGCAAACCACCCAGCGGTCAGCCTCCGAAAAAGCATACCTGGCTATGTTCGCCGTTTGCCGAAAGGCAACACTCCGGGGGTATGATAAGCACAAAAGGCCGCTACCGGATAAGGCTGGAGCTAACCACCATGCCGCAGGAACGGGGTCACGAGCCACGGCGAGTGCGCACTTATACGTTGCCTGCGGCAACGTGTGCGCTCAGGAGCCTTGCTCCCGAGACCCAGCGCCAGGGAGCCTTGCTCCCTCGGCACTCCCAGCGTGGGGGCGCCTTGCTCCCCCAACACCCCCAGCGCCAGGGAGCCTTGCTCCCTCGGTACTCCCAGCGTCGGGGAACCTTGCTCCCCCAACTCCCCCAGCGTCAGGGGTTCCGCCCCCCGACACCGACGGTCAATACACTCAGCGCTGTGCGTCCACATGTGGACGGGCGTGCCAGACGCCTCCTCGCCTGCTGGTGACCCATGGCGCAGTACCATTTTGCCGCTAAGATCGTCTGCCGAAGCAAGGGCCAAAGCGCCGTTGCGGCGGCCGCCTATCGCGCTCGGACGATCCTCGCCGATGAGCGTACCGCCAAAACCTTCGACTACAGCCGCCGCCGCCGCGAACTTCTGTTTGCCGAAATACTCACACCCGCCAATACGCCCTTCTGGATGCGCGATCGCGAGCAGCTTTGGAATGCCGTCGAGAAAGCCGAAAAGCGCAAGGATAGCCAACTCGCCCGCTCGCTCGACATCGCTCTTCCATATGAACTCAGCCTTGAGCACAACATTGAACTTCTGCGCGGCTACGTTCAGGAGCGTTTTGTGGACCAGGGCATGATAGCCGACATCGCCATCCACAAGCCTGGCCGCACCGGTGATATCCGAAACGTCCACGCTCATATTCTGTTAACCACGCGCGAGATTGCCGGCCCCGGCTTTGGCCGCAAGGCGCGGGACTGGAACGACAAGAAAGAACTGCTGGAGTGGCGGAAGGCCTGGGCCGATCATGCGAATCGCGTTCTGGTTCCCTTGGGCTTCGAGCCTATCGATCACCGGAGCCTTGTGGATCAGGGCATCGATCGCGAGGCGACGACCCATGTCGGCCCCGCCGGGAAGGAGATGGACCAACGCGGCGTTCCCTCCGACCGCGCCCAGAAGAACCGGGACACCAAATCGGCGAACGACAATATGGCTGCCCTCAAGAAGGAACTCGCGGACTCGGAAAACCGCCTGGCCGAACTCAAGCGGCAGCTCGCGGTTGAACGGATGGAGCAAGTCCAGAAGACCGTCAGCGCGGCGGATGCCGTCTGGGAACAGGCCGAACAGCGCCACGCCCCCACCCAGCCATTGCAACTTCAAGGCCCGCCGTCTTATCCTGGAAATTCAGCGCCGCCGGTTTCTGCCGGTGGCAAGGCGGCACCCATGCCTGACGACCTTTCTGAACAGCAGAAACACGCGGCGGAACAAGAATCGGCACGGCAAAAGCACGCCCAGGACCTGGAACAAGCCCGGCAGCAAAAAGCCGCCGAAGACGAACAGGCCAGGCAGAAACAAGCCGCCGAGGATGAGCAGAAGAAGCAGGAGGCCCAAAAACAAGAAAACCTCCGCGCCGAAAACAAGCGCGTCGAGGATCTCGCAAAGCAAAACGCCGACCGCCAAGCCGCCCAAGCCGAGGAGATGCGCAAGGAATATGCCCTCATGCACTCCGACATGGTGCGGAAAGCCCAATTCGACGCGCACAACGCGGAGATGTACCGCCGCGCGGAGGAGTCTAGGTCGCGAGAACGGCTAGCCGCCCTCGAACGGCAGGCCAAGGAGGGACCGATCCGGGATGCTGGGTTGCGTTACGGCCAGGCCCTCGGCCAGAATTACGATCTCCGTGATCCCTACGGCTCCCTCGCAAAATCCGCCATGGCCGAATACGCGGCCTTTATGCGGGACCGTCAGGCCTACGACAGGCAAATAGCCCAAACCGCCGATCCCATAGAGCGCCAGGCGCTCGACCTCCGCAAGCGGATCGAGGGGGCCGACTACCTCTCTCTGACCGGCGACCGGATCGCCGCGCAGTCTGAGATCATAACCGGCCGTCGGAACAGCCCGGAAGCCGTCAAGGAGCGGGGGAAAGCAACCGACTGGCGCATCAAGGCCCAGGATTTGCGACAGCAGCTTCGCGAACTGCACCGTGGCCCAGCTCAGGAAAAAGATCGCGAGCGCCAACGACTCGACGAAATCATCAAACAACAGGACGAGATTCAAAAAGCCAAGGAACGCGCAAAGGAAAAGGAAAAGGAAAAGGGAAAGGAAAAAGACAAGGAGGGCGAAAAGCAACAGGAGAGAGAGCGCAAACGCCAAAGGGAACGCGACCGGGACCGATAGGCCGCCCTGGCGTCGCGGGACAGCCAGGGCGAACGAAACCAGACCCCCGCAAATATCAGGCGCTCAGACACAGTCGCTCGGGCAGAATCCTCGTGCTGTTCCGGCGAGTCGGCTGGCTCTTGACGGCCTCCACCCTGCCGACAAAGTTGAAAACGCTCTGGCGTCTGATCGCCCGCGAGATCACAGAACCCAGATTCTACCGCTCCAGGCGACCGCGAAAAGACAAATCCCCAAATCCGCTTTAACCAACGCCGAGGTGAACCATGACCATAGCGATCCTCTCTCCCCACGAAATCGCTGCGTTCCTCCTCGATTCCGGCTTTATCGACAAAGCGGCAGCCGACCGTCTGGAAACGAGAATCGCCGCCTATGGCGACAGCCGGGAAATCAACGGACACAAAGCGGGCGTCGTGACGGCGGCGCGAAAGGCGGCTGCTGTTGCGGGTTCGCTCAAGGGCGCCAATCAGCGCGCCGCCGCCGAGAAAGTTTGGCGGGCAATAGAAATGCTGCTGCCTCACAGCCGCGAAGCTGAACAAGCGTATGCGCGTGGCTTCAAGGATGGAGCCGAGCATGGGGCAAAGCGGCAGCGGCAGAGCCACCGGCCCGACTCGAAGATGTCTTGACCGGCTCCGACCATCCAGCACCCGCGGGGGTGATCTCGATCCGGCCCGTCGTTTGGGAGTACAATCCTCTTCATAACATGCACTCGATGCGTGACCTCCTCGATCGCGCGCTCGCATGGCCGCGGAGGCCCCCCGGCGCTCAGCCCGAAATCACTGACCCGGTCAAACTTCATTTTTTTCACATCAGCGTCCGTCTCAAGGCCGAAGACATCCTCACGCCCGAAGAAGTCGCCGTCCGGCTCAAGGTTCCTGAATCATGGGTCTATGAAAAAACCCGCGTCCGCTGCCGCAATCCGATCCCGTGCCTACGCCTCGGTCGCTACATTCGATTCGATTGGAACGCGGTGATTGCGTGGCTTACCGAGGAATCGGCGCAACAACAAAATGCAGCGAGAACAAGTCTTCCGGCACAACGAAAGCCGGAACGCAACGTACCTCATCGATGAAATCCGCTAGGTCAGAAGCGCTGCCCCAATTTTTCTGGCTCCTCTGCGGTTGATGCGCGGCGCGCAACCTGGCCGATCCCAGGCCGATCCCGCGCGAGCGGCTGCGCCGATGTGGTAGATTCGATTCGGAAAGCCGTTTCAGGACGTGGCGGCCGAGGGAAAACGTGCAGAGAGGACAAATCTTTCGCATCGGCGGTAGCTGGTATCTGCGCTACTACCAGGACGAACTACAGGACGGCCAGCCGGTCCGTCGCCGGATCTGCAAGCGGCTCGCCTACTATTCGGACGACTACCGCTCGAAAAAAGATGTCCTGCCTTTGGCCAACGAAATCCTGGCGCCCGTCAACAGCGGCGACGCGCAGCCGGAAGGTTCGCTCACCCTGACCGAATTCGTCGAACAGCGGTACTTGCCCAGTCGCGCCAAGAAACTACGGCCCAGCACAATGCTCGGTTACCGGGACATGTTCCGGAAGTACGTGAAACCCCGTGCCGGTAATATCCGTCTCCGCGATTTTCACACCAAAGACGGACGGCATCTCTTTGATCGCATCTCCGAGGAGGTGCCCAATCTGTCCCACACCACGCTCATGCACGTGAAGGCGTTGATGTCCGGCATCTTCACCTATGCTCGTCAGGAAGATGCGGTACGGGACGCCAACCCTATGCAGGGCGTGAAGGCCGAAGGACGCCGCTACAAGCCCACGCGGGAGACCTACTCGTTGAACGAAATCTCCGTGATGCTCCCGAAGATTCCCGAACCAGCCCGGACCGTTGTGATGGTCGCGGCCTTCTCTGGATTGCGCGCCTCTGAGATCCGTGGTCTGCGATGGGAGGATTACACGGGGACCGAACTGCGCGTCGTGCGCTCCGTCTGGCGAACCCACATCGGACGGACCAAAACCGAAGAGAGCGGGGAGAACCCGGTGCCTGTCATTCCGGTCCTGCGCCGCGCTCTCGACGAGCATCGGGTGCGCTATACTGGCAATGGCTTTATCTTTGCTGGAGAACGCAAAGGTAAGCCTCTTAATCTCGAAAATATTGCCCAGCGTATTATGAGTCCGGCGCTGAAGGAAGGCTGGAAAGGCTGGCATGGTTTTCGACGGGGTCTCGGCTCAAATCTCTACAGCCTCGGCGTACCGCCCAAGGTGATACAGGAGATCTTACGCCACGCCGACGTGGCGACCACGGAGACGCACTACATTGTGGTTGATCGCTCAGAAGCGAACAAGGCGATGAAGAAATTGGAGCGCGCTGTGGGCAAAGAATGGGCAAAGACCAAAAAGGATGATTCTAAGTAACTTGCTTAGAATCAACATTGGCGGCGTAGCTCAGTCGGTTAGAGCGACGGTCTCATAATCCGTAGGTCGAGCGTTCGAGTCGCTCCGCCGCCACCAGTCTCTCCTACGTTCACGGGGCTACTTTACTTCGGCTTCAATGGCCTCCAGTTCCTTGCCGGCTTCG
>Ga0302325_10028698_pt1 | contig 11510 bp, 13 predicted proteins | sample Palsa_T0_2_FD_201948 | JGI IMG/M metagenome (GOLD analysis project Ga0302325, IMG submission 201948) | Peat permafrost microbial communities from Stordalen Mire near Abisko, Sweden - Palsa_T0_2 | ecosystem: Environmental > Terrestrial > Soil > Palsa > Peat permafrost | place: Sweden: Abisko... | reverse complement strand
ATCTACTGTACTGTGCAGCGTTTCTGGCACGTGGATCGAGTCAGCGTTAAAAAAAGACGACACCTGCCCAACGAGCATCCCCTTCCCCTCTCCCTCGGTCTCTTCCTCTCGACACGTCCTTCCCTTGCCTACATTCATTCGCCTTTCCGTAATGATATCGCATCACCTCTTCCTTATCTCCTCCTCCCCCTTCGTTCCTCTCTCTCTTCTTTCTTCTCTCTTCTCTCTTTTCTATTCTTCACTTCCCAATCTTTTCTTCCATTTTCAAATCCCCGGCGTCATCCCTCTCAGTCGCTATTCGTGCCTGCCCCGCGCCCAAGCTCAGGCTGCCCACTGTTACATAACACGCCCTCTTCCCTCACGTCATTCCACACACCGCATCATTTTGTTGTCGCACAAATTTACAGACGGCGCAGAAGAAAATATTTTTTCCGTTTGTTTTCATCTCAACCATATCAGATCCTTTTTGCTCCAATCACTCCTCAGGCCACAGCTCAGCAAACCAGGTCCAGGCTTCAGATCATCCGGATCAAACTTCCCTCACCGCCTTGAAACAGCGCCCCCCTTCCAATTTTGTCCTCCACATTCCGAGTGGCCAACATCGTCATCTTACAGATCCATCAGAACGGTCTATACGATCGGATCCGAGAATCCCGTAGTTGTGGGAGTGCTTAACGGGCAACAATTCAGTGTTTCTCCCGAGCGTGAACTTTGGCTTGGTGGTCGGCACCACCAGCCGAGAGCTAAAGGAAGATCAAAAAAAGGAGCTATCTCCGCATTCCGTTAGTTGGAGGAAAGTCACTTACAGGACCCCCCAAAGTATATTTGCCTCAAACAGTAACAAGGGATTGCTATTCTAGAAACTTCGGAGCTTTTTGGGGAGTTTGAGAAGGCGCTGTTGGAACTGCGCTTAAGTAAGTACCAGGAGAGAGGACTCAGAAAACTCCCAAAGCACCATCTATGCCCTCCGCAACCCCAAGGTCTGCCCTCGCAATCAGACCTCGAGAAACAGCAGACCGCGAGCCGCCACCGGGCAAGCTCAAACACCGTCCCTGCACCTCGTACACTGATCTCGAAGCGAACAACTTCTTTGCTGCTGTCCAGCGCCCTTCGAGAGTCCTTAACGACCGCCCCTCCAAGCGCCCCATGCCCACCCCTACCAAAACTATCGCTGTCGTCAACTCCTCTGGACGACAAGCAGCATCTTTTATCCGAGTCGCCGTAGCAGTTGGCTACCATGTGCGAGCCCAGCTCCGAAATCTTGACGGAATCGTAGCCACCGAGATTTCCTCACTTCAAAATGTGACCGTTCTTGTTGGGGATCTCTACACCAAACCTCTCCCCTCCAGCAGCGCATCTCCAATCCTCGGCCAAGCATCTACAGGAGTCAACCATGAGCTCATCGAGGAATTATACCGCGGTGCGCAACTGGCCTTCATCAACACCACTTTCTGGGGAGACGAAGTAGCAATCGGTTGTGCGCTAGCCGATGCAGCAGTAAAGGCGGGAATAGAACACTATATCTACAGCAGCATGCCAAACCACTCTCTCCACTCACCGAGCTGGCCATCCCTCCCTTTCTGGTCCTCAAAAGCAACAATCGAATCCTACGTCCGCTCTCTCCCAGTCCTGGCCCCAAAATCAACATACCTCTTTACGGGAATTTATAACAACAACTTCACCTCTCTCCCATATCCACTCTTTTGCATGGAATTGCAACCGGATGGGTCATTCGTGTGGACCGCGCCGTTCCACCCAGATGTCAAGCTCCCCTGGCTAGACGCAGAGCACGACGTCGGTCCCGCCGTGCTCCAAATCTTCAAAGACGGCGTCTCGCGCTGGGGCCGCGGCGAAAGGGTCGCACTCGCGTACGAAATGCTCTCTCCGCGCGAAGCATGCCGGACCTTCGCCCGCGGCGTCGGACGCCCCGTACGCTACCGCCGCGATGCCAAGATCGACGTAAAGGTGAAGATTCCGAATGGGTATAGGGATCAGCTTGTGGCGCTGGAGAAGATGTATGCGTTGGGCAAGAAGGACCCCGCGCTCCAGCCACCGTATTTCGGGACTGAAGTTATGGAGAGGAGTTGTCCTAGGGAGGCGATGGAGCTTTGGGAGGGGCATCGGGGGTTGGAGGAGTATGCTCGGGAGGTGTTCCCGCTGGAGGAGGCGGCGAATGGGCTGACATGGATGAATGGGGAGGAGGGAGAGGTGCAGGGAGGTGAGGAGGGGGAGGATGCGGATGGGGATGAAGAGGAGGATGAAGATGAAGGGTTGACGATGGGTGGGGGGATTGGGTCAGGGACTACGACGGGGGAGACGACGCCGGCGAGGAGGGAGGAGACTTGGTTGGCGTGAAACCATTTACTCCCAGAGCCTCTCGCCCTTCCGAACTCGGGTGGAAGAGCCCAGGAGACAGGGAAGTAGACAAAGACGAAAGACTACGACGAAACGGCCAACGGCACACCAAAGACTTAATACAAAAGTTGAATGAGGAAAATGCTTTGCTTCAGCAGAGCGAAACGAAAACATAATGTCTATCTATCATCATTCACGAGCGGCATACCATTAAACAGCATTGCACTCGGTGCTTAAAATTCTCGGAGTTGGATTAGCTTGGAGCTTTTTGGCGGGTTTTCTGCATTGCCGGTGTGCGTGGGGTTTAGGATTGTTCTGAGGTAGGGAGGGAAGGCTTTTTGCATAGTTTGGGTGTCGTGGGTGGCATATTTGCATTAGCGGTGGGGCTCTGAAACCTACTCATTTTTGAGTAAAGTTATGTCGATAGATCCTTTTTGATAAGAAGATACATAAAATGCCAAAGGATCATCAAACTGGCATCGATGACCAATCTCATTTACTATCTCCTCTCTACACACTTCTCCCCGAGCAGGAATCAGGATACAGTATCTCTAAGCAAGCACCAAGGAGGGTTCACTCTCGTATTATATATACATTTAGCTATAAATACGGTCTCGAGGACCCTCCTCTTCACCAAGACATGCACATGCATCTCTTAGCAAGTTTTCTTTACCGCCAACGCGACAGCGACTTCTTTACTTTTAATCTAGACCATTACTCGCAAAGACAGCGATTATATCCCGCAGGTCTCGTGCACCTGCGCTTAACAAGCTTCGGAGCTCAGACGAAGCGAAACGAGATGGAGTGACGTGGACGCACGCCGGCACGGTGTGGGTTTCTGCTGTACGGGGCAAGTTTGAGGCTAAGCTTCTCTTCTCTCCTTTTCTGCAGGCCGAGTCTCCGCCTGTGTGATGCAATGCGCTGCGATGCGATTTGCCGCCTAGATGCTTGCTCTCTAACCCTAACCCTAAGTCGAAACGGATTTATTCTCCTCTAGGTCGGGGATATAGAGGTTTCGAAGCGAGATTCAAGAGGAAGGAAAGGAAGGAAGAAGAATCTTTTCCTGGGTACCTGCTTGCTTTATTTCAGCTAGCTATCTCCCCCCATGTTATGCCAGGCCGATTTCAGCAGGCGGTAAGCCTCCCTCTCTCTGCAGTAAATAGTCTTCTTCAAGACCAAACCTAAGTAACTACAAGAAACATGTGTATCATGCGAGCTCTCTTTCCTTTCCTTTCCGTTCCACTCCATTTCACTCCATTTTCACTCTATTCCATCCAGTTTCCAGACCGAACCGTGGTTTGTAGTCTGTACTGGTTCCTTGAACGCCGTAAATCAAATCAAAATCCCCACGCTAGAAAAAAAGCTGTAGTCAAAGTAAACATTATGCGTATAATCTCCCTCCTTTCCTATTTCTAGGCTCTTGCGTGCGGTGAAAGAGATATGGCTCGCTATGCCGACCTCTGTTTCTTCGCCGGCCGGCCGCTATCGAGCTCGCTCTCTTCATCTCCCGAGTTATCGGGTGCTTCGTCGAGGTCTTCGTCGTCGTCGGATTCGAAGTCTGCGTCTGAGAGGGCGTCTTGTTCTTGTGCTTGTGCTGGAAAGCTGTTAACTACTATGCTAAGGTGTGGGAAAAGAAAACAGGGGAGTAACGCACTGAAATACTTGATAGCCCCCGGCCACAAATCATCCGTAAACGCCACAGCAAGATCATCACCGTCAGGAAAGATCTCCAGACTCATGCCGACATCGTCCTCCTCCTCGCTCTCGTCCTCACTGCCTTCGCTCTCTGGCGTACTAGCTCTCTTCATCTTCCTCGCGGCCTTCTTCTCCTTCTCCTTCGCAACAGCAGCTGCAGACTCCTCCGCCGAGATCTTGCGTCCAATGAAGCCGAACCACGCAAAGAAGGACAGGCCTCCCATCCCCGTATTCTCGATCTTCTTCTTCAGCGCCCTTTGCTCGGGCGTCAGCCCTTCAGCTTCCCTTTTCGGTCTCGACGGTATCGACTTCTCCGCCTCCCAGGCAGCACAAACCATATCCAGCAGCCCGCCCGTCAAGTCCCTCTCCCGCTTCCACTGTATCCTCACCGGCTCGGACACCAACCCACTCCAGCCATCCCTGCTCCGCCTATGCCAAAACCTCTTCTCCAGCACCGCATCCTCGAAATACTCGTTCGGCGCGAACTCGAATCTGATGCTCACGGATCTGGGATCCTCGTCGATCTCGAAGTGCGAGACGGAGAGGGAGAGCAGGGAGGAGAGCAGGAGCGCGGAGTCCGAGGGCTGGATGTACTGGTCTATGTCTGGCGGCGCTTGCTCGAGGACTAGGGGCCAGAAGTTGGGGATTTGGGAGATGGTTTTTGAGCGGCGGGTGTAGAGGTCTTGTGTCTTTAGGACTTGTTCGCGGACTGCAAAGGCATCGATTGATTAGCTTAAATCCCTCTTCTCCTTATTGGCATCTAGAATTTAGAAGTTGATTGGAATGGGAGTTGAAGGTTGGGTTTTTTATTTTTATTTTTATGTTTTGACGTGTCTTTGAAGTTGATGATCTGATATGATATGGAAGACAAGCTGCGCTGAGCTGTGGCGCAGGAAAACTCACTGATGGCCGTCTCCGCATCGTCAAACTCGCGCTCGATATCAGCCAGGTCCTCGTAGCTCACGGGTGTCTCTTCCAACGCGGCGGCCATGGCTGCTGTCGTGAACGCGAACTTTTGGGGCATCGACCCAGTGTGCTCTCTTCTAGAGATTCTGTGTGGAAGGAGGAAGAGGAGAGGCAGGGCGAGAGGGTTTGGCGTGAAATGAAATGTGCAAATTGTGTTGCGCGGCAGACTCGGTGGGTCGGCGAACGGAAGCTGGCGAGTTTATCTGATCGTGGGATGTTGGCTGGCTTGTGAGCGATGTCACTGGCAATGTCACTGTCGCGTGACTACTGGCTGTAGATGGCCCACTGATAGTGCACGATGGAGTGCGTGTTTGAGAGGTTGCAAGCTGGGTGCTGGAATGGCGACAGCATGGAGGGGAGGAGGGATTTAATGGAGCAAGGAAGTGAAGATCAGATGGTGAGACCGGCGTTGTAGAGAAGGAGGAAAGATGGCAAGATGGGAAGATGGGCCGCTGATTAGATTTGTCACTGAAGTTATCTGAGTGGTGCTTGGCCCCCTACCTGAGTTCTCTTGGCGGGGTGAGCCGTGAAGGTGAGTTTCTGCTGGTCTGAACAGCCGACTCCCGAGCAGGCCAGCCCAATAGGGAGCTGCACTGCGATCGGATAAGATAATTGAGGATCACCAGGGCATGGGAGAGGAGCGAAATAAGGCAGGGTTCTGGTGGTTGGGGCTGGGATTGGAATTGGGATTGGGATTGGGATTTGGATTGGGATTTGCGGCTACCCGAAGCAAAGGGGGGTGGAACGTCTGAAGAAGCACCTGAGACAACAAAGGTCGAGCAAATCTTTTTGACATCGCCCTTCAAGGGCATCTAAACGAATGGGCTTCTCTAAACAAAATACTCGTTCAGGCAGGCTGCACTTCTTGAGATGACGCTGTTTCTCCTCTATTGGCTGGGCCGTGGAAATCTCAGTTCCAGCAAAGTGTATGATCAGCCCATCCATACAAACGATCTTCCTCCCTAGAACAGCCTTTCTCTTCCACCACAGTCACAACACCCACGACGATGACATTCTCTGGATCGCCAAGCCCCTGATCAACCCACCAGACCCATCGTTTATTCCCACCGGCTCCACACTTGAACATGTCATGTTCCATCTCATCCTCGAACAGCGCTTGGATCTCTTGAAGCCTTGGATCCGTCACGGTGCTTATCTGGTTGGTCGCCTATTTTATCTGATCATCTAAACTTCGACGTCCCCCCCTACCCGCATCGCCTCCACTCGCCATTTGCACGGTCAAATTCCGGCATCCTGCACTTGGAGCCTGCACATCAAACCCGGTTTCAGTTGTGAGAGGACAACTCTACTAGGGTGGCTGGTTTACAGTAAGGTAGGAGTTAACTAAGATCTTACAATTGTCCTGTTTTGTAAGAGTTTTACTTTGTAGTTGATTTACACGTTGTAATACTGTCACATGACCCCCCTAACCCGTCTTGGTAAGGAAAATGGGGGAGCTAAGCTCGGGGAGCATAGGAAAGATCTTAATCTGGTATAGCTCCTCCGTCGGGCCTCGGTCGAGCAGCCTTTGCTGAAGGACGACGAGACAGGCTTGCGAAGCCTAGAGTTACGAAGTTAGGTCCCTAAAAGCCCCCCGAGAGCCCTGAAACCCCCCTAGAAACTCACGTGCTTAATAACGTCAGAAGCGTCTTAATGCATAGGATGGGAAGCATTTTACAGTATTCCGCGTGACGTTACAGACCGAACCGCCCTAAACTCTAACCTACACTAGCATCGGTCGTTCGCGATCCCGCTCCGAAAAATTCTCATCTGAACTGGAGTGAAGAATTTTGAAGTAGGGTATTTTAGTGCGTGCTGCCGCTGCCGCTGCCCGCTGTCACTCCCACTTTCCAGCCAGCATCTGAAGTTTCGACGTCAAGATGGCGACACAATACCCAGAGGCACGGGTCCTCATTATCATGACCGGAGGCACCATTTGCATGAAGCCCTCTCTCGAAGGACTCGTCCCTGCGAGGGGGTTCCTCCAAGCTGGCATGGCACCAAGGCCATCGTTTAATGATGGCTCCAATCCTGGTATGTGAAATTCATTTTGGCGTGTTTGTGCTTCATGTGTTGCTTCAGGTGTTCAGGAGGCACTTAATCAGATAAGATATTAAGGGGCACGCACAGTCGAGCTCAGGGGAAGTGGGTACTGCAAGGGGAGGAGGTTACGAGCTTAGTGGGCTCGCTTGAATTGAAGACTATCAGCAGACAGGTGAGGACTTGCTGCGGCTGCAGATTGACGGGAAGTCTCTATTCAGCTCGGCTCAGGATCCAATTTTCTTCTAAGAGACGGCCCACTCCCCTCAGACAACTCTTCAGTTATTTCGCATTAATCTTTGCGGGATTTACGGAGACGACTGCCGCGTGTGCTCTGCCACCGTAGTCAACACCGACAGTCAGCAGTAAAGTCTCGTTCAACAATCTCCTGAAATGCTCTATGAGCATCAGTTGCTGCGAGATGGAAATTGTGCTTCCAAAAAGTCTAGCTCAACTCTTGGTCTTGACCTCAGCGAGATGTAGACAGCAATACACCTGGAAAGTAACCAGCTGCAAATCTCCAACCAAGAGAAGTTATTCCAGTTCTATAGCTCTTTTATTTAGTCCTTCGCTCTTCGTGTTGTCTACGATCTCTTGCCTCCGATAACTCCAAAGACAGTATTGACCATCTATAGACCCCCTCCCAGTAATGACCGATGCCTCAACCAAACAATTCCTCCCCAGTCTCCGAACACCACCAAGTACCTACTCCCGTCACGTCCGCTACACGCTCTATGAATTCCCCACCCTCCTCGACTCGAGCTCCATCTCCTCAGCGGCTGGACCCAAATCGCCACCACCATCGAGAACAACTACTCCCTCTTCGACGGGTTTGTTGTCCTCCACGGCACCGACAGCCTAGCCTACACCAGCTCCGCTCTTTCCTTTATGCTCTCGCACCTCGGGAAGCCCATCATCCTAACGGGCTCACAAGCCTCAATCTTCGCCCTGCAATCCGACGCCGTCGACAACCTCCTCGGCTCCCTCATCATAGCAGGCACCTTCATGATCCCCGAAGTCTGCCTCTTTTTCCACCATAACCTCTACCGCGGCAACCGTTGTACAAAAGTCTCCGCCTCCTCCTTCGACGCCTTCGCCTCCCCGAACTGCGAGCCCCTCGCCAAAGTCTCTGCCATGGGTGCAGAAGTAAACTGGGCCCTGATCCGCCGTCCCACATCTATCGCACGTTTCGCCATCCAAACAAACCTCGACACTGCTCACGTAGCATGCCTGCGGATCTTCCCTGGCATCAAGCCAGAAATGTTAGACTCAGTCCTCCACGTCCCCAATCTGCGGGGCCTAATCCTCGAGACGTTCGGCGCAGGCAATGCCCCAAGGGGCGAAGACGGCTCCATGACCGCCGTGATAAAAGCCGCCGTCGCGCGCGGGATAATCATAATCAACGTCTCTCAATGCCAATCCGGGTTCGTGTCCCCTCTCTACGCCCCTGCCGGAAGATTAGGAAAGGCAGGGGTTATCTTTGGGCATGATTTGACGACCGAGGCTGCGTTGACGAAATTGAGTTACCTGCTTGCGCTCCCGGGGTTGGGGTACGAGGATATTGCGAGCCAGATGCAGCGTTCGATCAAGGGGGAGATGACGGAGTTGCACTCCACTTCGTTCTCGCATCCTAGTTCTGACGTCCCGAGCATCACGGATGCACAAACGGCGTTCACAGCTCTGGGTTACGCTATTACGAACGGGGATCTCGAAACAGTGAGGGCGATGCTGGATGGAGATCGTTTTGATCTTTTAGGTTTTAAGGATTATGTTGATAATAGTGTGTTGCATATTGCCGCGGTTGGGGAGAGTATCGAGGTGTTGAGAGAGTTGCTAAGACGGGGCGCGAGTGTGCATGTTAGGAATCGGGCTTGTAGTACCCCTTTGTGGCTTGCGCGAAATGCGGGGAATGAAGAAGCTGCTAGGTTGCTTGTGAAGAGCGGGGCGCATTTGCACGTTGAGGAGTTAGAAGGGAATGGGGTGTGGGGAGACTTGAGGTGGAGGTGATAGGACAGCGAATTCGATATCATGGGTTAGATGCCGGGAAGGATAAGGACTGTACATCACAACAGCAGGTCGGCAACAGTCGAAAGGATACCTTTCTATGGTTCGATTAACAAGTTAGTAGACTAATGTAGCTGTTTAGACTAAAACACTTCAAACGTCTCCTCACTTAGGGTCGCTAGCAGAACTCCCACACAGCTCGAACATTCCACACACGCTAAAGACAGTAAATCGAATATTTGCCTACGGAGGTAGTAGAAGTAATGCGTTTGAACCGTCAGTGAGCTTCGCAGGAGGATTTATATTCGATTTTAACTATTTTTAGCTATTATAAATTGAGCAGGTGTTAGAAATGCACGATACCCCTGGGCAATACCCAGGTATACAGAAATTTTTTATAAAGATTTCTTTTGTAAAAAATGTAAAAGAAAAACTTTAAGATTTTTTATTTTGGTTAATATTTAGAACGAGAGAAATTTATTATAAACGCAAATCTTATGTTAACTCGGGGGGGATTTAAGCAAGTATATAGTATGTGAATTCATAAAGAACTTGATCTACCCCCCCCCTAGTACTACAAAACAGGCCTGACCTTAATTTAAGAACCACCGCTCTGCCAACAAGTAGATGTCTATCTCTACTCCATCGTAGCACAGCTATAACATTGCTACTATCAAAGAAGCAAAATAGTATCTCCGACTTGAGCATTGCTCGGTACAAGTCCCACATTGTCCCAGCTGTCAAGAAAAATGCGGGGTGCGGCGGAGATATACTCCTGTGCTGTTCCCTCTTCGATTGTCTGCGTTGACCGAGTTGTTCGAGGGCTAATACGCGACTGGGTTGGGGACGAGTACTGTAGGCTTTTAGGGTGTAAACCATCAAAATGTCAAAACGTGGAAACGCAAACTCCGTTTCGGCTTCACAAGGCACGAGTGCCTGTTTTTATAGCGTGTAAGAGCTTATAATTATAGCATGCAAATATATGCACATGCTACAAACGCAAAAATTGTTGTCAGTTGGTTGAGGAAAGATCGATTGAAGAACTATGAAAGTAGCGATAGAGAGTATATATAGTGTGATAACCCCTATATAGCTAAGCTTTTCAGCTGTATGGTATCGCCGATATTCAGCTCGGGAACACGTGATTTCCAATTGACAATTGTAAGCTAACTTTAAGCGAAGGGCCCCCCTCGCCCATTTACTCATTTTTCCTCCCTTTCCCTTTATTTAATTATACTCTCATTAACCCTCTTCTTATATATTGGGTAAATTAGTTTTATTTATTTAAATCCTTTTTATATCTTAAATTAATAATTTAATTAAAAAGAAAGTATTTGAAAGTATTTTATTGACTTGTTATTTATCTGTTTTCACATTTTAACATTTTAATGGTTTACAGCCCAAAAGCCTACCCTACTTATTCCAAGTAATATGCAACTTGTTGCACACCTTAAGTAGGGCTTGCATAAGTTGCAAGCTAAATGCCAATGTAACAAGGTAACGGGGCAAGCTCCGCACAAGGGGTGGGTGGACTGGCGGCCGCTTATAAAGTAATTGTAAATAGAGGGGAGCGCGCATATCACGACTAGCATTTTGCAGGTAGGATCTTCTACCCAAGAAAGGCAGCTGCTAATTCAATCTTCACCGCTAGCAGCCACCGTTCATGAATTTTCCCTTGGATCTCTAGTTTTTTGCCTCGCGACCTGTCTTTGAAGAACTTGTCAGCATTCACTTTTGTGTCGGACATCAGGAAAAAAAAAACTTGCCAACGATTTTTCGCTTAGGCGCACGTGCCATTGGCACCTGCTTGGTGCTATTGGCAGCTGCTTGGCAGTCAATTGGCAAGTGGGGCAATTAATTGGCAATTGTACTTATTAAAAAAAAATAGAAAATTTTAGAGGCCAGTTTTGGAGGGCAGTTTATGTTGGTAGAATTAATTACATGCAAGGCACTAAGCCTAATGCGGTTAGCGCATTTTGCACTTTCGCGGAGTATATCTTTTGCGCGTATACACGTATAAATAGGATAACTTTCACTTACTACGCAACTAGCATATTATGTTTAATTACGTGTCGTGCTACGCGTCCCGGGTGAACCGATAGATATAGTAGTTTAAGAGGACAGTTTAGAATAAGCCCGAGAATTGGGTTATACGGCATATAATACAAAAACAGGCCGGCAATTATGCTATAAGCAGCACAAGTAGAAGGTGGCGCTTTTGTTTATGTTATCCCTTTGTCTAGCGAGACATGCTTACGCCAAGCACCCACAACTAAAATCGTCAAGTAGCACATATTACTTAGCTGTAAATGCCTAGCATAAGTGTTACGGTTCTGCGCTGGCACGTGCAGCGCTAACCTTGATCAGGCTAGGGTTGGCGAACCTAGGATATTTAAGCATGCAATGCTTCATGTTTCCTACTTCCTTCCTTAGCTTTGTATAGTCGTAAT